>Ga0172366_10001118_pt1 | contig 20795 bp, 22 predicted proteins | sample LakKivSesite69cm_FD_114533 | JGI IMG/M metagenome (GOLD analysis project Ga0172366, IMG submission 114533) | Sediment microbial communities from Lake Kivu, Rwanda - Sediment site 69cm | ecosystem: Environmental > Aquatic > Freshwater > Lake > Sediment | place: Rwanda: Western Province, Lake...
CACAAGCTGATGCATCTTGTTGATTTGCGGTAGAAAACGGTTACTGAAGCCAATCATGAACTTGATGCCTTCGGGTAAACTCTTGACTAAGTTCCTTGCTTCAGTCAAGTTTGTAGCTATTGGTTTTTCGCAGAAAATGTGTTTTTTCATTGAAGCAAAGTCTCCTATCAGTCGCGCATGGGTTGATGGGGGGGTCAGAATCAGACCTGCATCACAGTCAACTTTTTCCAAGGCTTTCAAATGGTCATCGCTAATAAGTGCATCTTCTAAGTGGAACTTTCTTGCCAGTTCTTGCGCACGTCCAACGTTTGTGTCCACTAAGGCTGAAATTTCAGCTTGCGGAATTCGCCTCAATGCTGGCAAGTGAGCTTTTTCTGCAATTGCACCGCAGCCTGTGACGATTAGTCGTACTTTGTTCATGGAATCACTATAAATCTCTAAACTGGTCTATTTAACATGTTTATACACTTCTTCCATTTTGCCTGCTACGGCTTTGGGTGAGAACATGTTGGATGCAAACTCTTTCCCATTTTTGCCGAGTTTCTCAGCTAGGTTTTCATCTTGCAGTATGTTTATCATTTTCTTTGCAAGGTCGTCTGAGTTGCCCAGTTCAGCTAGTAAGCCAGTTTTGCCGTCTGATATGTACTCGGGTATCGCAGCCGTGTTGAAGGCAACAACGGGGACTCCAAGGCTTAATGCTTCTGCTATTGTTAGACTGCAGGACTCATAAAGGCTTGGGTGGGCCAGTAAGTCTGCTGCAGCGTAGAACTTGTGCATCATTTCATGCGGCACCCATCCAAGGCATATTACCTTTTCGTCAGATGAGGGGCTGTCTCGTTTTAGAGCTTGGCTTTGGAGCATTCCTTCTCCTGCAAGAACAAGCTTTGCGGACGGTACTTTCTTGTTTACCTGTTTCATTGCTTTGAGTAGATAGTGCACCCCTTTCAAAGGAATCAATGGGCCAGAAAACAAGATGACCTGCGACGAGGCGAGCTTAAGCTCTTCTTTCGCCTGTTCTCTTGAAGAAAAACCTGAGTGGGTTTCAATACAGTTTGGAACTGCAACTATCCTTTCTTCATCTACCAGATGCATTCTGAGCATAAGCGTCCTGTCAAACTCTGAGGGAACAGTAGTATAGACTGCTCTCCTAGAAGCCATTACTTCGAGTCCAAAATATAGGAAAGCTCCGGAAAAGTTGACGGCCACATTTTCCACAAACCCAACCTGCAACAGAGATTGTCGAAATCTTACAAGGTCACTTGCCAACATCAAAGCCCTGTACAGCTGATGCCCATGCAGAGTTACGATAAGTCTTGATTCAATGTCCTTTTGACGGCTAAGCATGACTGCGAAAGCGCCAGCGGCATGTGCATTAATAATGTCGAAGCGCGTTTTAGAATCAAAATCTTCAAGTTTTCTTGCTGCTGTTTTGAAAGCTCTAGGCATGTTGAGGACTGTTTTTGGCCCCACGACGTAGTGTATGAAGAACCTTGCACCAGTTGACTTGTCGACTTCTTCAGAGTCTCTTTCGTTTTTTTCTGAAGTGCCTCGAACCAAATGTACTTCATGACCTTTGTTTGCAAGGGCTTTTACTATGTTAGCTATTGCGACATGTCCACCATTCAGTTTCGGGATTAAGTCAACATGTGCTATTCGCAGTGTCTCCATATTACGTTTCCCTTCTGCAATTTGTGACTATTTTCTTAGGATGGCGTCGTATGTTTCAGCAAGAGACTTGCCAACAACTTCCATTGAGTACTTCGAAAGAATTGTCTTTCGTGCACTATACCCTAGTGCATTGCCGTCGATGTGGTCTCTCATTGTGTCAAGTATTGAATGACTCAGCTCAGTCACACTTTTTGGTTTGACGAGTTTTCCGTTCTCTCCGTCAAGAATGAGATTGCTTACGTTTCCGACTTTGGACGCAATAACAAACGCACCGCTTGACATTGCCTCCAACAAAGTCAGCGGGGGGTCCATGTAATAGTACAGACCAGTGTAGGGAAAGACAACAGCGTCTGCCAAATTGTATATTTCCTCTAGATTCTTTTGTGCATTCAACAAGACGACTGCATCTCCAACATCGAGCTTTTTAATCATTTTTTCGAAAAGGACTAGGTTGGCATTTTCATATGATAATCCAGGATTGGTAACCACCAACTTGACATTATCGGCACATTTTAATACATCATTAAAAGCTTTCAGAAGTACGAATGCACCTCGAACTGACTCAATCTGTCCGGTAAAAGCTACAATATACTCTCCGGAAAGGCCTAATCTTTTTCGAAGTTCTTTCTTTCTTGACAGCGGTCTGTACTTATCTGTGTCTATTGGAAAGGGTATGCAAAAAACCTTCGATCTCTCAATCCCAATCTTCTTGTGGAAGTACTCGACGAGGAAATTGCTAATACAGAATACGTAATCCAAAACTTTTCGACATAATACGGTCAATCGAAAATCAGAAAATGGCGAGTGAATATAGGGTTCGTACGGGTGCGAGAAATGGACAATGATCGCGCTTGATTTTCTTTTTCGTCTGTAAGTGAATGAGGCATATAAGTCGCCTGCCAAGTTAGGCAGGAAATGAATAATGTCATAATCACCTAGGCTTGGTAGAAGTGACATGTATGAAGCCGTTATTAAATCGGCTACGTGGAGATTCTCTGCGAACAGAGTTGGTAATCTGTAAGATCCTGGATTTTCATTTGGGCAATTTAATGGTTCAGCTGAGATTACAGTTGCTCTGACTTTGGCGCGACATGCTGCTCTAATCAGGTTTCTTGAGCCAATAGTATAACCTTCGATAAATGGCGTTGAGAACCTCTTCATTGCAAAGCAAACTTGTGTCGTGCTCATTCAACTCACCTAGAAGCTTGCGGTGTCTCGTTTTTCCATAAGTAACTCGTAAAGATTGTATGTAGACGCGGCGATTTTGTCCCATGTGTAACTTCTTGCAGCTTTCAGATTCGCTTCTCTCATAGAATCTCTAAACATGTCGTCTTTTAGCAGTTGAAGACATTTTTCGTAAAGCTCATTAATGTCGTTAGGATCAACGAGGAAACCATTGACGCCATTTCTTACTATGTCCGGAATACCGCCTACCTTAGATGCTATTATTGGCAATCCTGCATACATAGCTTCTATTATAGCCAGTGGAAATGTTTCCATACTTGAAGGTAGGACGAATACATCACATGAGAGATAGCAATCTATCAATGCTGGGTCGTCAATTGAGGTTCCAAACCTAATGGTCTTTTCCAGCCCATTTGCCTTGACAAGCTCTAATATTTTTTTGAAATATTCTTTGTCAGAAACCGCGCCGACAAAATAAGCTTCCACATCCAGACCTTGGCTGGCAAGTCTGCTCAGGACACTTATCAAAGATTCGTATTTCTTGTTTCGGTCAAATCTGGCAACGCACAATATTTTCAGTTTATTGTTCTTTTCGACGAAATGCCTTCTCTTACTGAACTTCTTCGGATCTATACCGTTTGGGATCACTGAAATCTTATCACGTAAAACGCCAAGATTGATTAGAGACTGTGAATCTGACGGTGAAAGGGCAACTATATGATCCATGTTTCTAAGAGAATCGACAAAAAATCTCTTAATCAGGAATCTGTACTTGCTCCTGCGGATTATGTCTATTGATTCCTGCAATGCATGCGTGGTCAGTACTTTGATCTTTTTTCTGACAGCCTGTTGCAGTAACCATCTGCTGGGGAGGCGATGAAGACCTTGAAAGTGTACAATCTCAATGTCAGAAAAGCCGAGATCTTTGATCAGTTCGACAGAGAAGTTCTTGACTATTGGCAGGTTTACTATCGGATATCGGTGAACCCAGACTCCGTCTATTTTTTCTGTTTTTAGTAGGCCTTGGGTAACGCTTAACCCGTAGTTTCGGTCCTCGTCTGAAGTTGTGGTCCAATCGAAAGTGTATATTTCAACGTCACAGGATTTCCTCAGTTCTTTGGCTATGTTGCGGGTCGCGTTTTCAGTTCCTCCGACCACTGGAAAAAAGAAGGGTGTGTAGACAGCTACTTTGAACTTACGATTCAGGGCTCTCACCTCAGAAAACTTTGTTTCACAGAAAAAGACCTATTGTTGAACCAAAGCCCACGCAGCTTGGCTATTTTTCGCGCGCTATAAATGGATAATGTCTTTGGCATACTTGAAGAATCTTCATTCGAATTTTCACTCTTTTATTAATCCTTCCCGTTTATGTCTATCCCATGTAGGTTGGTTGCCAGACTCCTAGACGGTCGCCATGTAAGTAATCTCTAAGACCAAGTAAGATGCCCTTGGTCCAGAAATAACCTTTTTTACCAAAAACTAGTAGCAATGGGCAAGCGATTGGTAAAAGAGCATAAAATAATCTTATGGAATATGGCGGCCTAGAATAAGACAGAGCTTGGTATATGCCTCCAACTGTTTTCCTCTTGTAGACTTCTTCTTTCTCAGCAGTTTTAGTCCGTTCTGTTTCCACATGACATTCTTCACAAAAAACAGCCTTGGCACTAGACTCTAAAACCTTAAAAAGTATGTAGCTATCCTCAGCTTTACAAGGCTTTATTGGAATAACCTTTTTCAAGACATCATGCCTGATCAACATCAACTCGCCACTGGCAGCTACTAGAAGCCTGCGTCTTATACCGTCAAGGAGACCATAAAAGAGATTTTGAGGACCCTCTCTAACCAAAACCCTCACGAATACTAGAGAAACAGTTCTATCATTAAAACAACGCAACGCTGCACTGAAATTCTTTATCTTAGTGTCGACATCGTTGAGGACCACAACATCTATATCTCTAGGAATGAATCTGAACCCAAAATTTATTGCGTCATACTTGCCTCTTGGTTCTCGGTAAACGACATTTGGGCGATCAAGTTTTTGACCGCACACAATCACATAAGGCACATTTAAACGCTCTAGTTCCTCAATTTTCTCATCAACGTGCTTCTCGTCTCTAGCTAAAACTACGAATACAATTTTCATAAGGTTTTCTCCGATCGCGCTAAAACTCTAGAAAACTTGGGCCACCTGAACTCCATTCATAAACACTCCTACACTACAGATTTTTGGCTTACTTACGCAAAACTCTTGCACTAAACAATTTTGTAGTAGGCTCTTTATTGGAACAAATCTTTTTCTTTCGGTCTTATTAGTTCATTTGCCCTTGCGCTTTCGCATTTAGGATAGTTATAGCCCCTAATGATAGCAACTGGAATGCCTTCACTAGCTTGTCCTATCGCAAGTTCAGCAGCAGACGCAAGCTCGTCGGCAATGGCAGTTTGCTTTATTCTCAGTTCGTAACCAAACAGGTCTTTCTCACCTCTCCTATCTCTAATTGGCTTAATGCCAGCCACGCCTATCGCCACATTTATTTCACCCATCCTCAGGGGACGCCCATGCGTATCAGAAATTATTACCGCAACATCACAATTTGTTATCTTCTTTATTTCTTGCCTAATCTTCTCTGCAGAACTGTCAGGAGCGACTGGCAGTGCGACTACGTTCCTTTGCCCCGGAACATTAGACCTGTCCACACCCGAGTTTGCACAAATAAACCCATGTTTGGATTCTGTAATGAGAATACCGTCAGCCATACGTATAATGGCTTTTGATTCTCTAAGAACAACCTCAACTAAAGCGGGGTCTTTTTCATACTGCTTAGCTATGACTTTCGCGAATTCGGATGGCGTAACTTCATCAAGATTGATAATTCGTCCTTCAGCACGCGAAACAACAACGTGTGTTACTACGAGTATGTCTCCATTTTTGATGGAGACCCCATTCTTTTTAGCTGACATACAAATAAGCTCAGCTAGGTTGTCTCCTTCTCTTATAATTGGCAACCCCTCAATTCCAATTATTTGAATAACATTCGTTGGAAAAACCCCCATTTCAACAATATGATTGCATAACGTCGCTGTGGTAAACTTAAGCTTATATAGTATTCTCTTTATGCAATCTACCATGGATTATGACAAAGTAAGTTTCGAAGATACTCTAGCCAAAAATGTTCTTGCCACTGGAAAATGTGTTGGTTGCGGCGCATGTGTTTTAGTATGCCCTTTCAACTGCTTAGAGTATGTGAAAGAAAAACCTAGCTTAGTAAAAAAATGCGAAATCTGCGGCGTCTGCGCGCAAGCTTGCCCAAAATACAATTGGTCGTGGTCTGAAGCGGAAAATTTTGTCTTTAACAAAAAAAGAAGCATTGAAGAAAAATTTGGCATTTATCGTAGGCTTGTTGTAGCTAAAGCAAAAGATGGTAGAATATTTGAAGCTTCACAAAATGGAGGTATTGTCACTGCATTATTGCTTTTCGCTTTAAAAAATAGACTTATTGATGGTGCAATTGTTTCTGGAACTAGCAAACAGAAACCTTTTCTGCCAATTCCTAAACTGGCCACAACCTTTAAAGAGATTTTAGAATGCGCCGGAACTAGGTATTTCTATTCACCTAACGTCCTTGCCTTGGCTCAAGTTGACAAACAAAAGAAAGTAAACGTAGCGTTTGTGGGGACACCGTGTCATATCAATGCAATCAGAAGAATGCAGATTTCCAGCTTAAAAGAATATACCAGTCCCTTAAAGATTCTAATTGGGCTCATGTGTTCCGAATGCTTCACTTATGAGGATTTCCTGAACAAACAAATTCAACAAAAACTAGGCCTCAATTCGCAGAAGATAAAGAAAATAAGCATCAAAGGAAAAGTACTATTAACAACAGAATCCGGAACTAAAATCCTCTCTCTTAACGAAGCAAGAAAGTACGCTCGGAAAAGCTGCTATTTTTGTTGCGATTTCAGCTCCGAACTTGCAGACATATCAGCGGGAGATTTAGGATTACATGGATGGACATTTACAATTATCCGCACAGATAAAGGCGAGGAATTATTCTCAAGAGCTGAGAAAGCTGGGGTCATAAAAACAAGAAAAGCAGACAGAGAAATGGATGCTTTAAAATTGCTGAACAAACTTTCGGAAAAGAAGAAAAGGGTTCTAACTAAATAAAAAGTATACAATCAAACAATCCGAAACAATGGGCAGTTATTAAAATGAAGAAAATGAATAGCAAGGCTCTGGCTGGCACAGCTATTCTAGCAGTGTTAGTCATTGTTCTAGATTACACAATGAAATATTCAGGTCTAAAAATACCATTCCCTTGGCTTCCAATTCTAAAATTTGATTTTACAGGCATACCCATTGTTTTGTCTCTTCTTCTTTTTGATTTTAACTCAGGAATTTTTACATCTATGGTTGCGTTTACGGCTATTCTTTCACGAAGCGGAGACTTCATTGGCTCTTCCATGAAAGCTTTCGCAGAATTATCTACAATATCTGGGATATCAATCGCTTTAAAAGTAGTTCCGAAGTTTCCGAAAAGTGCATCACTAATCTTAGGAGTTTCAACACGATGCTTAATCATGTTTGTCTTAAATTTGGTAGTTCTTCCTGAGTATTACAATATGTCCTTCCCAGTTGCAATTGGAATAAGCCCCTTAATAGTAGTATTTAACGCCATCCAAGGCTCTATAAACATATTATGCGGTTATTCAATATACAATGCAACTAAAAGAAGAATACTCTCTCAACCAAATCAATCACAACGCCGCCTGCATAGAAATAAAGATTCTTCTTAAACCTTCCTTCAAGCCAATTCTATTTCTAAACCCTATAATCTTCTCAGCTTTTGTAGGATCACCATAATTGAGGTATATGTCGCCTTTTCTGGGTTTATCATGTATCACTTCCAGATTCCTACCCGTAATCTCCAATAAAGTTTGGGCCAACCCTCTTATACTCGTAGGATTACCAGTGCAAACATTTAAAATCTTCCCATTAGACCGGTTATTCTCTAAAGCCAAAACAGTGGCATTGACAACATCTTTCACGTATATGAAATCTCTAGTCTGCTCTCCATCCCCAAAAATAACCAAGGGTTTGTCGTTTAAAGCATTATTCAAAAAGGTTGTAATAACTCCGCTATACGAGTCAAGATCACGTCTAAATCCGTAAACGTTGAAATACCTAAGTATTACCGTTGGAAATCCATAGCTGCTCTGAAATGCTCTGCAATAATTCTCAGCAGCCGCTTTTGAAGCTGCGTAAGGCGACACGGGTTTCAAGGAACCATCTTCCTTGAGCAGTAGTCTTCCATCCTCTCCATAAACTGCTGCTGAAGAACCAAAAACAAATTTGTCGATTCCTTTTTTAACAGCTTCATGTAGCAGATTCACTATACCGCTTACGTTAACCTTACGAGTTTCCAAAGGATTATTCACAGACTCTTCAACATTCACCAAAGCAGCCAAATGAACCACAGCCTCTACATTTTCTAGGGCTTTGCTAACAAACTTCTTATTGCGTACATCTCCCTTAATCACTTCAAAACGTTCATCATTCAAGCAATCCCTAATATTCTCAATTTTCCCAAAACAAAAATTATCAAGAACAACTACATTATAGTCTTCCTTCAAAAGCTGACGCACTAAATGACTCCCTATAAAACCAGCCCCGCCTGTAACCAAAACTCTAGAAAACTTTCGCAACCAAGACCCCCACAAGACCATATCGTACAGGATGGAAAAATGTTACCTTTCACCGAAGTAGTTCAAAATCCAACCAGTAAACCAAACGAGAACTATGACTGGAAACACAGCCAATATCAATATGCGCTTCAGCAAACGTCTTCACGTCTCTAGAACCCACCTTCAATTCACCATTTATAAAACAATTCAGAAGATCCAATTCAGATTCAGAATTAGCTTAGAGATTCAGCTAGAATCCGCCTGAAAATGGCGAAGCCGTGTCTCAACTTCAGCTTTTTCTGTCCAAGCCTAGGTCTATAATATATAGGTACCTCCGAAATCCTGTAGCCTCTTTTTTCAACCCAGTGATTTAATTCAACCTCCAAGTCAAAGCTTTTGGACTTTGGCTTCCAATCCTTCAATATCTTCCAGCGGACAACCCTCAACCCAGTTAAAGGATCCTGCAAGTGCACTCCGTTCAAAACGTCATGCGTAAAAGCAAGCAATCTGTTCCCAAAATAGAGCAAATTGTGCAAGTCTCCCAAGTGAAGATGTTCATTGAACCTATTTCCACAAACCATACCTACATCAGGATTCGCTTCCAGAATCTTGACCATATCTAGTATGTATTCTGCAGGATAAGTGAAATCTGCATCAATGAAAATCATATAATCAAAATCGCCGTTAACACGCACAATAGCCTGTGCGATAGCACTCCCCTTTCCTTTGCCCTTCTGAACCAGAATCGTAGCTCCGAAATCCTTTGCAATTTCCACCGTTCTGTCAGTGCTTTTCCCATCCACAACCAAGAATGTGGGGTCGCCCAAAACCTTGCTAAGCTCACCCAGAGTGCACCCTATGCCTTCTTCTTCATTCAAGGCGGCAATCAGCACTAACAGCCGTGGATGACTCATAGTCTTTTTCCTTCTCCCTTTACTTTCATTAAAAAAATGGAAGCATTGGATTTAAACCCTGCAAGAGTAATGTTCTAGAACTTTGCTCTAGAACAATTGCTAAAATGCTACATAGGGGACGTCATGTTCAACCATATATTGACAAAGCGATTATGAAACTGAAAAGCCTCAGTTTCCACATCATAAATCCAAAGTTCAAAAAAAAGCTGATAAAAGTAGCCTGTGTAGTTAACATTCCATGAAGCTGGCTTATGAACAGTATACATCACGTCGTTTATATTTATGGCTTCAACCAAGCATTGGTTTCCATAGCGCGAAATTTGCGGAAAAGAAAAAGTCAGATATGTCTCAAAAGTCTTGTCGTTTTGAATTATAATATAATATTCATACAAAGCTTGAAGAGGACTTGGAATACCAACGCTTGAATCTGGCAGCGGCTCGGTTTGATTTCTGAATTTCACTTTGATAACGTAATAGCTAGAAGAAGCCATATGGTTGCTCACACCAACATAAATTCCGTAGGCTTCATTAGCCTTAACGTTAAACGGGTAATCTTCAATCATATGGTTTGGCCCCAAGATCCAAAGTTCAGAAAATTTTTCTCCACTTGGCAGACGAAAAACCAAGCTCAATGTGGGAGAGGCAAATAACAAAATGCCAATCAACCCTGCAGTTGCAAAAATGACTTTACAGTCTTCAAGCTTCAATATCAGATGCGACCTCAGGCTTCATTTTCAACAACTTCTTCACATACAAACGCTTAAACCAACCCCAACCAAAAACCAACGTGACAACAAACACAGCAGCCCCCTCCAGCGAAAATGTAAGAGTTAACCAAAAAGCCGCTTGTGCATCCGCCAGAGCCAAACTTTTCAAAGTCAAAGCATCCTCCAAAACACCACTAGTTACAGCGGAGCACAGGTCAGCCCGGATAACAGCCTCGTCCAAATCCATATTCTCATAAGCAATTTTAGCAGCAGTTAACAAACCTCCAGCCTCATTCAACCTATCCACTAAACCCGAAACATTTCCTCCTATCTTTTCAACCTCCAAAACCACTTGAAAAGTCTGTCCTACAGCATTTTCAGCCTCACTGATCTTTGACGCAGCCTCATCTTCGCTGGTTGCCATACAAGCTGTTGTTAAAGCCGACAACAGAAAAAAGCAAAGAAACAACGAAACAAAAAGCATTCTCAATTTCGTCATCTCTAATCTACTCGTTGAAGCATAGCTCTTCCAAGACTTTTCTTTTAAAACGAATATTGTTAAGCTGTTGTTCAACATGCTTATTATGTCTTGAATATTCTTTATATTTTTCGAGGAACATCTGCCCTTTAGACGTAAGCATATAACACTGACCTTTTCTTTCAAAACGAATAAGCGACGCCTCTAGAATCTCAGACAAATACCTTGTTAGAAGCCTATAACTTAAATTAGCTTGATACATAATATGGGTTTTTTTGGCGCCTTTGCTACCTTTGCTTGCCACATTTAGTATATCCGCTACAATATCTAGTCTGCTCCTATAGCTACCCAAATTCATCCCTTCAAAACCAGATAAAACTTTAAGACGCAAAACTGAAGCAGTTTTTATTTAACTCAAAATCTAATACGCGCCATAAAAACTAGAAATGGAGCCAGCCTCTTCCACTTTTTTTCAGTTGTTGCCTTTGCTTCTTATCATCTAAATATTGTCGCATTTGTCTAACACGACTGGAAGATTTTTGGCTTGTAATCATCATTCTTATAAACTTACCCCATCCACCGACATGTGGGCTGGGAGGAACAAACCTATCCGCATCAACTATTTTATGAAGCTCTAAAATTTCCCTGAAATTCAACATTTTGAAATTCCTTGTTGCAAAAATCACTGTGCCTTTATCAACAAACAACATGGAAAAATCGTTATTTGCAATCCCTTCAGCTCTAACCTTATCGTCAATCCGCTCCCGCCACAACCTTTTCCACTCCGCTTTCAACTCTTCAACCTTTTCCTTTTGAACCGAATTCTCCATTGATCAATCCCTCCCCGACGGGAGCAGATAAGAAACGTTCAGCAACAGTTTTCGTGCTACTTAACCTTCCCCGCCCTCTAATGTCTAAAGTATTCGGAATCCGAATATTTAAAGGGTGTAGTATGAAACATCTAGGTTAATTGTCTAGAACAAATTTATATCGCTTCTCTAAAAAATGAAAAATCAACTAGAACCATTCAAAACATAACATAGACAGAAAATTCCTAACCCTTAAAAACCAAACATAGAAACTTAAAGCCATGGCAAGCACAGCAGAAATATTATCAACAATCGAAGAACAAAAAACCTACGCCATTAAACAGTTGGCCAAAAAACTCGAAATACCATTAAATCAGTTAAAAGAAATCCTGACAGACCTAAGCAAGCACAACCTCATAGAGTACAACCCAAAAAACGGAAAGGTAACCCTTCCAACATGGCTCATCAACATCAACAAGCAAATCGAAACCTCAAAACCGGCAACAGGAGCAATAATCCTACCAAAATATCAAGAGATAAAAATCCAAGACGTCATCATCGGAAACTTCACAAAAAACGACCTAGAACTAAAAATAAGGTTAAAAACAAAAGCAAAAGAAATAGCCATATGCGATTTAGGCTAAACCAGCAAAGCACACTTAACTTCCTTAAGCTTGTTTAAAAGAAGCCTGCCCTTCTCTGTGGTCTGATAAACAACAGAACCATCTTTATTGTTAACCTTGACAATTAGTCCCTGCCTTAACATTGCAGACAAATACTTTCTAAGGGTTGAATAGCTCAAATTTGCTCGGTACATGAGGTGAGTAGCCTTTACACCATTCAGAGATATATTTAGAATATCCATCAGAATCTGAACCTCCCCCCTGCGACGACCCATCCTAACCACCAAGCTAACAACGAAAAGTATACCATTATATTATCAAAAACCCTATTAAAAACTTACGAAATCCTTCTCATACAACTAATAACATGCAAAAATCTAAAGATGTATTGACACGGAATAATCATTTCCTGAAAAGCCTCAAGTATAAAAGTTCCTACTCATATAGAAAACCACTTGAATCATGTTACTGCAAAGGTGAAACCCGTGAGGCAAAACGAAAAGTCTAGCGACATAATATTTTGTGACAAAGATGGAAAATGGAAGGAACAACTACAAAGACGTTTACAAACTCGGGAAACAGTTTCACTGGCTGCTCTTGGTGAAGTCAGATATGACCTCTTGAGACACCTGCGCAAAAGAAAAGACATAGAAATAATTAAACTTGAAACAAGATACATGAAGACAAGAGAGAAGGGTTTAGGACTAAAGGTCACAGTTAGAAAGATTCCACACGACAAAAGTGAAAGCATATGAGAGCATTGTGGCATTATCGCCAGCCCCTGCCACGCTCCACTTATGCGACTATTTTGAGCTCGGAAGGAAACTTAATCAAACAAGAATGAGTCCAGCTTCAACGTTGATAGGGTCGGCATGGAATCTTCCAACCAAGTAGCATCATTGTACAGGCAGCTGGTGAAGAGAGCCTACTGCGTGCGCAGGCAGAAAGCAGATTTATAGCTTCTGGATAAACTGTTAAAAGTTGTCAAATGCAAGAAATGCGGAAGAATCATAGCTGAACCAAGAGAACTAATAAGAATCACAAGTCTCAAGAATATCTGAAGGAATGGTGAAATTCTTGGAAAACGAAATGAAAGAAGAGCTTCGGAATCTTGCCTTAGAAGTCATGGGAAGCGTTAATGGTGAAATTACTTATGAGAGTGTGGGCGGTCTTGCCTTCAATTTTGAGAAGAGAGTGAATAGAGCAATAGTCATTCAGTTCCGTTGGACCTTGGCGAAGTGCAAGTTCGAATTGTGGGACATCTCAGAAAAAGGCGAATCTAAGATGCAGGAGTATAAAGACGGGCAATATGAGAACGAGTCTGTGGTTAAGAGGCAATTGCATGTTTTGAATCAACTTTACAAAACCAAGCTTAGACATAAGAGACTAGTCAGCCTCTATTCAAAGGGATTTTATTAATAGATATGTGAAGTTAGAGTTATTTGCTCAATCTTGTTGCACATTTGAGTGGCGATGTTTTGCGTATGTAACGTGAATATCTTTTCCAAGCAAGGAATTATGTATAGACGCAATGTTTTCGCCTCGGATGGAGTGATGTCCCGAAGATGCATGACTTTTCTTCGGATCTTGGTTAGCTCATTCATGTCATGCTGGAAACGTTTAATGGTATTTTTAGATTGGGGTTTACTGTAATACAGAAAACGTAGAAGCAACCGTAACTGCAATTATTAAGGCAATTCCGACCAAGATTTTTTTATTCATTGCTCTTTTTCACCTCTGTCTAGCTTGGTTCTAGCTCTAGCTTCTCTAATTTTGCTATTCGCTTCTTCGCTAGGATATCAAAAAGGGCGGCAATCAGAGGTCTTGCACAGGCACAAACGCTCATTTCTGGCTTTCCTTGAGGTAGGATTTCTCGCTTATATATGCGATAAAAATATTGCGCAACTTCTCAGCATCGGCTTTCCCTAGGCCTTTAAGAGACTTGAGTATTCTATATTGATCATCGTCTAAGGTAACGAGAATTTTTTTGGTCAAGATATCTTCGCCCTTAGCTTGAACTTATTCCGAAGAAATATATAAATACGCGGAGCGCTATATTATCTGTAGCTTAGCTAATGATAAGCTTTAAGACATACAGCGGCTTTAGATTACTGAAGATGAGGCAAATGTCAAAAGACCAAAAAACATGCCCAATATGTGGTTGCAGATCAACTAGGTTCCTGATAGATGGAGCAAATCTGGATTTCCTGAACGACCTTGCCAATGAAAATCAGATCAACACGGCAGTTTCGTTGACCAAGATAATTTGGGAAAGTATTCCACAGTTAAGACTCACCGCAGACGCGAGAGCAATCGTTGATGCTCTTTCAAAGACTCTAGTAGTAAGCACACAGGAACAAGTGAGCAAAATTCTGGAGCCGATGAAAATCTTTATGGAAACCTTTCCAATGATCATCGAAAAGCTACCTGAAGAACTGAGGAAAGACGTGAGAGAGGAATTCAGTGAAACAAGGCTGAAGCTAGAAGATGAATTCAAGGTGCTTCGAGAGACAGCACCTTCATCCAAGGACATTTTAAGTACCATTCAAACTATTGCTGATACAATAGACGCGACTACAGAAAGAAAAATGGACGAGGTAAGACAGGAACTTGCTTGCAGGTTTAAAGAAACACTTGAAAGGGCAGGTTTTCCTGAGCCTGAACAGATGAAGTTGCTAGCGCAACTGATACCCTCAACACTTCTCTTGCTTGAAGAATTACTGCGATTCCAAAAGGTTCCAAAAGAAAAGGGCGAGCAAGGCGAACTTGAGCTAATTCAGCAACTTGCGGACTTCTATCCAGAGGACCACTGTGAACATCTGGGTAAACCAGGTGACACAGACATACTTGCGATGCCCAGATTTAACGGAACCACAATTGGTCAAATCTTGGTAGAATCGAAGAAAAACAATAGCGGGTGGCATGAATTGTACATCCAACAGGTTCGTAGGCATATGAAACTTAGAAACGAACGGTTCGCAATACTCGCTGTAGAAGTTATGCCAAAAGGCGTCACTTGCTTCATGTCTAGACACTTTATCGAAGGAGCAATAATCGTAACCAGCATTCAAAATTTCTACATCGCCTATGGAGCCCTGAGGTCGGTCCTAATAGCCCTTGCTCCATTCAGCAACAGGAACTTTGATGTCCGTAAACTCTTCACGGACAAGAAAATAGAAGAAGCATTACAAGACGCTTATCAATACCAAGAAAAACTTCGAAAAATTAGAACCAGCGCTCACAGGATTGAAAAGAACGCCAAGAACATAACAGAAAACGCTAACGAAATTGACGACTGCCTAAAACGAAGCCTGAAAGAGCTACAAAACAGAATCAACGGCGCAGTTCAAGAAATAGTTGCACATAACAAACCTGATAATGGTAGTGATCACAAATGACCGAAGTGGCAGTCTTACTGAGCACTAAAAGCACAACTCTTGGGTTTTCCAATTCATACGCAGATTGCCTAAAGTTCCTAAAAGTTTCAGGATGGGAAAGCGAATATACAAGCATTGACCGACTTCTTAGACATCTGGGAAGAAAAACAGGAAGCAAAGGGACAAAGAGAGCATACCTAAAAAGGATCTACTTCTTATGCATACACCTGAACATGAATCCCGACGAAATCATAACATTACCAAAACATCAAATAGAAGAATTTGTGCAGACTTACGCCGACGGTTATCATAATGGCACTTATAGCCCCGCATACATTAACAACAATGTGCTTGCGCCACTAAGAACACTGTTCAACGTGAACGGGTTCAAGGGCGGTCATGCCTTAGACATCGAAGGCTATTATGTCCCACCAAGATACAGAAAAACACTCGAATACGTACCTACAAAATATGAAATCTACTCAATGGCGGACAACACTGGTTCCCTAAAAGGCAGGGTGATAATCCTCGTCCTCTACAGCAGCGGACTAAGACCCTCAACACTACGAGCACTTCTTTACAAAGATGTAAAAGAAGAGTTGGCAAAGGACTTTTACAACATTATGATACCCGTGTATCCGGAGATGAAACTTATTGAGCCTGCAGCATGCAAAAACAATATACCCTACTACACATTCATCTGTGACGAAGCAACAATCGCGTTGAAACTCTACCTAAGAGAACGGATTGAAAAATTGGGAACAATAAGCGACAGCGAACCATTATTTGCTTCTGAATATAAACTGATTCCAAAAATCGAGAGGAAAAATAAAATCCTGTGCCCGAGACAACTGCAAGATATAGTAAAGACTCCGGCGAAAAGAGTAATACCACAAAAGGGGACTTATGTATCTCCACGTTCTCTGAGAAAAGCCTTTGAATCTGTCTTGCACAGCGAATTGGTTGAAGGAGGGCATCTTGACCCTAAGGTGCAAGAATTCCTCATAGGTCACATGTTGCCGGGTAGCCAGGACAACTATTTTGATCGTGACAAGGTTGAAGAGTTACGTGTAGAATATTCGAAGTTAAACTTTGGTAGAGCGACTTTCAGTAACAAGTTTAAGGTGCTTAAACAGGCAGTAGCGAAGGCTTTTCAAGGAACTGGACTTGACCCTGAAGAAGTAATGAGAGAGTATATGCAGATGAAGCAAAATCGATGCTAATGTTGAATTTAGTTATTGAAATCTAGCAGAGTTTTTTGACCAAGTTTCTTGGGTTTTTTCTCTTTCATGACGCGATCGGTTGTTTCTTCGGTCGAGCGTTCGCCTTCATTTTTCTGCCCTTGACATTTGTTTTCATCGCTAATCTTCTCATCGATATTGGCTGGGTCACGCGCAGGTAGTTTGGATTCTTCGTAAACAATCAGTATTTTTCCGGAAGGTAGGGTCGCAACGATTTCGCAGCCCAATTCAAGAAAACTTGGAAGTTGTTCCTCCGTGATTATTCGCCTCACCTTCTCGCCTCTTTCCCCTGTCTTGTCAAAATCAAGCCTTGAGTATCTCCGCCTCATTTCTTCGATTTTGCTCTTATCGAAATAGGTGTCCCTGCTTCCCGGTAGAATATGACCAATCAGAAACTCGTTTTCTTCCACGGTGAGTCGCCTATTTTCGGTTTGGCCAATCAAGAAATTGTTGCACACTTTTCTCATACTGTTTGCCGCTACAAATCTCCAATGTTTAAGCCCGGCTCGGCGTGCAGTTTCCTTGAGCATTTGGTTAACTCCTCCTTCGGAGAGAATTAGTCGGCGTGGGTCCTTAACGCTTATCGGGACCCTTTCAAGAATGAATAGGGGTTCTTCATCAGCGATATACCCTCGCCTCAACTTTCTTTCGCGAAGATAATCTTTTAAGGCTTCAACAACCTTCCTTGGAACAAATCCGAAATACGGTATACGATTCTTACACGCGTCTGGAATGAGCTTCTTCATCACTTCATGGACGGTTATTACCATACATTCTGAGCCGCGCTCCAACTCTTTTTTGATCGTGTATTCTTCGAACAACGGGAAATCAGGATATTTCTCATTTATCCGCAATGCCCGCAGGGTTGAATTACGCAGGCCACAGTAAATTAGGAATAGGATGATGCATCTGTCACGCAGGCTTCGAGCTATCACCGCCATTTTCAGAGCTTCGGCAAGAGTTGGAATGTATTCGGGTTGCTTTCGCCACCTTTTAGACGCAGAGTATCTCTGCAGGTTCAGTCTTATGCCGTTGACATCGAAGAATTTCTTCAGCACGTAGAAGTTGGTGTTTGCATAGTTCCGACTTTTTCGGAGCCGGTCACAGAATTCTTGAACCTTTGTTTCAAGCAATGATTTATCCATTTTTACGAGTTCAGAAGGTTTCAGACCTCCAGCTCGCACGCAGAACCGATAAAGCGTCATCATGTAAAGGCGCTGTGAACCTGTGCTTTCGCTCTTGCGAGACAAGTGCTTGAGTAGCTTGTCCACTGCAGGATCTGAACTGCTCCAGCCATCAGACGAGATTTGTAGAAAAAGCCACCATTTGCTCGTCTGCACGGGCTATTCCTCCCCCTGTCTATACAGCGGTAAATACCTGCGTATAGTGCCGATTACGCAGATAGTTACCTGCGTATAGATTTCCGCCGAGCCATCCGTCGTTTTCATCCCCAAACACCTTCTTGAAAACCTAAAAGAAGTAATCTTGTTGCTAGGCGAGGGATCAAATCATTTCCTTCAACGTGTACGCACGAGTTGCGCAATCGGGTAATGTGGAAAAGTGAACTTGCAGATACACTCATGAATAGGTTCTCCGTAGCAGTTCTAACCATATTTTTATTTTTGCCACGAACCCATTGACATCTAGCAGATTTGGTTCAGCCAATAGCAAATCCCGGAGCAGATGATCTTTTGAGAGTCTTTCCAGAGCGAAGACCTTCAGCCTTCCAATGTCCACAGTCCTTTCGTGAGAAAGTTGTTGCATATCCCGTATGGGTTTTTGTTCCAACTAAACTACCCTTTTATATAGTTCTATTAGCAGAAGGCTAAGTGTTTCGAAATACACTAAATACACCAAACAATAATTCCTTTTAGGTGAGTTTAAGGGATGAAAAAAAGAGTAGGTAGACCTCCGGGAGGAAAAAAGAAGACACCATATTATGAGAAGACTATACTCGAGGAACTTGCAAAAGTGTACCCAAAGGTATTGCGCTTCAGCGACCTTAAGAAAGCAATTCCCAATTCGAGGACACTGACTGATTACGTGTCAAGGATGACAGATAAAAAACTCAGCTTCATTGAAATCGTGTATACACCGGAATATCCGAGAGGAGCATACAAAATCACGAGAAAAGGTATTGAACAGCTTCTACAAATTCGAACATCAATAAACATACCAAAAGGTTTTAACGAGTTCAAACTGCGGGAGCTTATAGGCAGAGTCCTTCGCACAAATTGCACTCTGAATCTAACTGATGGCGTTACTCAAAATCTTGTAGGCATAACTCTTCTGCCCTTTGAAGATGTCCGTAGGGAAATGGAGCAGAAATGGGGTGATGAGACCTTTATGAAGGAAACTTGTAGGATACTGCATTCTGTTCTATTTTTCCGAATTCGAGCACCAACTCAAACTCCCTTTGCTAAGCACATTGAAGGAACTAATGTTTTCATTTTTCGACCTCCCAATTATATCTTAGAAGCTCTGCAAAAACTCGGGGAAAAAAACCGTGAAATTCCGAACCTAGACGCAGCAATATGTTATGCTTTGGAAAACTGGTTTAATACCCCTGAAACAATAAGGGACAAATTTGCCTCGGATGTTCGTGCGAATCGAGAAAAAAATAAGCTAGAGTTTTCTCATGTGCACAGATCCGGATAGACTCTCTTGGTAGAATGCGCCCAGTCATATCTTGTAGCGAGTCCTATCCATGACGTTTACGACACGCCGTGGCCTCAAGAAGTCGATTTAATGAGAACCTTTTTGTTAGGCAGGTTTGCGACATACTTCCAACCTTGAGATAGGTATCTCTCAACATCCTTCACATCAACGACTTTCTGCTTAGTGCAATCGCTCGTTTCTGTGCCTAAAAGTTTCTTTCTCACAATTGCTTGAAGCTCTTCATCGCTCATTGAAGGTAAATCCATTTTTTCAACTTCTTCTTGACTGAACCCAGCAACTAATAAAAGCTGCTTTCTGAAGCTTTCTCTGAGCTTCTGCTCGCTTGTCTCTTCTCTTTCTGCAGTCTGCAGAAAATCTTGGCTTCTTTTATAAGCCGCCCTCATATCCTCTATAACAGATTCTGGTAACCTCTGCTTGTTGGTTGTGTAATGATTCTCAATGTCTCCTTTGTGGCCCATCCAAAACTGCCTATAATCCCGAAGCACCAAACCCTTCGACTCAGCAAGCATCAGTTGCGTATCAAAGTAAGACCTCAAAACGTATGGCCGCCAAGAAAAACCAGCCTTCCTCACACTTTCCCTAATCGCGTCCCCTATGTTCGTCGCTCTAATGAAAGGTTTCATCCTCTGCTTAGGCGTAACAATCGCTGAATCAACCGCAATCGTCTCACCTTCCCTCATTCTCAGCTCTAAATAATCCTTTAGGTACCCGCACCCCTCTTCACTTAGAAAGCTGAAATACTGATGCCTTGCCTTGCTTAACTCTCGCCGCACCATCACAACCGCCGGAACCTGCGTAAACTCTACAACGCCATCTTTGACCGCCAGTTCTGGCAGGTCGTTTACTCTTAATCCATCATTGCCAAGATAGTTGCCTAAAGCCTCAATACGCAGTCCACTCTGCGCAACCATAACTGAGGCAACCCTGGCCTTTTCATCTCCCGCAAGAAATATCCGCTTGAGCTCATCTTTGGTTGGAACCCGCTCATCTTTCAGAGTTGGTGTATCCTGTACCCCTTTGATCTTTATTCTGCCCTTAACTTCTATTCGGTTATGCAGAAGCCATGACTTGACTGCTTTGAGGATTGAATGGATGTAGCTTCCAGAACGCCCTTCCTGCTCCAATTTAGAAACTGTGTCTAAAAACATGTTGTAAAGCTGGTTTTCACGCATTTCAAGCAGTTTTTCCGGAGTAATCTTAAGGTCGTTGCAAAAGTGTCCTAACCTTCTAAAGTAAACATCGGCAGTAACTATAGACCCTCGTGCCACGTTGTCATACCACCGCTTAACGGCTTTGTCGTCCAAAAGACCTGCGTACTCGCCCTTGCGCGCGCCATGCTCTTTCATAAGCTACAAATGGCTATTCAGCGAATATAAGAGTATTGGTTCTATACCCAAATAGGAGCGGGCCCGACGGGAATTGAACCCGTGAC
>Ga0172366_10001120_pt1 | contig 20789 bp, 19 predicted proteins | sample LakKivSesite69cm_FD_114533 | JGI IMG/M metagenome (GOLD analysis project Ga0172366, IMG submission 114533) | Sediment microbial communities from Lake Kivu, Rwanda - Sediment site 69cm | ecosystem: Environmental > Aquatic > Freshwater > Lake > Sediment | place: Rwanda: Western Province, Lake...
AAAAGTACTTTGGTCGAAGAGATATTGTATAAAGCTTTAACTAGAGAAATTTATAGAAGCCGAGTTCACCCTGGTGATTACGATAAAATTGAAGGGGTTGAAAATATTGATAAAGTAACAATTATTGATCAATCACCTATAGGCAGAACTTCCCGTTCTAATCCTGCCACCTATACTGGAACCTTTACCCCAATTAGGGAAATATTTGCCAAGACCAAGGAAGCCAGAATGAGAGGTTATAAAGCAGGTAGATTCAGTTTTAATATAAAAGGAGGAAGGTGTGAAGCCTGCCAGGGTGGCGGAATAATAAAAATTGAGATGTATTTTTTACCCGATGTATTTATTCCTTGTGAAGTTTGTAAGGGTAAAAGATTTAATCGAGAAACTTTAGATATAAAATACAAAGGTAAAAATGTGGCGCAAGTGTTAGATATGACTGTAGAAGAAGATTTAGAGTTTTTTATGGCAATCCCTTCAATTAAAAGAAAATTAAAGACCTTATATGATGTAGGATTAGGATATATAAAATTAGGACAATCAGCTACTACTCTTTCTGGAGGTGAAGCACAGAGAGTTAAATTAGCTAAAGAATTGAGTACTAAGAGTACTGGTAAGACTCTATATCTTTTAGATGAACCAACCACTGGATTGCATTTCGATGATGTAAAAAAATTGCTTAACGTTTTAGATCGATTAGTTAGAGCTGGTAATACTGTTTTAGTTATAGAACATAATTTGGAAGTAATTAAATCAGCAGACTATATTATCGATCTTGGTCCAGGAGGAGGAGAAGAAGGAGGGAGGATTGTAGCCGAAGGTACTCCTGAAGAAGTAGCCTATAATAAAAAATCATTTACTGGAGAATTTTTAAAAAAAGTGCTAAATTAGTAGGGGCAGGCATTGTGTCTGCCCGTAATGAGTAATGTGTGATAAGTAATTTGTAGGGGCGTATTGCATACGCCTGTTCTACTAACGACTAATTTAACTGGCTAACTAATATAATTAGTAAATTGGTGAATTGGTGAATTAGTAGATTGTCATGCTAATTTACTAATTTATAAGGACGAAAAATATGGATATCAAATTAAAAATAAATAGATTACCTGATACGAGCGGAGTATATTTTTTTAAAGATAAGACAAATAATATAATTTATGTAGGAAAAGCCAATTCTTTAAAGAATAGGGTTTCCTCTTATTTTAGCAATTCCTTACAACCATCTCGGAAGATAAATAAGATGGTTAAAGAAATAGTAGATGTTGAATATATACCTACTTTTTCTGAAGTGGAAGCACTTATTTTGGAAAGTAAAATGATAAAGAACCACAATCCATACTATAATACTCAATTCAAAGATGATAAAAGTTATCCTTACATTAAAATAACTTTAGGAGAAGATTTCCCACAAATATTTTTTCATCGAAAGATTAATCAGAAGAAAAAGGAAGATAAAGCTATTTACTTTGGTCCTTTTATAGGTGCAGATGCCACTCGGGAAGTTATTAAATTAGTACGGCAAATATTTAAAATTAGAGGATGCAGAAAAAAAGATTTAAAAAAAGCCAGGATTTGCCTGGATTATCAAATAGGTTTATGTTCAGCTCCTTGTGCCGATATGATTGATAAAACAGAATACCGAAAGAGGGTTAAAGAAACTCGCCTTTTTTTAGCAGGGAAGCAAAAGCGATTACTTCATAATCTTTATCAGGAAATGAAAGAGGCATCTAATTATTTAAATTATGAAAAGGCTGCTAAAATAAGAGATAAAATAAAGTCCCTTGAAGAAATATTAAAAAGTCAAGAATTTAATTTCTACAGTAAAGATAAAGGGAATGAATATTTATTAAAAAAGATAGAAGAAGTAGAAGAAGGTGAAATTAAAAAGGGTAAACAGGCAATTTTTGATTTAAAGCGAAAATTAAATTTGAAAATACTACCAGAAAGAATTGAAGCCTTTGATATTTCTAATATTCAAGGAAAATTATCTGTCGGTTCCTTAGTAGTTTTTGAAAAAGGCAGACCCAGAAAGGAGGATTACCGGAGATTTAAAGTGAAAAGAGTTAATAAAATTGATGACTATGCAATGTTGCAAGAGGTAGTAGAAAGAAGATATAAAAGATTATTATCTGAAAGTAAAAAGTTACCCAATTTAATCCTAATTGATGGAGGAAGAGGACAAGTTGTCGCGGTAGAAAAGATATTAAACACTTTAGGCCTTGAATTAACGATAATAAGTATGGCAAAAAAAGAAGAGGAAATATTTAAACCCGAAGTTTATGAGCCAATAATTTTACCTCCTGATTCAGAAGCCCTTTTTTTGTTGCAAAGGATTAGAGATGAAGCCCATAGATTTGCAGTAACTTATCATAGGAGGATTAGAAGTAAGGAATTGCGAAATTCAAAATTAGATCTTATCCCAGGAATTGGTTCTAAACGAAAAAAATTATTATTAGAATATTTTAAGAGCATAGAAGAAATAAAGAATGCTTCTACGGTTGAGATAGGTAAGATACCAGGATTTGGAAAAAAGATAGCTGAAACGATTAAAGCAGTTTTGAAGGTAAGAAAATGATATTAAATTTTGATAGTAAAACACCAATAATAGATGAGAAAGCTTTTGTTGCGGAAAATGCTACCATAATTGGAGAAGTTATAATAAGAGAATACGCCAGTATTTGGTATAATGTTGTATTAAGAGGAGATATAGCTTCAATTGTTATTGGAAAAAATACCAGTATTCAGGATGGTAGTATAGTCCATTGTGATGTGGGTGTATCTACCATAATAGGAAGCAATGTCACGGTAGGTCATAATGTAGTGCTTCATGCCTGCAAGATAAGAGATGGTTCTTTAATAGGCATTGGTGCAATTGTGCTTGATAAAGCAGAGGTAGGGGAAGGGGCTATAGTGGGAGCTGGGGCAATAGTAACACCAAGGACTAAAATACCACCATATACTATGGCTTTAGGAATACCTGCTAAAGTGGTGAGAAATTTAACTAAAGAAGAAGTTGAAGATTTAGAGAAACATATTTGGAGTTATGTGGAATTAATGAAAAAATATAAATAAAGAATCGTATCTCGCACTATAGCGTATAGCGTTTAGAGGTCAGCGCATAGGAAGCAGTGATGAGTAATTTGTAGGGGCTCGATTCATCGAGCCCGTTAAGAAAATTACTAAATAACCCGGGTCGGATAAATCCGACCCCTACACCAAATTCAGATTCGCAGTGACTATATACTAACTAACGACTAATAACTAATTTATTTGTAAAATATAAAAAAAAATGTATATAATAAATAAAATGTGTTCTTCTAAAGGTACAAAACTCAATATTTTTTTCATACTTATTATAAATTAAAAACCAAAAACGATAGTAGTAGAAATTGGAGAATTGGAGAATTGATTAATTGGAGAATTGATTAATAGGAGATTAAATAATTATGAAAAGTAAGTCAGTTGCTGATATAGCTTATGAAATATTGATTGAACATAAAAAACCTTTACATTATCGAAAAATTACTGAAGAACTGATAAAAATAAAACCCTTAAAAATTAAAGAACCTTGTTATGCTGTAAATGCCTCTATGAGTGGAGATAAGAGGTTTATGCGGACAAAAAGAGGAATTTGGGGTTTAGTAAGATGGAAATATAAAGATGCAAATATTAAATATTCTCTTACCAGTTATTGTTTGAAAGATGGCACTATGTTTTTAACCAGCTATATGAGACCTTTTTTCCCAAGAGATAAAAAAATTGTTGAAGTTACCTTTATAGATAAAGAAGGAATCGAAATAGAGGCAGTAGTAAATAATGAACTTAATTATATAATTGGGTTAAAAGAATGGTATGAAAAGAAGGAATTAAAGGTCAACGATACTATTTTTATTGGTCTAATCGATTATGATAGAGGAAAATATTTTTTAGTAACTGAACGTGAAACCTTAATGGAACCACAAGAAGAATTAAGTGAAAAAATATTTAAAATATTAGAAGAAGAAGGGCATCCTCTTTCCTATCAAGAAATTTGTGAAAGAGTGTTAGAGGTTGAAGTAAAAGAAGACAATTTATTTTATAAATATGTTATTGATGTTTTAAGAAAAGACCCCCGATTTGTGGAAGAGAAAGAAGATATTTGGGGTCTTTTTGATTGGCTTAGTGAAATAAAAAAATTACAGATAAAACTTATTACTGCCGAGGACAATGAAAGTTTCAAAAAGTTAATCCAAGAAGTATTTGAATTTTTAGGATTTGAAAATTCACTTATAGCACAAGGAAATACATCTTTTATTTTAGTAAAGGCACAATTAGATTATAAGACTTACAATTTAATTGTTGACGGGAAGATCTTAGATAAAAAAAGTAAAAGAATACAAAAATATGAATATTGGGATGAACTTAGTAAGGCCAGAGAAAAAACTAAAGCAGACTTTTCGGTAATTATTTCTACAGATTTCGATTATGATAAACTAAGTAAAAAAATAGATGAATATAAAGTTGTTTTATTTGAACTGAGGTGGTTAGATAGCCTCATAAAAGAACATAATAGATTACCCTTTTCTTTAAGTAATTTAAAATTAATCTTTTCACCAGATAATTCTGTAGAGAATAATATCTATCAGTTATTTGAAAGAAGAAAACGAATTCATAACAAAATAAAATTAATTAATATTATAATTAAGATATTAAATGAAAATAGCAGTCAAAAATTATATCTTAATATTGAATCATTAACTAAAATTATTAATCAAAAAAGTATGGAATATTTTGAATATGAAAAGGTGCAAGAGTCCGAAGTAGAAGAAATTACTGAAATACTTGCCTTAGAACCATTAAATATATTACAAAAAACTGAAATGGGTAGCATTATTTTAAACTTCAAGCCTGAGTTAGCTAAAGAAAGATTGAACAAAATAATTAAGGAAATATTTTAATATAGCATAGAGCGTGTAGCGTTTAGCGTATAGCGTAGAGTTAGAAAAAAAGAATACAAAATCCAGAAGACAAATTAGCAAATTAGTATATAGTATGTAGTATATAGCAAAGAAAATAAAAGAAAAAAGTAAGGACCTATTTCATATGCCTCTATGTCTTCATCATTTGTCATTCCTACCTTCGCGGGAATGACATAAGACAATATGAATGGCAGAAATTAGCAGGAATTACAATGATAAACAAAAATAGCAGAATATTAACTTATTGAGAATTTATCAAAAGAAGTTGGTAGCATTTTATACAGAATGATTTATCTTATACCTATACGCTAAACACTGTACGCTATACTATATACGATATACGAGATAATGGAGGGTGTTTAATGAAGATAAGATGGTTGGGTCATTCCTCATTTTTAGTAGAATCTGAAAGGGGAATTAAAATTATTACTGATCCTTTCGATGAAACATTGGGTTATAAGCTACCCCGAATTAAAGCAAATATTGTCACCGTAAGTCATGAACATTTTGATCATAATTATGTAAGGGGTATAAAAGGAAGGCCAATAGTTTTCAAAGGCCCAGTAAAAAGAGAATCACACAAAATGGAATTTACAGGAATAGCAACTTATCATGATAGTGTTTTTGGGTCTAAGAGAGGACCCAATACAATATTTATTATCAAAGCAGATGGATTAAAATTATGTCATCTGGGGGATTTAGGACATATTATAAATCCAAATAAATTAACCGAAATAGGTTACATAGATATTCTGTTTATTCCAGTGGGGGGATTCTATACTATTGATAGTACTCAAGCTAATCAGATTGTTAATGATATAAAACCCAGAATTACTATACCCATGCATTATAAGACTGAGGCTATTAAATTCTCTATAGATTCAGTAGAAGCCTTTCTTTCTAATAAAGATAATGTAAAAAGATTAGAATCAAATGAATTAGAAATTAGAAAAGAAACTCTACCTGAAAATAACCAAATTTTGGTTTTGCAATATGAATAGTATTATATAGTAAGAAAGCGAAAAGCATATTCGTATCTCGTATCTCGTAAAGAAAGCAGAAGACAGAAGACAGGAGACAGGGGACAGAAAGAAACAGTAATGAGTAATATGTGACAAGTAAATAGTTATATGTTCCAGATTGCAGGTTTTGTTTCTTTTTGTCATTTAAATCCAAAGGCAATATACAATACGTGATACGATATACGAAAACATAATGAATTAATAGACAGGCGAGACGCCTGTCCTACTAACGACTATTCACTAACGACTAATTTAATAAAAATTAAAAAAGGGGATTTATGGTAAAGTATATTTTTATTACTGGCGGAGTAGTCTCTTCCTTAGGTAAAGGAATTTCTGCTTCTTCTATTGGAAGATTGTTAAAAAGTAGGGGTTTAAATATTTCTATTCAAAAAATAGATCCTTATATAAACGTCGATGCAGGAACAATGAATCCCTATCAACATGGCGAAGTATTTGTTACTGAAGACGGGGCAGAAACTGATTTAGATTTAGGTCATTATGAAAGATTTATTGATGTAAATTTATCCCAGCATAACAATATAACTACTGGAAAGATATATAGTTCTGTAATTTCTAAAGAGAGAAGAGGAGATTTTTTAGGTGCTACTGTCCAAGTAATACCCCATATAACTGATGAGATTAAATCAAATATTAGAAGTATTGGGAAAAAGGAAAAAGAAAAAGTAGATGTAGTAATTGTTGAGATAGGAGGGACAGTAGGTGATATTGAAAGTCTTCCTTTTTTAGAGGCTATAAGACAGTTAAGAAACGATGTTGGTAAAGAAAATGTTCTCTGTATTCATGTTACTTTTGTTCCGTATCTCGATGCTGCCAAAGAGTTGAAATCTAAACCAACCCAACATAGTGTAAAAGAGCTAAGAGAAATAGGCATTCAACCTGATATAGTAATCTGTCGTTCTCAGTTAAAACTTTCCGAAGAGGTAAAAAATAAAATATCACTATTTTGCGACATCAAAAAGGAAGGAATAATTGAAGCAATAAATGTTGAATCTATATATGAGATACCTTTGATATTTGAAAAACAAGGATTGGGAGATTTAATAATAAAGTTGCTAAATTTAGAATGTAAAGGCCCCGATTTAAAAGAATGGGAAAGGATGTTGAATAAAATATATCATCCTAAAAAAGAAGTTAATATTGGAGTAATAGGAAAATATATCAGTTTAAAAGATGCTTATATAAGCATTACTGAGGCTTTACTTCATGGTGGGATTGATAATGATTGTAGAGTAAAAATAGAAAGAATAGATTCGGATAAGGTTAAAAATTATTATTCAAAAGATCTATTTAAAGGTATAAATGGAATCTTAATACCCGGAGGATTTGGAAAAAGAGGGATTGAGGGTAAGATTGAAAGTGTAAAATATGCTCGGGAAAATAGAATACCCTTTTTAGGGATTTGTTTAGGTATGCAATGTGCAGTTATAGAATTTGCTCGTAATGTAATTAAATTAGAAAAAGCCAATAGCACAGAATTTAATCCTGACACTCCTTTTCCTGTTTTTGATCTTTTACCAGAACAAAAAAAGGTCATAGTGAAAGGTGGCACTATGCGGTTAGGAGCATATCCTTGTAAATTGGAAAAGAATTCACTTGTCTTTAAATCTTACAAACAAGAGGTGGTTTACGAAAGACACCGACATAGATATGAATTTAATAATCTGTATAAAGAGAAATATATGGAATATGGAATGAAATTTAGTGGTATATACCAGGATTTGAATTTAATAGAAATTATAGAACTACCAGGTCATCCTTGGTTTGTCGGTGTTCAATTCCATCCAGAATTTAAATCAAGACCCAATCGGGTCCATCCGTTATTTAAGGAATTTATAAAGGCGGCAATAAAGAATAGTCGTTAGTGAATAGTGAATAGTATTTAGTTAAGAAAAAAAACAGTATATAGTATTGAGCATATAGTATATGTTGAAGAAAGAAAAAGTTGCAAGTTCCAAGTAGGGGCAGACTTTGTGTCTGTCCGTAACGAGTAATGCGTACAAGGGGTTTGATTTATCAAAATCGCTAAAAAAATTAACAAAAAAACTCGGTCGAATAAATTCGACCCCTACACAAAAAACATTACTTTATGCGAAAATAGTTTTGAATTTTGAATTATAGTTTTGCGTTTTTCGCTTTAAGCTTTTAGTTTGATAAATGGTTTATCCTATACGCTAAACGCTGTACGTTATACGCTATCTGAAATGAGTTTTGAATTTTAAATTAAAAAGTAGGTGAAGAAAAGATGTTTAATGCTTTTGTGTTAGCAGGAACGAAGGAAAAAGGTCCTTTAGAGATTACTACTAATGTAGAAAATAAAGCTTTAATTATGATAAAAGATAGACCAATAATTGAATATATCATTGATGCCCTTAATAATTCAGAAAATATAGATAAAATATTAGTAGTGGGTCCAAAGGATGAACTTTATCCATATATTGGTAAAAAAGTAGAAGAAATATTAGATCCCGGAAATTCTATTCTTGAAAATATGGAAATTGGATTAAATTATTTTAACTCTGAAAACAACTTATTGCTTTTAACTTCTGATATACCTTTGATTACTTCTCAAGCTATTGATGAATTCATAGAAAAATGTATAGAAAAAGAAGCTAATATTGGATATCCCATAATTACTAAAGAAAATATTATAAGAAAATATCCTGAAACCAAGAGAACTTATGTAAAAATGAAAGAAGGAGTATTCTGCGGAGGAAATATTTTATTTTTTAAACCAGAAGTATTTTTTCAGAAAAAAGCACTAATTAAAGAGTTGTTTGACAATAGGAAAATCCCCTGGAAATATGCTAAAATATTAGGTCTCAAGTTTATACTTAAATTTTTATTTAAAACTTTAACTTTAGATGAGATAGAAAAAAAAGTTACTAAACTAGTTGGTTGTAAATCTGTTGCAGTTATGGTATCATTTCCTGAAATAATGATAGATTTGGATAAACTTAGTGATCTGGAATTGATTCAACAATATTTAAAAAAATGAAAGAACATCATTTATTTACTATAAATAAGGAATATGATTTATTATTATGAAGAATATTAAAGACAAGATATTCAAGGGTGTAATAAATATTGTGGTGAGGGTGAATTAAGGGGTTTTCAAGGGAAAGAATTCCCCTTGAATATCTTTAAAGAAGATACCTGTATTTTTTATTATAATGTAGGAAAAAATATTTGTATTAATATAATAATAGTGATAAAATAACATTGAAATGTAATCCAAAGGAATAATTCCTCTATAGTCCTCTTTTTAATAAATTTTCTAATATTTTGCTACTTCAAATTATCGTATTATTATAAAAAGGCTTAAAAAAGTTGATTATTATTTATGACTACTAAAAATAATTTTATACCTAGATTAGATTATTCGTCATATTAAATTATAATGCCTATCACCCTGATTCTCAGAAACTAATAATTAGTTATATTAATTACCTAAAAATAGTATATAAAATAAAAAATTTTGATCTTAATAATAATACACAAGGAGGTTTTACAATTTGCTATTAACAGAATTAAAAGAAAAAAAGATCAACGATCTTTGTAAAATCGCAAAAGAATACAAAATCAATAATTTTTCCAGAATTAAAAAGGTGGATTTAATCTTTAAAATATTACAAGCAGAAACAGAGAAAAAAGGTTATATGTTTTCTGAAGGTATTTTAGAGATAATGGATGATGGATTTGGTTTTTTAAGGACAGGAGGTTATTTGCCCAGCGAAAACGATATTTATATTTCACCTTCACAGATAAAGAGATTTAATCTTAGCAATGGAGATCTTGTATCCGGCCAAGTTAGAGCCCCCAAAGAAGGAGAAAGATATTATGCATTATTAAAGATTGAGGCAGTTAATCATGAGGATCCAGAATTAGCCAAAGCCAGGATAGATTTTGAAAATCTTACACCTCTATTTCCTATAGAGATGATTAAATTAGAAAATAGCTCAGATGAGTTATCAACCAGACTTATTGATTTATTTTCACCGATTGGAAAAGGCCAACGAGGTCTTATTGTTTCTCCTCCCAAAGCAGGCAAGACAATTTTATTAGAGAAGATCGCCAATGGTATTACCATAAATCATCCTGAAATGAAGCTTATTATATTATTAGTTGATGAAAGGCCAGAAGAGGTAACCGGCTTGCAACGATCGGTAAAAGCGGAAGTAGTAAGTTCTACCTTCGATCAGCCTATTAATAATCATATAAAAGTAGCAGAAATAGTCTTAGAAAGAGCTAAAAGAATGGTGGAGCAAAAGCAAGATGTAGTTGTATTGTTAGATAGTATCACTAGATTAGCCCGAGCATATAACCAGAGTGTTCCTACTAGTGGAAAGACTTTATCTGGAGGGATAGATTCAAGCGCTCTCTATTGGCCGAAGAAATTTTTTGGAGCAGCGAGAAATATTGAAGAGGGGGGAAGTTTAACCATACTAGCTACTGCCTTAGTAGAAACGGGAAGTAAGATGGACGAAGTAATATTTGAAGAATTTAAAGGTACGGGAAATATGGAATTGAAATTAGACCGAGAGCTTTCAGAAAATAGAATATTTCCGGCAATTGATATTAGAAAATCTGGCACACGAAAAGAAGAGTTGTTATTGACAAAAGAAAAATTACAGAAAGTCTGGTTGTTACGAAGGGCACTATCTTCTCAGCCTTCTCTGAGCGCGATAAAATTAGTAATAGATAAATTAAGAAAGACTAAAAATAATCAAGAGTTTTTAAATTCCATAAAAGAACAGGATATTTAAGAATTTTTATTTTGTAAAAATTGTAAAAAGTATTTTTTGTCATTTTGACGTAAAAATAATATTGTGTTATAATTTTTTATATTTTTATCATAAAATATATTAACCAAGACTAAAAAAGTTAGGAGATAGGAAAAAATGAAAAAAGATATACATCCAAAGTATGGAAAATCTATCATAAGTTGTGCTTGCGGAAACAGTTTTGAAACTGGATCTACTAAAGAGAAAATGAAAATAGAAATATGTTCTGAATGCCATCCATTTTTTACTGGTAAGCAAAAAATAGTTGATACCGCGGGAAGAGTAGAGAGGTTTAATAGAAAATATAGTTTAAATAATGAAGAAAATGATGGTAATTAATTTCAGGTAGGCATTATTTTATGGTTGCAAACAACACAAAAATTGGGGTTTTAAGGAGGATTCCTCTCTGATTATCTTTTACTGAAACAATTATAACAGAGCTTTGGTTAGGCTCTGTTTTTTTATATTGAATATTTATCTTTATGAATTAGGGAGGAGGTTCAAGGATGAGAGAAGTAAAAGGTACTGGCTGGATTGAAGTTATATGTGGGAGTATGTTCAGTGGAAAGAGCGAAGAGTTAATAAGAAGAGTTCGTAGGGTTCAAATTGCCCGAAAAAAAGTCCAAGTATTTAAACCGACTATTGATAATAGATTCGCAGTTCAATATATTTATTCTCATAATGGTGGTAAGATTGAAGCAATTAATATTAGTCAACCCAAAGAACTTTTAGAAAAATTAGATCCAGATACAGAGGTAATAGCCATTGATGAAGCTCAATTCTATAGTGATGATATCATAACGATATGTCAGAAACTTGCAGATCAAGGAAAAAGGGTAATCATTGCTGGTTTAGACCAGAATTTTAGAGGTGAGCCTTTTGGACCAATGCCTAAATTACTGGCTATAGCAGAATATATTGATAAATTACAGGCAATATGTATGGTTTGTGGCAACCCGGCTTCCCGAACTCAAAGATTGGTGAATAGGAAACCGGCTAAATATAGTGATCCAACTATTCTAATTGGAGCAAAAGAAACCTATGAAGCCAGATGTAGGAAATGTCATGTAGTAACCAAGGAATAAACTCGTATATAAGTATATCGTATATCGTATGTCGTAAAGAAAGCAGAATAAAATCGTATCTCGTATTCTAGCGTATTGCGCAATAAGTAATGTGTAATATGTTGTAGGGGTGCGATTTATCGAACCCGCCAGAAAAGTTACCAAAAAACACGGGTCGAATAAATTCGACCCCTACACTGAAAACTTTATGTTATACGAAAGAAAAAGTTTTAAATTTTGAGTTATGGTTTTTCGCTTTTCGTTTTAAGTTTTTAGTTTAATGGGGTTAATTTAAATGAAGGTTGAATTAATAAATTATACTAAGGATTCTGAAAGAATTATCGCTCAATCAGCAAGATTATGCTATTCTGCATCAGGCATTGAGGAATTAAAAGAAAAGCTTACCAATGAATCAACATTAAAATTAATTAAAAAAATAATAAAATTAGGGCATTATTCTGTTTTAGAACATGCTAATTTTACTTTTGCCATAGAGGGAATATCCAGAGTTACTTCGCATCAGTTAGTAAGGCATAGAATTGCATCTTTTTCCCAACAAAGCCAAAGATATGTTAGAATAAAAGATAAAGGGTTTCCCTATATTATCCCAAAATCTATTGAAAAAAATGAAAAATTAACTACCATATTTACTGGAACTATAAAAAAATTAAATAGAATTTATAATTTATTTTTAGAACATAATATTGCAGCTGAAGACGCCAGATATATTTTACCTCAAGCTGTGGAAACTAAGATAATAATAACTGCTAATGCCCGAGAATTACTACACATCTTTAAACTAAGATGTTGCAATAGAGCCCAATGGGAGATTAGAGAATTAGCAAAAAGAATGCTAAAAGAAGTTAAAATTGTTGCCCCGAATATATTCGAAAATGCAGGTCCACCTTGTATTTTAGGGCCTTGCCCTGAAGGAGAATTATCCTGTGGGAAGCCCTGGTCTAAAAAAATAAAAGATATAAGGAGTTAATTCAAAATAATGAAAAATGCCGAATATAATTACGGTGGTCAAGCAGTAATAGAGGGAGTAATGATGAGATCTCCTCTTAAATACGCTATTGCTGTTCGTAAGCCAAATAAAGAGATAATTTTAAAAATTGGTAAATTAAAATCATTTTCTAATAAAATAAAATTCTTGAAATTGCCTATTTTTAGAGGGATAGTTAACCTAATTGAATCTTTAACCCTTGGTTTGAAAGCCTTGACCTATTCAGCAGAACAGGCAACCGGAGAAGAAGATAAAATTAATAAAGTAGAAATGTTTTTTACTATTTTGTTTGCCTTCATTATGTTTATTCTTTTCTTTATAGCTCTTCCGACTGGTATAGCCCGATATTTAGATAGATATCTCTCTAACCTAATGGTTTATAATTTATTTGAAGGTATGTTGAGAATTGGAATATTTTTATTTTATTTATACTTTATATCAAAAATAAAGGATATTAAAAGAGTATTTGAATATCATGGAGCAGAGCACAAGGTAATGTATACCTATGAGGCAGGAGAAAAACTTAGTGTTGATAATGTAAAAAAGTACAGCACTTTACATCCTAGATGTGGAACAAGTTTTATTTTTATCGTGTTAATAATAAGTATTTTAGTATTTTCTTTACTGGGAAAACAAACATTACTTTTACGAATAGCTTATCGAATAGCAATAATTCCATTAATAGCTGGTGTATCATATGAAATATTAAAATTATCAGCAAAACACCTAGACAAATCTTTAGTGAAATGGGCAGTGATGCCTGGATTATGGTTTCAGAGACTTACTACAAAAGAACCTGATGATAGTCAGATAGAAGTTGCGATAGAGGCTTTAGAGGGAGTACTTCCTGAGCCTGATGATATTTTAAAATAAAAAGAAGTGGTAAACAATGTTTGAAAAATTAGAAGAATTAGAGAAAAAATATGAAGAACTGAATATATTTCTTGCTGATCCTAAAATTATTGCTAATCAGACTAAATTTCAAGAATATGCAAAATTACATTCTGAAATTTCCAAGACAGTTTTAAAATATAAAAAATATAAAAGTATAATTAAAGAGATTGAAGAAAATTTAAAAATGCTTGACCTAGAACAAGATATTGAATTTAAAAAACTAATAAAGGAAGAACTGGAAATACTGAAGGCGAAAGAAACGAATTTGGAGAAAGAGTTAATAGAACTTATCTTTCCAGAAAACCCTTATGATAAGAAAAATATTATTGTAGAGATCAGGGCAGGTGCAGGTGGTGATGAGGCAGCGCTTTTTGTTGGCGATCTTTTTAGAATGTATTCTCACTTTGCGGAAAATAGTGGATGGAAAGTGGAAGTAATGAATTCTAATCCTACTGAGATGGGGGGATTTAAAGAGATAATATTTAGCATAAATGGAAAAGAAGTTTATAAAATATTAAAGCACGAAAGTGGAGTACATAGGGTTCAACGTGTTCCTTTAACTGAATCAAGTGGGAGAATACATACTTCCACTGTTACCGTAGCTATACTCCCTGAGGCGGAAGGGGTTGAACTGGAAATTAATCCCAATGATTTAAAAATTGACCGATTTCGTTCTACCGGCCCTGGGGGTCAGAGCGTTAATACTACAGATTCAGCGGTGAGGATTACCCATATCCCTACTGGCATAGTGGTCACCTGTCAAGATGAAAAATCACAGCATAAAAATAAGACTAAAGCTTTAAAAATATTGAGAGCAAGACTTTTAAATCAATTGGAGAAAGAGAAACACGATGAAATTGCCCAGAAAAGAAAGAACCAAGTTGGAACAGGTGATAGAAGTGAGAGGATTAGAACTTACAATTTCCCACAAAATAGAATTACTGACCATCGGATAAATTTGACTTTACATAATTTAAAAGAAGCGTTAGAGGGAAACTTGGAAAATTTAATGAATACTTTATCAGAGAATTTAAGATAAAGCGCAGTGGTAATTTGAGGCATAGGAATTTCAATAATTCCTATGCCTCAAATTAAGGAATATGATTTATTATTATGAAGAATATTAAAGGCAATATATTCAAGGCTGTAACAAATATTGAGGTGGGGGCGAATTAAGGGGTTTTCAAGGGGAAGAATTCCCCTTGAATATCTTTTATAATGAAGGTAACTAAGGATAAATTTAAAACTATAGGGCAAACTTTAAAATGGATTAGCAAATTATTTAAGAATGTTGGAATTATTAATCCAGAAAGAGAAACGGAAGTTTTATTAAGTTATTTTTTAAAAATGAATAAGAGTGAAATATATATAAACTCTGATAAGTTATTAAAAAATAAAGAAAAAAGACAATTAGAAAAAATGATCCAAAAAAGAATGGAAAAAATACCTCTCCAATATATCACCAAACATCAAGAATTTATGGGAATGGATTTTTTGGTAGAAAAAGGTGTTTTTATTCCCCGACCGGAAACTGAGATTTTAGTAGAAAGAGTCCTTGAAAAATTAAAAACCATAAAATCATCTTCAAATTTAAAGATAGCTGATTTGGGGACAGGCTCAGGAATAATTGCTATAAGTATAGCCCAATTTATTCAAGATATCACTATTTATGCTACTGATATATCCAAAAAATCTTTAAAGTTAGCCTTTAAAAATGCTCGAAAACATAGTTGTGAAGATAAAATAATATTTCTACAGGGGGACTTATTTGAAGCTTTTATCGAGAAAATAGAAAAAAATAGTTTAGACGGGATTATCTCAAATCCTCCTTATATAAATTCAGATGATTTTAAATCATTACCTCTTGAGATAAAAGAAAATGAGCCAGAGATTACTTTGTACGGAGGAGTTGACGGAATAGATTATCATCGTAAAATTATCCAGGAAAGCCCTGAATTTTTAAAAAGAGATGGTCTTATAGCCTTAGAAGTAGGCGTAGGCCAGGCAAAGATAATAAAAGAGCTAATTTTAAAAGAAGGTAATTATAGAAAAAATATAGAAATTTTTAAAGATTATTCTGATATAGAGAGAGTAGTAATAGCATATCGTAAAAGCGCAAAGCGTAAAGCGAAAAACGCAAAACTATAATTTAAAATTTAAAATTGAAGAAAAAGTTTTGAATTTTGAATTATGGTTTTTAATTTTTCACCTTAAGTTTTAAATTTAAAAGTGTAGAGACTTGATTTATCAAGCCCGCTTAGAAAGTTACTAAAATAATACGGGGCGGATGAATCCGCCACCCTACATTAAAAACTATACGCTAAACGCTACCCGCTATACGCTATAATATGTACGCATTACATAATATACAATGTAAGAGAATGAGGGTAATTTTGAAGTGATCACAAATATTTTATTTGTCTGCACCGGCAACACCTGTCGGAGTATTATGGCTCAAGGCATATTTAAAAAAATTTTAAAAGAAAAAGTAGAAAATTCCGGTAGATATAATATCCAATCTGCAGGAATTTCTGCTATTTCAGGGATGAGTCCAACTTTTGAAGCAATTACAGTTATGTTTGAACAAGGAATAGATATTGCTCAACACCAGGCTCAACCATTACGGGAAGACTTAGTTAAAAAAGCAGATTTAATATTAATTATGGCAAATGAGCACCAAGAGTATATCCTGAGAAAATTTCCCTTTGTGCAAAATAAAGTATTTTTGCTTAAGAAATTTGCTCTAAAAAACAAATTCAGAAGTATTCAAAACAATGATAAGAACTATGAAATAGTTGATCCTATCGGAAGACCAATTGAATTTTATAGGATTATTGTAAAAGAGCTAAAAGTAAATTTAGAGAAAATTGTGGATGTAATTGTTGAAGAAAATAGTAGAACTGGTGGTGATATTTAAGTATGAAGGTAGCTTTAGGAAGTGATCATGCAGGTTATAAATTAAAAGAAAACTTAAAACAATATTTGCAAGAACTAAATATAGGATATACCGATTTTGGATGTAATAATGAACAATCTGTTGATTATCCAGATATAGGCTTTAAAGTTTCCGTTGAGGTAAAAAATGGACGGTATGATAGAGGGATATTGATTTGCGGGACCGGGATTGGAATGTCAATAGTTGCTAATAAAATTAAAGGTATCAGAGCCTCATTATGTCATGATATATTTTCTGCTCGAAATGCTCGAGAACATAACGATGCGAATGTTTTGACCTTGGGAGAAAGAGTTATTGGTACAGAATTAGCTCGTAAAATTCTTAGGGTATGGCTAAATACTAATTTTAGTCAGGAAAAAAGGCACATTAATCGTTTAAATAAAATTAAAAAAGAAGAAGATAAAATTTATAAATAAATTAAACCAGTATCGAGTATCGAGTATCGGGTAAAGACTTTGAGAAACTCTTAGCGTTTAATTTAGACCTTTAAATTTTTAATTCTAGCTAATGGATTCTGGACCCTAAATTTCTTATAGTATATTCATTATATATGAGATACTATTTTTTTAGTCTTTTACCTTACTGTGTTCTGTACATGCTGTTACTATTCTGTTCCACTCGATACGCAATACTCGATACGCGATACTATATAAACAAGGAGGATAAATAATTGTCTGAAGTAATTATATTAGACCACCCTTTAATACAGCACAAATTAACTATGATTAGAGATAAGAACACGCAAGTGAAAGAGTTTAGAGAATTAGTAGATGAATTATCCAATTTAATGGCTTATGAAGTTACCAGAGAAATAGAATTAAAAGATATTGAAATTGAAACTCCAATTGGTAAGACCAAAAGTAAAGTAATTTCAGGGAAAAATATGGCTATTGTAGTCATTCTGAGGGCAGGTTTGGGGATGGTTGATGGTATTTTGAAACTTATTCCACCTGCTAAAGTAGGGCATATTGGTATTTATCGAAACCCTGAAACTTTGAAACCAGTGGAATATTATGCTAAATTACCGTCAGACATTAAAGATAGAAGTATTATTATAGTTGACCCAATGTTAGCCACTGGTGGAACAGCTGTTGCGTGCGTAGATTATTTGAAAAAAAATGGTACAATGGATATAAAATTTATGTGCTTAATTGCTGCCCCGGAAGGAATAAATTATTTTCAAAAATACCATCCCGATATCAAGATATATACGGCAGCTATAGATGAAAGACTAAATTCACATGGTTATATAGTTCCGGGATTAGGTGACGCTGGTGATAGATTATTTGGAACGAAATAAAATATAGTACAGCGTATAGCGGGTAGCGTTTAGCGTATAGTTTTAGATTAACAAGATGTTTGTCCTATCCTATACGCTAAACGCTGTACGCTATCCACTAATAATATTAAAGGAGAAAGATGCAATGATGAACCGTCCTTCCTGGGATGAATATTTTATGGAGATAACTGAATTAGTGTCAAAACGTTCTACTTGTTTGCGAAGAAAAATAGGAGCGATAATTGTGCAGGATAAACGCATACTTACTACCGGATATAATGGTGCTCCCAGAGGGTTACCTCATTGTCTGGAAATAGGCTGTATAAGAGAAGAGAAGAAAGTTGCTTCTGGAGAAAGACAGGAATTATGCAGAGGGTTACATGCCGAACAAAATGCTATTGTGCAAGCTGCATTATATGGTATTAGTATTAAAGGAAGTATATTGTATTGCACAAATCAGCCATGTGTTACTTGCGCTAAAATGATTATAAATTCAGGAATAATTAAGATTACCTATAAAGAAAAATATCCAGATGAATTAGCTCGAAAGCTACTAAAAGAAGCAGGAGTAATTGAGATTCATTATGAATAAAATAAAAATTATGTTAATTTTTGGAACTCGTCCTGAAGCTATTAAAATGTTCCCTATAATATCTGAAATAAAAAAATATCCTCATCTTATAGAGTCAAAAATTATTGTTTCTGGTCAACATCGGGAAATGTTAGACCAGATGTTAGAAATTTTTCAAATTAACCCCGATTATGATTTAAATATTATGAAACAGAGCCAATCATTATCACATATTACCAAGAATAGTCTTTTAGGTATTGAAAAAATATTAAAAAAAGAAAGACCATCTATGGTATTAGTGCAAGGCGATACAACTACTACCTTTACAGGGGCTTTAGCTGCTTTTTATCAGAAAATTAAAATTGGCCATATTGAAGCCGGTCTTAGAACTAATAATAAATATTATCCTTTCCCAGAAGAAATAAATCGTCATTTAACCAGTGTATTAGCTGACCTTCACTTTGCTCCAACTGAAAATTCCTGTAAAAATTTATTATCTGAGGGGATAAGAAGAGAGAATATTTTTGTTAGCGGAAATACAGTAATAGATTCTTTATTTTTAATGATTAAAGAGAATTATATTTTTAGAGAGCCTCGGTTACGAGATATAAAAATATCTGAGAAAAAAAATATTTTAGTAACTATGCACCGGAGAGAGAATTGGGGGAGACCATTAAGGGAAACTTGCCAGGCTTTAGTAAAGCTCATAAATGATTATTCTGATTTAGCAGTAATTTTCCCCATTCATAAAAATCCTGAGATAAGAAAAATTGTGAACGAAATTTTAAAAAGTAGAAAAGAAGTCTTACTTCTCGATACTTTAGATTATAAAGATATGGTTAATTTAATGTGCAAATCATATATTATACTTACTGATTCCGGGGGCATACAAGAAGAAGCACCTTCTTTGGGAAAGCCAGTTTTAGTATTACGGGAGGAGACAGAAAGGCCAGAGGCAGTTGAAGCCGGTGTAGTAAAATTAATTGGAACTAATAGCAAAAATATTATTAAAGAAATTAAGGAGCTATTAGACGATGAAGAGAAATATCTGGAAATGGCCAGAAATATCAATCTTTATGGGGATGGAAAAGCTTCGGAAAGAATTATTAAGAGGATATTACATTATTTTAATTTAATTGATCAATCCCCCAATGAATTTAAAGCAAAATAAATTATAGTTTAAAACTGAAAGCGAAAAGCAAAAAACCATAATTTAAAACTAAAAAATTATCTTTCACCCTGAGAGTCAATATGCTTTGACCTAATATGTTTGCCAATTTCTTAATTTCTTTTAAAAGCTATTATGTTGTAATGTTTTATTTATCATCTTAACATCTTTTAGTAAAACAAACTATTATATACTTTCAAAAGAAAATTTAAAATAATAATTAGAAAGATACCCTCTAATTTTAAGTTTTGAGCTTTGGTTTTGCGCTTTGCGTTTTTAGTTTTTCGCTTTCTTGCTATATGCTTTTTTTCTATATACTATATAACTATATACTAGATACTGTCTGCTAACGACTATTTGAGGATGTGATAATTTTATGTTCCCCTTATGGGACGACATACCAACTAAAAAATTTCCGTTAATTACGGTGGCATTGATTGTATTAAATACAATAGTATTTTTATATCAAGCGTCCTTGGGGGAAAGATTCACCGACTTTATCTATGCTATGGGATTATTACCTTTTGAGATTACTCATCATACAGATATATTCCCTTCAGGACCTTCGCCAATATATTTAACCGTATTTACTTCTATGTTCATGCATGGTAGCATTGTTCACTTATTAGGGAATATGTTGTTTTTGTGGATATTTGGTAATAATGTAGAGGATTATTTAGGTAGAAGAAATTTTGTGTTCTTCTATCTTTTTTGTGGAATAGTTGCTGCTTTTACTCAGATATTTTTTAATCCGAATTCTAAAGTACCTATGGTGGGAGCAAGTGGAGCAATAGCTGGAGTATTAGGTGCATATTTATTACTTTATCCTCGGGCAAGAGTAACTACTGTAATCATTTTTGGTTTTATTATAAGGTTAATTAAAATACCATCGGTTATTGTATTAAGTTTCTGGATAATATATCAATTTTTATATGGCATCTCTTCTTTAGCAGTTAGAACCGGAGAGGGCGGAGTAGCCTGGTTTGCCCATATTGGTGGTTTTATTAGCGGAGTTATATTAATTAAATTATTTAAATTGTTTATAGAATAGCATATATAGCGGTTAGCG
>Ga0172366_10001121_pt1 | contig 20780 bp, 26 predicted proteins | sample LakKivSesite69cm_FD_114533 | JGI IMG/M metagenome (GOLD analysis project Ga0172366, IMG submission 114533) | Sediment microbial communities from Lake Kivu, Rwanda - Sediment site 69cm | ecosystem: Environmental > Aquatic > Freshwater > Lake > Sediment | place: Rwanda: Western Province, Lake...
AAAGATGCAAAGTCATCAAGCACACCACTTATCTGAATAGCTTAAAATGGACCTTAAATCATTAATAGAACTTCTCTTGTAATGATCAGTGATCAAGAGAAAGAAGGGGGTGAGATTGTGATATTCCTGCTACTCGCGACATTTCCACCAAACAAGGGACCTGAGGTCGGAAAGGCAGGCATGAAAGCCATGCAATCGCCGCAGCCTGACTACGTTAAGACTATTGGTCAGTGGGTTACTTGTGCTAGTGAACTTGGCACCAAGTTTTACAGCATTTACGAAGTTGAAAAGGGAAAGATAGAAGAAGGCTTCAAGTGGATACAATCAATGAGCATACCATTTGAAAGCATTGAAGGCTTGCGAACAAAAGTTGAGATTTTAACGCCAGTGGAAGAGGCAATGGCAATGATGGAAATGGCGCCACCTTGAAGCAGACCACGGCTGGGCTGAAGCGATTATTCTCGTCACAAAAAGAGAAAACCGCATTCTGTTTACTAATACATGCGCCCGCTTTGGGAAAACCTTTTGTGCGTTCAGTGAGAGAGTACGACTAGAAGAGAGCACAAGGTGATTCGGATGCCCTCAGCATACATGTTAATAAATACAGAAGAATTTGACCTCGCGTTGATGAAAGAACTGAGGAAGATCAAGGGAGTTCAAGAAGCTTATCCTCTCTACGGCGTCTACGACATTATTGTAAAAACAAAAGCAGACACGATGGAGGAAATCAGGGAAATACACAACAAGATAAGGAGACTGAACAAAATCAGACAAACACTGACAATGATCGCCCACGAAGGCTAGAAAACCATCCAGCCTAGCACGCGCAGCTGCTTCTTTGCCCCTACGCTAGACTTATCCGTAAATCACTAAAAACTGATACGACGCAAAAAGGAAAAGAAAAAAATCAGAAAACGAGCATTTTCACGGCCATGACCTATGTAGCCGTGCGCGCAAGTGTTATCGCCAATATAGATTCACGGTACGTAGATGTTAAATTCCTTCATCAAAATACTCCATAGGCCTATCAGCAGGTACCGGTCACACATGACTGCCAAGAAATTCATGCAGCTTGCATTGGAAAAGGCTAAAGAAGGAATCAGAAAGGGCCAAACGCCCTTCGGAGCCTGCATAGTCAAAGATTCTCAAATCATAAGCTGCGCCCACAACCTAGTTTGGAAAAACACTGATATTACGGCCCACGCTGAAATTAACGCCATCCGCATGGCTTGCAAAAAGCTAAACTCAATCGACCTAAAGGGATCCACCATCTACTGCACAACCGAACCCTGCCCCATGTGCTTCAGCGCATGCCACTGGGCAAAAATATCCAGGATAGTGTACGGAACAAGCATAAAAGACGCCAATAAAATCGGATTCAACGAACTAACCATTTCAAGTAACAAAATGAAATCACTAAGTCACAACAACGTGAGAATAACTGGAAACTTTCTCCGAGACGAATGCCTAGAACTCTTCAACATATGGTCTCACAAAAAAGACAAAAAACCCTACTAACCCCTCCAGCGCACGTTCAAAGCCCCTTCCACCCCATCGCCGGCGGCTCAATGCCCATCTGCCAAAGAATCGCAATCAACTCACCTCTATGATGAACCTCCTCTTCAAACACATGGATCAAAACATCTTCAGCCGTTACCTCAACCGCCTTGCCATAATCATCCTTCACCGTATACTTCTTACCAAGCCCCCCAACCAGCAGCGAACCAAAGTAATCCCCCAGTCGCTTCTCAACACGCTCCATGTAAACTCTAACATCCTCAAAACTCCTGTACTCATCAAACTTTTTCCTAGAATGAACCTTCTCTCCCCTCAAAAAATCCAACCAGTAATCAATCGCACCCAAAGTATGCACAAATATGTTCCTAATCGAATGAAAGCTCGCCTCCCTATTCATAACAAACTCATCCCAAGCCAACCCAGTAAGCCTCTCAAGATACCTGTGCCTCACACTCTCATTATACTCCAAAAGCTCTCTAACATCAACCACAACTGACACCACAAACACCAAAATAGCCCAAATGAGTATTAAAACTCTACCACACTACCACATCAACACAAAACCAAGAAACCCACACAACAACAACTGACAGAACGAAACAACAAACCCACAGACTCACAGAAACTCAATTGTCTTGACAAAACAGAAAAAAATTCTGCTGACTAATCAGCAGCCTCAAGAACCAACATGCACGCGCCTATGCGCCAATCGCCACGCCAAGGCAGAAGTCTAAAACCCGAAATCCGCAAAGTAACGGCGTGGGCTTAGATGTGTTAGAACTGGCTTACAGGTTGTGCTGCAAAAGGGGTTGAACACCATTATTGTTGGCCGACGCCGCTGACCTGCTTCGCTCTCTCGAATTCAGTAGCATCCCCAGCAAAGTATAATAATGCTTCAGAAACTCAAGTCCCACATCACTCGCCCTGTACGATTCCCTATCATCTTTTATTTCCATCACCACGAAGCCCATTTCAGTCAGAGACCTCAAATACTTCTTAAGCTGCGAGCAGTTGATGCCAGCCTGCTTCATAATAGAGAACCGTGAAGCACCAACATCCTTCACAGCCTCCAGCACCAAAGCTATAATTTCAAAGTGACCTCTATACTTCTTGTGCAAAGGCAAACCGCACAAACCATATTTCCTCTCAAAAGGCAAACAAAAAGAATTCAGATCCTTGGGATAATTCTCCATTTCCCACGCCATAATTAACTATGCTCGTTGAAAAGATTACGGCTTTTTTCCATAGAACCCATTGAAACATGAGGCAGTGAAGACTTAAAGACAGTTGAAACAGTTGAAACTACACGTCCAGCATCCGAAGAGTTTATTATGCCCTTTCAACTGAAACTATTGAATAGGAGACAACACTTGTCCGAAGGCAAACTAACGCCAAACGAAATAGAATCCTTGCAAGAAACATTAGGCACAGATTGCAAAACTAGCAACATACGTTTGCGAGAGGGTGAACATCAACATGCCATCGCCAAAGCAATTGCAGCCTTCCAGTTGCAGCTGTATTTTCCAGACGTCAAAGACATAGTGAAAAGTCTATACGGAGAAGACGAAACAAGCGATATCCAGCTGGTCCGTAAAATTCAAACAATCCTAAAGAAAATGGAGAAAAGCAACATAGTCAAGATTCTGCCAAAGAAAAAACCCTGGGAGCTACAAAGATACGCCCTCTCAAGCTTCAAGTTCCAAGACGCCGACAAAAACCTTGTAATCCTTGCTACTGACGAACAAGTAAAACAGGCACAGAACCTGCTAAAATCAACAATAAGCCAACAAGAAAAACCAATCATTAGGTTTAAGAATGCAAAAACCATGGTCTACACATTCATACTAACATCCATAATTGCCATCTCATACATCATAAGCATCTGGGACATCATCCAGCCCATTATCAACCCAATCATCTTCACGCTCGCCTTCTCCATCGCCGTCGCGGGCTCCATAACGCTGGGAAAAATATTATCAAGAGGATGATTCATGTCTCCTACCTCAATGTTAAATAAATCTACGCACCAACAAAAAAGAACGTGATGAAATTGAAGAAAACTGTTGCAGCCCTTTCCATCATATTCTGCCTGCTTTTAATATCATCTTTAACGGGACACAAACTAACCGTAAAAGCACAGCCCACAACCTGGACTGTTGCCAATGGCAACGAACCAGCAGACTTCAGCAAAATCCAAGAAGCTGTCAACAACGCAAATCCGGGAGACATCATCTTCGTACACGAAGGAACCTACAACGAAAGCGTTGAAGTGAACAAGAGCCTGTCCCTCATCGGAGAAGACAGAGACCTCACGATCATAAATGGTCAAGAAGCCGATTTCACCATTTCAATAACTGCTGACAACGTGACTGTCAAAAGCTTCACCATAAACAAAGCCATTTCAAAGCTCTCCGACAGTGGAATACGCACAATTTCTACTGGTAACACAATAAGTCACAACAAAATAACAGGCATTTACATAGGAATCTATCTCATTTACTTTGGCAACAATATGGTTTCAGACAATATTATACTCTCAAGCAATGACACCGGCATCAGTCTCCTCTTTTCGACTAGCAACTCGTTCATAGGCAACACAATTTCAAACAACCAAAACGGAATTAGCCTCTCCTTTTCTAGAAACAACTGGTTCATAGGCAACACAATTTCAAACAACCAAAACGGAATTAGCCTTTCCGGCATCAGCAGCTTTAATTTTTTTTACCACAATAACTTCCAAGATGCAGTTGTACTAGAGAGTGGTTTAGCAAACACTTGGAGCTATGACGGTGAAGGAAACTACTGGAGTAACTATGCAGGCCAAGACTCGGATGGAGATGGAATTGGCGAAGACCCCTACATTCTGGATACGCGCAACCAAGATAGTAGCCCTCTGATGGGAATGTTTTCAAGCTTCAACGTGGTTTTGACACGAAAAACATATTCTGTAACACTTATCAGCAATTCAACAGTCTCTGACTTCAGATTTGAAGAAGGAACAGAAACAGGCAACAAAGTATTACGGTTCAATGTCGCCGGCAATGATGGCACAGGTGGTTTCTCCCGAATTGCAATTCCTATCGGGTTGATGAACTATTCCTTCGTCCTAATCGGTGAAGAAGAAGTCAGGCCGGCCGTGCTGAATATTTCAAACAAGACGCACGTTTATCTATATCTGACTTATTCCCATGCTAATCAAACAATTATGGTAGTTTCTTCCAAAACGTTGAATCTCTATAAGGAGCTTGACGACAAGTTTTCTAAATTACAGACGGATTTAGACAACTTGAGTGAGATTTATTACAAGCTGCTGACAAATTATGACGCTTTACTGGGTAATTATAGTCAACTTCAACAGGGCTATCTTGAATTAAACGCTTCTTATGATGACCACCTGTCGGATTATCGTACAAACTTGGAAAATGTCAAAAGTTTAATATACATCTTTGCATCTGCCACGGCAATTTTCATAATCACCACAATTTACTTTTCAAGACACTTGCACACACCTTCTTCCAAAGTGCTTGAAGACAAGAAATAGGTATTCAACTCTCCCAATTCCCAGCTTGCACGCACTGTGGAAGGAGCAAGCCGTGGTCAGGATGAGAGGTTAACGGTTTAATAACGATGGTGAGCAGAAGGGTGTCTGTGAGAAAGAGGTTATGGTGAGTCATCTGAAGGAGTTTCAAGGCGCAATCCCAGACAACTTGGAATGGCCGAAAAATCCTAGTAGTACAGTCAAGACTGTGCCGGCAGCAATGTCAACACAATTGGACAGGGAGAGGTCCAAGCTGGGAGAGGTAGACTTCTTTGCCATGAGTTAGAATTCGAATTCTTGAATCTGTTCCGCCATCTCAGCCCACACAGGTTAATCAAGCAAGCGCGCATAACAAAATCCAAATAAGCCCTCTTTCTATTTTTCACTGGCAGCACAGAATTTGTCCAAGTCTTGCTGAATGCTAATCAGGCCAACGTAGCGGTCGTAGTCTAGCCTGGCTAGGACATCGGCCTCCCACGCCGACGACCCGGGTTCAAATCCCGGCGACCGCACCAAAAAGCTCCCCACACACTATTTAAACGTCGAAACAACAAGGCCAAATCAAACAAATTAAGCAGGAACCAAACAGAATACATAACCAAAACTACACCCTTGTGCGTATGGCAAGGGAATACCTAGTTAATCCGTCATGTCCGAACACGTCTAGGATAGTGGAATTGTATCAGCAGGGCCGGAGTCAGCGTGACATGTGCCTGCTTCTGGATCGAGACTACGATAAATACGGGCCTTTTGTCTCGAGAGTTTTGAAGGTGGCTCGCATGCGCGGTGTTATACTTGAAAGCTGCACGAGCTATTGAAAGAGGAATATGAAAAATGTGACTTTATAGTAAGAGAGAAGCACCTACCATTCTCTAGCATAACCGACTACCTGAATAAGCAGCTCAAGGCCTTCTTAGAAGAATATGACAACATCCGAAGAGTAAGAAGGAATATGAAATGATGTTTTTCAGTTCAAGGCAAAAGTCGAGCTTACAGTTTCCGTCCTTCTGAAAAGCGTGTCATTCTAACAAGCTAAAGTCTTAAATAAACTAAGCGATGAAATCAATACTGTGACATATAGAAGGAGAAGATAAAATGGCAGGAAAAATGGAACTCGCAATTGTTGCCTTGGTTATAATAGGCATAGTAATTTCAAGCGGTACGCTATACTATGCAAACACCGTGATGAGCAATCTGTCTACACTAATGAGCGACGTGTCTACACTAAGAGGTACGCTAGAGGAAAAGTTAGCGGCAATAGAGACTAGCTTAATTGTTGGAACAACCGACTCAGTTGAGCTTACTCTAGATCCAGCTCAAGCCTACGATTATTTCGGATGGTGTATACTGCAGAATATAGGGGGCACCCTCGTGGGTGTCAAACCTGGCTCAACAACAGGTGCAGATTTTCTTCCAGAACTTGCCGAGAGCTGGAACTATAGCGTAGATCTAAAGATATGGGACTTTAACTTGAGACAAAGCGTCGTGCTTCCAGATGGAACAGAGTTTAACGCCACACATGTCAAATACTCTTTCGATAGAGCAATAGCGCTTATAAACAGCATTCCTGAAGGGGCGCCAGCGGGTCTCGAATACGACAAAATAATAAACCGAACAGAAGCCCTTGGAACATACAAGGTTAGGTTTTACCTAAACTTTCCATTCAGTCCGCTTTTGGGAATTCTGTCATGCAGGGCGTCTGCCATCGTTGATCCGAAATACGCCCCTATAGCACAGGTGAATCACACCGCGGGCAATGCACGTGCAAGTACACCGGTTGCATTCGTCGGACCATATATCCTTTCAAAATGGGATCGTGTGGCTGGAAGAGATCTGGAGATTAGATTGGATATCAACCCTAACTACTGGAATCTCGCCACCGGGTATCCGAGGATAAAGCACATGGTCTTCAGGTTCTACAGTGATGCCACCTCGCTTCGTCTGGCAATCGGAGCTGGCGACGTAGACATGGCTTTTAGGCATGTCACGCCAACAGATGTGCTAGACCTTGAGGGAAGCCCGAACGTGAAGGTTTGGTGGGGTACTGGAGCGTTTATCCAGTACTTGTGTTTCCAAGAGAAGCGTCCACCATTCAACGACAGAAAAGTGAGAGTAGCGGTTACGGCTGCATTAAACAGGTCGACTGTTTGCGAAACAGTTTTCTTGGGTTTATCGAAACCGCTGTATAGTATAGTACCGTCAGGCATGTTGGGACACACTGAGGCGTTTAAGAAGCTTGGAGACGCAAACTACACTCTTACTAGAAGCTTACTTGCTGAGGTAGGCTACAGCGCAACTAACAAGCTGAAATTCGACTTGTGGTATGAATCCTCAGGGCACTATCCTATGAGCGCTGAACAGGCTCTTTTTTACAAGGAAGCACTTGAAGCAAGTGGCGTAATAGAAGTTACACTGAAAAATGCGGATTGGGCCAGCTATAAAAAGAACAGAGACAACGAGATAATGGATGCTTACGTGTATGGTTGGTATCCGGACTACGTTGACCCGGACGACTATTCGTTTCTGTATTGGGCTAAATGGCTACATCTTAACTATGCAAATGCAACTCAGACTGCCTTGTATGATCAAGCACGCGCCGTAACCAACACGACTCTGAGAGAACAGTTTTATGCTCAAATTGACAACATCGCAGTGGACCAATGCTCGGTAGTCCCGCTTTACGTAAGCACAGCGTGGGCAGTAACCAAGCCAACGGTCTACGGGATCTACTTGGACATCACACAAGACATGCGCTACTGGCTAATATCGAAATAAAAGCTTTATTTCCCCTTTTTTCCATTCTTTCTCCCAGAATAATAAGTCATGATGGATGGCAGAGTGTAAGCAATGGGTCTCCGTTCATATATCATCATGAGGATACTGCTCACAATACCCACGTTATTACTGCTTCTTTCGATGGTCTTCGTAATCATGCGCATCCTACCTGGCGATCCTGTTGCTTTACATTTCGAAAAGAAAGCCGACCCAGAAACCATGGAGGCGATGAGGCGTGTTCTAGGATTAGATAAACCATTATGGGAGCAGTATATAAATTACCTTTGGGGTCTTGTTGACGTTGGGTACTTTTTGGAACATGGATATCCTAGCTTGGGCAAATCAATGCAAACCTTTGAAGAGGTCGGGGGACAGATATTTTCAGCATTTCCAGCCACGCTTGAACTTGCCATCTACTCCATGGTAATAGCATCTGTTATGGGGATACTGCTTGGTGTAATATCATCCAAATCATACAACTCCCTTCTAGACCATCTAATAAGAGGTTCAGGAATAGTCACCTACGCTGTCCCAGTGTTCTTTCTAGGCATAATTTTCCAATTGATTTTTGGAGTATATCTCGGCTGGCTTCCCACAGGCCAACGTATTGATCCCAACATCAGCCCGCCAGCCACCATAACAGGTTTATACACCATTGATAGTCTTCTGGAAGGAAATCTCTCCAAGTTTTTTGAGTCGTTAAAGGCCCTTATACTGCCTTCCCTAACGCTTGGAATCATACTTTCAGGCATATTTGTTAGACTTACAAGGACTAACATGCTTGAAACTCTTCGGCTAGACTTTGTTACCGCTGCAAAAGCGAGGGGGCTAAAAGAAAGCACAGTGACTTATGGTTACGCCTTAAGGAACGCATTTCTGCCGATTCTCACGATGATGGGATTACAGTTTGCCATGCTTTTAAGTGGGGCAATCCTCACAGAAACCACATTTTCATGGCCTGGACTAGGAAGATACATGTATCAAAGAATCAGTTTCAGAGATTACACAGCAATTCAGGGGGCCGTGGTCATGTTCGGCCTATTTGTTACACTAGTAAGCCTCGTGGTAGACATTCTGTACGCATACTTTGACCCTAGAATAAGACTCTAAGAGGAAAGCAAAATGAGCAAAGCTGAAAACAAGCGAAGAATCCTTGGACCATTAATACCGGGATTGACTTCACTAGCTAAGAAGGGTCCTTCAGGATGGATGGTCATCATTGGAACGATAATTGTCTTAGCATTGGTGATCATGACAACAATTGGTCCTTGGACAACACCGCATGATCCAATCAAATATCATGGTCCAATAAGGACGCCTCCCAGCCCCCAATTTCCCATGGGTACAAACCATCTTGGCCAGGACATGCTAAGCAGGATTCTATGCGGCGGATCAATAATGCTTCAGGTTTCCGCCCTTTCAGTTATTGTCTGCTTTCTTGTAGGTGTGCCCTTGGGTCTCTTCTCATCCTATGTAGGAGGCATCTTTGACAGGATAGTGTCGTTAGTTATAGATGCCATCTACGCGTTTCCAGGCTTAGTGATAGCAATCGCCGTAGCCGCCATGTTGGGTACTGGCGTGGTTAACATGGCGCTGTCCATAGCCGTCGTTTACATCCCGTCCTACTTCAGAATAGTTCGAAGCCAAGTGCTAACCATAAAAGAGTTAACCTACATAGAGGCTGCTAGAGCTACTGGTGCAAGATGGCACACAATACTGTTTCGCTACATTTTTCCAAACGTTATTCCTTCAATAGCCGTGGTGGCCTCGATAAATTTTGCCGATGCCGTTCTCACGGCTGCTGGCTTAACTTTCATAGGGTTGGGGGTTACAGTAGACGTCCCTGATTGGGGATTGGACCTGACAAGTGGAAGAGCGCTCATTGCGAGTGGTGCTTGGTGGGTGATAGCTTTCCCAGGGCTCATGATAATTCTCCTCGCACTTGGATTCACACTTGTCGGAGATGGACTGAGCGAGTTGCTAAACCCAAAGCTTCAGCGTTGAGGTAGATAAGATGCCCATATTAGAGATCGACTCATTAATTGTTGACTACCGGACCAGTAGAGGGACAATACATGCTGTTGAAGATGTGTCATTCTCCTTAGAGAAAGGCGAAACAATGGGATTAGCTGGCGAATCCGGTTCAGGAAAGTCCACACTTGGGCTTTCTATGATGCGGCTCGTTCCTTACCCCGGCGTTATAGCTAAAGGTCACATAAAGATTGGTGGAACAGAAATTATAAAACTGCCAGAGCACGAGATGCGCACTATCAGAGGCAAAAAAGTTGCTTACATCTTCCAAGATCCAATGACATCTTTAAATCCCGTGAAGAAAATCGGCGAACATTTTGTTGAGTTAATACGTACCCACGCGCCTAACACAGGCAAAGAGCAGGCATTTGAACGTGCTAAGGACATACTGAAAAATCTGGGAATACTACCTGAACGTATAAACGACTACCCTCACCAATTCAGCGGTGGAATGAGACAACGAATAATGATAGGACTAGCAATAGCTCTAAACCCTGTCTTGGTAATAGCCGATGAACCAACCACAGCCTTAGACGTAATAGTTCAAGCAAAAATACTTGATCTACTAGAGAGTTTACGCAAAATATATGGAATGGCGCTTATCCTCATATCACACGATTTAAGCATAATTTTGGAAAGGTGTGATAAGCTCGTTGTCATGTATGCTGGACACATGGTTGAATACGCAAGCAGTACGGAGTTGCACGAACGCCCCAAACATCCCTACACGCAGGGGCTTCTACAAAGCATCCCGAACGTAGAGTTATCCGATCAAAGACTTTCGGCCATTCCTGGTTCACCTCCAAACATGCTTGATCTCCCTAAGGGTTGTCGTTTTTGGCCTCGTTGCTCCTATGCCATGAAAGCATGCAAAGTTAAGGAACCTCCTTTAATCAGCGTTGGGCGCGACCACTTTGTCAGATGCTTTTTATATGGTGAAGAAGGTACTAATGTTGAGCGAAATCGTAAAAGTTGATTATTTAAAGAAGTATTTTCCTGTTCAAAAGAGTTTTCTTGAACAGCTATTTGCTAGAAAAATGAGTTATGTTAAGGCTGTTGATGGTGCGACTTTCTCGATAAGAAAAGGAGAAATTTTCACATTAGCTGGGGAAAGTGGATGCGGCAAAACAACAACGGGAAGGCTTCTTGTAAGACTCATTAAACCAACATCAGGCAAAATCCGTTTTAACGGTGAAGATGTCACAAACCTCAAGGGTGAGAAACTCAGACTCATTAGAAGAAAAATGCAAATAATTTTCCAAGACCCTTATGCATCGCTTAATCCTCGGATGAAACTGGGTGACGCCGTTGGTCATCCCATTGAGATACACGGCCTAGCCAAGGGCGAGGATAAAAAGAAACTGGTCTTGGATGTGCTTGATAAGGTTGGATTAACTCCCCCCGAGCAATTCCTAAATTTGTATCCACATCAGCTCAGCGGAGGCCAAAGACAACGTGCCGCCTTAGCAAGGTCAATTATCTTGAGACCAGAGTTCATTGTCGCTGACGAACCAGTCTCCATGATCGACGTGTCACTCAGAACAACAATAATCGACCTCATGCTAGACTTTAGGAAGGAGTTGGGATTAACCTACCTCTTCATTACCCATGACTTGGCAGTTGCCAAATACATATCGGATAAGATAGCCATAATGTATCTAGGAAGAGTAATAGAGATGGGAAGCAAGGAACGCCTCTTCTTGAGCCCTAAGCACCCATACACACAAGCTCTGTTATCCGCTATTCCAGTTCCAGATCCCAAACGGAAAAGAAAAGTAGTAGAGCTCACAGGTGAAGTCCCATCTCCAATCAACATACCATCTGGCTGCAGGTTTCACCCAAGATGCCCATACAAGGAAGATATATGCACTCAAGAGGAGCCGCAGCTCATAGAAGTTGAGAAAGACCATCTTGTGGAATGCATTCTATGATTAGAACACTTGATGTGCAGTTTCTGCCATGGTGTTTACTGTGTTTTTCATGTTTCTTGTTGTTCTATGGTTTGGTACAACACCCGCAGTACCCGAATACTAAGTAAACCATGAAACCGCCAACCAGTAAAAGCACAGCCGGCTAAAAACGAAAGTGTGTGTGCGCACCAAAAAGACTAGATCCTCGATGTCCGTCCTTACGTCCGCATACTTCGCCAATTTGTCCAGACAAGGACTTCTCCAAGCGCCCAGACAAATCAGCACCAACCCTCCAAAGCTGAATGGAAACTCCAGATCCATATATCCACCTTTTAGGAAATCTTTCTTTCCAGTGAGCTAAACAGGACAGACACCACGCGGAGATGCTCTTTGACTGGTCAAAAGAAATTTTCTTCGACCTGTCAAATCAGCAAGAGTCGAAAATATAAAAACAAGCAAGTTGACAATACGAAAAGACACGGGCGTGCTTCGACCCATTGGATGTTCCACCCGACTAGTTCATCACCGCAGGTAGGGCTTGGCAAATGTGTCGCGCAGGAAAAGCTGATCCTGGCAAGTTTGGCATTCTTGACATGCACGGGCTCAGGTTCGTCTGGGGCGATGTTGTACGGGATTTCCTTGCTCTGAATAAGGTCGAGAGCTTGCCTTGGAACGGACGCTGGGGCTTCCTGAACCAGAAGCTCTCGGACCCATTGCCTGATAATGAAACTCTCAGGCTGTATGACAGAATAGCCGCGTTGACTCTTGAAATCAACGAGAAGTTTCCTGAAATCAGAGCCTACTACAAGAGCGAACCCAGATTCCACATACCTTCTGGATGGGAGTTACAAGAGAAATAGCGAGCGCTCGTCAACAAGACAAAAGAAAAAAGGGAGGTTGCAGGTGACTTCACCACTAGGGCAGGGAGCAAATCTCAACCTGCACGTTTTGGTACACGACGATTTTTTGGCCTGGGGTGCAACTTGGCTAGCTCCGTACATTTGGATCGAGGTTCCTAACATTCTTGCCAGCATGATTTCTGACATGTTTCAGATACGGGCTACTAGGTTTCCTCGTCCACAGTCTCATGGCATGGCATCGTTGGAGTAATGTTTAAATGCATGTTTAAACACATATCTTTTCGTGATCCGTTTTGGTCAAGACGATAACTATTCGAGACGAAGTATACAGAAAGTTGCTGACTGTCAAGAAGAAGAACGAAAGCTTCAGTGAGCTGTTTGATAGGCTTGCAGAGAGCAAGGATCCACTTGAGACTCTGACGAAGCTCAGGGCGAGTGTAGAATTCAGAGGGAAGAAAGAAATGCTTTCCGAGATATATTCTTCGAGGGCTGAACGAAGATGATCACGATAGACACGGACGTGTTGATTGAGATACTGGATAGAAAATCAGAAAAGGGTGACGAAGCTCTTAAACAAATTCTACAGAGCGGAGAAGAAATATCTACAACTGTCATTAACATACACGAAGTTCTTTATGGCCTGCACAAGTATGGAAAACCAGTCAAGGAGATTCTACTTCTGCCGGTCTTGAACTACGTGAAAAAAGACGCAGTGCTTTCCAGCAAGATAGAGTTTGAAGCAGAAGAAAGAGGAAACCCCATACGCAGAACTGATGCCATCATAGCTGCCATAACTATGAACAACGGAGCAACTCTCTACACTTTCGACCTGAGGCACTTCAGCCCTCTCAAAGCCCTTGGGCTCAAACTCTTTACATGACACACTTTGTTCGGAAAGAAGATACTTTGTTCAGTAATCATCAGGAACCACCAAATCCCGCTTAATGGCTAAATGAATGTTCAACAAATGTTGGGCGCAACCTACCAGATTTCAAAGAAAAGGAAGGAGTGTTTCAGGCGATATCTCCACAGGGTCAGGTTCAAATCCCAGCGACCCCATCAAGCTCAGTTCTGCCTTATTCAACTAAAATAAGCCCATCCTGGGTGTGTTAATGTGTGCACATCCTCGCTTTGGAGCAAGCCTGCGCCTATCGGCAGCCGCGTGAAGAATTTCCACCGTGCGCTTGTTGGGTTTCCCTTTCGGATGTGGCTACAATGTCAGACGAGCCTCGATCGATCAGGTTCTAGGACACAGGAACATCAATAACATCTTAGTTTACACTTAGCTCGTCGATTTCAAAGACGGCGACTGCATTGCAGAAGTGGCCCACTCAGAACATGAGGTTTGTCAGCTGATAGAAGCAGGCTTCGAATTCGTCTGCGACTACGGCGGCAACAAGGTGTTTCGGAAACGCAAGTGAACCCCAAAAACAAGATTCATAAAACCGGGTTGGGTTCGTTTGTAGCGGGCGGGGTGGGATTTGAACCCACGACCACCAACTTAGGAGGCTGGTGCTCTATCCGTACTGAGCTTCGGTAGAGAGTAAAGTAGACTCCCTCTACCCGCCCATATTCTCCCGCCCAGTATTTCTCTCAGATCCTCTGACGTGACGACTGCAACATTTGAGCCTTGAAGTAATCTTGAACATGCATGCTTATATTTTTGGATGGTGACAACAAGTGTTTTGCTGAACCCCGATCTTGTGTAATCTTCGATTTTCTGGTTCAGTTCTCCCGCCCTATGTTTCACATCATGCCAGTATGTGCACTCCAGTATTACGTTGCCTACCCCAAAGTCAGGAAGATAGAATTTGTTTCCACATTTTGTCAGACGCTCATACTCAAATCTGACTCCATTCTTCGTGAGAATTCTTGCCACGTCTAATTCCAGAATGTTCCGATATTTCTGATTTCGATAATCGCACTTGTATTCTAAAGATTTCTTCAGGTTGTCTTGTTGCATCTGATGATGTTTTTGAGGCTCGTTAACCTTCATCTGAGCGTGCCAGTTGCATAACCCGACCCTCCCTCCACTAGACTTCCAAGAGTGCCGTTGTTGCAGATATTTTGGATCGAAAAAACCATGACCCTTTTGCCTTGTTCTGACGCCGCCTAGTTGGCGACCTCAATTATCTTCCTTACGTCCAGTTATAGAGGTTCTAAACTCCTCGCATTGTGGACAATCCTTGACTATTTTGCAGAAGATATTGTAGTGCATCAGGTATTTCTCGTCACGCCAGTCTCGCAGAGTACTGCTCCCAACACCAAGTCTAGAAGCCATCTTTCTCCAAGAGTTTCCATACAGATCTTCTGCAAAAAGTATCAGTTCTTTTTGCTTTCCTTCAGCGAATATGCACCGCATACTATTTTCAATCTCAAGAAATATTCACAGCTACTTAGAACTATGGCCAGAAATGTGTTGAGCTACCCGCCCTCTTGTTCTTCTCATTGAAGAAACTTGAATTTAAGAGATTTGCATGAATGCTAGTCTGACATTATGGAAAACCTTGCTTTTTGATGTTCCAATTGAGACACGTGACGTCTTGCACGATGATAATTTATAGTTGCTTATTGCAGATGTCCTTCCTTTTCACTGGTCCCATGTGCAATCTTCATAATCTCATTATTATTAAAGGAGAAGTGGAGATAGCCTTGAAAGACATTAGGTTGAGGCTTATTTCTGAACTTATGAAGGACAGCCGAAGAAGTGACAGAGACTTGGCAAAGGCCATTGGAACTTCTCAACCCACAGTCACTAGAGTGAGAACTATGCTAGAGAAGGAAGGTTACATCAGAGAATACACGATAATACCTGACTTCCGGCAAGTTGGATATGAACTAGTTGCGTTAACTTTCGCCAACCTAAAAAGAGGAATCACTCCAGAAGAGCTTCAAATAGTAAGGAAAAAAGGAAGAGAAATGGAGCAAAAAACCGCTTTCCAAAGTGTAATGATTCTGAGAGGAATCGGATTAGGACACGAGCTGGTACTTGCCTCATTCCACGAAGACTATTCATCTTTCATGGAATTCTTAAGAATGATAAAGCAGTTTCCCTTCGTAGACACGTCAAGTGTTGAAAGCTTCATGATAAGCCTAGCAGATGAACATTATCGATATCTAACATTTTCAACGTTAGCCAGACATCTATTAACTCTTAAAAAAGAGAAGAAGTAACTGCAGTGTAAAGCCAAGCTAAAAACCGCCTAAGCGCAGACGTTTTCCACAACTCAAAACTATCGCCTTCAAATTTACGACATCCAGATTTGAAACCCACGCGCCTCAAGTTACCGCTCAATAAGAATAGTTTGAAGGGTACTGATTTTGACTTAATGCGCTTGTTACAAAAAATTTAAACTACGCGTCCATGTCAACTGTAGTGGTTAGTGCGGGGGTACCCGAGCCAGGTCTAAATAGGCGGGCCAGAAAAAGCCTAAGACAAGGGGGAGGACTTAAGATCCTCTGGCGTAGGCCTACGTGGGTTCGAATCCCACCCTCCGCACCTTCATGTTGAAAATGCAGGGGATTTGCCCAAGCAACATTATCATAGCCAGAGGCTTCAATGCTCCCTGAATACTTTTGCGCCGTCAAAGTCGCAGACGAATTCGAAGCCAGCATCCACCAGTGCGCAAGCATCAACTTCAATCTTGGCTACTTTCGATACGTATCCTTGTTGGTCTTTGAACAGTTCCTCTGTAAGCTGGACATACATCAGTGTATTCTTGATGTTTTTGTGTCCAAGCTTTTGCATTACATGAGGAATGCCCTTGGTTTTGTGATACTTCGTCGTTCTCTCTCCAATAGCGGAGTGTGTGTAAGCGAATCTATGCGTGCAGTCGTCAATAATATTTGCTGTAGTTGTACGGTGTTATCTAACCTTGGTGTGCACTAACACAGCTTTAAAAGAAATAAGCTTTTATTGGATAAGAAGCTATGTTGAACCGGTGCCACATGTTTAAAGAGAAGATAGTCATTCTTGGAGGCGGAAGCCCTTTCGTTCCTTCGCTGGTATATGCAATGCTTGAGAACGAGGAGGTTCTTGAGGGAAGCGAAATCTGTCTTATGGACATAGATCCTACACGTTTGCCGTTGTTGACGAAGGTGGGGGAGCAGTTATCCAAAAGGGCGAAAGTGAAGATGAAGTTCACCAAGACAACTAAGGCTAAGGAAGCTCTTGAAGGCGCCACTTTTGTACTGCCCGGCTACAGAATCGGCGGAGAAAAACACATGAGATTTGACTTCACAATCCCGACAAAGTATGGGATAAGCGGCGACGAAACAGCAGGACCAGGCGGCACATTTATGGCTCAGTGCACCATACCAGCCACTCTTGAATACTGTAGGCTCATAGAGGATCTTTGCCCTGACGCTTGGGTCATCAGCTACGTGAATCCCGCGAACTTTGTTTCCGACGCCGTTCGAAGGGAGACCAAAACAAAGTTCGTATCTCTATGCGACTGCTTCGCCGGATTCGCAATGAGCTTTCTCCCATACGTGCTCGACATGCCTCCTCCGCAGAGGCGATACTGCATTAACGAGGACATAAAGCCCAGAGGCATGGGCATCAATCATTGTACTTGGCTTGTCGACCTCCTTATCAATGGAAAAGACGGTTATCCTATGCTTAAGAAGAAGATAAAACAGAAGAAAAAGGAACTTAGCCGCGAACCTGCAATGGACTTCAATATACGTCTACTCGAAACATACGGTTACCTGAACATTTGCCCAGACCATTGCTGGATGCTCTGGGAACATGACCCTGTTCTGAAAGAAAGAAGGACATTGCTTATGGACAGAGAGAAACGAGCATCCATATTAGGGTGGACTGAATCAGCTTGGAAGTTTGTCAACGAAATGGCCGCCGGTGCTGAATACGACCCTGCGCGCCCCGAATACTGTTTCCATCTGCACCATTCTAGACATGTGGTAGGCATCATGGTCAGCATGATCGCCAATGAAGGACGGGAATGGGGCGGCGTCAACTTCCCAAATAAGGGAGCCATCACTAATCTTCCACAAGACGCTATTGTAGAAGGACCTTGCATAGTTGATAAGAGAGGGCTCACCCCGATAGTTATGGGAGACCTTCCCAAAGCCTTCTTAGGAGTCACTCTGCACATCTTGAATTGGCAAGAGCTCACTGTAGACGCTGCACTCAGCGGCGACAAGAACCTGCTATATCAAGCACTACTTGCATCACCATACGTCCACGACATGAAGGCGGCCAAGAAAATAATGGATGAGCTTCTAATTGCCCACGCTGAATACATGCCACAGTTCAAATAGCATGCGATACCTCTGCCCAATGTCTTAGGTCCAGTTCACGAGACAAGGGAAAGAAAAATGGCTAGAATAAAAGTGATATCTTTTGATCTAGACGGCACTATCACCGATATTTGCTTCGTAGATTTGTGTGGTTAGAGGGAATACCTCGCTTGTACTCCCTCAAGAGCAGGATTTCATTTGAAGATGCGAAAAAGACTGTAAAAAAAGAATACGATCGGGTAGGCAGAGGGAGGCTTGAATGGTATGATCTGCGCTATTGGTTAAAGAAGTTCGGCATAAACGTTTCACCTAATGAACTCCTGACATCTTTCAAACACAGAATAAGAAGCTTTCCAGAAGTGCCAAAAGTATTGGATGAGCTCAAGCACAGAGGTTTTAGGCTAGTTATTGTGACAAATGCTCGGAGGGAATTTGTCGATCTAGAACTTAGGAAAGTTGGATTTGAGAATTGTTTTGAGCGTGTTTTTTCTTCAACCTCTGATTTCAGGCTGGTTAAGAAGACGACCAACCTTTATCAAAGAGTGTGCAGTACCCTCAAAATCTTTCCACAGGAAATGATCCATATAGGTGACGATCGAAATTTTGACTTCGATGTACCTAAAAAGCTGGGCATTTTGGCTTTCCACCTCGATAGAGCTGGCAAAAACAAGGGAGACTTTGTGATTCACAGTTTGGAAGAATTGAACGAAAAACTAGCGAGATTTCTCTAGTGGGTGCAAATGCAAGCTTGTCACGTGGACATGATGTGAATGCAGATTCCACCTCGCCCTTGGCTGAGTTCGGCATGGCTTTTGTCGTTTCTCATCGGTAAGCGAGAGAGCTAAAACAGAATCGCAGATCGCATGTTACTTGCTTAAACCTCGGTTGCGCAGGCGTTCATGTTCCCAGGTCGCAAAGTCGGCAGGGGGCTGGACCGTTTTGTCAGCGGGCTTTCGTTGGAGTCTTGCTGCACCATTTGGGCATCCTGTGGCGCACAAGCCGCAACCGATACAGCGTTCAAGGTTCACAACAGATACCCCATTCTGTTCAGAGATCGCGTGTACTTGGCATCTTTTTCTGCATGTTCCACAGCTTAAGCATTTATCTGGGTCAATCATCGCGTGGTAGTTGGCGTGGGCTACCGAGTTCTCGATTCCCCACTCGTTGATTCCTCGAAGAATTGCGCAGCAGCAACCGCAACAGTTGCAGACATAGCCGACGCCTTTCATCACGTTGCTTACGGTGTGAACCAGGCATATCTCCTCTGCCTTGTCAAGAATGGCCAATGCTTGTTCCTGTGAAATATCACGTGGGTCGGGAGGCCTTTGAATTGAGGAGAAACTAAGGCATATTTTCACCGGAAAGGTACATTTGCGACCGATGTGGTCCTGTTGCGCTCGGCAGATGCAATCGCGGATGCGAAACGTTTTGGAGGCCAAGAGAATTGCCTTAACATCGTCATATGGCAAGATCCACTCGGACTTGACCGCTTTTTGTGCAGGGACAACACGGTGAAGAGCAGGTTGTGGCTTCATAATTCCAATTGCCCCTCCATCTTCCAAATAGTCCTCCACAAGATGCGCAAGCTCGTGATCCATGCTCTCTAACTGTGCTTCATAGATTCCGACCATGAAAGGTGCAAGTCTAAAATGCAGCTTCTCAGCCTACTCATCGACCCATAAAAGACCACGCTTAGCCATCTTCATCAATCCTGTCTCTGCCTCCTCATCAGAAAGCCCGACCCGCTTGGCTATCACGTCAACTGGTTCCATTTTGCCACACAATTGGCTGGCTAGAGACGCCTCTTCTGGTGAGAATATCTTTTTCAGAAGTGATATCTCGACGTTCGAAGGCGTTCTGGGAAAACCGTTGGGGAGCCTGTCCAAGGCTTTCGCAAGCTGCTCATAAATGTCCTCAGCCACTCTAATACCCTCTTGGTGCTAGTAGATCTGCGTAGCTGTGATTAATATAATTAATAGTGCCAGCAGGCTTATTCAAGCCATCTAAAAGCGTGTACGTGAAGGGTTAGATTTTCTTAGAACAATGGAAAAAGCATCGGTAAGAATGCAGAGGGAAATAACTCTAAGAGAAGCTTTACATTTGAAAGACTAATTCTTTAAAGAGTGTTAATTGATAGGGTAAAGTGCAAGAGGATGGATACTAGTACTAGGCGCATAGCGAAACAGCGCGTTCAAACGCTTTTCCGTCTGGCAAGAGAGATTTTTCGGGAGGACCCAGTTCTGGCACAGCATTACGTGGATACTGCTAGAAAGATAGCTATGGCGGCAAAGATTCGCTTGCCAAAGGAATATAGGCGTCAAGTCTGCAAGCATTGTAAAAGCTTTATTTTGCCCGGTGTGAACTGTCGTGTAAGGATAAAACAGCGGAGAGAACCCCATGTCACAATTACTTGTTTCAACTGCGGAAAACAAACACGAATCCCACTAGCACACAAGGAGAAAAAGACGAAATCATGAGCAAAATGAGCGGGCGCAAGAAACGTCGAATCAAACGCAGATTGAGCGGAGAAAAACCCACAATATGGATTGGCAAGAATGGGGCATCACAAGAGCTGCTAAAGGAAATCAAGAAACAATTGGAGAAAGAAGAAGCAGTAAAAGTTAAGATTTTGAAGAGTGCCCTTGCCGAAGGTCAATCTAAACAGATCGCTTCAAAAATTGCTGAACAAACAGAAGCCTCACTGGTCGAAGTTAGAGGTCACACATTAATGCTTTACAAATCCCGCAAAAGTGAAAACCTTTATAGCGCGCTGGCTTGTCCCGAAATTGAGTTAATGTTTAATTTGGGAAGTGAGGTCTCGTATTTTGTGTTACGTCCAAGCACAGGAGGTGAATCCTTTAGCTGGACAAGATGAACACGAGACCC
>Ga0172366_10001122_pt1 | contig 20779 bp, 16 predicted proteins | sample LakKivSesite69cm_FD_114533 | JGI IMG/M metagenome (GOLD analysis project Ga0172366, IMG submission 114533) | Sediment microbial communities from Lake Kivu, Rwanda - Sediment site 69cm | ecosystem: Environmental > Aquatic > Freshwater > Lake > Sediment | place: Rwanda: Western Province, Lake...
TGCCAGGCGTGCGACAATGGGGGGACATCATTGTTGTAGTAGCTGACAAACCATGAGCCACCAAAAGCTTCCCCCGGATAATCACCCTTACTCATCTTCAGACGACATTCCCTATGCTCTCGCAGTTGGTATACCTCTGCTAGGAAGCGCCCTCCTTTTCGGCTATACCCTCGCCCCTACTGTGCTCTGGGGCGATGATGCCATGTTCCAGCGGGCTTTGGCTGTGGCGGCACCCACTAATCATCCTGTTTGGGACGCTTTGGCCTATCTTTTTGCCCACATCCCTTGGGGAGACCTTGCTTTCAGAGCCAACCTGGCTTCTGCTGTTTATGCTATTGGTACTGTTGGCTGCCTCTTTCTTACCGCATGCACTCTAGGCAAGGGGGCTCGCGCTGCCTTGAGTGCCGGAGCAATTCTAACTGTTTCCCACGCTTTCTGGCTTCATGCCGTGCGGGCTGAGGTCTACACCCTGCATTTGCTCCTCTTCTTTGGTGGGCTATGGGCTTTTCTGTGCTGGCGACGGGCAACCACATGCTGGCCCTGGCTTGTACTCGGCTGTGCTTTCTGGTTGGCAGGTACCGTTAACCACCTCCTGCTCACCATGGCCTTTCCTGGTGGGCTGTGCCTACTCTTGGGCGCCACCCCTCCTGTAGAGCGCAAACGTGTACTTCTCCTGCTAGCCATATTGCTAGGGCTGGGAGCTTTTTCCATAGCTACCTTGGCCCCTGCTTTCTTCACTAAACTGATGCCTACTGCTATCCGTTATGTTTCCGCTGCTTTTGGATTCTCCCTGCAACGGCTGATTATGCACTCTATTCTTCTAGCCTACCAATTCCCCCTTCTTGGCAGCCTTGCCATACCAGGATTTCGTTATCTATGGCATAGAGACCAGGTTGTCGCTTTGGCCCTTGGTTTAATGGCGTTTTTCACTGCAGTTTTCGCAGCTACCTTCAATGTTCCAGACTCCTATGTCTTTTACCTTCCTGTCTATAGCCTTATTGCACTTTGGGCCGGGCTTGGTGTTGCTGCTTTGACCACCCGTTGGCCATGGCCCCGCTTGCTTTTGGTGGGGGCCATTCTTCTCACCTTGCAGATTGGTCTCTACCGGATTACTCCGGTTCTCCTCGAACGTTTGGCCCCAGGGCTTATCCCTGCCCGCGATCTTCCCGGCCGCCCAGCAAATGCTTTTTTCCTTTGGCCTCCCAAGCGCGGTTATACCGGCGCTCGTTGGTTTGCCGAAACCACTTTTGACCTCTTGCCACCTAACGCAGTTATAGTAGCCGATTGGACGCTTTACACACCTCTCTGGTACTTACAAGAAGTGGAAGGCCGCCGGCAAGATGTTCTCACCCTTGAGATGAGCGACCTGGGTTTGCAGGCCATTTGTGAGAACAGTGGCCTGCGGCCTCTATTCCTGGCCAATACCGAGCCCCGTTATTACCCTATTGCTAAACTCACGGAGCATTTTCGCTTGGAGCCTGTAGGACCTGTCTTCCGATTGATACCTAAAGGGAGTCATCAATGACCGCTGTGCGCGTGCTGGAACTCGTCGCCTCTTCTCGTGGTGGTGGTGCAATCCACGTGCGCGACCTGGTATTAGGCCTCGACCCGGTCCGCTTTGCGGTAGAGGTGGCGATGCCGGAGGACGAAGGCAATGTGTGCCGGGAGGATTTTGAGATCATCGGCATCCCCTTCCATCGAGTAGACATCGCGGCGGGTTTCTCGCTGGCACCACTGAGACAGATCCGTTACCTAGCTGCTAGTGTAGATATCCTGCACGTGCACGGTGCCCGTGCCGCCTTCTTTGGTCGGCTGGCGGCAGCATCTCTGGGCAGCCGGCGGCCCTGCACTGTTTACACCATCCATGGCTTTGCCGCCCCACACTATCCACCACCTAGACGCCAACTCCTGCTCTCCCTGGAACGGTGGTTAGCTGGACTCACCGATGCCTGGATATGCGTATCTGACGCCGAGAGGGATGTCCTACTGGCTGCCAGTGTGGCAGATGCGAAGCGTGTCCACGTCATCCGCAATGGCATTGACCTGCGGCGATTCGCTGCTGTAACAGAGCAGTGCCAGAAAGTAAGGATAGCACTTGACATACCAGCAGATGCTTTTGTGATCACCACGATCTGCCGCCTGTACCGCCCGCGTGACTTTCAAACATTGCTCCATGCGTTCCGGTACGTGCAGGATGCGCTGCCACATGCGCACCTGCTCATTGTCGGGGACGGGCCTTTTCGCGCGCAGATTGAACAATTGGTGGAATCATTGGCATTGGGAAGTCACGTTTATCTGCTTGGTATGCGACGTGACGTGCCGCGGATCCTGCGCGCAACGGATGTCTTTGTTCTATCGTCTCAAGGGTGGGAAGGGTTGCCACTCACGGTACTCGAAGCTATGGCTTCATCTCTGCCTGTGGTGGCCAGCGATGTCGGTGGCACACAAGAGGCGGTGATAGACGGGCAGACAGGCTACCTATTCCCCCCAGGAAATGTTGCTGCTCTGGCGCGTCACTTACAGACCTTGGCAAACGACCCAGCTCTAGCTCAGCAAATGGGGCAGCGTGGATTGGCCCGAGTTAATGAATTCTTCACCGCCCAGCACATGGCGCGCGAGACGGCCGCACTATATGGGCAATTACTGCCTTATTCTTCTTAAGGGCCTGATTGATGAAAATCCTGCACATCTATAAGGACTACTATCCCGTCCTCGGCGGCATGGAGAACCATATTAAGATGCTAGCTGAGGCATTGGTGCAGCGAGGCCATGAGGTCACAGTTTTGGCCACGCATCCAACGGCCAGGACACACGTCGAAGTGATCAATGGCGTACACGTCATCAAAGCAGGACGGCTAGCAACTGTAGCTTCTGCACCGCTAAGTATTTCCCTGCCCGCCACCCTATGGCACCAACATCCCGACATCGCCCATTTGCATTTCCCCTATCCGGTTGGGGAATTATCCCAACTCTTATGCGGACGAGCCCCTCATACGGTGATCACTTACCACAGCGATATAGTGCGCCAGAAGGGCCTGCTGTGGTTCTATCGTCCCCTGTTGTGGAAAGTGCTGAACAGGGCAGAGCGTATTATCGCCACCAGTACTAACTACATTGAATCTTCCCCTTACCTGAAACAGCTTCGCCACAAGTGCACGGTCATTCCTTTGGGTATCGAACTCGAGCGCTTTCTGCATACCCCACCAGTACAGGTACAGCACATCAGGGATACCTATGGCTCGCCGTTGTTGCTTTTTGTCGGCAAGCTGCGCTACTACAAGGGACTGCAGTACCTGCTCGCAGTGATGCTCGATATCCCGTGTAAACTGCTTGTGGTTGGCAGCGGGCCAATGGAAGCTGAATGGCGTCACCTTGCCATGTCGCTGGGGTTGTCGGGAAAGGTCTTTTTCCTTGGCGAGGTGAGTGATGAGGAGCTGCCAGCATACTACCACGCCTGCAACATCTTTGTTCTACCGGCCAGCGAACGCAGCGAAGCCTTCGGTACAGTACAGATTGAGGCCATGGCTAGTGGCCTACCTGTAGTGTGCACCGAACTGGGCACAGGCACGTCCTTTGTGAATGTACATGGCCAGACAGGCCTGGTCGTGCCGCCCAGAGACCCAACTGCTCTTGCCACAGCCATCCTCACCCTGTTGCAAGACGAACAGCGCCGGCGAGAGATGGGGCAATGCGCCCGGCACCGTGCCTTAAACGAGTTCTCTTTGCCCACAATGGTGGATAGGATAACGAGCCTTTACCACGAACTTATGGCTACTTGATTTTTCAGACCAAGTACGGTAAGATTGGCTCAACATTATTAGGCATAACCAATCACGATAGGGAACGGATTGATGCGTACCAAATTAAGCGTGTTCTGTGATAAAGTGCTCGAGGCGGGTTGGCTACTCGCACTGATTGTCGTGCCTCTATTCTTCAACGTTTACTCGAGCCGTGTCTTTGAGCCAGACAAGTTATCCATATTGCGCTCGATTGCTCTGGTGATGATTGTAGCCTGGCTCATCAAGGTCATTGACGGCAGCGCCTGGGAGCGCACGCCGGAAACACAAAAGACGAAAGGGCCAGAAGGGGTACAGGGACCTAATCTGTGGCAGCGCTTCTCGGGCATACCGCTGGTCTTGCCCACGATCTTGCTCGTCGGGGCATACCTCATCAGCACCCTCTTGTCTGTAGCGCCGCGCATAAGCTTGTGGGGCTCCTACATGCGTCTGCAAGGTACATACACCACTTTTTCCTACATCGTTATCTTTTTCTTGATGTTGGGCACGATGCGACGTCGAGAACAGATGGATCGGCTATGCAGTACCATTATTCTTACTAGCCTGCCCATCTCTCTTTATGGCATCCTACAGCATTACCGACTAGATTCGCTGCCCTGGAGCGGAGATGTAGTCATGCGTGTGGCTTCGAACATGGGCAATTCCATCTTCGTGGCTGCCTATTTGATCATGGCCACACCGATCACCTTGGCCAGGCTGGTTGAGTCGTTCTCAACCCTCCTGAAAGAGCAAGAAGGAACGATCTCACATGCTTTGCTGGCCGGATGTTACACATTCGTAATGAGTATACAGTTGATCTGCATCTTCTTCACGCAAAGCCGTGGCCCCTGGCTGGGACTGATAGGGGGACTCTATGCCTTCATGCTTGTGGCACTCATCTCTCTGCGACGTAGCATCAGCGATCAGCGTCGCCTGAACACCAGGGAGGCACTGAGGGCACTGGCCTTTGCCGTGTTGAGCATTCCTGCGGGAGTAGTGCCAGCCTATGTGGCCATGGTCGCACTCAAGCGCGGCTGGCGTTGGCTCTGGCTCGCCTGGGTGTTCCACACCCTGCTCGCTGCGGCCTTTTTGATCCTATTTAACCTGCCAAACACCCCGCTGTCGCCTTTCCGCGAGTTGCCATATGTTGGCCGCCTGGGCCAAGTCTTTCAGACCGAGGCTGGTACTGGCAAGGTGCGTGTGCTGATCTGGGAAGGCGCGATTGAGCTGATTAAATCCAATCCACTGCGCACAATCGTAGGCTATGGCCCAGAGACCATGCATGTAGCTTACAACCTCTACTACCCAGCCGACCTGGCGCATTATGAAGCCCGCAATGCCTCGCCGGACCGCTCGCACAATGAGACGTTCGATGCTCTGGTCATTACCGGTGTGCTCGGCTTTGCAGCCTACATGTTCCTGTTTGGCGGTATCTTCTATTACGGTCTGAAATGGCTCAGGTTCATGGAAACCCTACGTCAGCGCAATCTCTTTTTGCTTCTCAGCATTGCTGGAGCGATCATTGGTGTCTTCGTACCGAAATGGGCAGAGGGGACTTATAAACTGTCTGGTGTCGGCCTACCCGTAGGGTTCATCGCCGGGACATCTCTCTACCTCATGCTTTCTGCAGCGTTCTTCTACGGTAGGGAGCAGGCTCTCTCCTCTAACCCCTCTCCCAACGCACATTGGGCGAGGGAGGCAAGCAGTAAGGAGCGGCCAGCCGTTGACCTAAAGAGACAATTGTTGCTCATTGGGTTGTTTTCGGCAATCATCGCCCACTTTATCGAGATTCACTTTGGCATTGCTATCGCCTCTACACGAGTGCACTTCTGGGTTTATGTTGCCGTGTTCGTCTTATTGGGGTTGAACTGGATCCGAGACAAGCCTCTGGTAGAGACTATACTAACCGAGCCGAGGGCAGTGCTGCCGCAGGAGCGGCGCAGCAAACGATCAAGGCGCCGGGCAAAGAAGCAAGCTCGTCAGGCGGCTGTCGCTGTGAGCCAGCAGGCAGAGCAACCGCGTTCCTCGCTGACGGCCAAACTGCTTACAGGTTCGCTGGTGATGGCGGTGATATTGTTTACCATGGGATTCGAGTTCATTGCCAACCCGATGGGAGAGATAGACTCGCTGCGCATCATCCAGCTTTCACTGACGACCCGAGCTCCTCGCGGCGATCTCACAACTTCTTATGGTGTGCTCTGGATGTTCTTCCTCACCTGGCTTGTGGGAGCGATTGTAGTAGCCGCCGAGGCTGAGAGCACTGCACCTTCCCGCCAGGAAGTGAGTTGGTGGCTTTCTGCCCTCGGCATCTACACGGTGGTGACCCTCACTGTCTTTGTCTTTGGCATGGCGATACATACTTCGCTGATCAAGCCCGGCGTGGACATCGCTAACACGATCACTTTCTACTATGCAGCAATAGCGGTTCTCGGCTTATTGATTGCGTTGTCCCTTTTGTCAGATACCCGGCTGCCTGAACGGCTGTGGCGGACAGGCAACTTGTGGGCCTATCCTATCCTGCTTGCGATTGTCGTCGTGGTCATTTTTGCCACCAATGTCAGCATAGTGAAAGCGGATATCTACTACAAGCAAGGCCTGAAGTTGGAGGAAGAACAACGCTGGGATCTCAGTAGCCAGCTTTACCAGCGAGCCATCTCACTGGCACCCGACCAAGATTACTATTATCTGTTCCTAGGTCGTGCGCTGATGAGCAAGGCCAATTCAGTGAGTGATTCTACAGAAAGAATCCGCTGGTTTGAAGAGAGCCTAAAAGCTCTGGATCGTGCACGACAATTGAATCCTTTGAACCCGGACCACTATCGCAACTTGGGGAAGCTATACCGCAATTGGGCCGAGGTAGCGGCCAGTGCAGAGGAGCGTGCAGAAAAGCTAAGTCTGGCGCACAATTATTATGAGCAGACAGCAAAGCTCAGTCCGCACAATGCGGAAATCTTTGACGAATGGGCTATGGTTTATCTGGCCAGGGGCGACTATGACGGCGCCCTGGAGAAACTCAACTACTCCTTATCATTGGATCAACAGTTTGGCTCTACCTATCTCATCCTTGGGAATCTTTATGCTATGCAGGGCAAGATCGATGAAGCTGCGGAAGCCTATCGGCAAGCACTGGTCTACGAACCTAACAATGCGGAAGCGCACAGTGCGTTGGGCTACATCTACTACCAACAAGGCAACATCACGGATGCTCTGGCCTCAAACCTTGAGGCAGTCCAGATAGACCCATATCTCGCCAGGGCACATAGCACCCTGGGGCTTATTTATTTCCAGTTGGGCCGACTGCAGGAGGCTGTGGACGAGAACCTGAAGGTACTGCAGGTTTTCCCCAATGATCTGATCAGTCACCGTAACCTGGCCTTACTCTATCAGCAACTAGGACGCATAGATGATGCTATCACCCATGCACAGAAGGCCCTCGAATTGTCACCCGAGAGTGAAAAGCCAGGACTCCAGAGCTTCATCGAGCAATTGAAGGCGCAGAAACAGGCAACCCAGCCACAACAGTAAAGGAAGGAATAACATGACGCAGTACATGTTGATTTTCGCCAGTGCATTGGTTATTGTGGTGGGCAGCATGCCGTTGGTGAAGAGAGTCGCTATCCACTGGGGTTTTATTGACCAGCCAAGCGCCAGAAAAGTGCATACGCGCCCCACCCCACGCCTAGGGGGCCTAGCTATCTATCTGGGTTGTATTGCCGCCCTGCTCGCCTTCAGCGATCGGTTCTATGTCTCGCAAGTGGTCAGCATCCTGGTAGGGGCGACCTTTGTCTCCTTTCTGGGCGTGTGGGACGATCACCATGGACTGCGTCCGCTGTTCAAGCTGGCAGGGCAAGTGCTGGCTGCTGGCATCTTGATCATGTCTGGTATCCAGGTTGGCTTCCTCCACCATCCCGTACTGAATCTGGCCACTACTTTGCTGTGGGTGGTAGGCATTACCAATGCTTTGAACTTGCTTGATAATATGGATGGGTTGTCAGGGGGCGTGGCCACGGTGGCTTGCATATTCTTCTTGCTATTGGCGGTCATGAGCGGACAATATCTGGTGTCCAGCCTGGCGGCAGCACTCCTGGGCGCCTGCCTTGGTTTTCTCTACTACAACCTTAACCCGGCCAGCATTTTCATGGGCGACACCGGCAGCCTCTTCATAGGATTCATTTTGGCCGCCTTGGGCATCAAACTGCGTTTCCCGGATAATGTCGCCTTTGTGACCTGGATGATTCCTGTGGTCGTGCTAGGGTTGCCCATCTTTGATACTGTTCTCGTGGTGATTTCACGCCTGCGCCGTGGCCTCAATCCCTTGACTTCACCAGGAAAGGATCACGTTTCGCACCGCCTGGTAGCAATGGGGGCCACGCAGCGCGAAGCTGTGCTTGTGCTTTATCTCGTGTGCTGCGCGTTGGGCGTAGTGGCCATGTTCCTGACGCAGGCCAGTGTGATCGAAGGTTACTTTATTGGGGGTTTGCTGGTGCTCGTCGCACTCTATGCCCTTTGGCGTCTGGAGCAGGTTCAGGTTAGATCAAAGGGATAAAGAAGCCTACCCGGAAAATAACAGGCTAGGCTCCCATGCCTGGCAATCGGCGAAGTGAGAGCCGCTTCTACTGACGAGAGTTGAATCAAAGAAAGGGTTAAGAAATTGACACTTGTAAACCGCATTAAGGAAAAATCGGCTCGCATTTGTGTCCTTGGCCTGGGTTATGTGGGATTGCCGCTGGCGGTGGGTTTGGCCAATGCGGGATACCAAGTCACTGGTCTGGATACCGACGAGGCCAAGGTAAGGGCTATTCAAGAAGGGCAGAGCTATATCCTGGATGTCCCCGCTCACGACATCGCTAGGCTAGTGGCCACTAAACAGCTCTCAGTCACCACTAGCTACGACGTCCTGACCCACATGGACGTCGTGTTCATCTGTGTACCCACGCCATTCGATGCCATGAAAGCCCCTGACCTATCGGCCATCGTGTCGGCAGCCACAGGTATTGCCAAGCAACTGCAACCTGGCCAACTCATTATCCTGCAAAGCACAACCTACCCTGGCACCACCGAGGACAAAGTGCTTCCCATCCTGGAACAAAGTGGCCTACAAGCTGGCCGCGATTTCCATCTGGCCTTCTCCCCTGAACGCATCAACCCAGGCGACAAAGTGTACCATGTGGGCAACCTGCCCAAAGTAGTTGGCGGCCTCACGCCGCAATGTGCCGACCTGGCTCGGCAGTTGCTTCAGCATCTCTCGCCAGAGGTTTACACCGTGTCTTCCCCACGTGCAGCGGAGATGTCCAAGCTCCTGGAGAATATCTTCCGCAGCGTGAACATCGCCCTGGTCAACGAACTAGCGTTGCTCTGCGAACGTATGGGGATTGACATCTGGGAGGTCATTAAAGCAGCCGCTACCAAGCCTTTTGGTTTCATGCCTTTTTACCCCGGCCCCGGAACAGGCGGACACTGCATACCAGTAGATCCTTATTATCTCTCCTGGAAAGCACGCGAGTACGATTTTTACACCAAGTTCATTGAGCTGGCTGCTGAGGTCAATCAGAGTATGCCCTATCACGTCGTTGAACTCGTTATCGCTGGCCTCAGTCGTCACCGCAAAGTTCTGCGCGACGCTAGAATACTGATCCTGGGCGTGACGTTCAAGAAGGATGTAGACGACGCTCGAAATTCACCGGCGGAGCGGATCATCGAGCTGCTGCTGGAACGTGGAGCAGAAGTCAGCTATAACGATCCCCACGTGCCCCGTTTCCATGTAGGTCGCAGTGTGTTTTATAGGGAGGAGAGACAACTTGCCTCTCAGCCCTTGACAGAAGATATTCTCAAGGAGAGCGACTGTGTGGTCATTGTCGCTGGTCACAGTTGCTATGACTACGCCTGGATTGCAGATCACTGTTCTTTATTAGTAGATACGGTCAATGCCACGCAGGGCATAGAGCACCCCCGCGCCGACATCGTACGGCTTGGCGCGCCCTGGGGCATTGACCCAAGCACTCCTGCTGCTTAGACTGGTTCAAGAAGCCAGCAGTTGCCCTCATGACGCCAGACAACCGGGTCTGGGTGCCCAGCGTGCTTTCATCGAGGCAAGCGGAGAAACAGATGGAATCAGAAAAGGACAGCCTGGCCCTTGACATAAATAAGGGTGCTGCCAAAGCATCGTTGACATGGCGGATGGTTGCCCTCTTTTTCGCGCTGGGTATCACCGTGCTTATTTTTGTCTACCGTGACCGGGTGGTACAGTTCTCCACTTATGGTTACCTTGGACTCTTTGTTGTCAGCGTTGTGGGGAATGCTACGGTTTTACTGCCTGTGCCTAGCCTGGCAGCCACTTTCATAACCGGCGGGATCTTCAATCCCCTGCTGGTAGGCATAGTTTCAGGGGCGGGCATGGCCATCGGAGAGTTGAGTGGTTACCTGGCTGGCTATGGAGGTAGAGCGATCATCGAAACACAGGACAAGCGGAGGTACGAACGCCTGGAAGGTTGGATGCGGCGGCATGGATTCCTGACAATCTTCGTCCTATCTGTAATACCCAATCCTATCTTTGACCTGGCTGGCATCGCGGCTGGCATGCTACATTTTCCTCTTTGGCCTTTCTTGGTCGCCTGCTTTCTGGGCAAAACCATAAAGGGAGCGGTCTTCGCCTTTGCTGGCGCACAGTCGCTGCAGTGGTTTGAGAGGTTTCTAAGCTAGCATCATTGTATTGCAGCATTAACACTGGGCATATGCTATATAACAGACAGAAGGCTTATAGTGGAACTTATACCTAAACAGATTCTCAACCGTCTTAATAAAGTGTTACCACTACAACATGGTACTTGTGACCTGGGGAGGAAAACATGAGTACTGGGATTCTGGGCACGCGGGCAGGTCTGGTTGCCGACATAAACTTGATTCTGCAAATCGCTATTCTGCTTGTGCTCGCCATCGGCATCTTTCAGGCCAAGAGGCGCAACTTTAATGTTCACCGCACATTGATGACGGCAGTGGTCATCGCTAATGCCGTGTTGATCGTCGCGATTATGAATCCGTCCTTCTTCCGCGTCTTGCCTTTTGCCCTGCGCCATCCCGGAGCTCCGGGGCCGACGGTGCTATGGCCGCATATCCTTATTGGCACTCTGGCTGAGTTAATGGGCATTTATATTGTGCTTTCAATGAAGCTGGAGATGCCCAAATCTTTGCGCATCCGGAATACAAAGTGGTTAATGCGCATCACGTTCTTTCTCTGGGCTGTGGCTTTGGCAGTGGGCATTGCAATGTACTTTGTCTGGTACACATAGCTTGTACATCCATCCGCGATAGAATCGCCTTCAAACGTCTCCTCACGGCCAGAATCGCCTCTGAAGAGATGTTTCTCTAACCCCAGTTTGCCGAGATTGACTTTACGGCCTGCATCTGCTATACTTCTTGTGAAAAAAATCACTCACTTCGGCTTAGCTCTTTGGACCCTTAACACCAAAGGAGGGATGAGATGGGCTCAGTACCGGCTTTTCTCCTGAAAAAGCTGTATGTGAAAGGAAGCCTCAAGAATACTGCAACTGGCTTTGAACTGGCCATCCAGAACACCCTGGCTCCCGGCACTATTGTGGGCCTCGCCCCCTTGCAGGTAGATGATGTCGAATATCCACTCCAGCAAATAAGGGTGATCTTGCCCGATGGCCGTAAGATTTCTGCCGCAGATATTTCAGCAGGATCCCCGCTGCACTTCGCCATCGGAGCCAAGGTGACGATCCAGGTAGAGGGCAAGGCTCTGCCAGCCGGTCTGCACAAGCTGACAATATCCCCAAAGACAAAAGAGGCTGGCACACTGCAAATTCCTGCTGAAGATACCATTACCTAAGCCGGACTATGGATAGCTGGCAGGAAGCTTGGTGTGCTCGTACAAAGCATTTTCTGCCGCAGATTGGGTTCGCCCGTCCAAACCGGACATTGGCCATAAGCCTGACGGGAACTCACTGCGCACTGCAGTGTGCGCACTGCGCAGGACACTACCTCAACGGCATGGTTGCCATTGAGAACGCTGACGCCACTGGCATGAAGAGTTGCTTGATCTCAGGCGGTTGTGACCAGCAAGGCAGAGTGCCAGTGGCTTCGCATCTGGCACTGATAGCAGCACTGCGACCTAATCGTATCCTGAACTGGCATGTAGGCCTGATTGACGAAGAGGAGATGCACGCCATTGCTCCCTATGTAGACGTTATTTCTTTTGATTTTGTTGGCGACAAGGAGACGATACAGGAAGTCTATGGCCTCGATTACACCGTGGAAGACTACGTGCATACGTATGCCATGCTGCGCCAACATGCGAAAGTAGTACCTCACCTGACCCTGGGACTAAGAGGGGGGCAATTCAGTGGAGAGCATCGAGCTCTGTACACTCTCAAAGTAATTGGCCTGGATGCTCTGGTCGTGCTGGTTTTTATCCCAACACCCGGCACGCGTTATGCAGCATGTCAACCGCCCCCCCTAGCTCAGGTAGCTAACTTTCTGCTGGCAGCACGTTGTATGTTGCCGGATACCCCTATATATCTGGGCTGTATGAGGCCTGGCGGGCGTTACCGACATGACCTGGATTCATTAGCTGTGCAGGCTGGAGTGAACAAGATCGTGAACCCTGCTCCTTCGGCAGTGCGACTGGCAACAGAACTTGGATTGCTCGTGCAATGGGAGGACGAGTGTTGCGTCATCCAGAGGCTATGACGACACTAAGACCATTCATCGGCGTATCGGCAGGCACTGCAGCAGTCGTGGGTCTACAGCACATCCGCCTGACGGATGCACCAACCACTGCATACCTGATGGTGGGTGAGCGCTGCTGCTATGATTGTGCCTTCTGCGCCCAAGCACGCAACAGTACAGCACGATCGCACTTTCTCTCGCGCGTCGCATGGCCACTTTATCCACTCGAACAAGCATTGCCCGCCGTAGCGCAAAGCTTTGCCCAAGGCGAAATCGTACGCTGCTGTCTGCAGGTAACTATATCGCCTGACTATCTGTCGCAAACACTTGCCCTGGTACAGCAACTCCATTCGCTTTCTCCCATGCCTCTTTGTGCATCAATAGCACTGCCGGATTTGAATAGCGTTCGCGCTTTGCTCGAATGCGGAGTCGAGCGCGTCAGCCTGGCTCTCGATGCCGCTTGTGAGAGAGTCTATTGCGAAGCAAAAGGCAGTGATTGGCAATGCCGGCTCGCCCTGCTGCGCGCAGCGGCACATCTCTTCCCTGGTCGCATTGGGACCCACTTGATCGCTGGGCTTGGCGAGACGGAACAAGAGATGTCAACCATCCTTCAGCAGATGGTGGATTGGCAGGTCACCATTGGCTTGTTTTCCTTCACGCCTATTCCAGGCACGGCATGGGGCAAGCGACCATATCCATCGTTGCCATCATATCGGCGCATCCAAGCGGCCCGTTACCTGCTGACAAGAGGGGTTTGTCGTGTAGAAAACTTTTCCTTCTCCCCAACGGGCCAAATTGTGTCCTACGGGCTTAATCGGAGGAGACTGCGTGAGTTGCTGGCTGATGGCTGTGCATTCCAGACAGCGGGCTGTCCAGGCTGCAACCGTCCCTACTACAACGAGCGGCCAGGAGGAGCAATGTACAACTATCCGCGTCCCCTCCATGCCGAGGAAATAGAGCTAGCAACATCATTAGTTATGGCTGAATTGACGTGTGAGTAACCTATGGGGTACTTCCTATTAGTGCAATCCTTTGATCGCCCTCTGCAATCAACTTCGATCAGGAGAAAGGTATGCTCTTCGCCGAATGGCGTCTGATCTTCACTGGAGCTGCCGATGGCTATGTGAACATGGCCATTGATGAAGCAACGTTGCTCCTGGTAGGTGAGCGTCGTGTACCGCCAACAGTGCGCATCTACTATTGGGACACACCCTGCTACACCGTGGGTTACCTGCAGCACGTCTCGGATTTGAAGCCCTCCCTTTCTCGGCATAGCGAATGCAAGTACGTACGCCGTTTAACTGGTGGTCAGGCTTGCCTCCATGGGGGCGATCTTTCCTATAGCCTTATTGTCTCCATGACGGATACGCTGATTCCATCCAGCGTGCTCGACTCTTACGCGCGCATCTCTTCGGGAGTCATCGAAGGACTGCGCCTTCTGGGCATTGATGCTCGCTATGTCCCACCGGCCGAAGTACAGGTGGATGGGCATGTAATCGCTACAGCGGCACAGACACGGCGGCAAGGTACGCTCTTGCACCAAGGAACCATTGCCCTAGGGCCACCTGGAGTGGAGAGAGCACCCATGTTGCCATGCCGGGCTCTGACGCCACTCAGTGATCTCATCGGTGGGGAGATTAACATCGAGGATGCTGCCCGCGCCCTGGGCATGGGCCTTAAACGGGCCCTTGGTGTAGACCTGAGTCCTAGCGTCCTCTTTGCCAAGGAGAAGCGTCTGGCTCGACAGCTCTTACGCGAGAAATATATGCGACCTGAGTGGACCTTTTCGCGCTAACAGACATAGTTGTCGCAAAAAGCGCGCTTAGTTTGCGTTTCATCTTATTTGCAGGGTCAGCCAACAGCAAAATATTAAAAACAAATAGGAGGTCTAAAATGGTAGAGTATGCTAAGGATCGGCGTTACCTGCCCACCCACGAGTGGGTGAAACTGGAAGGAGACGAAGCCATTGCCGGCATCAGCGACTATGCCCAACATGAATTAAGCGACGTTGTTTATGTTGAACTACCAGAAGTAGGCGATACTTTCGCCCAGAGCGAAACCTTTGCCACGGTGGAGTCCGTTAAAGCTGCTTCGGATGTCTATATGCCCATGAGTGGCGAGATCCTGGCCGTCAACGAAGAACTGGAAGACTCGCCTCAGCTCGTCAACGAAGACCCTTTTGGTAGAGGCTGGTTCATTCGATTCCGCCCGTCTAAACCTGAGGAATACGAGTCCCTGATGGACGCCGAAGCTTACCAGAAGCATTGCCAGGAAGAAGCGGAAAAGGGAGGCCATTAGATGTCCTATATTCCCAACACAGACGCTGACCGGGCTGCTATGCTCAAGGCCATAGGCGTGGGGAGCATCGCGGACCTGTTTCAAGACGTCCCCGAGGCCCTTCGTTACCCACAACTGAATCTGCCTTCGCCAGTCTCCGAACCCGAAATTTTGCGCGAACTGCGGGAAATCAGCGAGTACAATGTAGACCTTGAGCATGCACCTTGTTTCCTGGGTGCCGGAGCCTACCGCCACTTTGTCCCCACTGTCGTCGGACATCTCATCGGGCGATCCGAGTTCTACACTGCCTACACCCCTTACCAGCCCGAGATCAGTCAAGGTACGTTGCAGACGATCTTCGAGTATCAGAGCATGATTTGTGCTCTAACGGGTATGGACGTGGCCAATGCATCGCACTACGATGGGGCGACGTCATTAGCAGAAGCAGTGGTCATGGCCGTGAACGTGGCCCGCGGGAAGCGCCGCAAAATCGTAGTCTCAGCAGATGTACATCCTGAATACCGGGGCGTTATACGCACGTACACCCAGGGTATGAAGCTGACGGTGGTTGGCGAAGACAGAGGTACTGGTGCCGCCAGCGCCCTGGCCGGGATAGTTGATGCAGATACGGCATGCGTTGTCGTGCAGAACCCGAGTTTCCTGGGTTATCTGGAGGAGCCAACTGGCTTGCGCGCACTAGCTAATGCAGCTCACGCCGCAGGTGCGCTGTTCGTAGTCAGTGCTGATCCTATCTCACTCGGTCTGTTCGCACCACCGGCTGACTATGGCGCAGACATTGTTTGTGGAGAGGGTCAGGCCTTGGGGGGCGGACTGAACTTTGGCGGCCCTTACCTGGGCTATTTTGCCTGTAAGCAGCAGTATGTACACAAGATGGCCGGGCGACTCGTAGGGCAGACAGTGGATCGGCACGGTGAGCGGGGCTTTGTGTTGACCCTCTCTGCCCGTGAGCAGCACATCAGGCGTGAGAAAGCCACTTCAAACATCTGTTCTAATGAAGCGTTAATGGCACTGGCAGCCGCTGTGTACCTGACAGCCATGGGCAAGACAGGCTTGCGCAAAGTGGCCGAACTCTGCTACCACAAAGCGCACTATGCCGCCAGCAGGCTGTCGGCACTGCCTGGGTATGGGCTTCTCAGCGAGCGCCCCTTCTTCAAAGAATTCCCTCTCCGATGTCCAAAGCCAGTTGAGGAGATCAACGATTACCTGCTCAACGAGTGGGGGATTATCGGAGGCTACAACCTGGGACAAGATTACCCAGCACTGGCCAAAACGATGCTCGTGTGCGTCACCGAGATGAACACAAAAGAGGAAATTGACACCTTGGTCGAAGCACTCGGCAGTATGGAGGAGAAAGCATGAGCGAGCCACTCATCTATGACATCAGTTCGCCGGGGCGCAGCGGAGTGAACTTGCCCGAATGTGACGTTCCACAGGCTCCCCTACCACAAGGGTACTTGCGGGAGGACCTTCCACTGCCTGAGGTGAGCGAAGTAGACCTTGTGCGCCACTTCCTGCGTCTTTCACAACTCAACTACGGAGTGGACAAGGGTTTCTATCCCCTTGGCTCTTGCACGATGAAGTACAACCCTAAGGTGAACGAAGAAGCGGCTAGGCTGCCTGGCTTTGTGCACACCCATCCCTATCAGGCTGCTTGCATTGTACAGGGCAACCTGTTTCTGATGTATCAACTGCAGGAGTTCCTCAAGGAGATCAGCGGTTTCAGCGGCGTATCGTTGCAACCGGCAGCCGGAGCACATGGCGAATTAGCTGGCGTGCGCATGGTACGGGCTTATCACGAATCGCGCGGTGATCACAAACGAACGCGCATGCTCATACCCGACTCGGCACATGGCACCAACCCGGCCTCAACGACGATGGCTGGATACGAGACAGTGAAAATCGTTTCCACTGCCCGCGGCAACGTGAGCCTGGATGACCTACGGGCACACTGTGACGACACTGTAGCCGGGCTAATGCTCACTAACCCGAATACATTGGGCCTGTTCGATGAGCATGTGCAGGAGATTGCGCGCCTGATCCACGAATGCGGAGGGTTGTTATATGGCGATGGCGCTAACCTGAATGCCATCATGGGCATCGTCAAGCCGGCCGCTCTTGGATTTGACGTAATGCACTTTAACCTGCACAAGACCTTCTCCACCCCTCATGGCGGAGGCGGGCCAGGTGCGGGGCCGGTGGGCGCTAACGATGTACTGGCTCCCTTCCTGCCAGGTCCCATTGTGGTCAAGGATAGAATGGATGAGCAGTGCCAGTCAGACAATGAGGAATGGGAAGAGGAAACGTATTGCTACCATCTGCAGATGCCTACATCTTCCATTGGCCGGCTGAAAGCCTTTTTCGGGAACTTTGGTATATGCGTGCGAGCCTACACTTACATCCGCATGTTGGGGGCAGCGGGATTGCGTCAGGCCAGCGAGAACGCAGTCCTGAACGCCAACTACCTACTGAGCCAGCTAAAAGGCGTCTACCCATTGCCCTATGACCGCACCTGCATGCATGAGTTCGTGGTCTCCGGTCATTTGCCAGATGCGGCAGACGTGCACACTATAGACATCGCCAAAAGGCTGATGGACTTTGGATTCCATCCGCCGACGATTTACTTCCCGCTGATCGTGCCCGAGGCACTAATGATCGAGCCAACGGAGACCGAGAGCAAAGAAACACTGGACGCGTTCGCTGATGCTCTCATCCAGATCGCTCAGGAAGCAAAGACCAATCCGGAGCTACTGCACACTGCGCCTCATGTCACGCCTGTCTCGCGTCTGGACGAGGTACTGGCGGCACGGCAACCGATCCTGCACTGCCTGAAGGGCTAGAGGAACTGTAACGAGATCATGGCGCAAATCTGATTTCGCAAATCGCGATGCCAAGCGATCTACAGTCAGTTGACTTGCCATCGTTTGCTGGCACAGCCAATACGGTGGGCCGAAAGCTGATGTGAGTTAGAGCATGCGGTTGTATGCAGGAGACGGGCAACGGGGCTGAAACCTCAGTCCAATCTTGCGGAACCGGCACGCTGGCGAAGAATTGATCGTTGCAAAACAATTCGACTACCTGATTGGGTGAGAACGACCAGGCACGTATGGTCATTGTCATCGTACCTTGTGGCAAGAGCACGCGTATGGTCGCACTGATGTCGGAGCCTGTCCATCGCGCTGCCACACCGCCAATATCTTCGCGGCGATACCAGCCATCAAGGATATATTTTGCATCTTGCGGCGTGCCAACGAGGATGGATTTTGTTTCCGGCAATGCAAAATCGCGCCATGCCAGACCAGCCGTGCGACTGTATACGTTCACGTCTACCCGCGCATGTTTGGCGTGTATTTGCGGGTCCCGTGCAAAAGAGCGCGTTTCAATTTCAACATACTGCTCGTCCGGTCGCAGCCTTTCCGGGTCAGCGATCACGATGTAAGTAGCTTGTCCACGAGCGAACTCTTGCTTAAGCACGGCATCGCCGAAGTAGTCAGCGAAGCGAACGTCCCATCCAGGCAGGTGATATGCCAGCGCGTTATATGACTGCCGCGCAACGATGAGCGTTTGCGTCGGTGTAAAGCGATCGGCAATGTAAGCCGCCAGTTGTTCAGGTGGGGATTGTAGCGTATGCAGTTTATTTGCCAATGGCAAAGCAGCAGAACCAACCACAACCATAAGTACCACCACGGTCGTCACGCTGACTCGTTTTGAAGACAGGGAGTCCAGTCCGACTGCAACCAGTATAGCAACTGGAAACAAAAACGCAAGCAGATAACGCGTGAGAGAAGGGTTTAAAAACAACAAATGCACGACAAGTTGTGGCACGAGCCACGCCATGCACAACCACACGCCGATGTTGTTGCGTCGCCTTAAACACGCAATTCCCATGAAGAAGAGCGTGCCAGCAAACAACAACGTGCGCAGCCAGCCGGCGATTGGAGCAAAGACAGCCTGACTGCTCCAGAACCACAAGGCTTGCCAGCGTGCTGCGACAGACTGTGCACTGACGACCGTGGCGAACAACGATTCCTGAGTGGTGACAAATGCAGTAGCGCCAGACAAGTAAACACGCAGCGCAGCTACCTTCCATGCTAATGCAGCCAACAGCGGAAGCAGCCAAGTTAGCACACTGATAATTATTGCCGATCCAGATACCAACCACATCTTTGGCTTGGTGCGCAGCCTTATCGCCGCCAATAATAGCGCCGTGGCAAGCCCGATGACCCCTTGGGGGCGAAAACCAGCCGCAACACCCAAGCATAGCCCGGCAACCCACAGTGGTGCGCGGCGTTTCACTGCCAACACAATGAACCACATGCACAATGCCTGCGCCAACAAGCCCGGCGCGTCAGACAATGCTTTGTTGGCATTGAGCCACATCACGGGGGTAAAGAGAATCAGCGCGAAAGCATATAGCGCGGCCTGCGCGCTGAACAGCGCACTGGCAAGGGCAAACAGTACCCCGCATGCAACCGCCGCACACACAGCACTGAGAGAGGTGAGCGCCACGCGTGCATCGCCGGTCAGGGCCAACGCCATTCGCCCCAGCCAGACATACAGTACATAGCCGGGCGGATGAGGAGTGCCTGACGCTGGATTGAACTTTACCAACGCGCGAGCGAAATTATAGGAATCAAAATCATCCAGCGACGCGCTCTGAAACGGCAGATAGACGACCAGGGCCAGCGCAATCACCAGAACAACAGGCAGCCACTCTTTGGCGATATGATTCCTGCCCAAAAAATGTCATTCTCTCCAGATATGATCAAAAGGAAGCTGCCCTACGCTGTTTCCAGCCCCCAGGTAGCTTTCTCCTGTTGGTCTGGGAAACGGGTCAACACCGTCGCCCAGACATGCAGTGGGACCTTGTCGCCGCTCGTCAAGTCCCTAATCGCTTTGATTAGTCCTTCCTCGCCGTGCGGCAGGGGGAAGATGCCTATTTCGGTACCTGGCTCGTTGTAGCGTTTTTCTACATAGGCTAGGCCGATTTGGCGGTCACCTACCAGCGTGCAACTGGTAACGCGGCCAATGTATTGTCCGCGCTTGTTGACCACCGGGTCGCCGCCACGGAGGGCACGGACCCCTGCTTCATTCACGCGGAAACGCACTACCTCCATCTTTTTGGTGAACTCTGCCTCCAGACAATGCTTTCGAGCGATGAAGAATGGCTTGTGGAACTTGATGTAAGGTGCGAAGCCGGCCTCTGAAGGCAATATGCCATAGTCGCCGGCCAGTTCGTGCCCGTAGAGCGGCAAGCCTGCCTCGATCCGCGTTGAGTCACGTGCCCCCAGAGCACATGGCTTGAGGCCAAATATCGCCCCCTTGTCAAGCAACAGATTCCACAATTCCACAGCTCGATCAGGGTGCACAACCAACTCAAATCCCCATTCTTCACCGGTGTACCCAGTGCGCGCCACAATCAGATCAAATCCAGCTAACTTGAGCCGTGTGTGTTCAGTACGACGGATGCGCGCCAGCCTGTGCTTAACGTTTGCATCTGGCGTCAGGCTTTGCAGGACAGCCAGTGAGTTGGGGCCTTGTAAAGCCAGATCCACACGCTGATCTGCGCCACAAGAGGCATCCTTCAAATCACGGATAATGGCCTCGCCTTCGATCTCCATCGCCGGGTTTTCGCGGTCAATGATGACCCGTCGCGAGTTCACAGCACGCAGCCAAGCCAGGTCCTTCTCGGCATTGACTGCATTCACGATCAGCAGATAACGATCCCAGGCCAGGCGGTACATCCAGATGTCATCAATTACATTGCCATCGGGATCGAAGAGATAGGCGTACGTTGACTGCCCAGGGTCAATCCAGCGCGCATAGTTGCTGGCGACGACGTCCATGAAGCTGGCCGCATGCTCACCTGAAACCTCCAGGACGCCCATGTGTGCGACATCAAACAAGCCAGCCGCCGAGCGCACGGCATGATGCTCGTCACTCACGCTGGTATACCAGACCGGCATCTCCCAGCCGGCAAAGGGGATGATCTTGGTCGTCCGCTTGCGGTGTTCTTCGTACAA
>Ga0172366_10001123_pt1 | contig 20766 bp, 18 predicted proteins | sample LakKivSesite69cm_FD_114533 | JGI IMG/M metagenome (GOLD analysis project Ga0172366, IMG submission 114533) | Sediment microbial communities from Lake Kivu, Rwanda - Sediment site 69cm | ecosystem: Environmental > Aquatic > Freshwater > Lake > Sediment | place: Rwanda: Western Province, Lake...
CAGGCGGTGCAACAGCTTCTGCCGCAGGAGGTACTGCTCCTTATACCTATTCATGGAGCACTACTCCTGTTCAGACCAATGCTTCATCCTCAGGACTCTCTGCAGGATCGTACACCGTAACAGTAACAGACTCTCAGGGTTGTACAACAGCGAGTACTGTTAATATTACTGAACCTGCCATACTTTCTCTCAATGCAACACCTTCACCTGCAGCTTGTCCCGACTCTCCTGACGGATCAATAGCTCTTACCATCACAGGCGGAACGTCTCCTTATGCTGCTATATGGGGGGCAGACGGAATAACAACCCCTGACAGAACAGGTGTTCTTCCCGGCACTTACAGCGTGGTAGTAACCGACGCAAACGGATGTGCAGCTTCACTTGATGTTGAGGTAGGATACGTCGGATCTTTCGGATGCCTGGTAATACCCGGGATCATTACACCTAACGGTGACGGCCATAACGATGAGTGGATAATCCGCAATATTGATATCTACCCCGATGCCGAGATAAAAATATTCAACAGGTGGGGAAGAATGGTTTATAACGGCAAGAATCTTCTGTCAAATCCATGGGACGGTAAGTATAAAGGAAAGCCTCTGCCGACAGATTCATACCATTATATATTATATTTGAACGATGGATCTGATCCACGGTCAGGAGTGATCAGCATAATTAGGGATAGATAACCGGTAAAAAAAGGAAATATATGAGATCCTTGAAAAGAATATTACCAATTATACTACTATGCCTGCCGGGAATTAGTTCAATAGCCCAGCAGGTTCCCATGTACAGCCAATACGTGATGAACGGCTTCCTGATCAACCCGTCTATGGCCGGACTAAACGGTTATACCACCGTAAACCTCACAGTAAGGGAGCAATGGGTAGGCCTTGACCAGGCTCCCGAAACTTATGCCGCCAGCTTTCAGACACGTGTGTTAAAGAACAGCTATATATCCAAGGCTACATCGGTAAGAAAGAAACTCGTCCTCCCGACAAAAGGGGGGAACGTAGGACTGGGAGGATATGTTTTCAACGATCAGAACGGAATAATGCGGCGCACCGGATTTCAGTTTGCCTATGCGTACCACATCCAGATGGGGCAGACCCAATCGTTTCCGAACAACCTGGCCTTTGGACTTGCACTTACAGCGTACCAGTTCGCAGTAAATACAGAAGGACTGATATATGATCCTGATGATCCCCTGATCAATAACTATGACAGGTCGGTATTTGTACCGGACTTTAACTTCGGCGCAAGCTGGACAACCGCTAAGTATTACGCCGGATTTGCTATGACCAATATAATCAGGGGGAAGCTTATGTTTGCTGATACCACAGAAACAGGAAGAATAGAACTTGGCCATTATTTCCTCACAGGAGGATTGAAAATTAATATTAACCCAACCTGGACCATAGAGCCTTCAGCGTTTATAAAAGCATCGGATGTATGGTTCAAATCCTTTCAGATGGATCTGACTGCAAGGGTATATTACAAACAAGACTACTGGGCAGGATTATCATGGAGAACCGGTGACGCAATAATCCTTATGCTGGGACTCAGATATGACAGGTTTATATTCGGTTACGCTGCTGACTTCACCCTGACTGATATAAGAAAACAAAGCTTCGGAACTCATGAGGTAACTATGGCGGTCAGGTTTGGGGAGAGCGCGAGAAGATACCGCTGGATCAACCAGTACTGATATCGTTGCATAAAATATAATATGTCCCGAGGTATCGCTGCCAGAAAAACCGGTACCCTTTTACTGATGCTGATAATTCATTCCTGCGCTTTTGCCCAGGATGATCATTATCCTCTCAGGATCATGTTCTATAATGTCGAAAACCTTTTTGATATCCTGGATGATCCGGTCACAGATGATGAAGAGTTTCTGCCATCAGGATTGAGAAGGTGGAATTACAACCGGTACAATAAGAAGATAAATTCAATATACAAAGTCATCATAGCGGCAGGAGAATGGGAGCCGCCTGCAGTCGTTGCCCTTTGTGAAATTGAAAACCGGGGAGTACTTGAAGACCTGGCTTTCGGAACCAATCTGTCAAAATTTAATTACCGCATAATACACGAAGATTCCCCCGATCAAAGGGGTATCGATGTTTGCCTAATTTACAGGGAAGAGATAATGGATGTTATAGATTATCAATACATTAACCCCTTCCCTGACAGTTCAGGATTCAGAACCAGGAGCATTCTTTACGTAAGGATGCTTGCTGCTGATGATACTCTTCATATGATTGTCAATCACTGGCCATCCAGAAGGGGAGGAGTGCTGGCAGCTGAAGATGAACGGATCAGGATTGCGGAAACCCTTCGGTCGCTGATTGATTCTTTAGCCTCTTCTCAGACTGACCCCAGGATCATAATAATGGGTGACTTCAATTCTGCCCCTGATGACCAGGTAATGTCAGTAATTACAGAAGGAACGAGGGAAAAAGGAGCTATGATAAATCTGTCTGCAATGCTGCCAGATAATTCGGGTACATACCGCTACCATGGCGTATGGGAAACAATAGATCAGGTATTGGTCTCGGAGGCTCTCATTAAATGCAGCAGGGGTTTGTATACAGGTAAAGGATTACTGAAAATATTCAGACCTGATTTCCTTCTGAAGAAGGACAATCAGTATCCCGGACTCTCACCATATTCAACATACTCAGGGTACCGTTACCAGGGCGGTTTCAGCGATCATCTTCCTGTATTGCTCGATCTCTTTTTAAGATGACTTGCTTTTTCTTACAGGTGAAAGGCCTATATCCCTGCCTTTCTGAAGCATTATTTTTCGTGCTGCTCTCTTTTCGTTGGGGATCAGACCATCCAGTATAGCTTCCCTGATTGCGTTTTTTATTATCCCCACCTCTTTGCCTGGCCTGATGCCGAATGTTTCAATAATCTCGCTTCCGTCGACAGGAGGCTGAAAATTTCTGAGAGCATCTTTCTCCTCGATCTCCTTAAGCTTCTTCCTCACATATTTAAAGTTCTCCAGGTGCCTGGTCTTTTTAGCTTCATTTTTCGAAGTGATATCAGCCTCGCATAATTGCATCAGGTCGTCGATATCGTCGCCTGCTTCAAAGAGCAGCCTTCTGACTGCCGAATCAGTCACCTCCTCCTGCGACAAGGCTATTGGCCTGAGATGAAGATCTACCAGCTTCTGAACATATTTCATTTTCTCATTCAGCGGCAGTCTCAGCCTCCTGAAGATATCAGGGATCATTTTCGATCCTATATATTCATGCCCGTGAAAAGACCATCCTGTTTCAGGCAGATATTTCTTTGTGGCCGGTTTGCCTATATCATGGAGAAGGGCTGCCCATCTGAGCCATTGATTGTCAGATGTTCTGGCAACATTGTCAACGACTTTTATTGTATGATGGAAGTTATCCTTATGAGCCTGTCCTTCCTTCCTTTCCACACCTTTAAGATTATCAAGTTCCGGGAAAATGATTTTCAGAAGGCCCGACCTCTCCAGGAGGATGAAACCGACAGAGGGACGGTCGCACATGATTATTTTATTCAGCTCAGTGATGATCCTCTCCTGTGATACAATTTTAATCCGTTCAGCATTCCTGGAAATTGATTCAAATGTCTCTTTTTCGATAGTAAAGCCCAGTTGTGAGGCGAATCTGACAGCCCTCATCATCCTTAAAGGATCATCGGAAAATGTTTTGTCAGGATCGAGAGGCGTCCTGATGATCTTCTGTTCAAGGTCCTCCCGTCCTCTGAACGGATCAAGCAGATCACCAAATGTTTCCTGGTTGAGGCTTATGGCAAGGGCGTTTATTGTAAAATCGCGTCTTTTCTGGTCATCCTCAAGTGTCCCGCCCTCAATAACAGGTTTCCGCGATCCGCGGCTATATGATTCTTTGCGTGCACCAACGAACTCAATATCATATTCATTCCACCTGAACATGGCTGTCCCGAAGTTTTTGAATATGCTGACTTTTATCCTGGGATTAATCTGCTTTGCGATTTTTTTTGCAATATCAATACCGTTGCCGATTACCACAATGTCAATATCCTTATCGGGATGATCTCTTTTCAACAGGCAATCCCTTACCCATCCTCCTATTACGAAAGCCTTTACCTTTTCGGAAGTCACCACCTGCGAAAGAGTCTTGAAAATCATGTCATTAAAACATATATTCATATACAGATATGACAATTTGTTTACATATCCTGACAAAGTTACAATTAATAGGCAATTTTAATTAAATTATGCATCCCGGAGACAAGTGGCACAATGGTTGCTGCAACTCAACAATTATTATTTTCAATTGTTAACTAAATAAAAACAGGATGATAGAGCATTTAACAAAAGAAACATTTTTGAATAAAGTATTCAATTATGAAAAGAACAAGGAATGGAAATTCGAAGGCGATATGCCTGCAATTATAGATTTCTATGCTGACTGGTGCGGACCATGTAAAATGGTAGCTCCGGTACTTGAGGATCTGGCAAAGGATTTCGATAGCAAGATGAATATTTACAAGGTTAATACCGAGGAAGAACAGGAACTTGCGTCTGTTTTCGGGATACGGAGTATACCATCTTTTCTCTTCATACCCATGGGCGCTCAGCCTCAGATGGCAATGGGAGCTTTACCCAAAGAAACCTTCATTAAAGCATTCAAAGATGTGCTTGGTGTAGAAAAAGGGGACGTTCGTCAAAATTAACCGGTCAGGGCTTAAAATATACCGGTTTTGCTGAAACATTTTAATCCTGAATTTCGTTTAACTATTAAATAGCGGCAACAAAAGTTTACAGGAATTTTTTTCATGGATTTAGGTTTAGGGTAGTGGTAAATCAGGGCTGAGGCCCTGATTTACTGTTTATCCCAGGTCCCTGAAGATAGTGTTTATCTCCTCTTCGGTCGTTCTGAGCTTCCTCTGGCACTGTTTGATCAGCTCCGAAGCTCTTTTCACTGCAACAGAAAGCTTGTCAACATCAAGTTTCCCGCCTTCTATTTCGCCGAGTATCTTTTCGATCTCAGCTACTGCTTCATTAAATGAAAACTCTTTTTTTGTCATATTTCTTGTCTGTTTGTCTGACTGTCTGACTGTCTGATTGTCTGATTGTCTGACTGTCTTGCTGTCCGGTAGTCTTATGGTCTGATTTTAAAATTTTAAAATTTTCAAATTTTCAAATTGTCTCTTCGTGGTTTGTTGTTCTTCTTAAGGATCCTGCTTTTAATATTACCATCGCTGAACCTTGTGTCAATGAGATCATCCTCTGAGATCTGATCTACACTCTTGATTATCCTGTTATTAACACTTGTAATTGTATATCCCCTGCTTAGAACATTCACCGGATCGAGTATCGAAAGCCTTTTTCCGTAATTGTCAATCTCTTCTTTTACGCGCGTACAAAATATGACGGATTTCTTTGGAAGATCCAGCTTCAGATTTTTTATTAGCATATTCTTGTCTGAAGAATAATGTGCCGTGACAGCATTAAGTCTTAACTTTTGAGTTGCAGATGTCATTCCTGCACTGACAATAAACTCCTTTCCGAAATTTGTCAGCTTAAGGATATTGCCCGACAATCTTTCCTTATTATCCGATAACATCAGTCTGGAAACAGGTATAAGCTTCATCCTTGAAGTATCCAGGCGAGTCATGTTCTCCTCAATAATAAATCTTGAAAGCTCCGTGATCTGATTGCTCATATCCTCAAGGTGCAGCTCTGCCTCCGTCATGCACTCAATAAGATGGTCGGCCACAGCCGTAGGGGTTTTGAGCGACTTGAAAGCAACCATGTCAGCCACTGAAAGATCTTTCTCATGTCCTATTCCTGTAATTACAGGCAGAGGGAATTGTGTGATATGATATGCTATTTTGTAATTATCGAACCAGCTCAGGTCGCTTACTGATCCTCCACCCCTGATAATGGCAACAACATCAAAGAGATCAGCCCGGCCTGCAATCCGGTCAAGTGAATTGATAACACTCTCCTCGGTTTCAGTTCCCTGCATAACAGTATCATAAAGAGCTGTATAGAAAACGTATCCAGAGCTGTTCTTTGACAGGTGATTAATAAAATCGGCATATCCTGCAGCGCTCCTCGATGATATTACAGCTATTCGCTGCGGCAATACCGGAAAGCTCATCTCCCGGTTCATGTCAAATACACCCTCCTCCTCAAGCCTCTTTACTATCATCTGGCGTTTAAGTGCCATTTCACCAATAGTGTAAGAGGGGTCAATATCGGATATCACCAGGCTTAAGCCATAAACCTCATGATACTCTACCTTTGCTTTTACAAGGACCTTCATTCCTTCAGCCAGGTAATCACCTGCAATGTTCCGGAACAGTGATTTAAGGAAGTTGTATCTATTGCCCCAGATAACTGCCCTTACACGGGCTCTTACGTTCTTCTCGTCGGGATGTTTCTCAATCAGCTCAAGATAACAGTGACCGGCATAATTTTCTTTAAGCTCGGATATCTCCGCAGCCACCCAGTAAAAGTCAGGAAGTGCCAGGTATAATGAATCCCTGATCATGAGCTGTAACTCTGTAAGCGTCAGTCTCTCTTCCATGGTCAGTCGTTAATCCTGATGATTTTGTGAATATATGTCCCTGTTTCAGTAATTATTCTTATGAAATAAACTCCTTCCTGCATGTTCTGAAGAGCATATACCGGTAAAGTTCGACCGGCATATTTAAAGAATTTCTGCCTAAAGAAGATCGTTCCCATTGAATCATAGATCTCAATTTCAACTCTCTCCGGAGGTTCTTTAAAGAATATTTCAACCTCCCCTTTTGTGGGATTTGGCCATGCTATTGATCCTCCGGCAGGTTTTTTTACCCGCAGATCCTGAAGAATTTCAAGTGTCTTGAGCATATCCGGGATGCCATAACCGTATAGTGAATCGGGAGTAGTATATTTGTTTGCCGATTTATGTAGTGCATCAATTATGTCTGAGTTTCTTATGCCCGGGACTGCCTGCATCAGGCATGCACACATGCCGCTCAGGACAGGACATGAAAAAGAGGTACCGCTTGCTCTTGTTGTTAGTGACCTGTCAATTTGCACCGGAACACTTCCTCCCATCGTAACATTATCGGGTTTTACCCTTCCGTCTGCTGAGGGACCTGCAGATGAGAATGAAGCGATAGTAGCATTATAATAAACGGCACCAACAGAAATAACACTGTCGCCGTCTGATGGTGCAATGATTCTTAACCAAGGATTATCCCTTTCATTTCCTGCGCTTGCGACCACAAGAATTCCTTTTGAAGCGGCAATATCTGCCGCCTGTGTTACAAATGCCCTGTCACCGTCCATATCCTTATACTGATAGTCAAGAGTATGATCGTCAAATATGTAATAACCAAGTGATGATGAAATTATATCTGCACCTGAAGAATCTGCATATTCAGCTCCGGCTGCCCAGAAATCCTCCTCTACTGAAAATTCACTCCCTGCATCCTCCGTTCTGAGAAGGAGAAAGTCGGCATTGGGAGCTGTTCCTGCAATTGCACCAGGGATCTTACCAGCAAGTACAGAAAGGACGGCTGTCCCATGATTATTGTAATCATATACGTAAGTGTCACCGTTCACAAAATCGTAAGTCCCTTTAATTCCTTTCCTGTCATGTAGATGAGTCAGTGAAGTTATTAAATCAGAGTTATAGAATCCTGCGTCAAGTACTGCTATCAGGACTCCTTTACCGTCAAATCCTGAGCTGTGCAGTAATGATCCGTTCAGCATAGCTATTGGACGATCATAGGCTAATGGATCAGACTGAGATACCTGAAGATCAAGTTTGTCAGTAAAACTGCTTTTAGTGACAGGATTTTTAACAAGCTTAACATCTGTTACATACGGAAGTGACAGCAGGATTGCCGGATCAACCGGCTGGACTGTTTTGAACAGACCAGTATTCATCCATTTTGATGTGCAGTGAAGTGTGAGTCCCAGCGATTCTACAGATCTTATATAACCGGGGAATACAGGAATATCCTTCATGTCCGGGCAAGGAATATCCATTCGGGTTCTTCTTTCAATGGCTCTTTCCGACAAGAGATCGGAAGCGTAGAATTGTTCAGGGTTGAAATAACCTTTATCATTGAAGTAAACCCTGTACCAGTATTTGTATTCTTTTTCCTGGGCAGTAACCTGCATGGACTGTAGAATGAGGATCAGACAAACAATTAGGCTGATCGCTGTTCTCTTTACATGCATCAGGCTGTATATCATCTTATCTCACCTGTTTTTTCAGGATCAGGGATCTTCCCGGCATTCTTTTCAAGCATCTCCAGGTACTCTGTCTGGTCGATTTCCATCTGTTTGTCATTTGTGATGCCATTTACATATTCCATCCTGTACCTGAGGGTTCCATCCATGTTGTAGATCAGCCATGTTCCCTCTCGTTTGTTATTTCTGTAGGTACCGGAAAACTGTACCTGACCATTCTCAAACCATGCATCTAAGCTGCCGTTCAGCATATTGTTCTTATAGAATGACCTGAGCAGCAAACGGCCGCCAGGATGATATTTAAGCCATTCGCCTTCCTTCATCCCGTTGATGTAAGTTATTTTTTCCGCCACCGAACCGTCAGGGTAATATTTCACTGATAATCCGTTTCTGATGTTTTTGCTGTAATCTTCTTCGTTAATGAGCCATCCTTCTGTTTCGGACGAATAGAACTTCCATTTGCCTTCCTTTAGCTGGTTTTTATATTTTCCTGCTGATGCAAGGAAGCCGTTCGGATGATAAATCTTTGCATCTGCTTCAGTGCCGTCATCGTTATATACGAGAACCGACATCAGGTTGTTGTCTTCAAAGTACCTCCTGAATTCACCGACTGGATGATCATCACTGAAATATCCGTCATACATTACTGCCCCGTGGTTGTACTTTCTGATCCAGTGGCCCTGTTTTCTCCCCTGCGCATCTGTTTGATTAACAGGTTCCTGGCTCTGGCAAAATGAATTAAATGTAAAAGCAGCGAATATAGCTGTTATCAATATTATTTTTTTCATAATAATGAAACGGGAAAGTCCCATCTAAAATTACAAAAAATAACCGCAAAGAGCGCAAATTGATTTCGCTTGCGTTCTCTGCGGTTAAGATTAATAAACAGATATTATTTTACTTCCTCAAAATCAACATCGGTGACTTCACCGTCGCCCGATTTTGGACTTCCGCCTGCCTGACCCGGTCCCGGTTGTTCAGGTCCTGGCTGAGCTGTTGTCTGTCCTGTATTCTGGGCTGTTTTGTACATCTCTTCCGATGCTGACTGCCAGACTGCATTAAGGTTTGCAAGTGCTTTATCTATGGAAGCCGGATCCTGGCTCTTGTGAGCATCCTTCAATTGTGCAAGGGCGCTTTCAATTGCACTCTTCTTGTCAGCCGGGATCTTGTCACCAAACTCCCTGAGCTGTTTCTCGGTAGAGAATATCATGCTGTCGGCCGCATTCACCTTATCGACCTTATCTCTTGCCTTACGGTCAGCTTCAGCATTAGCCTGGGCTTCTTCACGCATCTTCCTGATCTCATCGTCACTTAGTCCTGATGATGCTTCTATTCTTATTCTCTGCTCTTTACCCGTGCCGCGGTCTTTTGCAGTTACATGAAGTATACCATTGGCATCAATATCAAAGGTGACTTCAATCTGGGGTATTCCCCTGGGGGCAGGCGGGATTCCGTCTAGGTGGAAACGACCTATTGTCTTATTGCCAGCAGCCATTGGCCTTTCTCCCTGGAGAACATGGATCTCCACAGAAGGCTGACTGTCAGCAGCAGTCGTAAACACTTCCATCTTCTTGGTCGGAATGGTGGTGTTGGCATCAATGAGCTTTGTCATCACGCCTCCCATTGTTTCGATACCCAGCGACAGCGGTGTGACATCGAGTAGTAATACATCCTTGACTTCTCCGGTAAGAACACCACCCTGTATGGCAGCGCCAACTGCAACAACTTCATCCGGGTTAACGCCTTTTGAAGGAACCTTTCCAAAGAACTTCTCAACAAGCTGCTGAATTGCAGGGATACGGGTTGAACCGCCCACGAGCAGAACCTCATCAATATCGGAAGATTTATATCCTGAATCCTCGAGCGCCTTCTGGCATGGAGCTATGCACGACTGGAACAGCTTGTCGCATATCTTCTCAAAGTGTGAACGCGTAAGAGTCTTTACAAGGTGCTTTGGTATGCCGTCAACAGGCATTATATACGGCAGGTTTATTTCTGTCGAGGTAGTGCTTGAGAGTTCTATTTTTGCTTTCTCAGCTGCCTCCTTGAGACGCTGCAGAGCCATCGGATCCTTCCTGAGGTCTATTCCTTCATCCCTGAGGAATTCTTCGGCCAGCCAGTCTATTATCAGGTGATCAAAGTCGTCACCGCCGAGGTGTGTATCACCATTGGTTGACTTCACTTCAAATACACCCTCGCCAAGCTCAAGAATCGATATATCAAAAGTACCTCCGCCAAGATCGAAGACAGCAATCTTAAGATCCTGCGACTTCTTGTCAAGGCCGTAAGCCAGCGAGGCTGCAGTAGGTTCATTTATTATTCTTTTGACATTAAGCCCGGCAATTTCACCGGCTTCTTTGGTTGCCTGGCGCTGTGAGTCGCTGAAATAGGCCGGAACGGTTATGACAGCATCAGTGACTTCCTGTCCGAGGTAATCCTCAGCAGTCTTCTTCATTTTCTGAAGGATCATAGCAGATATTTCCTGAGGCGAATAAAGCCTGTTCTCAATTTTAACACGTGGAGTGTTGTTGTCGCCCCTGACAACATTATAGGTAACTCTTTTTATCTCTTTATCAAGCTTGTCAAAGGTCTCACCCATGAACCTCTTGATAGAGTATACAGTATTTGTGGCGTTTGTAATTGCCTGACGCTTTGCGGGATCGCCTACTTTACGTTCGCCTTTGTCAACAAATGCCACGATAGACGGGGTAGTTCTTTTACCCTCGCTGTTAGGGATAACAACCGGCTCGTTGCCTTCCATTACAGCAACACAAGAGTTGGTTGTTCCCAGGTCTATTCCAATAATTTTTGCCATTGTATGATGTTTATGAAGTTTCAATTTTGATATTACTGACCTGCAATCAGTATGCCATTCGCAAAATATGACAAAACGGCAGGTTTACTGACTGAAAAGAAATAGTACCTTTGTATTCCTAAACCAAGCACTATCGGCCATGTCTGTACACAAACCAGTTAAAAAGGTCACGACTCATGTTCTTAATGAGATGAAGCTCAAAGGCGAAAAGATTGCCATGCTCACCGCTTATGATTATTCTATAGCCAGGATACTTGACGAGGCAGAAATTGATGTGATCCTGGTGGGTGACTCAGCTTCCAATGTGATGGCAGGCTTCGATACAACGCTTCCGATCACACTCGACAATATGATCTATCATGCTGCCAGTGTGGTACGTGCAGTAAAAAGGGCGCTGGTGGTTGTTGATCTTCCTTTCGGAACATACCAGGGCAACTCAAAGGAAGCCCTGGCATCTTCAATCCGCATCATGAAGGAAACGGGTGCTTCGGCAGTAAAACTTGAAGGAGGCAAACAGGTTGTGGAATCAATAGAAAGGATCCTTTCAGCAGGAATACCGGTGATGGGACATCTCGGACTGACGCCCCAGGCAATACATAAGTTCGGGACTTATGTTGTCAGGGCAAAGGAGGAAGAGGAGGCGCGGCGGTTAATGGAAGATGCCAAACTGCTCGAAGAGACAGGATGTTTCGCTGTGGTGCTTGAAAAAATACCTGCAAAACTGGCAGAAGAGGTGACCGGCAGCATTAAGATCCCGGTGATAGGCATCGGGGCGGGTCCGAAAACCGACGGACAGGTGCTTGTACTGCATGATATGCTCGGAATTACACAGGAATTCTCGCCAAGGTTTCTCCGCAGGTATCATAACCTCTATGCAGAGATAAAAGGTGCTGTGCAGAATTATATTAATGATGTAAGAACACTACAGTTCCCCAACGACAAAGAACAATATTAACTAATTGCGGATTGCGGATTGCCGATTGCGGAATTGAAATCCGAAATCTAAAATCCGAAATCCGAAATCCGAAATATTCTTCATATGATCGAGATCCTGTTTGAAGACAATCATATTATCGCTGTTAACAAGAAATCATCTGATTTGTCACAGGGTGATAAAACAGGAGATACCGCTCTCGATACAGAAGTCAGGAAATATATTGCAAAAAAATACAACAAGCCCGGAGATGTTTTTCTCGGATTAGTTCACCGGCTCGACAGACCTGTCAGCGGCGTTATACTATATGCCCGTACCAGTAAAGCCCTCGAGCGGCTTAATGAAATGTTCAGAAAGGGAGAGGTGAAGAAAACCTACCTGGCGATTGTAAAGGAGAGGCCGCCCAGGGATTCGGAGACGATAACACATTTCCTTAAGAAAAATGAAAAACAGAATAAGTCGTTTGTATATGACACAGAGGTAAAAGGATCAAAGGAAGCCAGCCTTACATACTCTCTGAAAGGCCGTTCGGACCGTTACTACCTCATTGAAATAGAGCTTCATACAGGACGGCATCACCAGATCAGGGCCCAGATGGCTAAGATCGGGTGTCCGGTAAAGGGTGACCTGAAGTATGGTTATTCAAGGTCGAATCCCGGCGGCGGGATCAGTCTTATGGCACGGAGAATTGAGTTCGTGCACCCGGTGAAAAAGGAGACCATTATCATTACAGCTCCATTCCCTGAAGGAGATCTATGGGAAGCATTTGGGGTATAGCATGTACTCCCCGGAATTATTTCTTCTCTTCGTTTTTTACTCCAAGCCTGTCCTGAACAACCTTAAGGATTTCCTCTGCTTTCTTCTGATCATCCGATTCAACAGTTACCACAACGCCATCCTTTGCGACCACATATCTGGTTGCGTCATAATCTTCACTCACCCATTCAACAGGCTCATCTCCCGATGATGAGATGACTATATGTTTTTCAGATTTACTTCCGGTATCCTTTCCACTGCTCACTACATAGACATGTCCCTTTTCACCGGATGATGCTACAGTCCAGGAAGGTGAGTCCGGACTTGTAACATAAACACTCTTTTCAATCTGTTTTTCACCTTCACCATCAGTCTCAACGCTTACAATGACCCTCTTTCCTTCAGGAAGATCCTCTATATTCATTTCCGGTTTGCCGATAAAGACAATTGTACCATCTTTCAGCTCAATTTTCTCAGGCGATCCGCTTCGGATGATAACTGTGTCGAGTAGAGTTTTATTACCCGATCCGTCATCAACGATTATCTTTATCTTTTTCTCTTCCTTTTTATCCTGGGCTGACACAAAAACAAATGGTAAAGCGCAGGCCAGAATAATTAATAATGTGATTCGTGTGATTCTTTTCATGGCTTGATAGTTTTATTTATTTCAAAATTACGTCAAGCCATTCATAAGGCCGTTAATTTCAGGTTAATAAGAGTTAATAAAACGTTAAAATACTAAGTGTTTATAAGGCGATAAGTTAAATTTGCGGCATGAGCAGAAAAAGGTTCATCGGGCTTATATTCATGATGCTGTTCTCAATAGTAGGGATCATCCTTGTACAGATGGTCTGGATCAGGGAAGCTGTAGGTATACGTAATGAAAGTTTCAATGCTGTTGCAATCTCAAGTATCAGGGATGCTGTAGAATCAATTGAATCATCCCGTAAAATGAGCTTCTTTAATGATTATATCCTGAGAAGTCCCGCAGCGGTACCTGAGCAGTCATCTTCAGTTTCAGATTATGTGAATGTTCAGAGCTTTTCGTCAGGAGACAAACCGGGGTTCAGTGTAAGGATAACAAACCAATCAGTAACACAGAATCCCGGTGAAAAACCGGTGATCGTGACACATGACACTACTATCACCTCTGACTCTGGAGCCTTTATTGTAAAGTCATCTGACGAACCGGGTGCTATAACTATTGTAAAAAGCAGTGATGCACAAACCGGTAGAAACGGATCGGTTTACATACAGCAGCAGGCATTCATTGATTGGGTCAGGAAAAGGCAGGATGAGCTGATTAACATGAGCGACCAGATGATCGCCGAGGTGTACAACTGGGAAAAAACCATGGAACTCGACAGCAAGGCAATAGATTTCAACCTGAAGAGAGCTTTCATGTTTTCGGGAATACAGACACCATTTGAATTTGCGGTCATCAGGAATGGGACTGTTGAAGAAGGAACCTATAAAAAGACAAGCAGCAATGATTTTCTCAGAAGCATTTACCAGGTTCAGCTTTTCCCTGACAATATTATCCGCCAGGACCTGAGACTCTCGGTTGTTTTCCCCGAAAGAGCCAACTATATCCTTGGGTCCATGGCATGGATCCTTGGCGGATCGCTTATCTTCTCACTTATCATCCTGGCCACTTTTGCACTCAGCCTCTTCTTCATAATACGGCAGAAAAAGATATCGGAAATGAAGTCTGACTTCATCAATAATATGACCCATGAGTTCAAAACACCTATTGCAACAATTTCACTGGCAGCTGATACGATTACAAATCCAAAGGTCATAAAGGATGAATCGAGCATAAAGCATTTCATCAGCCTGATAAAGAAGGAAAACGGCAGAATGGATAAAAAGGTGGAGACCATACTTCAGCTGGCTTCACTTGATAAAAAGGAAATAGAATTCAACTTTGAGGAAGTGTCTTTGCATTCCGTTATAGAACACTCTGCGGATATAATTGAAATACTCCTGGCACAGCGAAACGGAACTATAAAACTAAACCTTAATGCTTCACAGCCGGTATTGAATGGTGACAAAGAACACCTGACGAACCTGGTAAATAACCTTCTGGATAACGCCATAAAATATTCGGAGGGTGCGCCCGAGATCTTAGTTGAAACGAAAAACACAGGGAAGGGAATTCTGATGTCGGTAACAGATAAAGGGATCGGTATGAGCAAGAACATTCAGAACCGGATTTTTGACAGGTTCTACCGCCAGACTACCGGTAATGTGCATAATGTCAAGGGATTCGGTGTGGGACTTAATTACGCCCTGGCAATTGTTGAAGCCCATAGGGGTGAAATAAAAGTACACAGCGAACCTGGTAAAGGAAGCCGTTTCGACGTATATTTACCTTTTAACAATGAGAATGGGAAATGAACACAAATCCTGTGAAAATATTCCTTGTTGAGGATGACCTCAGCTTCGGAACTGTGCTGAAATCATACCTTGAAATAAATGATTTTTCCGTTGACTGGATCGATGACGGGAAATATGCTGTTGAACACTTCAGAAAAGGAGCTTTTGACATCTGCATTCTCGACGTGATGCTTCCACATATCGACGGCTTCACAATTGCAAACGAGATCAGGCTGATGAACAACTCGGTACCGATAATTTTCCTCACCGCTAAAAAGCTCAAGGATGATGTACTGAAGGGCTATGGTGCCGGAGGAGACGATTATATAACAAAACCTTTCGATACTGATATTCTTCTTGCAAAGATCCGTGCTATAGTTTCTCGCCGCGATTTCAGGAGCGGAACAAAGGAGATATATGAGGTAGGTAAGTTCATTTTCAATTCAAAGCTTCGTACACTTACCTCGGGAGAAGATGAGAAGAAACTGTCGCCCAAGGAAGCTCAGCTGCTTGAGATGCTTGCTGAAAACCCCAATTCATTGATAAGCAGGGAGATGGCACTGAAGAAAATATGGGGCAATGATGATTATTTTACAGCGCGAAGCATGGATGTCTATATTACCAAGCTTCGTAAAATGCTTTCCGACGACCCGCAGCTGAATATTAAAAACATCCACGGAGCAGGATTTCAGCTAATAGTTAATGGCGGGGCATCCTGAGATTCTTCATGCTGAACTGAAGAGGAAGAAGATCACCTGCTTTCTCAATTACCCTTATGTTTGTTTTACTGCCAAGTATTATCCTTATGCTTTTACCGGATCTTATCTCCTCTTCGGCAATTACCTGACGGCAGTTTCCGCAGGGAGATACAACATCAGGAGTGAGATCATTTTTAATTATTGCTGCTATTGCCACCACCGAGGGGTGATCACCGGGATGATTAGCTGAAGCATTTGCCAGCGCGTTTCTTTCGGCACAGATGCCTGAAGGGAAAGCGGCATTCTCAACATTACTCCCGGTGACTATTAAGCCGCTTTCAAGCCTGACAGCCGCACCAACCTTAAATCCTGAATAGGGAGCATATGCAGAAACAGCAGCCTTCTTTGCAGCCAATAGTAGTTCCTGATCAACCTTTTTCATATCTCTGGAGGAATCAAATTCCGTATATGAAAATGAAATTTTTTTCATTCTTGCCATAGTCTCCATTTCCAAATTGGATCATAAAGTTAAATAAAAGTTTGGAGTGACTAAAGTTTGGAGTGACTAAAGTTCTGAGCACTTAGAATTAAGTATTACTCATAACTTTATGAACTTCAATCACTCTAGTCACTCCAAACTCTAGTCACTCTAGTCACTTTTTTATATTTTTACCAAAACAAATTTTATGTCAGGACAAAAGCAAATAATATATCTTCCTTTAATACTGTTATTGATCTCTTCATGCAGGCCGGCAAGGCAGGTAACCAGTTCATCTGCAGGAGAACCAGCAGCACAGGCTTATATCGATAACTATAAGGATATAGCCATTAGCGAAATGAAACGAACCGGTGTGCCGGCAAGCATTACTCTTGCCCAGGGGATGATCGAATCGGATTATGGCCGGAGCCGTCTTGCGCGCGAAGCAAACAATCATTTCGGGATAAAGTGCCACGACGACTGGGACGGACCCACAATAAGCCATCATGACGACAGGAGAAATGAATGCTTCAGGAAATATAAGAGTCCGGAAGATTCATTCTACGATCATTCCGATTTCCTGAGATCAGGATCGAGATACAAGTCCCTTTTCGACCTCAACATAACAGATTACAAAGGCTGGGCACACGGACTGAAAAAAGCCGGATATGCAACCAACCCTGATTATGCCGGTATGATCATAAGAAAAATTGAGGAGATGAGCCTTTATAATTATGACATTGGACTAACTGCAGTAAAGAAGAAGGTTGAAGAGGTTGAAGAGGTTGAAAAGACCGGAAGGGAGACAGCTGCAGTACCATCAGATAGTTTAGCTGCTATACAATCGGTAATTCCTGAAAATAAGGTTGTTCCGGCGGCTGGAAACCGGATACTGGAAAATAATCGAATACAATATATTATTGTAGTGGAGGGCGAGTCGCGTGAAATGATTGAAAAGCAGTTCAGATTGCTGAAATGGGAGCTGCCAAGATATAATGAGCTTGATGAGAATTTCGTGCCATCCGCCGGCCAGATGCTTTATCTTCAGCCCAAACGCGACAAAGCTGAACCGGGCAAGGAGAAACATATCGTAAATGAGGGGGAGACAATTTATTCCATTTCTCAGCTCTATGGTATCAAAGAAAGTAAACTTTACGAATTGAACAGGATGGCTGAAGGAGAAGAGCCGGCGCCGGGATCAACGATATGGCTAAGGGTAATGAAGCCTGTCAGGTAAGCTGTATTGAGTAGTTTGCGATCCTGAAGCCCCTGAGGAACTCAACGGAATTCATCCTGGTCCTGCCCTCAAGCTGAAGCGTCAGGACATTTATATATCCGTTTTTACAGGCAATCTTAAGACAGTGCTTATTGCCTGTTACAATATGGCCGGGTTTGTAATGATGGTTTGTCTGTTCCGGCTCGCTTTCATATATCCTTAGTGAGAGCACTTCCGAGCCTTTCTTCAGGAATGTGCGGGCACACGGGTAGGGGGAGAGCCCGCGAACAAGGTTGTGTATCTTGACCGCATCATTGTTCCAGTCAATGATGCAGTGTTCGGGAAGGATCTTCGGAGCTGTTTTAAGCGCTTCACCAGACTTAATGAATTTCGACTGGTTCTGAGGTTTTATATTATTCCTGGAAAGTCCTTCCAGTGTCTTTATAACCAGCTTAGCACCCTGTCGCATCAGCCGGTCATGAAGATCACCTGCATTTTCAGAGGTAAAGATCTGTACTTTTTCCCTCATAAGGATTGTTCCCGTATCAATTTTCTCGTCAATTAGAAAAGTTGTAAGTCCTGTTTCTTTTTCGCCGTTAATTATAGCATGGTTTATTGGTGCAGCACCCCTGTACTGGGGCAGGAGTGAGGCATGAAGGTTAACTGTACCAATAGTTGGCAGCTTCCAGACCATCTCGGGGAGCATCCTGAATGCGACAACTATAAAAACATCAGCCTTCAGCTTCTTAAGTGTATTGATGAATGCCGGGTCTTTGAGGTTATCGGGCTGAATTATAGGCAGGGAGCTGAATTTGGCGAATTCCTTAACTGCTGATTTTGTTATCTTTCTTCCCCTTCCGGCAGGTTTATCAGGAGCGGTCACCACACCAACCACATTAAAACCGTTCATAAGAAGCGAGCCTAGTGTGGCTACTGCAAACTCAGGTGTCCCCATGAATACTATCCTGAGGGATTTCATAAGTGGCTGGTTCTGATTTATACAAATCTAAGAAAAAATCAGTCTTTGACAAAATGCTTATAGCAGGTAAGATTATGCCCCATTTTATTAGCCTTTGTCTCGAGGTAAAACTGATTATGCGGGTTAGGTTCGATCACGAGCGGGATTGTTTCCACTATTTTAATACCGTATCCTTCCAGTCCTGCTCTTTTAACCGGGTTGTTTGATATGAGCTTTACTTTCCCAAGGCCCAGTTCCCTCATTATATTTGCTCCCACACCGTAATCCCTCTCATCCTCTCCAAAACCAAGCTTAAGGTTTGCCTGGACAGTATCCATTCCTTCATCCTGAAGTCTGTAGGCTTTTATTTTGTTGAAGAGCCCGATTCCTCTTCCTTCCTGGCTCAGGTATATAATTACACCTTTTCCCTCTTTTTCAACTATTTCCATAGCTTTGTGAAGCTGAGGCCCGCAATCGCATCTGAGAGATCCGAAAATGTCGCCTGTGAAGCATGAAGAGTGAACACGTACTGTTACAGGTTCATCCTTGCTCCATGTCCCCTTTACCAGTGCGCAGTGCTCCAGTCCGTTGCTGATCTGCCTGAACGGGATAAATTCGAATTCACCGTATTCTGTTGGCAGTTTCACCTTCTCGCCCTTCTCTACAACGGATTCTCTTTCAAGCTTATACTTAATGAGATCGCTGATGCTTATTATCTTAAGCCCGAATTTCTTCCTCAGTTTTACAAGGTCTGGGAGTCTTGCCATTGAACCGTCATCATTCATGATCTCGACCAGCGCGCCGCCCGGATTGAGTCCTGCAAGACGGGTAAGGTCGACAACTGCTTCGGTATGTCCGGCTCTTCTTAATACACCTTTTGCTTTGGCCTTCAACGGGAAGATGTGCCCCGGTCTTCCAAGGTCTGACGGTTTTGTAGAAGGATCGACAAGAGCCTTGATCGTGAGCGCCCTGTCTTTCGCCGAAACCCCTGTGCTTGTTTCCTCACTGATCAGATCGACGGTCACAGTGAACTGAGTCTCATGAAAGGATGTGTTTGTCCCGACCATCAGGTCAAGTTCAAGCTCCTCGCATCTTTCTTCAGGCAGGGCAGCACATATAAGTCCCCTTCCGTGCTTTGCCATGAAATTAACACTCTCCGGAGTTATCAGTTCTGCAGCACAAATGAAGTCACCTTCATTTTCACGGTCCTCATCGTCGACCACAATGAGGAGACTGCCGTTCTTTATAACCTCTATAGCCTCTTCAATTGTGTTTAATCTGAACTTACTCATTCTCTTCTGTTTTGTTGTCAGGATTCTTCATCCTTCCAATGAAGGTGATCCTGTAAATATTGTCTTTGATCCTGCGGAAAAACGATAAATATATATCGATATTCATAATCATCGAGTCATTTGTAGCTTTGTATGCAAGAAACAGCCCGACAGGCAGAAGGATGTATGATGATGCCCACATTCCGGCGATACCGCTTATCAGGTTCTCCTCAACAAGCTTTTCACCTGAAAGGGACATTACATACCAGATAACAAAGAAGAATATTGAAATTACTGCCGGTGTTCCCAGTCCACCCTTTCTTATTATTGCACCGAGAGGGGCTCCGAAAAAGAAAAAGATGAGGCAGGCGGCAGGAAGGGTAAGCTTCTTGTGCCAGTCAATCTTATACCTGTTTATTGATCTTATCTCGTATTTGAGTGATTCGATATTATCAGTGAGAACAAGGTTGGCATCTTTCAGCTGTTCCACAACTCTGTCAACGGCAACCTTCTTGTCGAAGATGGAAAGTGAATCATACTCTTTCCGGGCATCAAATGTCTTTACCGGGTCACCTGATTTATCTGCTGTTCTTTTCGCAGATTCAGTTCTTGATCCCTGTGGCTCTGAAAAGATCTTACTTTTTGTGAAATCATCCACCCATGCAATCTGTTTTGCTGAATATTTTGATCCCAGCGAATCGACAAACCAGGCAAGCTGCGACATATTCAGCGACCACGAGTTGGAAGTGAAAAGGTCATCTCCGCTGCGTTCCAGTTCAAATCCTGACAGTCCGAGGATAATCGTCTGCTCCCTGAAAGTATCCCTCCTGGAGGGGTAACGCTTCTGTTCAATCCCGGGGTTTTCTTCTTCCATTTCATAATACGAGATTCCGTTGTAGAGAGTCATTATTAGCGCAGTCTCATCGGGAGTTACCTTGATATACCCTGAGTCGGCAGTTATTACTGCAATGTTTCCCTTCTTGTCGCGGTGATCATAGACGATCAGTTTATCGAGGCGGTTTGTAAAAGGGTCCTTGGAG
>Ga0172366_10001124_pt1 | contig 20764 bp, 16 predicted proteins | sample LakKivSesite69cm_FD_114533 | JGI IMG/M metagenome (GOLD analysis project Ga0172366, IMG submission 114533) | Sediment microbial communities from Lake Kivu, Rwanda - Sediment site 69cm | ecosystem: Environmental > Aquatic > Freshwater > Lake > Sediment | place: Rwanda: Western Province, Lake...
TAGAATAATTTAGAATAATTTAAAAAGAAATAAAAGGATTAAAAAAGTTAAAGAGAAATTTTACAATAAAAGGAAACGATAAAATAAAGTAAGTATAAGAAAAAGTAAGCGTTACCCCAAAAAAATAATAATTTTGATGCAATTTAACAAATGCTATGAAAAAAATTAGCAAACAAAATAACAAAAAAAGGTTGAAAACTTATATTGTAATGCCTGCCTATAATGAGGAAAAATCAATAGGCAAAGTTCTAAAAGATTTGAAAAGGGCAGGCTATAAAAACATAGTTGTAGTTGATGATGGAAGCAAGGATAAGACTTCTGAAATTGCAAAGAGAGAAAATGCAATTGTGCTGAGACATCTCATCAACAGGGGGCTTGGAGGCGCATTAGGCACTGGAATTGCAGCTGCGCTAAAAAAGGATGCTGATATAATTGTCACATTTGATGCTGACGGACAGCATGCTGTTTCTGACATAAAGAAATTGACTGAACCAATTAAGAAAAAGCAGGCTGAAATAGTCATAGGCTCGAGGCTTATGAATTCAAAGGGAATGCCTTTGATTAGAAGAATAGGAAACTGGGAATTAAATTTTGTAACCTATCTTCTCTTTGGAATTTTTGTAACTGATTCGCAATCCGGACTTAGAGCATTCTCAAGGAATGCTGCGGAAAAGATAGATATACAAACAAATACAATGGAAGTCAGTTCAGAGATAATAAAAGAAATCAAAGAAAAAAAACTAAAATTAAAAGAAGTTCCAATAAAAGCAATTTACACAGAATATTCGCTGAAAAAAGGACAGAAGTTCCTCAATGGTTTTAGAATCATCCAAAAATTATTTATCAACTGGTGGATGAGATAATTTTTATGAGACTCATATAGTTTAATTATATTAGATTCTATATTTATTAGACAAACACTTTATCTCCTCTTTCTTTTTTTATAAAAATATTTTCATCATTTTTTATAGTTGAATTCATTCTGATCTATCTCATTTTGATTATAATGCATTCTGAATTTATTGATATAAAAAAATATATGAAAGTTATCAACAAAGTTTAGAAGTGTAACTAAATTTTAAAATCACAATAATTAATAGAATTAAAAATGCATTAATACTTTTGAAATAGCTTCCCCCATTCTGTATTCATGAACTTTTTTATCCTCCATTTGCCTATTAAAGGATACCAGAAGCGGTCGTGATAAACAGCGCTGCCTAAAATGCACATCTTGAACAGAGGAGTGTGAAAGAGTATGGGCTCAAAAAGGGGATATTTTTTTCTAAGCGTCTGGTCCATGAAAACAACCAATGATTTTTTCGTCTTGAATTTAAAATTCACATCAGAGATATTCTCTCCAATTATTTCAATTTGCTTTATATCGCCGCAGCCCAAGCCTTTGTCATGAGCGATTTTTATAAATGGAATGCTTAAAGGTTCAAATCCCATCATCTTTGCAGAAATAGCATCTATCGCAACAGAATCAGAGCTTGCTAAAATATAATTCTTTATCTTTGGGATCATGCATCTGGGGCCTGCGCCGTCTCCGCATACAGTTCCGTCCATTACAGTGAATATTCCTGGATGAATCTCTTTCTGTATTTGAAGCAAATCCACTAAAACTTTGTGTATGTCCTTATGAGCATGGTGGCGTTTCTTTGTAATAAGCCCACCAAAAGCATTTTTCATAGAACCCGTAATAGTGGTGTGGCCGTGGGTCTTCATAGTGGGAAGATGCAAAACATTTCTACCTAAAAACATCTTGGGCACTCTTATCCCCTCTGGGAAAACATCGTAAAGAGCGAGCATATCATGTTTTGGCTTGTAAGAAACCCATTTTACTTTAGTCAGATCTACCAGCAAAACCCCATATTTTTCAAATACAGGATTCCATCTGTTAAGCTTTGCTCCTTTCTCAACACTTGTAACCACAGTCCTGTTCTCAACAGGATAGATTTTCTTATAACTGTCATCCTTCAAAGTCCTGAGAACTCCCTCAAGCTGCCAGGGTTCTGTGCTGCACGCTGGGAAATACAAGCTCCAAGATAAGTTGAGTTTCAAAATCAATTCGTTTGATTTTGGAAGCGCCTTCTGATATTCCGCAAGATGCATTAGTTGGTTGTAATCTTCAAGCACTGTGTTTGGAGTGGTTTTCAGAACAGCAACTCTTGATTTCATAGGATGTCAAATTTCTAATTAGTATTAAAAGTTTTCTGATTTGTATAAAATAGAGAAATGTTTTTAAATCGCATATCTTTAGAGAAAGCCGAGGAAAAAGAGATTATGAAGCTTTTTGAATTGATGAGAATAAGGCAGTGGTATAAAAACCTTGTAATATTTCTGCCGATGATATTCGCAAAGGCAATCGGCATTATTGGAATTGAAAAAACACTTTTCGGACTTCTGAGTCTGTGCCTGATTTCATCTGCAAATTACATTATCAATGATGTGATTGACATAAATCAGGACAGGAAAAATCCTGAAAAAAGAATAAGACCAATTGCTTCAGGAGCTGTTAAAATTCCACAAGCATTAGTGATGGCAATCGCTTTTATCATGCTTTCATTAATAATCGCTTCTTTTCTTTCGAAAAACTTTTTGATATGCATGTCTTTAATTTTTATACTGACTTTGATTTATTCACTCTGGCTTAAGCGTGAAGCATTTGCAGATGTGATTGTGGTTTCAACGAATTTTGTTATAAGAGCTGTTTCTGGAGCTTTTATAATAAATGTAAGGGTTTCACCATGGCTCATACTGTGTCCTTTTTTCCTCGCACTCTTTTTGGCAATTGGAAAACGAGAGTCAGAATTCAAGCTTATGAAAGATAAAGCTTATCAGCATAGGACAAATCTTAAAATGTATACTCCTGCGCTCACAAAAACTTTTACAGGTATTTCTGCAGCTTTATTGATAATTTCATATGCATTATACAGCTTCTTAAGCACATATCCTCAACTTATTTTCACGCTTCCAATTGCAATTTATATAATATTCAGGTATTTGTATTTGATAGAAACAGGTTCAGAAATTGCCAGACATCCAGAAAGAATATACAAAGATGTGAGAATCGTCATTGCCGGAATTATTTTATTGGCTATGATTTTTTTACTCGTTTATCTGATATAAAAATTAAAAAGAATAAAAATAAAACGTTGATGAAATATTAAAGGCAATAAATAGCAAATGTAGAAAATGTACATATAAAAAATAATTTTAAATAAAATAAAAATAATATGAAAAATATTATAAATTAAATAAGGAATGGATTAGAAGCAACAAATTGATTAAATAATGATGTGCTAATGAGGGGTGGTTCGATGCTGATAGAAATATTGGTTTTTGTGTTTGTGCTTTTTGCTTGGACAAGAGCATTGCTCAGATTTAAAGAGAAAAAGCTGGATTTCAAACAATTGTTCTTTTGGACAGTGATATGGCTGGGAATCTCTGTTGCTGTTTTTTTCCAGGATTGGACAACCAGGATATCGCAACTGTTGGGAATCGGCAGAGGCTCTGACTTTGTTGTTTATGTGAGTGTTGTGCTGCTGTTTTACCTGATGTTCAGATTATATGTCAAAGCAGAGAAAATTGAGCAGGATTTGACAAAAGTTGTCAGGAAAGTAGCACTTGATAAGATGTATGAGAAAAAGAAGAAATGACAAAAAGGGAATAGTGCTGTGATTTAAAGCACTGAATTTTGTAAAAAAACATGGTTTAGAGGAAGCATCATTTAGAGGGAGATCGGATTTATGGACAAAAAGAAAAAATCAACAAAAACAAATAAATCTGAAAAATTAGTAAGCAGGAAATCAAATAAAAAAAAGTCTATACTGAATGCAGCGATAAAAATATTGGTTTCAGCATTAATAATTTTCTTCTTGTTTAAGATGGTAAATTTTGAGTTATTAATCGCAAACATAAAAAATATCAAGGTTGGTTTTTTTGTGCTTGCTCTCTTGCTGATTTATCCTAATATCTTAATGCGGGCAATAAGATTTAGGATGATAATAAACAAAGGCGGCTTTTCAATTTCAATAAGAGATGCTTACAGACTTACGCTAATAGGAAGTGCTCTGAACATTTTTATGCCTGCAAGCACAGGAGACATTGTAAAAGCGTATTACGGCTATAAAAGGCACAAGATAAGAGAAGAGATGCTGTCTGCGAGTTTAGTGGATAAGGTAATTGCACTGCTCTCCCTTTTTATAATAGGAACTATTTCTTCATTATTCTTCAAATTCACAAATTTTTTCTTAATAGCTGCTCTTTGCACTGCCATATTCTTGGCTGTGCTCTTAGTTCCTAAAATAATTCCATGGAAGCTTTTTAACAAGATTATAGTGGTTTTTGCAAAGAAGAAGTTTGACGAGAGAAAACTTGTTGATGCATTCACTGTGGATAAGAAGTTGAAAATAGAGACAATAATAATATCAATTATCGGCTGGCTCATCACTTATTCACAATTTTATCTGGTTTGCCGTGCTTATTCAGCTCCTGTGAATTATATTTACTTGCTCGCAATTTCACCGTTGGTGATGCTGGCAAGGCTATTCCCGCTTACGCTGAATGGAATAGGCTCAACAGAAGCGATGATTACTTATCTCTTTGGTTTGATAGGTATAAGTGTAACATCTGCAGTAGTTATTTCATTGACAAACACGCTGGTGGAACTGATAATTCCGGGGATTATAGGGCTATTCATAATAGTAAGAGAAAAATAATGCAGAGAAAAATAATGCAGAGAGAAATAACGCGATTACTTTTTCTTTGTAATCTGTAACAATTTGCTCTGAATTCTGAAAATTTCATTTCTCAACTCCTTGTTTTGGTAGGCTAAGAATGAGAAAACAAGAGTTTGGATTCCCATACTAATCATTATGAGAGTGAATATTACGAGCGGAAGATGGTCGGCTAATGAAACAGTAAGCCAGAGATGAAAAGCGTAAAATGCTGAAATTATTCCTATTAACAGAAACAAAGCGCCGAGAGAGCCCAGCAGGAAGAGGGGACCTTCGCTTAGGCTAAGCATAAGATGGCTCATTGTCAGTTTGATTACATTGAAATTTGACTTCCTGCCCTTATTCTTTCCGCCAGTCCATTTCAGAATGGCTGGTATTTCAGCTGTTTTAAAACCAAGAGCGTGTGCTTTTGAAATTATTTCTAGATGTATTTCCTTGCCGTCAGAATTGAGGTCAAGAGCTTCTATCACCTTGCGCTTGTAAGCCCTTGTCATGCCACTGAGCATGGTAAGATTTCCAGAGAATGCCTTTCCGAAAAATTTGTTAAATACAGTAGTCAGGAACACCCTGAAAACTGGAACATGGACAAAGCCGCCGCCCTTTTTGTGAGGGCTCGCAATAACAATATCTGCATCTGTCTTCTTTAGGGAAGAAAAAAGTTTTTTAATGATATCTGCACCCCAGCTGAGATCAGATTCTGTAGTAATGATTACATCGCCTTTGGCATATGCAAAACCTTGTCTCAAGGCATAGCCTCTGCCCCTGTTTGGCTTGTAGGAAATGATTTTTATTCTCTTTTCTTTCTTTGCAGCTTCGCGGCATATTTTTAGGGAATTATCTGTGCTTCCGTCATCAACAATTAATAGTTCCCAAGTTCCGCTTATGTCTTCAAGCGTGTGCACAATCTGCTGTATGTTATAGGCAATGCAAGCCTGCTCATTGTACATTGGTGTTATTACTGATATCATTTTACAGAAAAGAAAATTGATTTGTTTAAATAATTTGCTATGATTGAGCTGTAAAGTTTATTTATACGTTTTCTAAAACACTGAAAGAAAAAATATCTAAGAAATTAATTATCATTCATGGAAAAAGATTTATAAGAAAAGATAATTTTAAACGCAACGTATAAATAATATAATAAATTTAAGTTTCATATACTACTGCTTCTTGTGATTTATTGGATTAAAAAATTCTCATAATCTTCTTATTTTATAGATGGCGTAAATTCTAATAATTATTTTACAGCAGCTACATTATTTTTATCTGTTGGCTCAGCGAATTTATGCTTTTCCTTTTCCCATATTGGATCATACAATTTTCGCACATTTTTTGAATATTCGTCGAGTCCTCTCTTGAGCTCTTCGTCTTTCAAAACGTCAGAGCCGCCGTCTGTCTCAACCGGCTTGTATTTTTTGTAGAGCTCTCTTACAACTTTTGTATGGTCTATCCACATGCAGGGCATGAGCAGATTTGGGTCATAGGGTTGCCTTGCTCTTAACTCCTTGAAGAATTCTGAATTCATAACCTCTTTTAGGCTCTTATCATTTATGTTGTCAACAGCCAAATGAGTGAATATGCACGGCTCAACCCATCCCTTCGGGGTTATGTGGACATAGCTCCTGCCTGCGATACAGCCTCCGACATAAGGAGCATCGTTCCAGAAGTCGACTATGAAAATCTGTTTTTTATCTCTAACAAGATTATCAAACTCACGGAGGTGAGCTCTCTGTTTCGGCGTTGGCATTAGGGAAAGGTCCGGCTTTTGACCCATTGGCATTGAAAGGAAATACCAGCCCAGCAAGGCGCCTTTAGCAATCATGTGGTCTATGAATTCCTCGCTCGCAACAACTGGCTCATTTTTTCTTGTTACATCCACAGAAAAGCCGAAAGGAATGTTTGCTTTTTTCAGCAAATCCATTGCATTCATAACTTTTTTGTAAACACCTTTTCCCCTTCTTTCGTCAGTTTCCTTTTCAAAACCCTCAAGACTGAGTATTGGGACTACGTTTGCAACTTCAAACAACCTTTCAATGGTCTTCTCATTGATTAAAGTGCCGTTTGTATATGCCTGAAAAAATGCCTTGTTGTGCTTCTTATATATTTTGAATAGGTCATCTCTTATAAACGGCTCTCCGCCGAGCATTGTGAAAAAAGCAATTCCCATATCCTCTGCCTGTGTCAATATGCTGTCCAAAACTTTAAGAGGCATATCATCTTCCCTGGAATACTTATTTGCATAACAGCCTATGCACTGCAGATTGCATCTCATGGTCGGGCTTATGAGAACAGTAAATGGAACTGCAGTTCCCTCTTGGATTGCCTGGTTTCTTTTGTGCTCATTGACTGAAAATCCTCGCAGAATCAGGTTTTCAATCATCTTTTTCTTGTATCTTGCATTGATAGAGAATACTTTTTTGGCATATTCGTAACCTGGCTGGTGCTTTTTAATCATTTCTTTTAAAGAAGGCGTTATCTGTTCCTTCTGGTCTTGCGTCATGTACTTACTTAATACATCTACAAATTTCAAGTATATTTTATCAACTATCCTTGCATTTGGAATTTTGGAAATAATTGCTGTTACATAAACGGCAAGGTTAGTTAGTAGAGGAAAATATTTTTCATTAAAAGAAATTGTAGAAGGTTCTGTTAGTTTATTTTCTAAACTATTGTCTTGTAACATATTTTGTGACATTCTACCACCCCTTTTCGCATCAAAAAATCATAAAAAGAACAGTTATTTAAAAAGTTTAGCTATATATGAAAGAAAAAGCACAGAAATATATGCTGGCTAAATAAGAGTTAATGCCTATGAGTTAATACCTATTTCTTTAACGCCTTAACAACAGCATCAATTATTTTTTCTGCAGCATCTCCGTCTCCAAAAGGATTTTTCCATTTCCTATCTGAATTCAGCATTTTCTCAACGCATGAAAGAATTTTTTCAGGGGAAGTGCCTGCAATCATATTAGATTTTGCTTCAATGGTTTCAGGCCTTTCAGTATTCTCGCGCATAGTCACGCAAGGCACTTTCAGGATACATGCTTCTTCCTGGACACCTCCTGAATCAGTAAGTATCAGCTTAGCGTCTGCCTCCAGTTTCAAGAATTCCAAGAACCCAAGCGGCTCTGTTATGATTATGCCTTTTGGAATTTTTATTCTGAACTGTTCAATATTATTTTTTGTTCTTGGATGCATTGGATAGATTATTGGGATTTTATATTTGTCGAAAAGCATTTTTAAGGCAGTCAAAATCTTCTCAAGCTTTTCTTTGTGCTCGACATTCTCTTGGCGATGTGCGGTCACTAATAAATAATGCTGTTTCTCAAGCCCAAATTTTTTCAAGACATTGCTGTCAGCGAGCTTAATGTTCTGCAGAACAGCATCGACTATTGTATTGCCTGTGACAAAAATCTTTTCTTTGGCAATGCCTTCTCCTAAAAGGATTTTTCTCTGAAGTTCTGTGGGTGCAAAAAGCATGTGCGAACAATGGTCTGTAAGAACTCTGTTTATTTCTTCAGGCATGCTCCAGTCATAGCTTCTCAAGCCAGCCTCAATATGCCCGACTCTTATGTAAAGCTTGGCAGAGGTGACTGCTCCTGCAAGCACAGTATTGGTATCGCCTTGCGCAAGGAGGATGTCTGGCTTTTCTTCTATCAAAGCAGTTCCAACCTTTTCAAGAATACGCGCAGTCTGTAGATAATGCGCTCCTGAACCCACCTCAAGATTGTATTTTGGCTCTGGAAGATTTAGCTCTTCAAAGAAAATTTTGTCCATATTGTAAGAATAGTGCTGTCCTGAATGAATTATAAAGAAATCAAGCTTTCTTTTGCCACATTCCCTTATGACAGGAGCCATCTTTATTATTTCAGGCCTTGTTCCGACTAAAATGCAGATTTTCATTTTGAATGATATTTCAGCCACATAATTTTTTATTCAAGGTAAATTTAATTTTGATTATTTGTAATATACTTGTTCTAAAATGCTTATCAAGTTTTTAATATCTTAATAACTGGAAGATTTATTTTTCAATAAGCACATTCATATCAGTTATTTTTAGCTATGATTTTTAATTTTAGTTTATGAAATGATGTTTCAAATTTTTTGACAATTATTTTAATTTCATAATTTATTTTATCTTATTAAATTCTCAGATTTTCATCTGATTAAATTCTTAGGGTTTTTCCATTGCCTAGCACAAACACCTTGAATCCCTGCTGCCTGAGTTTTTCATGATTGAGGAAGTTCCTAGTGTCAATGATGTTTTTGTTCCTAAACCTGAATTTTGAAAAATCAATATCCAAAAATTGTCTATGATTTGTGATAAGAATAACGCAGTCTGCATCAGCCAAAGCATTGTCTAAGTCTATCATTCTGTATTCAAAGTTTTTGGCAAGAGAATCGTGTATTTTCACATTCCATTTTTTCCTTCTGGCAAGCTTTATTACTTCAATAGCCGGGCTTTCTCTTGTGTCATCAACATCTGCTTTGTAAGAAACTCCGAGAATAGCAACTTTTGGTTTATCTATGCCCTGCAGAACTTTTTCTGCAATTTCTATCACATGATTTGGCATATGGTCGTTTATCTTTCTTGCAAGAGGCACAATTTTTGCTTTATCAGTGACTTCTGTGATGAACCATGGATCAACTGCAATGCAGTGTCCTCCTACTCCTGGTCCTGGATTTAGGATTTTAACTCTGGGATGCTTGTTTGCAAGTTGAATTGCCTCGCTGGCGTTTATTCCTATCTGCTCGCATATCAGTGCAAACTCATTGGCAAGTGCGATATTGACATCCCTGAAAGTGTTCTCTGCAAGTTTTACAAATTCTGCTGTTGTGGTGTCTGTTATGAAAATATTTGCTTTTACAAATGATGAATAAAGAGATTTCGCTGTCGCTGCTGATTTTTCGTCAATTCCTCCTATTACGCGCTCATTGTTAACAAGTTCATATAATGTTCTTCCTGGGAAAGCCCTTTCTGGACAGTGCGCAACCAGGAAATCAGCTCCTGCCTTTAGTCCTGATTTTTCAAGTATTGGTATTAAGAAGTTTTTGCATGTCAGCGGAGGAACAGTTGATTCGAGAATTACGAGATTGTCTTTTCTAAGCTTAGTGCAAATCATTTCAGCAGCTGACTTAACATATTTCATCTCTGCTTTTTTCAGTTTTTTGTCAACAGGAGTTGGAACCGCCATTAGGAAAACATCTGCTTCCTCAAGCTCTGTTTTTGCACTAAATCCATTTTTCCTTGCCTTATCAAATAATTCTTGCAAGCCCATCTCTTCAAAAGGCACAATTCCCTTATTTATACTCTCAACCTTTTTCTTATCAATATCAATGCCAACAACATCATGCCCTGCATTTACAAGCAAACATGCAGTTGGCAATCCCATATAGCCCATTCCAAGAACGCATATCTTCATCAAATCACCAAAGATGTATTTTTCATAATAAAATATTTTATTTTGCTTATCCAGCTTTTTATTGTTTCCTTGTTGGTTAAACTTCTTTTAAAAGTTTATTGCCATTTAAAAAAAATAAAAAATGATTCCTGTATAAAAAAAATAATTATGGAATTATTTTTTATACGGTTTATTATCTTTATCTTACTTTATTATTACAATAAATAATTTTAAGTAAAATATTTTTAATTATCACTGCTGCACATTCACATAATTCATTGGAACCTTACCAAAGGTATAATCGTATTCCTGTGATTTAACATCTGAAGGCAGAGTTTTCTGCAAAATCTCATTAAGCCTGTCAGAGATTTCCTGCATGTTTGAAGCGTTGAAAGAACCGCCTTTTTTCAGCAGTATGTATATCAAGCCCTGATTTTGGACAAATCCGAACTGCGCAAGTGAGTAATGGTCTTTTATGTAATCCCAAACCTGCGGCTGGTCAGTGAGCATTGAAAAGCCCCACTGATAGACAAATGCCCAGCTCACATTCACATTTTCTTCCATTAAAGGAATAATGCTTGCATTATCAGGGAACATATAAGCTTTCATATCACCATACCATAATACTCCATAGCTCTGATGGCTTGGGAAAAGCATCCTTTCTCCCGGAAGCGAATGCTGCTTGATATAATTGCCTGCCACGTCCAAGCCGATAAACTGCGTGTTAAACTGCCTGTCCTTTGCATCAATGGACGGCTTGATTAGAAGTGCTATGAAAATTATGATGATAATCCATTTCAGCCCTTTTAACCTGAAGATTTTTTCAGCAGTATTTCCCACTATTACGAACAAGTAAGCCATTAGAAATATTATGAAAGGGACTATGGGGTACTGATGATAGCTGTGCCCTCTTAGGGTGTCTGAGCCTATTATCACAAAAAGAACAAATGCAATGAAATATGCAAACATAAATTTGTTTCCGAAATTCTTACGTTTAAAATTTCTAAAAATAAGGATTATAAGCCCGAGCATTGCAAAGCTAAAGCCAAGTTTTGTGTAATTGTCAGCCACATAAGAATTGCTTTGAAGCAGCACTGGCTGTAAGAAATCTTGTGAAAAAAGAAGGGGAATATTTTGCCATCCAACTTTTAACTTAATAATCTCGACAGCGCTGTAGCTCATACCCTGATGAATCTTATTCATTTGGGAAGAATAGGGAATCCATGCAAGGCATAAAATTATGAGTATAACAGATATGCCCAAAGGTTTTGCATATTTTTTCAACTGTGAAAAAATTTTTTTATAAGGAAGCGTTAGCAAGATTGGTATTGCAATTACCCCAAATGTGTATTTTAGGATGACTGCAAATGCCCCGCAAAAGGCAGTAAGATATAGTTGCCAATTCTTGTCTTCTTCATACCATTTAACATAGAAATAAAGTGCTGCCACCATGAAGAACAAGGCAGGGTTTATGTCATCAAAGTTATGGCTGAAAAAAACAAGCAGTGGATTTATTGCTGCAAGAAATGCAGATGTCAAAGCTAAATCCTCTCTTTTGAATAGCGCTTTAATAGACAAATAAAAGAGGAAAACAGCGCCTAAGTTAAAGAGAATGCTGATTAGGCGGGCTTGCCACAAGGCATCAAATCCAAGCATTCTGAAAACAATAGCGCCCATTATCTGAATTAATGGAAAAGTGTCTGCATGCAGGCCACTGGGATTTTCGCCATAAGTATTGTCATCATAATGCGGCATGAAAAGCCCATCTCTTAAAAAGCCGTCTCTAGCAAAATTTCTGGCTTCAGAAAGATGATGAACCTCTTTCCAATTATGATAGCCAATAACCGGATAATTGATGTGATAGGTTCTAAGATAAAAGCCAAGCAGAAGTATAAGAGTTAAAATTATCCAAGTCCACTTGATATTTTTAAAATTGAAGCTCAATTTCTCAACATGCTCTTTTGCTTCAGAAGCTTTACTTTCTACGTCCTCTTTTTTTGACATCTCCTATGATAAAAAAGGGTGTTTTTATAAATCTTACTGAAAGGGTTTAAAAAAGCTTAAGCACATAAAATTTCATATTATTATAGATTAAGAAAACAGTTAAATATATTAATGCTAAACAGATTAATTAAAAATTAGATATTAAAAAATGATTAAAAAATAATTGCAAAATATTTGATGGGTGGTGGTATGGAAAAGAAAAAAATAGGTAAAAAAAAGAGTGCTCTTATAACTGGGATAACAGGGCAGGACGGGAGCTATCTCACAGAGCTTCTCCTCAGCAAAGGATACAAGGTTTACGGCCTCATAAGAAGGACAAGCACAGAGAGCATAGAAAGAATAAAACATATTTTGGATAAAATTGAGCTTATTGAGGGGGATTTGACAGACTTGTCTTCACTCATCAGGGCAGTTAAGTATTCCAATCCTGACGAAGTTTATAATCTAGCTTCGATGTCCTATGTTGCTCATTCTTGGAAATCGCCAATAGCGACAGCAGAGATAACAGGAGTTGGAACCTTGAGAATGCTTGAGGCATTGAAAGTGACAGACAGCAAGGCGAAGTTCTATCAGGCTTCAAGCAGCGAGATGTTTGGAAAAGCACAGGAAACCCCGCAGACAGAAAAAACACCTTTCTATCCAAGAAGTCCTTATGGAATTTCAAAGGTTTTTGCATACTGGACCACCATAAACTACAGAGAAAGCTATGGAATGTTCGCATGCAATGGCATACTCTTTAATCATGAATCTCCAAGAAGAGGCATAGAATTTGTCACAAGAAAAATAACTGACGGGGTTGCAAGGATAAAACTTGGGTTAGGCAAGGAAATACGCTTAGGAAATCTTGATGCAAAGAGGGACTGGGGCTTTGCGGGCGATTATGTTGAAGCAATGTGGCTGATGCTGCAGCAACAAAAGCCTGAGGATTATGTGATTGCAACTGGAGAAACTCACACTGTGAGAGAGTTTGTCGAGGAAGCCTTCAAGGTAGCTGGAGTAGAGCATTATGAAAAATATGTTGGGGTTGACAAGAAATTCTTTAGGCCAGCTGAAGTTGAACTTTTGATAGGCAATCCTGAAAAGGCAAGGAAAATTCTTGGATGGAAGCCGAAAGTAAACTTCAAGCAACTTGTAAAAATGATGGTTGATGCAGACCTTGAACGAATCAGGAAATTAAAGTCAATCAGTGAGAAATAGAAAGCAGTATAAAAATAAAATAATATTTGTAATAAATAAAAGAATAATAAAATCACAACAAAAAAAACAAATAATAGAAACAAATAAAATTGCATAATAAATAATTATGAAATGGCATGATAAAGAGTTCATCCGTTCATAGTTTATTATTAACATCAATAAGATAAATAACCACAGTTCTGTCAAAAAATATGAGTAATATCAAAAATGAAAAAAGCATTGATAACAGGAATAGATGGATTTGTTGCGCCCTATCTTGCGGAAGTTCTTTTAAAAAAAGGATATGAAGTAATGGGCTCTTTTCTTATTAAGCCAGCAAGGAGAGTTCAAAATGTTATTTATGAAAAACTGGACCTTCTTAATAAAAATGAAATAAGGAAGCTGGTTTCAGATTTTAAGCCGGATTATGTCTTCCATCTTGCAGGTTTCAGCTCAGTTGCAAAATCCTGGGAGAATCCTGAATTGTGCAGAAAGGTGAACGTTGAAGGCACGAGAAATCTTCTGGACGCGCTTATCAAAGAGAATATAAAAGCTAAAGTGCTTTTCATTTCTTCTGCAGAGGTTTACGGCAAGCCAAAGTTCGTGCCAATAACAGAAGAACATCCTGTTAATCCAGAAAACCCATATGCCAAATCAAAGCTTGAGGCAGAAAAAATCTGTCTTTCTAAAAACTACAAAAAACTTTCAATAGTAATATCTAGAAGCTTCAATCACACTGGTCCAGGACAGACTCCTGACTTCGTGTGCCCTGACTTTGCAAAGCAAATTGCAGAGATAGAAAAAGGAATCAGAGAAGTCATAATAAAAGTTGGAAACCTCAAGCCAAAAAGGGACTTCTCTGATGTGAGGGATATTGCAGAGGCTTATTCGGTTTTTGTGAAATGCAAGCCAGGAATTTACAACATAAGTTCTGGAAAAGCGTATTCAATACAGGAGATTCTTGAGATGCTGCTTTCAATGAGCAAGGTCAAAATAAAGGTTGAGGTTGTCCCTGAAAAATTTAGGAAGGTTGATGTTCCAGTAATGTATGGCAAGCATTCAAAATTCAGCAGGGAAACCGGCTGGCAACCAAAGATAAAAATTGAAGAAACCTTGAGAGGCCTTCTTGATTATTGGAGAGAAAAAGTAAGGGATATTTTATAAGAAAAAGAAGAATATTTTTGTGTTCTATAACTGTTCAATTCATTAATCATCTGTTTTTATCAGATTAAAATTGACAGAATATTTTTTCTTTTAGCTTTATCTTTTCTAAATCGTCTTTTCTAAAACTTTCCTCTTCTGCCTGTTATTATATCAGTAGCTCCTGCAATCATTCCAAAAGCCCATGCAAAGAACCTTGAAAGCTGTATTGGAATCGAGGCAAAAGCAACAGAAAAATCCTTTTTTTTAAGTGCATAGAAGAAGAAAGGGAGAGTCAGCAGGATTAAAATTAAAAAGATTGCTAATGGAAAGAAAAATAATTTTTTGAAAAACAATAAAGGCGAACTTATTATGAATAAAAATGAGAGTGGTATTGTGATAAGCGTTGATAAAGGAGTATAGGATTCGCCTTTAATTCTGCTCTTAAATTTGTTATACATGTAAGTTCTTGCGCGTGCATGTCTGAACTGCTCCTTAAGAAATCTAAAGAACTTTTCTGGATGATAATGATACACAATTGCTCCTGGTGCAAACATGATTTTCTTCCCGAGTTTTCTTATTGAAAAACATAAATCAAAATCCTCTGCAGTCGGCTTTCTGTAGGTTTCATCAAAGCCGCCTGTTTTTTTCAGCAAATTCTTTTTAAAAGCAATTGAAAAACTGCCAGTGCCCTCAATCTCTCTTTTGAAGCGAGAGTGGCGCATCTCAATGTCCAAGCCAACATATCTTGCAAGCAGGCTATATTTGTTTTCAGTCCTATAAGTTCCTCCTACAGCGCCGACATTCTTGTCAGAAAATGGCTTTGCCATGGCTTCCAACCAATTAGAAACCGGCCTGCAGTCAGAATCTATGAACGCAACAATCTTTGCCTTTGCATTTTTCCAGCCTGTGTTTCTTGCAGCAGCAGGCCCTTTGTTCTTCTGCCTTATCACTTTTATACCTTGCTTTTTGTATCTTGCAAGAATTTTTGGAGTAGAATCAGTGCTTCCATCATCAACAACTATTATTTCATAGTTTTTCCTTGTCTTCTGGCTAAGAAGTGCATTGATGGTTTTCTCTATTGTTTTTTCACTATTGTAGACCGGAACAACAATAGACACGTCAACCATTTTCAAATCGTCTCTTAAAAATTTAGTTTTATTGTTATTAATTTATTTGATAATTATCAGATAACATATTTATTTTATGTATTTTTTATCTCTGATTCTACAGATGTCATCTTAGTTATTAATTTTTATTATCAAATGAAAATAGGTTTATCCCAAAAATATTTTTAAAAGCACAGTATCTAATCAACTGTTTCAAAGAGGCTTGTCTTTTTCCCCTTTCTTTGCTTGTTTTCTTTTCAGATAATCTGCAAATCTGAAAAATCCCCCTGCCTTTCTTTTCAAGTCAGCAAAATCCTGCACAGTTAAGAGATGGTATAAAATCTTTCCGGGCCTTAAATAAAAATCTTTCAGTCCTTTGTCAATCAGCCTGTTCATCTCTGCCGTGCTCAGCTGAGGATAATTTAGTATTGTTCCCTGCTCATAATTGTCATCCACCCATTCTGTCCAATCCTTTGGAACAATATAATCCTTTTTCTTAGCCCAATTATAAAATTCTGTTCCTGGATAAGCAACAACTCCTGAAAACTGAATTGTATCTAAAGGCAGCGACTTAGCAAGTCTTATTGTGGCAAGAGCTTGTTCTTTTGTCTCATTAGGAGCTCCTATCATAAAACATCCGTGCACTTTTATTCCTGCCTTTTTTGCATTTATTGTAAAATCTCTTATCTGTTTCAAAGTTATGTCCTTTTTTACAGCGTCCAATGCTATCTGTGTTCCAAACTCTGCTCCAATAAGCAACATCCTGCAGCCAGCCTTTTTCATCAGCCTGAAAGTGTCGAAATTCCTTATGGTGTCAACTCTGGCATTGGCAGACCAAGTTACATCCAATTTATTTCTGAGAATTTCCTTGCATATTGCCCTTACATGGGCTTCGGAAGCAGTAAAAGTATCTGTTTCAACCATTATCTCCTTTATCTGCGGGAACAAATTCAAATCATACTCTATTTCTGCAACCACGACCCTTGGATGCTTCAGGCGAAGCTTTCTGCCAAAAGTAACCTGTGTTTCCCTACAGAAGGTGCATCTTCCAAAACAGCCTCTGGCAGAAATCAGGGTTATGAATGGATAAAGGTTGCCGCCATTAAAATACCATTCTGGCTTTATGTGATGCCATGCTGGAAAGGGAAGCTCATTAAAATTCAGTATCGGAGGTCTGGCATGATTGTGCTTTATTTTGCCTTTTTCATAATAAGAAAGCCCAAGAATATTTCTCACAGATATTCCTGATGCAATATCCCTTAAGGTATAATCTTCTTCTCCTCTCGCAATCATATCCACGCATCCTTTTGAAATCCTATTAGCAATTTGAAAGGTATTGTCAGGAACAGCAGAAGCATGCGCTCCCACTAAAACAGTCTTTGAGCCGTAATCCTTTGCAAGCTTCGCATAGCTTATATCATTGTAAATGCTGGGAGTTGTTGTATGTATAACAGTAAGCTCTGGCCGGAATTTTGAAATGATTTTCTCAACATGTGCTTTAGGCATATTGAGTGCTGCCCCGTCTACAAATTTTACTTCATTCTCTCTTTCAAGAACAGCAGTTGCAGTAAGCATGTGTTCAGGATGTCTCTGCACTCTGCCTCTGCTTCTAGTGGCCCATCTGGCTGACTTGCAGAAATCCTTCACATAAGCCGGATTTAGCATTAATACTTTCATGAACAAAAAGCAGAACAAAACCTTTTATAAATTTAACTAAAATAACTGCTTACGCTCGACTGGTTACGCTCAGTCGACACGCAAGAGTAAGTGGGACGTTGCTGCGCGAGTCCCACGACAAAAAGCAGCGTAGTGAGCGTAGTTCGTAGGATTTCACGAAGTGAATATCCCACTTAAGTCCATTTACGGGATTAGGCAAATCCCCTGGTTACGCTCAGTCGACACGCAAAGTACGGCATAAAGCCATACGAGCTCGCTAACGCTCGCAAATAATCAATCACACTCGGTTAACACGCAAGAGCGATAACCTTTTAGGAGAAGGTTAACGAAAAAGGAAGAGAGAAACTTTTAGAAAAAGTTTAATCAAAAAGGAAGCAGTGAGACATTGCTGCGCAAGTCCCACGGAAAAATTAACAAAAGCTATAACATACCTTAAGGCTTTCGCAAAGCCTTACTGGGTTGCTACAAAATAAAAACATTTTACCAAAAATTTAATAAACCGAACAGAATAAACATCTCATTAAACGCATGAGCAGTTCCTGATAAAAATGCACAATAAAATCAAAGAAATAAAAATAATTAAATGCGATGTATGCAATTCTGACAGTTATAAGAAATTTGCTTCTGAAAACGGATATCATTATTTTAAGTGCAATAAATGCGGCTTGGTCTACGTAAATCCGAATCAGATTGGAAGGCATGAATATTATGGGCAGGAAGACAGAATATGGATGAGCATATTTGAGAATGCTGATAGGAAAAAATTTTTCATAAAGGAACTTAAATTTATAGATAGACTCACAAAAAACAGGCACGGAAAACTTCTGGATATCGGCTGTGGGGAAGGGGAGTTTCTTGAACTTGCAAAAAAGGACTGGTGGCATGTGAAGGGCATAGAGCCAACGCATTCTGATTTTGAAAAATGCAAGGAAAAAAAATTGGATGTGATTTATGGCTACTTTCCCAAAAAGTTCTACGACTCAAAAGAAAGGTTTGATGCAGTAACAATGTTTGATGTTTTAGAGCATATGCGAAATCCAAAGGCTGCCTTAAAAACTGTGCACGAGCTTCTGAAGCCGGACGGCGTGCTTTTGGTGAGAGTGCCGAACCCAAACTATGTGATTCTAAAGAAAAACATTGACAAAATTTTTAGATTAAAGAGAAAAATTGGAAAGGAAGCCACTTACTTCAACCCCGGCTCGCACATATTCTATTTCTATCCAAAGACAATAAGGAAATTAATATCAGATAACGGCTTCAAAATTGTAAAAATGAAATATGAGCGCTCTGAAATATTCAAGGACAAAAAAATAAGAATATTTGCTGGCATGCTTCACTATGCAGCTAAAATCCTATATTTCGTAACTTTAGGAAGAGTTAATTGCATGATAAACACAATTGTTTACACAAGAAAGATTGAAGACACAAAATAGAACATAATAATTTTAAAAATTTCATGGAGCTTTAGTAAATAAACTTTTTATTTTAATTATGTATATTATTAGCAAATTTTGGAAGTGCTTATAAAAAGAGAAAAGACCAAATTAAAGAAGATATTATTATATAAAAACATTTAAAAAAATAATATAATAGAACTAAAAAATTGAGAATTTCATAATAAAAAATTTCTATGAGGTAATCATATGAAAAAAGAAAAAAGCTGGGATAATGCTTGGGAAAAGATATTCAGAAGCAGAGCCTGGGGAAAATATCCTCCTGAAGAGCTCATAAGATTCATTGCAAGGAATTATTACAAAGTACCTGACAGAAAACAAATTAAGATTCTTGATGTCGGCTGTGGAGCAGGAGCTGCAGTCTGGTATATTGCAAGAGAAGGCTTCTCTGCTTATGGAATTGATGGCAGTGATACAGCAATAAAGATTGCAAAAGAAAGATTCGCGAAAGAAGGACTGAAAGGGAGCTTTAAAGTTGGCGACATAATAAGTCTTGATTACACAAAAGAATATTTTAACTGCGTTGTTGATGTATGCGCAATACAGCACAATAAGACAGAAGCAGTAAAAAAATATTAAAGGAGATAAGAAGAGTGCTGAAGCCAGGAGGAAAAGTTTTTAGCATGCTTCTAAGCACTAAAACAAAACTCAGCAAAAATAACTCTTATGCAGATTTTGGCTATACAAACTTCTTCACAGAAAAAGGAATCAAAATGCTCTTCAAAGATTTCAGGAATCTGCAAATTGAGAGAAGTGAAAGGACTGACAATGGAAATGTGATAGCGCATTTTGTTGTGACAGCAGAGAAACTAAAGTAAAGAAAAAAGAATCTTAATTAAAAAAGGAAATAAGATTGTTTGATAAGTAAAAAAATAAACAGAATAAGTAACAAAATAAAAAAAAGAAACAAAATAACAAAAAGAGAAATGTGAGAAATACAATCAAAATCAATCCTTGAACTGCAACAGGATGAAAACAGAGAACATCTTTAATGAAAATAGATGGTGTCTGTATGGTTCGTAACAAAGAGATTTCAAAAAAGAAAATAAAAAATATTGCAATACTTACCCCGACATTTTACGAGTTCAGCGGAATAGACAGGATGGTTGAGATGCAGGCAGAGGACTATTACAAGAAGGGATACAAAGTTAAGATATTCTGCCTTGATGCAACATTCAAACCTAAACATGCAGAAATTGAAATTTTAGGGATTCCTAAAAAAAAATTATTCCAGAGTATCTACAAGCTCATATTTCCCTTGGATTTCAAAAAAAATTTCAGAGTAATAAGAGAACTGAAAAATTATGATTGTGCAATAAGCCATTACTATCCCATGAACTTCCCAGCTTATATCGCAAAGAAAATATATGGGAAGAAAATAAAATATGTGTACTATAATTACGGAATAAATTATCCTGAATTGTTCCCAAAACTGTCTGAAAGGGTTTTTCTGCGCATATTCAGGTTCCTGGCAAACGCCACAATAAGGAATGTTGACGAAGCGGTCAGCATAAGCTACTTCCTAAAGGGTGAGCTCAAAAAGGAAACTGGTATAATCAGCCAGGTGGAACATTGCAAGATTAACACCAAGAGATTTCACTTGGGAATAAATGGTTCTAAAATTAGAAAGAAATACAAAATAAACAATGAGCCGCTCCTGCTTTTTGTTGGAAGAATAAGCCCGCACAAGGGGGTGCACCTGCTGATAGAGGCGTTCAAACTTCTGAGAAAAAAGGTCCCAAACGCAAAACTCATAATTGTGGGAAAGCACTCTTTTGACGATTACTCAAAAAAACTGAAGGATTCTGCCGGCAGGAATGTTATTTTCGCGGGAGCAGTTAAGGATGAGGAAATGGCGCACTACTATGCTGCATGCGATGTCTATACAACAGCAACCCTGTGGGAAGGATATGACCTTCCGATTGCAGAGGCGCAGGCATGCGGAAAGCCTGTGGTCGCATTTAAGCTGTGCTCGCATCCCGAGGTAATCGATAAAAAGGGCATTCTTGTTGAGCCGAAAAACACAAAGGCATTTGCAGACGCTGTGATGAAGATATTGAAGA
>Ga0172366_10001125_pt1 | contig 20763 bp, 14 predicted proteins | sample LakKivSesite69cm_FD_114533 | JGI IMG/M metagenome (GOLD analysis project Ga0172366, IMG submission 114533) | Sediment microbial communities from Lake Kivu, Rwanda - Sediment site 69cm | ecosystem: Environmental > Aquatic > Freshwater > Lake > Sediment | place: Rwanda: Western Province, Lake...
CATGCATTGGCACCATCGTACCAAGTGCCGCTTGTAGAAAAACTACAGTTGATAGCCATGATATCGCCACCATCCACACCATATTGAACAGTAAAAACATACAAACCAGTACCACTTCCTGTGGTGGTGGTAGTGTTATAACCAGTGTTTACATCCAATAGAGTAACAGTGGTACCGTTTGGTATAGCGCCACTGCCACTATATGTTATGTAACCATAGATGCTACGAGGCCCCGATAAATCACCTTTTACATTTATATTAGTTATAACGGATGTAAAACTGATTATTAGAAATAATGAGATTACTATGCCAAGATGCTTTTTAATCGTCCTCATAACCTTTTTCCATCCGATATTTATTTTAAGATTGGTTGTTCTCCACTCACCACCTTTATATTATTTTACGATAGAGTTATAGTAATCTCTTCAGGGACATATATACATAATATGTCGTATTCATTAATTGTGAAATCATATAAAGTTTGGTTCAAATCGACATCATAGATATATGTAACCCATTCAGCATTAGACTGATCATATTTATATATTGCATATCCTGGTAGGAGCTTTAATCTACCTGCTAGCTCATTTGCCTTAAAATTATTGTTTACCGGCCATAATACATAGTTAAGACCTGGATTACCTGTTTTTGAAACATTATCATAGCTGTAACGAAATGCGATATTATTATTTTGTACCATATCTGTTTCTGATACCTCTACTCTTATGTTCTTCTCTGAGTTAACAGTTATTAAGATGATATCATATGTTGAAATAACAAAATCATTATTTTGTTCTGAAAAACCGATGATGTATTTTTCCCACTGCCCTGTTTCTATGTCGAATTTACCTATGGATTCATCCTCTGTTAGTCCATATGATGCTGCTAGAGTGCTAGCTTTAATTGCATTGCCTCTCCACACCAGATAATTATTACCGTTATTTATAGCGTTGAATCTTAGAGTTATTGTCAGTATGTTTTTATTGTCAGTATCATCTGGTTTAGAAACACTAATGGTTTTTTGTATATAATCTGACGCATCATCATCATCTGTAACCGTCAAATTAACATTAAATTCACCAATTATCTTATAGGTATGTACTGGGTTTTGCTCTGTGGAATTAGTTCCATCACCGAAATCCCAGAACCATTTTTCTATTGTTCCATCTGAGTCGTTTGAATTGTCATAAAAATTTATAGTGCTGCCAATTTTTGGGTTGCTAGGCGAGTATGTGAAGTCTGCTATTGGTGGTTTATTAGATGGTGGCTTTACTGATGGTCCTGTCACCGTTATGATTTGTGCATAGGAGTTTTGGCCGTCATTGTTGTCCGTCACAGTTAGTGTTGCTTGATATGAGCCTGGGTTGTAGTATTGATGTGTAGGATTTTGTTCTATAGAGTTTGTTCCATCTTTGAAATCCCAATACCAACTAGCTATGTACCCATTTTCATCTGTAGAAGAATCATTAAATTGTATGATGTCAGTTGTTTTTGGATTTGCTGGTGTATATGTAAAGTTTACAATCGGGAGTGGGTTGGTGATTGTTACATTTAACGTGGTTGACCAGCCGTTTCCAATTTCAGCATCATATGTATCTTTTGCTTTAATCTTTATAGAGAACGTATCTGAATCATTCCAAGTTTTTGAGATATTACATGTTTCATTTGAGTTGTATGGTCCTATCCAGCCACTATTTGTTCCATCGTCCCAGTCAAACCAGTAATAGATCTGATCATCGTCTAGATCTGTTGTAGATGTTGAATAGTTATAGGTTATACCTGTGTAACCTGAATTTGGACCCAGGGGTTGATTTGGTCTGTTTGGTGGTAGATTCCCTTCTATAGTTATGTTTATTTTTTCCCAGTCGTATTCCCCTGCCACAAAGATTTCGCTACCAGTGCATCCACCGTAATCAACGCTTACCGTCATTTCGTCCCCTGACTTGTCTCTAGTCTCATCTATAACATATACATCGCCGATATAGTAATACCCAGTGATACCATTGAAGGTTTTAGTCTCGACAGTTAAGGTGTTTGGTGGATCTATATCATTATCAGTGAGTAACACAGTTATATTATCTGGGATAGGTTCACCATTGCTGTATCTAACATATCCAAAAATAGTGTAGTTACCCACCTGGGCATAACTAATAAAGGAACTAAAACTGATAGAAAATATCAATAGAAAAATAAACGTAGTTGTTAGTTTAATAATTTTGTTTTTATTGCCACCCATCCTGGTATCGAATTAGTCATAATAAATAGGTGTTTTTAAAGTTTATTCCAAAAAATAATGCATGATTATTTATGAATCAAAAAAGATATGAAAAAGAATTTTTTATGTTATAGGTACTTGATTCTTTGGCCCATCGACATAAGTTACAATGATATCATATGTAGTAACATCAAAACTTTCTGATATTCCTTTGATATAGGTATCCCAGTTACCGGTTGTGGTATTCCAGCGATAAACAGCATAGCCAACTGGGAGATTTAGATAGCTAGCTCCTGCAAGCGTGGACATTGAAATATCAGTTGTATTACCCCAGCTGAAATAGTTTAACCCGCCATTTGCATCAAAAAGATCTACAGTTTTAGATTCCTCATACTCACCAGGATATCGTGACACATCTATCGCATCAGATTCATTCAGTATGATCATAACTACGTCATAGGTGTTAATATTAAAATTTTCGCCCCCCTCGCCGTAAACAAAAGTATGATAACCTCCACTTGGTTCGAGATTAGGATCATAAACCCCAAAAAGGTCATTCTCATGAAGTCCTAATAAGTTATCTTTTGCTAAAATATCTGAGTCGGTATTTGCTAAACCCCATACTATATAACCGATTCCATTGTTAATATCTTTAGCCAATTTAAATCTCTGTTTAACACTTATATCCTGGGTTGAATAGTCTTCTCTATGAGAGATGTCCTCTACTGTTAGATTAACTGTGTAATTACCTGCTCTCTTAAAACTATGATATACTACTTCTCCGCTATCATCAAAAATGCCATCGTTTTCAAAGTCCCAAGCCCAGTTTACAGCATTTGTTGAGCCGCTGCCATCAAATGTAACAACTTCACCATTATTAGGAGATGAATCTGAGGGGCTAAAAGATGAAATAATAGATGGAATTGTATATGAAACCATAATATAAATCTGAGTACATCTTACACTATCAACATCTAAAACTTTTAGCTTAATGCTTGATTGTAGACTCTCAATTTCTTCTTTTGTCCAAGCTTGCTTAGTAGCAGGATTAGTAGCCCAGTCTTCATAATAATCTGCATAAGAATCAGTTAGTGTTTCATCCATTTCTGCGCCATGCCTCTCTCCTCTGATGTTCAACCCGATATTTACAACTGCTTCTGCTGGAAACATAACAACCATTTTCATCCTGGCGGTGACACGGACGTTAGTAATAGTAACACCAACTAGCTCCTCAGATGATTTGTGGTGGAACTCTTCTATGCTGTCTATACGGTTTGTATAAATATATGTATCATCTTCATCTGGAGTTACTTCATCAACCATCAAATAATGAAATTTTGGCTCCGGATCCCCCTCAGAGTAGGGAGTCCAATCATGAACTTCACCGTCTCCATCTGGATATAGTATGACAGAAGGCGAAGCATATGTGACTGTGATATAAATCTGAGTACAACGAGCTTCCGCAGGACCTTCTATACTCGTTAAAAGTGTTGCAGTAAGACTGGTCTGCAGCTCGACAACATCTTCATTTGTCCAAGCACTCTCAGTAGCAGGGTTAGTAGCCCAGTCGTTATAATAATCAGTATATTCAACAGTTAAGGTTTTATCCGAAGCTGCACCATATCTATTAAGATTGATTTTCAACCCAATATTTACCTTCACAGCATTAAACTTATATAACTTTTTCATCCTGGCGGTGACACGGACGTTAGTAATAGTAACTCCCTCTAAATCCTCAGAGGTCTTATGGTGGAACTCTTCTATGCTGTCTATACGGTTTGTATAAATATATGTATCATCTTCATCTGGAGTTTCTTCATCAACCATCAAATAATGAAATTCCGGCTCCGGCTCCGACTCAGCGTAGGGAGTCCAATCATGAACTTTACCGTCTCCATCTGGATATAGTATGACAGAAGGCGGAGCATATGTGACTGTGATATAAACCTGAGTGACATAAACCCAAACATCAAGTGCTTTGCATTGAAGGCTTGACTGCAACCTATCAATGTCATCTTTTGTCCAAGCACTCTCAGTATCAGGGTTAGTAGCCCAATCTTTATAATAATCTGCATAAAAGCCAGTTAGACTTGTATCAGCAGCCGCACCATACCGTATTCCATTAACTTTCACTCCAATGTTTATCTGATTCAATACAAACTGAGTCTTCGCTCTAACATTGACACGAACATTGGTAATAGTAACATCCTCTAAATCCTCAGATATCTCATGGTTGAACTCTTCTACCGCATCCCATGTTGTTGTACAAACATGTGTTTCGTCTTCATCAGGTTCGCCGACTGGGTCATCGACTTTTGTGTAATGAACCGGAGTAGGAAATTCAATAGGAACGGGCTCCCATTCTTGAACAGTTCCTTCCCCATCTGGAAGGAGATCAACAGTCTGTTCTCCCCACTCTGCTTTTGCGGTTGATGGGATGAAGACAACAAATGTAGTAAAACTTGTTAAAAAAAGTATGATTACTATTGAAAGAGAACAGAGTTTTCTCTCTACGTGATTGTTAGCATTAATTTTTCTTTTTCTTTCTCTCCATCGCATATTCCTCTACCTCGCATCCTTATGTTATATAGTAACATGTTAGATTCTGTCATTAATACTATATATACTTACCTGGTAAGAATATCAGCAATGACAAAATAACAACTTGACATTTTGTCACCCCCCCCTTATAATATAATTCTCTCATTCTACATCTACAAATTCTCATAGTAGGAATTGTCTTTTCCCCAAATCTAGAACTCTTCATCCTCGTTCAAAAATCGGACCCTGCACCAGATACAAACAGTCATTCTGATTCTGTTCAAAAATCGTGACCTGTTTTTTCCTCCTATATAAACCTGCGTTCAAAATCCGTGACCTGCTCGGTGTTCAAAAGTTGGTACCTACAAACCCAATCATTGTTCAAAACTCATGAACTACTTCTTGCCCAAAAGTCAATACCTGCTTTGTCCAAAATCGAGACTTTTTTTGTTCAAAAGTCGGTACCTGTACATTACTTGCCCTGTGTCCAACATTCGAGATCCGATGGCGCCTAATTTTCGGAACACAAAATACATCAGCATTTAGCTTTATTTTTGTTCTTGTCAATATTTTTTTTAATAGGTATAACATTTGCTTCTGCTGGGTTATACTCGTAATACATGTTTTCATCAAACCATGCACATCGAATCGCCTGTAAGGGAGTTTTTGTTCGAAATGACAGCGCACGTGCATAATGATACAGTTGCCATGACGCTTTTCTATCTTTAGCGGCATCTGGTTTATAATCCAAAATATATACGATATCGTTTCTCACTTGTAACAGATCAATATGCCCTGTGATTCCATCATTGATGCTTTTCTCCCAATACCAAACTGGTATCTCGCATGCTATTGTTGCCTTGTCATTGATCACCATAAAAGTTTCAACCAGTTTATGTCTCTCACGATTATCCTTTGCTGCTTGTACGGCAAAATCCGCTATTTTGCATGCAAGGTTACTTGTCTTTTTCACCTCAGCCTTTGCTTCAAAACTTGGTTTAGAGCATCTCTCTCCAACTTGAAAAAATACATCTGGGCATCCTTTTTCAAAACGAAGTATATATTCCGCTAATCCTGGGAAACGTTTTCTTACGAAAGCATCCAGCTTATATTTATGATACATGAATTCGTAGTCAAGGTTCTCATGTTCGAATCTTTTGTTAAATAACACGTTTTCATAACTAGAAAATCTATCTCGAATTTTAGAGATCGGGCAAAGACTTTGAAACTCTTTTACCCAAGAGTAAACAGTGCTTTTACTTGTTTTAACCTTGTATTTTTTATTTACTAATCTACTTGTTTGATCGAGATTAAAACCAAGATTGTAAAAGTTGAGAGCATGATAGATAACACTTGTAGGGTACATCCTATGTTTTAAATATCTGTCAACAAAACGTTTTCTGCATGTTTTACAATAATACATCTGTTCTATTTTGTATCTTGTTTTTCTAATCCCTTTTTTGATAAAATCTTTGCTCTTACACCACGGACATATCATATTTTTCTTATTATATTAAAGCTATAATATATATAAATTTGTCTGCATGCCAAGATCCTAGTTCAGAGCGGCACCGTCTCGTTTGAATTTATAAAATTCTCAATTCGTAGGTAATCAAAAATGATAACCTACGCATATTAAATTTTTATAAGATTCAATGTAAATTTTTATTAAGATTCAATGGCATTCGACAGCATTAATAAACGATAACCTTTATCAACACATCCTACGATTCTGCACCTCGAATCCAATGTAAGAAGCAAATCTCTCTTGTTTTTTATCTTAAAAATCTTAAAAGTATATCTAAAAAGTATTAAAAACACAGCGTTGATCTGCCTGGTTACGGTTCAGAATCCAAGATGAAAACTACCATAAAAAAACAATTTTAAGAATAAATAGAATTAGCATGTCGAATATCTAGATGATTTTCTGCATATAGAAACAATTATTTGAAAATATTACTCAGATAGAAGCCATTTCCATAATGGAACAAACGCTATCTGCTTTCCATCAACGTTTTCTGTTCCGGAATAGTCCGCAGTAATAACAATTCCTTGTTTCAATTTGAATTTCTGCAAAGCCTCTACAAGACCGTTAACCTCCCGTTTTTTTGTTTTTCCATCAGCTATATCCCAACAAACTTGGAGGATATTGGTTGGTCCAAACCCCTCTTTCACTACAAAATCTACTTCTACTTTTCCATTTTTCCAGTAGTAAACATCTTTGCCTCTTCTTTTTAACTCTATAATCACAAGATTTTCCGCAAGCCTGCCCTGATCTTCTGAAATCTTAAACGATACCGCATTTCTCAAACCTGTGTCAATACAATATGACTTTTTGTTTTGTTTAAATTGAACTTTTGTTTTGTAGGAAAAAACATCCAAGGTAAAGAGGATGCATGATTCCTTCAAAAATCCCAAGTATTTTTCAACAGTCTCTATACTCAATTCCGTAGCATTTGCAATGCTTCTAAAGGAGAACTCTTTTCCATTATTGCTCAGCAAATGATAGCTTATTTTTTGTGCAATATCATACGATGCATTAAATCGAGAGGCAATGTCTCGTGATAGAATATCATTATAAACATTGGTCAGAATCATCTTTCTCTGGAACTCATTTTTTCCGATAATCTCAGGGAATCCGCCACTTTCAATATATGATTCCACATAATGAAGTAACTTGTTTCTGTTGTATTCTAAGTGATCGGGAGTGAAATTGTTCCAACCGACAAACGTTAAATACTCCTTGAATGAAAATGGGAAAACAACAAAGGTTACATGTCGCCCAGAAAGAACCCGTCCCATATCTTGGGTGAGTAATGAAGCGGAAGAACCAGAAATAAAAACTTGCATATATCTTTTTGTATCATAAAGTGTTCTTAGCCACCGCTCCCACCCTTTTTTTTGTTGGATTTCATCAAAGAAAATATGGGAAATATTGGGATTTATTTTTTCAATCGTTTTTATTATGTCGTCAAAAGATGCTTCATGAACATCAGGATCATCAAAGTTTAGAAAAACAATGTTTTTTGGCTCGACTTCATGTGCTATGAGTAATTTGACTATCTGGTACAGTATCGTTGTTTTTCCTGATCTTCTGATACCAATGATATCTTTGATATGTGGAATAGATAGGGTTTGAGTAATTTTTTCAACAATATCTCTCTTTACACCAGATAAGTTGGTAAGTAAATCGACGTCTGCCCACCAGGGGTTCCATTTTCGTATGGATTCTTCAAGCATAATGCCAGAATACCATTTTTATTTATAAATGTGTCGACAACAATAGACAATAATTGGTTATTTTCGTCTAGAATAGTAGACAAAAAAAGCTTACTTTAAATTTTTATCACATTTTTACAGTATCAATAAACGATAATCTTTATCAACACATCCTACGATTCTGCACTCGCAATGTACGAGGCAAAAATAAAAATTGGTTTAAAAAAAGGAATAACAGACCCTGAAGGAGCAAACACATTAAAAGCATTACATCTACTAGGCTTCAACACAGTAAAAGAAGCAAAAACCATAAGAATAGTAGACCTCACACTAGACGGAAAAAACAAAGATGACGTTAAAAAGAAAGTAGAAGAGATGTGCCAGAAACTCTTAACAAACCCAGTCATACATAAATACGAAATAGAAATAACACAAAAATGACTAATTTGACTTGGGGAGTGTACAAAATTGAGTATTGATAATTTATTTAAAAAAAAGAAAACATCTTTTGATTTACATGAGGTCGATCTTTTTTCAGCAACAAACAACCAGTTAAAAGAAATCAGCGACAAAATGGGACTAGCACTCTCAACAGATGAGATGAAACGCATAAGAGATTATTTCAAAAACAAAAAACGACTGCCAACAGAAGTAGAACTACAAGCGTTAGGCCAAGCATGGTCAGAACACTGCTGTTATAAATCATCAAAAATACCATTAAAAAAATATATCTACGGAGTTAAAGAAGATAAAATAGTTGCACGTGAAGACGCAGGTGTTATAAAATTCGATGACAAACATCATTACTGTGTAAAACTAGAGTCACACAACCACCCGTCAGCAATAGAACCGTACGGTGGCGCAGCAACAGGAATAGGCGGTGTTGTTAGAGACGTCGTCTGCATGGGGGCCCAACCAATCGCATTTATCGATCCACTATTTTTCGGACCACTTGATATACCATTCGACCAACTACCAAAAGGAGTGAAACACCCGAGATACCTTTTCAAAGGCGTAGTAGACGGTATACGCGACTATGGAAACCGTATAGGCATACCAACACTATGCGGCCAGATATACTTCCATGAAGGATACCTTGGTAATTGTCTCGTGAACGTAGGCTGTATAGGTATAATGAAAAAAGAGGAATTAATCCACAGCTGGGTGAAAGCACCGGGAAACGTCTATGTATACGTCGGTGGTAAAACCGGTAGAGATGGAATTCATGGAGTAACTTTTGCATCAGCAGAACTAACAGACGAGAGCGAAGAAAGCAGCAGATCAGCTGTACAAGTAGGAGACTCTATAACAAAAGAACCGGTCATACACGCAACTTTGGAATGCAACAGAAAAGGACTTTTAGAAGGATTGAAAGACTTCGGCGGCGGTGGTTTGTCATGCGTCTGCGGAGAATTAGCATACGAAGCAGGCTTCGGAGCGGAAATACATTTAGACAACGTTCCATTGAAAGAAGAAGGACTTTCGCCATGGGAAATCTGGGTATCGGAGAGCCAAGAACGAATGATGTTTATGGTTGAACCAAAAAACGTAGAAAAAGTACTACATATTTGTAAACAATGGGATGTAACAGCAGTACCAATAGGAAAAGTTATAAAAGAAAAAATAACACGCGTTTTCTACAAAGGAAACAAAATCCTTGAAATGGACATGGACTTCTTAACAGGCGGACCAGTGTATGACAGCTGCATAAGACCAGTTGTGCTACCAAAGCCAGAAAAACTTGAGAAAAAAGAGAAAAAATTCAAACAACCTGATATGAACACAACACTAAAACAACTTTTATCATCACACAACATAGCCTCGAAAGAATGGGTTATAAGACAATACGACCACGAAGTACGCGGAAACACAATCATAAAACCACTACAGGGAAAAATAAGCATGGAATCACATGGCGATGCAGCTGTAATAAAACCATTGGAAGACTCATACAAAGGCCTAGCAGTAACAGCAGACATAAACCCACGATTCATGGAACGAGACCCATACTGGGGAGCATGTGCAGTAATAGATGAGATATGTCGTAACCTAGTAGCAGTTGGTGCCAAACCAGACTCACTTCTTGACTGTCTAAACTTTGGGAACCCGGAAAAACCTGAGCGCATGGGAGAATTTTACGAGGCATGCAGAGGACTAGGCGACACGGCAAAAGCCCTTGGACTACCATTCGCATCAGGAAATGTTAGTTTCTACAACGAATCAATAAAAACATCTGTGCCGCCAACACCGCAGATAACAGCCATAGGCATAGTACAGGATATAAGAAAATCTGTGACAATGGATTTCAAAAAAACAGGAAACCCAATCTATCTAGTCGGAAAACAAACAGATAAAGAGATGGGTGGATCAGAATACTACAAAACAGTTGGAGTCGATGGTGGTAGAGTACCAAGAACAGATACAAAGATTTTAAAGAACTGTATAAAAGGAATATTAAATTCTATAGACAAAAAACACGTAGAATCATGCCACGACATAAGCGAAGGAGGCATAGCCGTCTGTCTAGCTGAGATGACAATAGGCGGAGACATAGGAGCATATATAGACGTATCAAAAGTTGGAAGAGAACTTAGAACAGACTTCAAGATATTCTCAGAAACAAACACAAGATGGATTATAGAGGTTAAAAAAGAAAAACAAAAAGATTTTGAAAAAACTCTAAAAACAAACAAAACACCATACATAAAAATAGGTGAAACAAAAGACAAAAAACTAGTCATAAAAGACAACAACAAAACAATTATTGATCTTGACATAAAAGTTTTGCGTGACTGTTGGAAGAATATCATTTGGAATACCATGGGTTGAAAGTAGATTAATATTTAATCCATCGTTGAATAATTTTTCCAAAAAAAAATTCTTAATTAATATAATGAAATGTAGACGAGGTTTAATCCTATCTTGAAAATTTAAAGCAAACATTTATATACATGACATATACTAATATATATATGGGATAATATGGTACAAGCTGTCATAAATATCAAAGAAAGGACAAATCGTATCCTTAACATCGTAAAAGCAAAATATGCTCTAAAAGATAAATCTCAAGCAATCGAGCTTGTAATAGAACAGTATGAATCAACTTTTTTAGAACCTGAACTACGACCCGAATACGTTGAAAAACTAGAAAAAATCAGAAAAGGAAAATACATCAAATTTAAATCAGTTGAAGAATTGAGAAAAAAAACTAGTTAAAAAGGTGTACAATGTATAATTTTTATATAAGCGAACACCTACAAAAAATTCTCAATAAATTGTCTAAAAAAGATAAATACACATATAATCAAATTTTGAAAAAAATTGATGAGATCATAAATTCGGAAAATATTGAACACTACAAAAACCTACGTTACAACATGAAAGATTCCAAACGGGCGCATATTGGACATTTCGTTCTTATATTTCAGTACAAAAAAGAGGAAAATCTTATTTTATTTGATGATTTTGATCATCATGATAATATTTACAAATAAAAAAATAAGAGATATTTAGAAAAATACAATCTTGGATATAATGGGCTAATTTTTTATTTACACAGAGCACAATATTGAAATATATCTCTTTCTTTCCCGGCTCACGTGAATAATAACCAATCAAAAAACAAAGAAACAAAAGGGGTACAAACTTTATTAGGTGACCCTAAAAAAGCTATCATAAAACTTTCAATACCAATGATTGTAGCGATGACAGTACAAACATTTTATACACTAGTTGACACTTTATGGGTATCAGGTCTAGGTGTAGATGCACTTGCAGCTATCCAATTCGTTTTTCCATTCTCATTCATGGCAACAGCACTAGCAACAGGGATAGGCATAGGCGGAGGATCAGCAATATCAAGAAAAATTGGAGCAAAAGACAAAGCAGAAGCAGATAACGTTGCATCACACAGCATGATAATAACGCTGACAATTTCTGTAATTTTCATGATAACAATTTTTACACTTGCTGAACCAATTTTCACTGCGATGGGTGCAGGAAGAACAATACATATGGCAGTAGTCTACGCGCAGATATTGGCAAGCGGTACGATACTCGTATTTTTTTCGTTCGTGGCAAATTCGATACTAAGAGCAGAGGGGGATGCAAAAAGAGCCATGATCGCCATGGTTTTAGGTGGAGTAACCAATGTCATAATTGATCCGATCTTTATTTACACCTTGGGGTTAGGAGTATCTGGTGCTGCTTGGGCAACAGTCATATCAATGAGCATCCCAGCCTCACTATTATTCTACTGGCTATTCATAAAAAAAGACACGTATGTAACGACAACATTACACGATTTTCATTTTAACAAAAAAATCATAAAAGACATATTTCAAGTTGGATTACCTGCATCAGCAATGCAGCTATCAATGGCTATAATGATGATAATAATCAACCTGATTTTAATCAATGTTGGCGGCATAGATGGCCTAGCGGTTTTTTCAGCAGGATGGAAGGTTGTAACAATCGCAACAATGCCACTACTGGGAATGGCAACAGCAGTTGTATCGGTAACAGGTGCAGCATATGGTGCAAAGGACTATAAAAAACTAAAAACAGCAAACATCTATTCAATAAAGACAGGATTTATTCTAGAATTAATCATTGCAATATCAACATTCTTTTTGGCACCATATATAGCCATAGCATTCACACAAGGGGAAGGATCAGAGCGAATACTAGATGATCTAACTGCGTTCCTTCAAATAATATGTATATTTTATCCATCAAGCGCCTTTGGAATAACATCATCGGCAGTATTCCAAGGCATGGGAAAAGGAATCTACTCGCTTATAGTGACACTATTTAGAACAATTATATTAATACCGCCACTTGCCTGGCTGTTTTCAGTAACATTTAATCTAGGCATCCAAGGTGTTTGGTTAGGGATAGTAACATCAAACATAACCGCAGGGATGATAGGGTTTTTATTCGCAGCCTTTTACATAAGAAAAATCACAAAAAAACAAACATAAAAACTATTAAATCAAAGAACTAACATTCCAAGACACAGTGATGAACGAACCCTTACTGAACCATTTTGGTGATGATGAAGATCTTGAGTGCTGAAAAACTTATTATATAAAAGTTGAGAGGATATTTGCTATCCTCTCTAAAAAAACACCATCTTTTTTACTGAAAGCATTTTTGGTATCAGAATCGATATCGATCTCACCAATAACTAAACCATTTCTTTTTATCGGAATCACTATCTCAGATTTTGTTGAAACAAAACAAGAGAGATACCTTTTATCAACTGAGACGTCAGGCACGATCTCAGTTTTACCACTCTTAGCAGCTGAACCACAAACACCCCTGCCAACCGGTATCTTCGTATGTTCTGTTGCTTGCTCGCCACGCCAAGGACCGAGAACAAGCATGTCACCACGTAAAATGTAAATCCCAACCCAACTATACAAAACAAAATTATCATATAAAAAATCAACAACCTTCTGCAAAACATTAGATTCTTTGCTACTAGCAATTATCCCTTTTATCTTCTTCTCTGCCAACAAATACTTCATAAACACTCCTTCTAATAATCAAGAAGACTTTTCTGTGTATCCTTCGGTTTCAAAACAACAGAACTAACTACACCATCATGCGGCAATTCTATAGAACCGTATTGACCACCACCACCAGGTCTGATAATCACCTTTTTTTCACGGAAAGCCTGAATAGCTTCAGTGATAGCTGGTGCTGTAACCTTCGCTATCTCATTTATATCAGCATCAATCAACACGTTGATCTCGCTACCAAAAGCAGTAATTAGTTCATCCCATCTTTTATTTACAGTCTGAGTAAAAGGGTTATGCTGACCAACTGCTTTTGTAATAATCTCAGAAAGTGGAATTAGATGAACATAAGGCGGTCTATGATCTGGATGTACAGGCTCATTAAAATTGGCTATTTCATTAATTCTATCTTTTACACCTTTTTTTATACGTTTACCGCAGCTACATTTCCATTTACGCCTCTGCGCCTCTTCTAGAGTATAATGTGTAAAACATGAGATGCATGCTGACTCATGATACTTACCTTCTTGAGGGGGCAGACCAACATTCAAAATCGGTTTACGACCACCGGTTCTGAGTATAGCTTTTTTGATTTCATCAAATGTTGCATCCTCGACTTGTAAACGATTAAACTCACGGGCAAGACGAACAGGATGCGGGCTATGACAATCAGAGTTTGTTAGAAAAGTAAGTCTATGCAGCTCTTTGATCTTATCTGCAAAATCAGTATCAGCAGAAAGGCCAAGCTCAATAAAATAAACGTAATCTGCTAAATCACCGTAGCAGCTTTCCAAAGAATCATGATAGGCATACATGGCTGTCCAGGGTGTGAAACCATGAGCAGGCCCTATAACAACGCCAAGGTCTTTTGCTATGCTAGCAAGTTCCGGACCACCCATATCAACATTTGGTCTACCATCTGTCTCAAGATTCTTTGATTTAGATTTTATTCTCTCTTTGAAATCCTCAACAGCAGAAACACTTGGAAAATAAAACAAGTGATGCACACGCCTCTGATCCTCAACCTCAGTACTAAGAATGAAACGTGTACCATTCATCTCAAAAGTACCATCATCAATAACACTGCAGGATTTTATCTCCTTCATCCAACCGCTATGCAAACAGTCACCAGTTGCAACAACTTGAATACCTTTGCGCGGTGCCTCAAAAGATAACATCTCAATGCTCATCTTGTCGCTGGTAGCACCAGAAAAACGTGAATGGATGTGAAGATCAGCGTTTATGATCATAAATCCCCCAAACGGATATGCATAGCACAGTTTTAGTATTTATTGATAAAAATATAGCCCTTAATTAATCTCTATAAAAAACACGATTTTTCTCCATATATAGTAACATTTATTAGTGTCTACTCCATATGAGTCTCCAGTAGAAATTAGCCCAAGAGAGGGGATTAAAAAACACTCGACAAAAACCAATGGAAATTAGTGTAAACTTTAACATGAGGAAAAATCATGAAAACAAAGAAAAAAACGGTAAAAACAGCAAAAAAAATCAAGAAAACAAAACCAAAAAAAGTTAAAAAAATATTAAAAAAGAAATCAAAAGTTTTACCTAAAGTTAAAAAGAAACAGATTAAAGTTAAACCAAAAATAAAGAAAATAAAATCAAAAAAAGCAAAGTTAAGACCTGTAAAAAAATTAAAGAAAACAAAAATAAAAATGGTTCCTAAAATTAAAAAGAAAATAAAAGCAAAACCAAAAACCATGAAAACAAAAATATCAAAAAAGCCTAAAACCAAAAAAATAAAATTAAAAAAAGCAAAAATAAAAACATTAAAACCTAAAAAAATCAAGATTAAATCAGCGTACATGGCTTCAGAACAGAAACTAGAAGAGCCAATAAAAGAAACAGCAAAAAAACAGGAAACAACTGCCTATGACTCAAGTAAAATACAGGTCTTGGAAGGTTTAGAATCAGTACGCAAAAACCCAGGGATGTATATAGGCAGCACAGACATAAGAGGATTACACCATCTTGTTTATGAGGTTGTAGACAACTCAGTAGATGAAGCACTAGCAGGTTTCTGTACAAACGTAAAAGTATCATTAAACAAAGACGGTTCAGTAACAGTTATAGACAACGGAAGAGGAATACCGGTTGACATACACGAGAAATACAAAAAACCAGCTGTCGAAATTGTTTTAACCACACTATATGCTGGGGGAAAATTCGACAAAAAAGCATACAAAGTATCAGGTGGACTACATGGGGTAGGGGTATCAGCTGTAAACGCATTATCAAAATGGCTTGAAGTAAGAGTTAGAAGAAACGGGAAAGAATATTTCCAGAGATACGAACGAGGAAAAACAGTTACACCACTAAAGATAGTTGGCAGTGCAAAAGAGACTGGGACAACTATAACATTTCTACCAGACTCTGAGATCTTTGAGACAACAGAATTCAACTATGATACTATAGTGACGAGATTAAGAGAAATGGCTTTTCTTAATGCAGGGTTACAAATTGAGTTCAAGGACGAAATAAGTAAAAAACAAGAGACACACAGATACGACGGTGGTGTAAGCGAATTTGTTACTCACATAAATAAAAACAAAACATCGTTACATCCGTACCCTATATATTTCCAGGGTGGAAAAGATGATGTACAAGTAGAAGTAGCTATGCAGTACACAGATGGTTACACAGAAAATATTTTCACATTTGCTAATAACATAAGTACGCCAGAAGGTGGTACCCATCTGTTTGGTTTCAAAGGAGCGCTAACTAGAGTTTTGAATGATTACGGTAAGAAAAATAAGTTTTTTGATGAAAATGATAGTCTGAGCGGAGAAGACTGCAGAGAAGGGCTAACAGCTGTTATATCATGTAAAGTTATAAGGCCACAGTTTGAAGGGCAAACAAAATCAAAACTCGGCAACTCAGAAGTACGCGGTGTTGTAGAAAGCGTCACCTACGAAAAATTATCTCAGTTTTTAGAGGAAAACCCTAGTGTTGCACGTACAATTGTTGATAAGGCTGTGGTTGCAAGTAAAGCACGTGATGCAGCTAGAAAAGCAAGAGAGCTTACACGCAGGAAAGGTTTGCTTGAATCATCCGCGTTACCAGGAAAACTAGCTGATTGCTCATCTCGCGACCCAAGTAAATCTGAGCTTTATATTGTGGAAGGAGACAGTGCAGGCGGAAGTGCAAAACAAGCTCGTGATAAAGAATTCCAGGCGATTCTACCACTAAGAGGAAAGATTCTCAATGTTGAAAAAGCACGTATGGACAGAATATTCAAAAGCGAGGAGATCCTGCATTTGATTACCGCGATAGGCACAGGTATAGGAGAAGAATTCAACATAGATAACGCAAGATATCACAGAATAATATTGATGACTGATGCCGATGTCGATGGTGAACATATACGCACTTTACTTCTAACGTTTTTCTTCAGATACATGCATCCAATAATAGAAAAAGGATATCTTTACATAGCGCAGCCGCCGTTGTATAAAATTACAAAAGGAAAGACTTTAGCATACGCATATTCTGATAGAGAAAAATTACAGAAAGTAAAAGAACTAGGAGAAACAGGCATCGGCATACAGAGATACAAAGGTCTGGGAGAAATGAACCCTGAGCAACTATGGGAGACAACCATGGACCCAGTTAACAGGGTTATGGCCCAGGTAACAATTGAGAACGTGGTTGAGGCTGATGAACTTTTCACTATACTAATGGGCGAAGTAGTTGAGCCTAGAAGAAATTTTATTGAAACACACGCAAAAGATGTGGTAAATCTGGATATATAGGATGAGATTTTATGAGCGACGAACAAGAAAAAAAAGATTTTATACGTGACATAAACGCTGAGATGAAACGCGCATTTATTGACTACTCAATGAGTGTTATAATGAGCCGCGCCCTACCAGATGTACGGGACGGGTTAAAACCTGTTCACCGGCGTATCCTTTACGCAATGAATGATATGGGCCTTACGTATAATAAACCATATAAAAAATCTGCACGTGTAGTAGGTGAGTGTTTTGTTGAAAGCACTATGGTTTTAACTGAACGAGGTTTAACGTATATCAAGGATATTAAAAGAGGAGATAAGGTTTACACCCAGAACGGTATCAAAAAAGTCAAAGAATTATATATAATGCCAAAGAGAGAACTATTAAAAGTCACTCTTGAAAACGGACTAGAAAACCAGGTTACTAAATCTCAAAAATTCAAGGTTTTAACAAAAGATTTAAAATTTGAATGGAAAGAAACAAAAGATTTGACAAATAAAGATTTTGTTGTTGTAAAATATGATTATCCTAAAATTTCAAATTTTATTAAGCTGAATAAGGTAAAAAAAATTTCAAAATATTTGAACGAAAATATAGGTTATCTTTTAGGTATTTTTCTTTCAGATGGATGGATATCAGAAGACTATGGGCTTAAAAAATGTCCAAGAATCTGTTTTTATGGAGGGACAGACAAAGAAATTGCAGAAAAAATTGTTTCGTTAGTTGAAAAAGAGTTTGGATATAGACCAACTATTGAAGAAAAAAAATATCAGTTAAAATCAAAGAAAAAACATAGTATTTATAGTGTCAGAATTAACAGGAAAGAAATTAATGATTTTTTTGTTTCTAATTTTAATTTAAAAAATTTAAATGCTTTTACTAAAAAAATCCCCTCGCAGATTTTTAGTTCGCCAGAGAAAGTAGTTTATTCATTTATTTCTGGTTTGATCGAAGGCGATGGATCCATACATAAAAATAGAAATACGATTCATTACGGTTCAATATCTGAAGAATTGATCAATGAATTAATGCTTCTTCTGCAACATAGAGGGATTTTCAGTTCAAAACATATTGATAAAGATTTAAAAACTCATTATATGGCTAACAGAAAAATTACTGATCATCATATGTTTTTTTATCTAGAGATAAATGGAAGCAATGCAGTTGAACTAGCAAAAAACTTAAACTTACAAAATCCAAGGAAAAAATTACTTGTTCAAAAAATTGCTGAAGACAACGTAACTAAAAGAGATGCGTGGTCTAAATATGATATCATACCATATTCGGGGGAAATAATCTTTGAGGAACTAAGTAATCAGCATCTTGGTGGAGGATGGTATGAAGATACAAATGGAGAAAAATTCAGAGACGGCATAAAATATCCTGATGGGTGCAAAATAAGATATTCAAAAGATTTAAAAACAAAACCTTTACATTTAACACAGATTAAACAATGGGGCATTAAAGAAAAATTAGATCGAATCGGGTCTAGTTTAAATGAGTTTGTAGAATATATTCTTAAAGAAAAAATAAGTTTTCTTAGGGTTAGTTCAGTAAAAAGAATTGATGAACACGTAACTTATGATATTGAAGTAGAAAGTGATCATGAGTTTATAGCCAATGGAATGGTTTCACATAACTGCCTTGGAAAATATCATCCACATGGCGACCAAGCAGTATATGATTCTATGGTTCGTATGGCACAGGATTTTTCACTTAGATATCCTCTGGTTGACGGGCAAGGAAATTGGGGTTCGATCGATGGAGATTCTGCAGCTGCATTAAGATATACAGAAACACGTATGGCAAAAATTACTAGCCTTATGCTTCAAGATATTGAAAAAGAAACCGTAGAATGGCGTGATAATTTCGATGGTTCTTTGAAAGAACCTGATGTACTCCCAGCTACACTACCAAACCTTCTTGTAAACGGTTCATCAGGTATAGCAGTTGGTATGGCTACGAACATGGCGCCACATAACATCTGCGAAATCGTCGATGGTATAATGAAAGTAATAGACAACCCTGAGATTTCAATAGCAGATTTGATGGAAGTGATAAAAGGTCCTGATTTCCCAACAGGAGGAATAATCTACGGTAGAGGCGGGATACTAAATGCTTATTCCACTGGCAGGGGACTAATAAAAGTAAGGGCTAAAACATCGGTTGAAGGTGAAGAGAAAAAGAAAATCATAGTCCATGAACTTCCTTACATGGTTAACAAATCTGAGCTTTTACAAAACATAGTAGAGCTGATAAAAGAAAAGAAAATCGAAGGAATATCAGACCTTAGGGATGAAAGTGACAGAAAAGGCATGCGTATAGTAATGGAGCTTAAACGCGATGCAATCGAAGACGTTATATTAAATCAGCTTTTTGAACACACCCAGATGCAGTCGTCATTTGGTATACTAAACCTAGCAATTGTAAAGGGTGAACCAAAGGTTCTCACATTAAAAGAACTTATACAACAGTACATAGAATTTAGGATAGAAATCATAACTAAACGAACCACCTATGATCTTAAGAAAGCAAAAGAAAAAATGCACATCCTTGAAGGGTTGATGATCGCCCTCAAGAACATTGATGAAGTAATAAAGATCATTAGAAGCAGCAAAGAAGTAGAAGAAGCAAAAGATCGTTTGATGAAACGATTCAAACTTTCAGAGATACAGGCGAAAGCAATACTTGATATGAGGTTGCAGAAACTTACAGGCATGGAGATAGACGCTCTTCAAAAAGAACACATTGAAACAAAAAAACTTATAGAACAACTGGAAGAGTTGCTGAAAGAAAAACAAAAGATACTGAACGAAATTAAAAGAGAGCTGCTTGAATTAAAAGATAAGTTCGGTGACGCTAGAAGAACACAGATAATTGAAGGGGAAGCTGGAATAGAAATAGAAGACTTGATACCAAAACAGGATGTTGTAATCACAATAACAGACAGTGGCTACATAAAACGCATACCAGTTGAAACATACCATACCCAGCACCGTGGTGGAAAAGGACTAATAGGTATGGAGACGAAAGAGGAAGACATAGTTGTCGACTTGTTTGTAACCTCAACACATGATTACATAATGTTTTTCACAAACTTTGGCAAAGCATTCTGGCTTAAAGGATACAAAATACCAGAGGGGAGCAGACACGCAAAAGGAAAGGCTATAATAAACTTGCTACCAAGATTGGAAGAGGGAGAACAAGTAGAAACAGCCATACCAGTACATGAATTTGATGATCAGCATTATCTGGTTTTTGTAACCAAAAAAGGGTTGATTAAAAAAACAGTTTTATCTGGATACAGCAACATAAGAGTAAACGGTATAAGAGCAATAAACCTAGAGGAAGGAGACGAACTGATAAGCACAAAAATGTCAGATGGAAAACAAGTGATAATGATAGCAACAGCAAGCGGTCAGGCTTGCAGGTTCAACGAAAAAGAAGTTAGACCAATGGGACGAGTGACAAGAGGTGTAATAGGTATTAGACTAAACAA
>Ga0172366_10001126_pt1 | contig 20761 bp, 18 predicted proteins | sample LakKivSesite69cm_FD_114533 | JGI IMG/M metagenome (GOLD analysis project Ga0172366, IMG submission 114533) | Sediment microbial communities from Lake Kivu, Rwanda - Sediment site 69cm | ecosystem: Environmental > Aquatic > Freshwater > Lake > Sediment | place: Rwanda: Western Province, Lake...
AAATATTTTTAACTTGTGACTACACCGCCAGAACTGTGCCACACATCGGTTTTCAAAATGCGGATGTGCAACTTAGTACACAATTTATTAAATACCCATACACATAATTCGCCCATAGAGGGCTTTTCGTGCATTATGATTGATTAAATCCGAATATCGCCTGCCTGCCGGCAGGCAGGAAATCCCAAATCTGAAACAAATACGAATGACAAAAATCTCAAAATGAACTACCCCGCCGCAAGCCCGCCTGTGGCGGGCAAACAGCGGGGTATCAAAAACAAAGGCATTGAACGCCCCAAGAGGCGGGGAATGATACCCTTGCCCGTTTTACCCGCCTTAGGTGTGGCCTATGGGCGGGATTCAAAACCTCAAGATCAACCTCGTTTCCTCATTCTGAACACAGTATTTGATATAACACGACTACTACGATCCACTCACCCTCATCCCTCATCCAGCTCATGGATATTTACCGTGGGAAAAGCCGACAGTTTCTCCCGGAACAGGCCTCGGATCTGGGCAAGGCGCTTCTCTGTCTTTGCTTCAAAACGAAGCACCAAAACTGGCTGCGTGTTGGAGACGCGAACCAACCCCCACCCGTCACCAAAAAGCACCCTGGCGCCGTCAATATCAATCACATCGTACTCTTTTTTAAACTCCTCGGTCATTCTCTGAACAACCGCAAATTTATCCTCATCAGGACAGGTGATGCGAATCTCCGGAGTGGAGACAAACTTCGGCAGTTCGTTTGCAAGCCTGCTCAGGGATCTCTCCTGTGCTGACAAATACTGAAGCAGCCGAAGGGAAACATAGATCCCGTCATCGAATCCAAAATAGCCGTCCTCAAAAAAGATGTGCCCAGACATCTCACCTGCCAGAGGGGCTCTTTTTTCTTTCATCTTCTTTTTGATCAGGGAATGCCCTGTCTTCCACATAAACGGAACGCCCCCGGCTTCTTCGATGACTTCCGGAAGCATCTGAGAACATTTGACGTCAAATAAAATTTCAGCCCCCGAATTTCTGGAAAGCACATCCCTTGCCAAAAGAGCCAGCAGTTGATCGGCAAAAACCACATGCCCCTTTTCATCAACAACCCCCACCCGATCCGAATCGCCGTCGTAGCCCAGTCCCACATCGGCCTTCTCTGCCACCACTTTTGAACGCAAATCTTTCATGTATTTCATGACCGTGGGATCCGGCAAATGGTTGGGAAACGTCCCATCCGGTTCGCAGTAGAGTGGTATCACCTTGCAACCTAAATTTTCAAGCACCTCCGGGGCAATGGGTCCGGCCGTTCCATTTCCGGCATCCACCACCACCTTGAAGGACCGCTGAAGCCGAATCCGACCTTTCAGCATCTCCTTGTAATCAAGGACGATCTCTCTTTGCGTCCGCTTCCCAGCACCTGTTTCAAAATCGCTTTTCTCGATGCGAGTTTTTAGATCTTGAATTTCCTGGCCGTAGAGAGAAAGAAGTCCCTCGTTGAGCTTTACACCGTTGAACTCGATGGGATTATGGCTCCCAGTGATCATCGCGCCGCCGTCGGTCTGAAGATGGACAATGGAAAAATAGAGAACCGGAGTCGGCAAAACGCCCACATCCACAACGTTCATACCTGTGGACAACACTCCTTTCACCAAAGCATCATGAATACGCTCCGAAGAAAGGCGAACGTCTCGGCCAACCGAAATTCGGTAGAATCCTTTTCGCACCATGGTTGTTCCGTAGGATTTTCCGATACGTTCCACGGTCTCGTCATCCAAATCGCGATCCGCAATTCCCCGAATGTCGTATTCTCGAAAAATGGTTGGGTTCACTCTCTGCTCCTTATGCCTCTCGCGTTTCCTGTCCAGACACCCACAACGACCCGTTCGATGCCGTTCAAATCGGGATAGGCTACAACGTCCTGGTATTTCAGTTTTCTTAAAATGTTTTTTACCTCTTCGTGCTGACCATCCCCTACCTCAAAAAAGAGCCTGCCGTCTGAGCGTAAAAGCTGTCTTCCCTTTTGGGCAATGATCCTGAAAAAGACGAGTCCATCCTCCCCATCGCATAAAGCGCTCTTTGGCTCGTACTGGCGAATCTCGATGGGCAGATCATCCCATGCTTCCGCGGAGATGTATGGAGGATTGGAAACAACCAAATCAAAGGGCGAATCCATCGCCTGTGCAAAATGGGGTTCTCTTATGTCCGATTGAAGGAAACGTACCTTCCCTTCTACACGATGCATGCGAGCGTTTTCACGAGCCACAGAGAGGGCTTTTGGAGAAGAATCCACGGCAACCACGTCTGCGCTTTTCAGATATCTTGCCAGACTCACCGCAATGTTGCCGCTTCCTGTGCCAATGTCTAAAATGCGGATGCCCGCTTGGTTCTTGGCCGTCTCGATAATTTTCTCGACCAGAATCTCTGTCTCCGGTCTGGGGATGAGCACATCCGGTGTTACTTTAAACGACAGCGCCATGAATTCCGTTTCTCCCAGAATGTACTGGAGCGGCTGGTGAGCGGCCCGTCTCCGGACAAGGTTCTTGTACCTCTCCCTTTCACTGGCCTTCAACAGCCTGTCAAAGGATAGATAGAGTTCGGCTCTCGAAAGTCCCAGCACATCCCCCATCAGCCGTTCGGCATCGAGCCTTGGGTTCTCAATTTCGCTGGTTTTTAAATACGTGGCCGCTTCTTTTACGATGTCTCTCAAAGACCGGATTTTTTCACTCCCCACAACAAACGTGTCCCCTATTTTCTTTTTCAAATTTCACACCGTAAAACATAACAATTTTTCACACAATTTTCAATGGATTTGTCGCATCTTGCCTGTGATAAGCAAATTGTTCCGATGCATGTTTTTTCCCTTGATTCTGTTGAGGAGAAATGTTACAATACAAACCAGACGCATAAAGATCAAAAAACAATGTGCCTACTCGTGAGGAGGAATTCGCCATGCCATCCAATAAACCGCGGTCTCAAAAACTTTCGCCGAATCAACTTCGATGGCGATGCGACCCGAACACTCTGGGAATTCGTACCACGGACGACGTGCCTCCGTGCAAAGAAATCATCGGCCAGGAACGGGCCATTCGGGCCATCCGGTTGGGCCTGAATCTAAAAAGTCACGGTTACAACATCTATGTCTCCGGGCTTACAGGAACCGGGAAAACAACAACCATAAAAAAATTGCTCGAACAGATGGACTCCAAAGGCCCTACTCCGGACGACATCTGTTACGTGTTTAATTTTCACGATTACGATTCGCCTTCCGCTCTGACTTTCCCGGCCGGACAAGGGAAAACCTTTGTGCGGGATATGGACAAAATGATTTTTTCTCTGCGAAAACACATCCCTCAGATCTATGAAAGCGACAGACATAAAAATCAGCGCAAAGAAATTATTGAAAATTACAAGTCAAAAGTACAAGCAGCCGTTCAGCAGTTTGAGGCAAAGGTGCAAAAAGAGGGACTTTCCCTTGTACAGATTCAAGCCGGACTCGTCACCCGTCCGGAGATCCTTCCCGTGGTTGAAAAAACTGTTGTCCCTTGGCAAAAGCTGAGCGAACTGGTGGCTGAAGGAAAAATTGATGAAGCCACCGTGGTCGAACTCCGGAAAAAACACGACCGGCTCATGGGAAATCTGGAGAAAATCGCATCCTCGCAGCAAGAGTTGGAAAAAGAAACCCAGGAAGCCCTTCTAAAACTCGAACAGGATGCAGCAAAACCTACCGTGCAATCGCACATCGAAGCCCTTAAGAAAAAATATACCTCCAAAACCGTCGGCAGTTATCTGGATGCGGTTCAAGAACACATTCTCCAGAATCTGAACCGTTTTAAAAAAGAAGAAGAGGAAGAAGGGCAAAAGACAATCTCTCTTCTTCCCACACCCAAGCATCCCAACACGGATCTCTATCTGGAGTACAAAGTCAACCTCATTGTGGACAACTCGAATACCAAAGGAACCCCCATTGTGATCGAGACCGCGCCAACATACAACAATCTTTTCGGTACCATCGAACGCTCCTGGGATCCCCTGGGCGGATGGCGCACCGATTTCACCAAGATAAAGGCCGGCTCCATCCTCCGCGCCAACGGGGGCTATCTGGTCTTCAACCTCATCGATGCCGTGACCGAGCCCGGTGTTTGGAATGTACTCAAAAGGACATTAAAAAACCGGCAGGTTATCATTCAAGGACTGGAAACCCTTGCAGGTTTTGCCATGTCGGCTCTCAAACCCGAACCTGTGGAGATTGACGTGAAAGTCCTCGTGATTGGAGACGAATTCACCTATCGCCGCATTTATGAACTGGACGATGAATTTAAAAAAATATTCAAAATCCGGGCGGATTTCGATACGGTAATGGATAACAACAAAAAGGCAATCCAACAGTACCTGGGTTTCACATGCAAGATCACCAAAGAAGAAAAGCTCCTTCCCTTTGATAAAACGGCCTTGGCCGACATTGTGGAATACGGCGTTTGGCTTTCCGGGCGCCAGAAAAAACTGTCCACCCGATTCAGCGATGTTGCGGATATTATCCGAGAAGCCCATTTCTGGGCAACCCAGTCCAAAAGCAAAATCGTTGTATCCCAACACATTGACAGAGCCATTGAAGAAAAAAAATACCGGCTTAGGATGATTGAAGAGAAGATCCAGGAGATGATCGAAGATGGAACCCTGATGATTGATATTCAAGGGACACGGATAGGACAGGTGAACGGACTTTCTGTTTACAGTCTCGGCGATTACGCGTTCGGCAAACCCGCCAAGATCACAGCCGAAACTGCCATGGGAAGATCAGGAATCATCAACATTGAACGGGAAGCAGGCATGGGTGGACAAACGTACAACAAAGGCGTTCTCATCATCGCGGGTTACCTCCGGCGAATGTACGCTCAGGACAAGCCCTTGACAATGTCTGCATCCCTCTGTTTCGAACAATCCTACTCCGGTGTGGACGGAGATTCTGCTTCCTCCACAGAGATTTACTGTCTTATCTCATCTTTGTCCGAAATTCCTCTCAGGCAGGATATTGCAGTAACCGGTTCGGTGAACCAAAAAGGCGAAATCCAGCCTATCGGCGGCGTGAACGAAAAGATTGAAGGCTTCTTTGATGTTTGCAAGGCAAAGGGTTTGACGGAAAAGCAGGGGGTGATGATTCCCAAGAAAAAAAGTGATGATCTTATGCTCCGGAAAGACGTGGTGGAAGCGGTGCAAAATTCCAAATTTCACGTCTGGGCTGTGGCGACCATTGACGAAGGTATCGAAATTCTCACAGGGAAACCGGCAGGAGCCAAGGACAAAAACGGGAACTATCCCGGTGGAACTGTGCACTATCTTGCCAATCGAAAACTCGATAATTTTGCAAAGCGCATAAAAGATTTTTGGCCCGGAGAATAGAATATTCCACTCTGTGGATCCAGACCTGAAGGCATCTTTACACAACAAAATAAACCTTGGTAAATCTGGAATCGAATCGGAACGGATCACAATCTTTCATAATGCACCCTATACTTTTTCAGCCTTTCGGGAACGACATCTACTCCGATCCCAGCACCTTCAGGGATTGGGATAGATCCGTCCGGTGTGAGAACCACAGCACGGTCCACAATGTCCTCTTTAAAATAGCGGGAAGTTTCCGACGTATCTCCGGGCAGAACAAATCCGGGAAGCGTTTGAAGGTGGATATTGAACGCCCTTCCGATTCCTGTCTCCAGCATGCCGCCAGACCATACTTTAATCTGGTTTTCTCTGCAGAATTCCGCAATCCTTTTTGCCTTCACGATTCCACCGACCCGGCCCTGTTTGATATTGATAATTCTGCAGCTTTTCAAGGACACGGCTGTTTTCGCATCATCCAGTGATTTGATGGATTCGTCAAGGCAGAGAGGCGTCTTCAGCTTTTTTTGCAACAGCGAATGAAAATAGATATCCTCGTAATTCAGCGGCTGTTCAATCATCATCAGTTGGAACGCATCCAATCGCTTTAAGCGATCCGCATCCTCCAGACTGTAATCGGCATTGGCATCGGCCATGAGGAGAATGTCTGGGAAAACCTCACGCACTGCCCTTACAACATCAATGTCCTTTCCCTTCTTAATCTTGATTTTTATTCTTCCGTATTTCTTGTCCACTGCCTCCTGGATCAATGCCAAAAGTTCATCGGAACGCTCTTGAATACCGATGCTGATTCCTGACATAATTTTTTTCAGATTCCCCCCGATGAGCCGGAAAAGGGGAACTCCCCTCTTTCTGGCCAAGAGATCCAAAAGAGCATTCTCCACGGCTGCCTTCGCCATGTTGTGCCCTCGAATCCTTTCAAAACTGCCTAAGGCCTCTTCCACAGAAAAATTGTGCATCGTTCGAAGAAGGGGAATTAAGAAATCCCGGATGATATGGGATGCGGTTGTATTGGTTTCATAACTGTAATAGGGATCCGCTGCGGACACACATTCCCCCCATCCGTAGGCATCGCCTGAAACGATTTTTAGCAGCAGGGCTTCCCGATGGGTCTGAATGGAAAAGCTGGTTTGAAAAGATTTCACCAGAGGGATCCTCACAACAAACATTTCCACACGATCCATCCGGTCAATGCGATTCATGGATTCGACTCTCTCCTTTTGAGCTGGAAAAAAATTCTCTGTTTATCCTTGGAAAACACCATGTGCTCTGCAACATATCCCTTTTGAAAGGCAGACTCAAACAACCCGCGTGTTTTCATCCTCCATTCGAGGGCCTCCTTGATATTTTTTTGTTTTAGAGCCCGTATATCCAAGGGGATTTCAATATAGGCAATATCGCTTGTAAAACGATTGGGCGTTTGGGACGGAATGTCTACGGCAACCGAAGGATCCTTCTTCTCCATTTTTCGAATCACACGGTCCGATTTTAAATACCAGGTCGCAATGAGCCTGTCCGTGGGAAGGCCCTTGTGAAGACCGCTTTCTCCCATTCCGTAGATATCCTTTTCATATTCCATGCTGATTGCCCCCAGCCTGTGAATATTGAAATAGGAATTCAGGGATTCCAGAGGATCAAAATTCCACCGGATTGTATCGTATCCCATGTTCAGAACTTCCTCTCTCTGGGCTCTTTTCAACATAAAACCAAATCCTTCTCCTTGATACTCTTTCCGGACTGCCGCCATGTGGGAATAGATAAAATAGGTTCCCTCCCATTTTCCAAGAAGCGCATAGGTAAAACCGATCAGCACATCGTCCAAAAACAGCCCCTGAACCAGGCCTCCGTATTTTTGCACCCGGTTCATCAGGTGATGAGGCTCACACTCCGAATCCGAAAATCCCCAGGCGCTTTTTTGAATTTCTGGCAACATCCGATAATCTTCCACCTTTTGTATTTTTCGTATCGCAATCATTTCAAATCTCCATGCCAAGTTTTGTAAGAAGCACGGCCCGATAGGAAAAATCCGACAGTTCAATGTATTCATCCGGTGTGTGAGCGCCCCCACCCTTCATCCCCAATCCGTCAAGAACCGGAATCCCAGCGCTGGAGAGCGTGGACCCATCGGACGCCCCTCCTGTGGAACAAGACGGAAGTTCATAGCCAAAGGAGTCTCCAATCTTTTTTGCCAGCGTATACAGCTTCCGGTTTTTCGCATCAAACTCCAGTGCCGGGTGATGCGTTTCGACAGAAATGTCTACCTCAACATCCTCCACATTCCGAATTGTCCCCATCGCTTTGATGACCTCTTTTAACAGACGATTGGAATAGCTTCTGAATTCTCCCTCCAAACAACTTTCAGGAGAAACGATGTTGGTTCCAATGCCGCCGGAAACAATCCCCGGATTGAAGCTCACGTCAGGATATTTTTCCAGAATTGCATCTATTTGCGCAACCAGTCGAACCAGCCCCCGGTTGGCATCTCTCCCCTTCTCCGGTTCGATTCCACTGTGGGCTGCCTTTCCTTTTAGACGTGCTCTGAGCAATGCAACGCCCTTTCTCCGAATTTTCACTCCCCCGTCTGGACAGCACGGTTCGGGCAGAAGAACGGCTTTGGCGCCTCGGCACTGCTTTAAAAGAAACGGCGTCGAGGCAGGGCTGCCGATCTCTTCATCGGGAGTGCACAGAATTTCGATCTGTTTGTGGCAGCTCAGCCCCAATTCGTGCAACGCCTTCAGAAAAAAATAAAAAAGAGCGATTCCGTTTTTCATGTCATAACATCCGTTCCCAAAAAATTTGTCGCCCTCAATTTTGACTGGAAGTGTGGCATCGGAAACCTTCACGGTGTCACCATGGGCCAACAAAACCAGACGCTCTTTCTCTTTTTGGAAAAAAGAGAGGGATAGAATATCTCCGTAGGCAGTGGGAATGCGTTGAACGGACGGCCCAAATCCCTGAAAAAGATTTTCCAGATGATCAATAAAACGGTTCAGATCGTCAGCATCTTTCGAACAGGTTGGATGCGAAACCAGCGACGTGAGGATTCGGATAAAATCGCTGCGCTGGTTTTCAAAATAGACGAACAATTCCTCACTGTTCATTTTTTGATCCTATAAAATTCATTGGAAAACCTCTCTATAAAATTAGGGGGAATGCGCATATTTTGAAATCTTTGATTTTTGTGTTTCGGACTAAATCACCATAAGAAAGAGAATCCATCCGACAAGATGTATCAAAAAGGGTTCACGCACTCGAGACCATCGCGTCACAATGTAGTACAGCGAATAGAAAGGAATAAGCGAAAAAAGCAGTCCGCAACCCACCGATTCTTTAAACGCAATGGCCACAATCCATATCCATGAGGATAGAATGATAAGATAAGTCACAACCATCAGGATCAGCATTTTTCGCTCCCCCATTTTTTCCATCGGGGATGGTTTAACATCCTACCTTCCGCTCTGGCTTCCAAAAATCTCGATCAAGCGATGGAAGTGATCAGATGTGTCCCATGGTCTGCAGTTTCTGTAAAAACTCCCATGCCATGTCCTGTACTATCCCAATAGGATCTTTGTAGGCCTCGTAGCTTTGATGCATCCTTTCCCGAAGAATGATGGTTTGATTGGACACATCGTAAGCCTTTACCACAAAATCAATAGTAGCGTAGTTGCCTCTGATCTCATGGAAAGCGGAAACATATCCACTGAAAATTATATCCACATTCAGCAACGATCCCACGGTTCTCGCCTGCTCATCGTTCATATTCTTCAGCTCAAAATGAATATCGGACAACTTGTCCTGCATCTCTTCATCGGATGTGACATAGTAGCCTTTTTTCATGAACGCAACTTTAAGAGCATCAACCACAATCACATCCGGACTGTTGTAGGAAGGTGGATAGGTACCAATGTAATTAAAAGGCATAATGGCAAATGTTTTCGCTTTAGGAGCTACAGCCCCTTTCTCCTGCTCTCCAACTTTTCCTCTGGATCCGGCACATTCCAGGAAAATCGCAAAAAGCACGAGAACGCTTGCACAATGGATCTTTTTCATTGTTCCTCCTTTCGATTTATAACCCCTTTTCACAGTGCAGCAAAATACGTATACTCCTTAAAGATTTGATCTTCCCTACCAACAAGGATGCACGTACTTTACCGCTTCAGTTCTGCTTTTTTGTTGCTCATTTGCTGAGCATCTCCTGGAGCACCAAGGCATTCTTCGGAGCACATCCTCCGAAATCGTTATTGAAAAAGATGTAAATGCGCTGGGCTCCAAGGAGTGCCATCTTTTTTGCCAGATCACAGATATGCCGAAGTTCCTGATCAGAATAGTTGTAGCCGTACCACTGTTTGTGTCCGTGAAGTCGAATATACGCCACGTCCGAGGTCACCCAATCCATAAGCTGAGCCTCCGGAGAATCAACACTGCAAAAAACCGATCTCGACTCTTGAAGCAAGGCTCGGATCTCTTCTGTGATCCACTGGCTGTTACGGAATTCTACAGCAATCCGGGATGGATCCTTAAAAGCCAGAAGGGCCTTTCGAAGTCTGCCAGGATCGTAGGGAGTGCCGGGAGCCAACTGCAGAAGAACAAGACCCAATGTATCGCCAAGCAATGCGGCCGACCTTTGAAACGTCTCGATCTCCAGTTCCACGTCCTGCAGGTATTTTCGATGCGTGATCCATTTGGGAGCCTTCAAAACGTAACGAAATCCCGATGGGGCACGACGACGCCACGTTTCGTAGGTCGGATCTTTGAAAGTGCGGTAGAAAGTGGCATTGACTTCGACAGTGGAAAATTTTTCTGCATAAAAATCGAACCACCGGCTTTGCGGCCAATCTTCGGGATAGAACACACCCTTCCAGTGAGAATAGCTCCAGCCCGAAGTGCCCACAAAAAATTTTTCTTTGACCCTGTTCATGATTTCGGAGTGACTCCCTCTCGTGAAATTTCCTCTTTGCTACATAGAACGAACTCTCCAAAACTATGAGACGCCATTTCTATGCTTCCCAGATGGAGTCGGCCGTTCCAGAGGCCAGTCTATGTGCCCAGCGAATGGCTTCCGGTAAACGAAACCGAGTCACACACCGCATCACGTACGCAATGGCCACCTCCAAACTGACCTTATGACCAACAGAGACATAAAGCGGCCGAACACCCTTCCGTGTCCGGAGCACCGCCCCAATGACATCGTCTCCTTCCGCCAAAGGAACCCATTCGCCTTTCCTGTCCGGCACCGACTCGTACGTTCCGATCAGACATTTTTTCGCAACGCCGATCGTCGGCCATCCAGTGATGACACCGAGATGAGAGGCAATACCCAGGCGCCGCGGATGGGCAATACCCTGACCGTCACACAAAATCACATCGGGCTGCTGCTTCAATTTTTCCAGAGCTTTTAGAATAATAGGAATCTCTCGGAAGCTCAAAAGGCCAGGTACATACGGAAAAGAGGACGGCCCTTGTGCCGTGGCATATTCCTGCAGCTCCAAGGTTGGATAGCGGAGCACGGCCACTGCCGCATGGGCGATATCGCGATGTTTCTCAAATCCAACATCCACACCTGCAACAGAGCGAACCGTTTCCACCCCATTTTCAACGATCACCTGCTTGGCAATCTGCTTTTGAATTTCGCACGCTTCAAAAAACGGGACGCGCCAGGAATGAAGATTCTTTTTGAATTTATGCACGGGCACCTTGGGTAATGTGTATTGGACGGAGACACAATCCATTGGCCTTGCAATTTTGCTGCACAGCCCCCTCTATGCGCTGTTTTGATGATCCTCGGTCACTTTCGAAATCTTCGGATTTTGTACTGCCAACTGGCCGCAGGCACCATCAATATCGCTCCCTCGGCTGAGACGAAGCGTCACCGGAGCACACAGCGGCCGTATGGATTCTGCGAAGGCTCGAAGGCTTTCCTCGTCCGGACGCGTGTATCCATTCGTAGTCGCGTTGTACGCAATGAGATTGACCTTGCTTGGGATGCCTTTGAGCAACTGAAGAAGACGCCGCCCATCCTCCGGAGTATCGTTCACGCCCTTCAGAAGCACATATTCAAAGGTCAGTCTTTTCCGACGTTTTTTCGTATACTCCCGCGCCACCTTCAAAAGTTGGTGGATGGGATACGTTTTGTTGATCGGCATGATCCGGCTTCGCTGGGACTCCGTTGTGGCATTGAGAGAAACAGCCAGCCGAAATGGCCGGCCCTCTTCCGAATAGCGGTAAAGTTGGGGCACAATACCTGCCGTAGAGATGGTAATCTTTCGGCTCCCGATAGCAACACCTTCCGGATCGTTAAGAATGGCAAGTGCCTTCATCACATTCTCGTAGTTAAGAAAAGGCTCTCCCATTCCCATGACCACAATGTTGGTCGGCTTCTGCCCCACCTGCCGGCCGACCGAGAGAACCTGATCCACAATCTCATAACAGGTTGCGTTGCGGGCAAATCCCATGCGGCCCGTAGCACAAAACGTGCATCCCAACGCACATCCCACCTGGGTAGAGAGGCACACCGTTCGCCTTCCTTTTTCAGGAATGTACACGGATTCGATGCGCAGACCGTCCTCCAGTTCCCACAAAAATTTTTCCGTCCCTGAGAGAGGGGATCTCTTTTTCTCCACCAGTTTCAGTGAACGGATAGCGGCAATCCCGTCAAGTTTTTGTTGAAGCTCCCTGGAGATGTTGGTCATGCCTGCAAAAGAAGTGACACCCTTCATGTACATCCAGGACCAGATTTGCGAGGCCCGAAAAGATTTTTCTCCGATATCCTCGATAAACTGCGTGAGCTCCTGGCGAGAATATCCCATCAAATTGATTTTTTGCATCGGACTATTTCACTTTTAAAACGACCAGAGTGAGATCATCGGACTGGAGATACCCGTGGGTAAAGTCAATCACGGATTCAAGAATGTAATCGAGAATCCCCTGAGCCGATTGGCGGGCGGCTCGTTCGGCTGCTTGAATCAGCCGATGCTCCCCGAATTCTTCCTCGTGCGAATTGAGGGCTTCCGTAATGCCGTCCGTGTACATGACCAGAAAATCTCCAGGCTGCAAACGAATCCGATCCGTGTCGTACTGGGCGTTTCGCATGACACCAATGACCATACCACCCTCCTGAAGTAACATGGGCTTGGCCCCGCTGCGCCAAAGAATAGGATAATTATGACCGGCGTTGGTGTATTCCAACGTGAGATTTTCCGTATGAAAAACTCCATAGAAAAAAGTAGCAAATCTTTCGGCCGAAGTGGTTTGGGCAATATGAAGATTTACCTGCGCAATCACTTCGCGCGTATTTCGAGTCCGGTTTGCCGAAATACGAAGAGCTGCTTGAAGGTTGGACATAAGAAGTGCGGCAGGAATCCCCTTCCCTGCAATGTCGCCGATAGCAATGCCAATCTCGTGTTCATTCAACACAATGAAATCGTAATAGTCGCCTCCTATCTCTCTGGAAGGAAGATTGTACCCAACCAATTCGAACCGTTCCCCGCAAGGAAAGTAATGCGGAAGCAGCCTCTTTTGAATCTCCCGGGCAAAACTCAGTTCCTCCTCCATCCTCTGTTTTTCAAGCATGTCTTCATAGAGACGGGCATTCTCCAAAGCAATGGCAGCCTGATTGGACAAAACAGTAAGGATGGTCATGTCCTCGGTCGTAAAACTGGTTTTTGTGATCTTTTCTCCGAGTATAAGAATTCCAGAAAGGCTTTCTCTGTGAATCAAAGGGATAAGGAGAAAAGCATCCAAAGCCCTCAATTTTCCCAGCCCTTTTTCATTGCCCACCCTGCGCGAAAGCTCATCAAAACCGATGGGTCCTTTTTCATTTCTCAACACACGAATCCATTCGTCCTGCGGATTGAAAAAAATGCGTTTTTCACCCTTATGAAGAGAAAAAGTCCCGTCCCGATGCGCCACAAGAAGTTCAACCTGGTCAAGGGACATGACCTCCCGGAGCGTGCTTGTAATTTTCTCACAGAGCATCGCCGTATCAAGAGTGGTCATAATATCATGGCTTAAATCTTGAAGCACATTTCGGTAGTCCAACCGATCCCGCATAAAAATCCGTTCGATGAGTTTTTCAATGGCGCTGAGAATGGGTTGGAAGAAAAGCAGTGCCAGAATAATAAAGACAATTTCCAGTATGGGACTTCCCCCAAGGAAGCCTGTAATAAATCGCTTCCCCTGACTGTACACCAAAAGGTAAACTCCAACCACCACAGAAGAGGCCATGGAAAAAATCACGCCTCGGCGAATGATGAGCCGGATGTCCATAAACTGGTACCGAATCATGGCCCACGCAATGGAACCCGCACCGATAAGCAGCGCGATAAAAGTTAAAAAATAGGCCGCTTCCCTGGAAGTATGCAGAATATTCAGATGAGGAAAAATAAACGCAATGGCGTACAATCCAACACTGGCCCGAATTCCCCACAACACCAGCCCCACCTGCTTTCTCAGACGAGGACTTTTTAAACGCCTGTACCCCCAGACCATGAGCCCAATGGCCAAAATAATGTAGATCAGATTGACAAGTGCAAAAAAGTTTGTATGAAACCTGTAAACAAGGCTCATCACAGAGAGAAAAAGACTCAAAAGAATCGTCACAGGCTGGATAATGAGACCAAAACGATCACCAAGCGCCTGAAGAGGAATGATGGAACGTATCTCTTCGGGACTGGAAAAAGTCAAAATGAGAAGAAAGTGAACCAAATGGGGCAGAAAGATCAAATAGACAAGATAAGGATGCCGTTTTGTCCATTTGATCTCCTGAGGAAATACAAAAGAAAAGAGCAGCATCTGGGGAAAGAAAAATTCCCAGACAAGAAAGACTCTTCGAAAGGGTTCAAGATCCATGGGAACCTTGGAAGAGGCCTGAAGCAAAAGACCGCAAGCGCCAAAAATGGGACCTGTTCCGGCAAAAAACATCATCACGCTGGTTATGCGGTTGACCCTTTGGCGAGGATTTTCTTTCAGAATGATGAAACCCAGCACAAGAATAATAATACCCAGTGCGAGATAGACAAGCGATGTCCCATACATTACAGTCATGGAGTCAGTTCTTTTTTTTCATGACGAAAGTGAGTGTTGTCCCCTCGGGAGAAAAGGAAAACCAAGCGTCGTCCATAAGCGACCTTAGGATGAAAATCCCCCGGCCATTCTCCTTCATGACATTCTGCGGGTCCAAGGGGTTGGAGAGTTCATTCGGATTAAATCCTTTCCCATGATCCCTGACGCTCACCTCAACACACTCTTTTTTCATCCGAACAACGATGTGCACCTTCTTCCGGGGATCCTTTTTATTTCCATGGACAATGGCATTGCCAACGGCTTCGGTGATGGCAATCGAGAGATTGTCCTGTTCGTCCCCAGAAAGAGCCATCTTCTTTGCAATTCTCTCTGAAAGGTGTTCGATTTTTTTCAGCTCGTTCAAACGGCTGGGAAGCTGTAAACGGATCTCTTGAAACGGTGGATCCATCCGATCTCTCTTTATTATTTCTTGAAATTCCGTGACCATTGACAGAGCCATGAAAACGGCATTCGATCTTGCATTACCACTGGATTTTCATGCATGGGGATCACAACCAAATTTCAAAATCAAGTCAATGCCTCCCACTTCCCTATTCGTTTCTATGCTTCCTTTTCTTCTTACGAGAAATGGGCCCAGCGATCCCTCGATTTTCCTTCAAATGAACGGAACCTCCGGAGATGACCAATTTCAGAGCATCTTCGACAGACATTTCCAGTTCCTGAACCTGGGATTTAGGAACAAAGAGAAGATACCCCGATGTGGGATTCGGCGTTGTCGGGAGAAAGATGCTGACCACATCTTCCTTGAGACTGTCTTGAACAGGTCCTGTGGTATCCTGCGTGAAAAATCCGATCGAATACAGTCCTTTCCTGGGATATTCGATCAGAACAGCCTTCTTGAAGACCTCTCGTTTTTCCGAAAGAATCGCTTCGCTGATTTCACGAATGGCAATATAAATCCGACTGATGAGGGGAATGTGGGCAACAACGTAATCTCCGAGAGTGATGAATTTTTTGCCAAAATAATTGCGGGCAAGAGCACCGGTGATGATGAGCAGTGCCAAGATGGCAAGAATTCCCAGACCAGGAATGGCGCTTTTCGGCTGGCTCATTCTCAACTGTTCTACAAGAAATCGTGTCACTGCGTCTCTCAGAATTCCATCGAAGATACGAAAGAGGTAATATAAAATGTAAGCAGTCAGGGTGATTGGAGCTAAAACCAAGAGACCGGCCAAAAGAGTTTTCCGGATCTCGTTCCACATTATTCTTTCTCCTTGGGTACCACACGATATACCTTTTCATTTTTTTTTGCCATGCCGTATTTTTCTCTGGCGACTTTTTCAATGTATTCCGGATCATTTAGATTTTCCTTCTCCTTTTCCAACTCTTTTTTCTCCGCTTCGAGCACTTCGATTTCTTTTTGCAACTGCTTTCTCTCATACTTTACCCGAATCTGTTGAATAAACCCACGCTTTCCCACAGAGAGAAGGAGAACAAGCGTCAGCAAAAACAATAAGCAAAAAATCCAAATCCTTTTTTTTCTTCTTGCCCTTCGTTGTTTCATTGGCGGTCTTCCCGAATGTTAGCGCTTCAAGACCCGCTTTCCAAAATAGAGGGCCTGATCCCCCAGATCCTCCTCAATGCGAAGAAGCTGGTTGTATTTGGCTACCCGTTCACTTCTGCACGGAGAACCTGTTTTGATCTGTCCACCTCCTGTGGCAACGACCAAATCAGCGATGGTGGTATCCTCTGTTTCTCCGGATCGGTGGGAAACCATCCACGTGTAGCCGTGGTAATTTGCCAGATCAATGGTCCGTAGCGTCTCACTCAGCGTACCGATCTGATTCAACTTAATGAGAATGCTGTTGGCAACCCCTTTTTCTATTCCCATCCGAAGACGCTCCGGATTGGTGACAAACAAATCGTCCCCTACCAGTTGAATTTTCTTGCCCAATCTGTCCGTGAGTAGTTTCCATCCCTTCCAGTCATCCTCTGCCATTCCGTCTTCGATAGAGAAAATCGGATACCGATTGACGAGATCCTCGTAATAGTCCACCATCTCCTCCGGTTTGAGCTTTCTTTTCTCTGAAGCAAGAACGTACCGCTGCTTCTCTGCATCAAAAAATGCACTGGCTGCCGGATCAAGGCACAGATAAAAATCCTCGCCGGACCGGTATCCCGCTTTCTCGATGGCCCGAAGAATGATCTCTATGGCTTCTTCATTGGATGTAAGATTGGGTGCAAATCCACCTTCATCTCCGACTCCGGTAGCGTACCCTTTTTCGCTTATGACCTTTTTTAAAACATGGTACACTTCCGCAGCCATCCGATAGGCTTCCTTGAAACAGCAGGCACCAACAGGGGCGATCATGAATTCCTGAAGATCCACATTGTTGTCCGCGTGCGATCCCCCGTTGATCACATTCATGCACGGAACAGGAAGGAGACAGGCTCCCACACCGCCAATGTACCTGTAAAGAGGAAGTCCAACAAAATCAGAAGCAGCCTTTGCCACGGCAAGCGAAACTCCCAGAATGGCATTGGCTCCAAGTTTCGATTTATTGGGTGTCCCGTCCAAGTCAATGAGGAGTGCATCAATATCGGCCTGGGTGAGAGCATCCTCTCCTATCAATTCTTTGGCAATGGTTCCATTTACGTTTTCAACCGCCCGAGTGACTCCCTTTCCCAGATACCGGCTTTTATCTCCGTCTCGAAGTTCCACAGCCTCGTGTTCGCCTGTAGAAGCGCCCGACGGAACAGCGGCCCGTCCTATGATTCCGCTTTCCAAAACAACATCCACCTCCACGGTGGGGTTGCCACGGGAATCAAGAATTTCCCTCGCCCGTACATCACGTATTGTGGACATCCAACTCCTCCTTTTTGTTCTATTTCCATGCCACACATGAGGAAACACTGATTATTTCTAAAAAACAGTCCTGACATTTCAGATTTTTTTCTTCTCGTTCGATCGCGATTTCCAGAAAAACACAATAACTGGACTTTGCAGCTATGTTTCATCTGTCATCCTGAGCCCTTCTCCCGAAACTTCGGGATCAGGGTAAACTCAGGCGAAGGATGACCACCCCGCTCTAAAATTCGCCAAAGTTCAACGAATAATATAAAAATGTCACTGAATCTCGTTTTCATCAAAATTTGTCATTCCTGCAATTTTTTAAGCAGGAATCCAAATGAAGTGGTGATCGTATTGCCAATCCTCCCCTTCTTTTCGCAACACGTCTCGGGCGCCTCCATCCGAGGCATCCGCTGTCGGCGGGTTACGTATTCACGATCCTTCCAATACCAAAGTAATCAAAACCCAAATCGCGAACCTTTTTCGGATTGTACACATTGCGGCCGTCAAATATCACAGGCCGTTTCATCACGGCTTTCATCCTCTCAAAATCGGGTTCGCGGTACTCCAGCCATTCCGTAACAAGGAGGAGACCGTGGCTTCCTTTCAGCGCTTCGTAGTTGTCATCGCACAGGGTCACCATCTTATCCAATTTGAGTCGCCGCGCTTCCTCCATGGCCACGGGGTCATGTGCCTTTATCTTGGCACCCCTCCGATGCAACTCGTGAATGATAACCCGCGAGGACGCCTCCCGCATATCATCGGTCTTCGGTTTGAAACTGAGTCCCCACAGGGTAAACGTTTTGCCGGAAATGGCGTTGTCGTAATACGCCAATATTTTTGGAATCAGCACTTTTTTCTGATTTTCATTCACATCCTCCACTGCTTTTAAAATGTTCAGAGGAGAGCTGTACATGCTTGCTGTGTGGATCAACGCTTTCACGTCTTTGGGGAAACAGGAGCCTCCATAGCCGACTCCCGGGAAAATAAAGGAATACCCGATGCGCTTATCCGATCCAATTCCTTTGCGGACATTTTCCACATCCGCACCCACCCGGTCGCAGAGGTTGGCGATCTCGTTCATGAACGAGATTTTGGTGGCGAGAATGGAATTCGCAGTATACTTCGTCAATTCGGCGCTGACTTCGTCCATGATCAGGATGGGATTCCCTGTGCGCACAAAGGCAGAATAGAGTTCCTTCATGGTGTCCGCCACTTTCGGATTGCTTGTGCCAATGACCACCCGGTCAGGATACATAAAATCGTCAATCGCTGCTCCCTCCTTTAAAAATTCAGGATTGGAAACCACGTCCACAGAGATATCGGTTTCTTTTTGAATGGCTTCTTTTACCTTTTGCGCAGTTCCCACCGGCACTGTACTTTTATTGACAACGATCTTCGGAGCATTCATGTTCTGGCCGATACTTCTGGCCACAGCCAAAACATGGCTCAGATCCGCTGAACCGTCTTCATCGGGGGGTGTCCCCACAGCGATGAAAATTATATCCGAATTGCAAACCGTCTTTTTCATGTCTGTGGAAAAAGTCAACCTGCCGTTCTGAATGTTCCTTTCAACCATCACATCCAAACCCGGCTCATAAATGGGAATGATTCCCTTGTGCAAACTCTTGATCTTTTTTTCGTCCTTGTCCATGCAGATCACACGGTTTCCGGCTTCAGCAAAGCAAGCACCTGCTACCAATCCGACATACCCCGTTCCGATGACCGCTAATTTCATAAAACCTCCCTTGAAAATTTAACTGTATTCAAGAAGGTAACCTTCTTTGAGAAGTTTACCTTCTATTACAATTCTTTCGAATTTATTTCGAAAAAATCATCCTACCTATCCATACAAAAACGATGCCGCTCAAAGAACACAGAAAATTGACCCCGTCGTTGTGAAGCCATGCCTTTCCCGATAGGAATTGGGTTTTTCGGTTCTGACAGTGAATTTTCCTTTCCGTAATTTTATTGCACACAGGGCAGCGGTATTGTGCCTGAAGCGTCGCGCCCAGCAGACTGTCCACCAGGCTGGCCAAAAATCCTCCAGCGACGACAATCCAGAAAGACCACCCATACAACGAAATGTGAAAATGAACAGGAGAAGCAATCCAGCCGCTCAACGCAATCGCAAGAGATCCCAACAAGGCGCTCAACGTGCCCAGAAGGGTGATCCCTCCCGACGTTCCTGGCGTAACTTTCTGAAACGTGGTGATTAACCGGGGCGAAATCTTGGAGAAGACGCCGATTTCGGTTGCCCAGGTATCCGCATTCACTGCAGCCAGAGCACCCAAAAAGAGCCAATAGAAAATGGGGCGAGGAAAAAAGTTGTAGACAAGCATCACCAACCCGGCAGCAGCCCCATTGGCCAGCACCTGTCCAATGTCCCGACAGCTTGATTTTTCGAACAAAGGGGCAAACTGGGCTTTGTGAACCCTGCCGACTCTGGAAAGCACACTGGAAAGCACAAAAAAAATCAGAATGGGGAGGGACCAGATCCAGCCTCCCGTTCCGAAAATGAGAGTGGCCAAGAGAAAGGTCCCTACGCTTCCGCTGGCTGTGAGAATACGAATCCGGTAGGAAAGGACAGCCACACCAAGTGCCACGCCCAAACCGATGGTGAATTGTTCGTTGGCCTGAACCGAATGGGTAAGCATAAAATGCAAAACAAAAGCCGCACCGAGAGGAGCACTGAGATTGTCCGAACCGCCGCTGGAGAGCGCTTCCAATGCCGTTGCGACAAGGGCCGCGGCCAAGCCAATCCAAGCCGACGTGACCCAGTTTACCGCATGGCCGTCAAGAAAACCGACCAGAGGAAGAAGAATGAAAACAATAAAAAAACTGGTCAGGAACATGACCAGGGAGCCTTCCCTGGACTTCTTATCGTTTCCAAGATAGTACTCGTGGGGATGCTTCAAGTTTTCGCGACCAATGGCCGCCGCGGCATCGGCCAAGGCCAGAATTAAGATGGAAAGAATAAGAACGGATTTTTGGCCGTTCCAAAAAACGAGAACCAAGATAAGAAAAGTCAGAGGGTAGTAGACGGTTCCGTAGCTGCGCCTCTGCGTGTCGTGCATTCCCTTCAATTTTCCCGTCGTGACGCCCAAATAATTCACGGCAATAAAAATGACTGCCATCCAAACCAGGGGACGATTGGACACAAAAAAAAGGGGGGCAAAAAAAATAAGCACTCCGGTCATGATGTGGACCAGTTTTCGATTGACCTCGGGTGACCAGCCCAGAGCACTTCGGGTCTTTTCAGCAATGCCGATAAAAAGAAAAATCCCCGCAAAAAAACAGGCGAAACGAATCCAATCGGCTGAGGAAGCATCAAATAAAAATTTGAGTACGGCGTACATGGTAAAACGAAATTTTCCCTACATGGAATTTGAAACTTCTGAAAAATAATTTTAAAAGGATTGTCATCCCGAACTCGTTTCGGGATCTCAGCCTAAGAGACTCTGAATCAAGTTCAGAGTGACAAGAAATGGGACTGTTATCAATCAT
>Ga0172366_10001127_pt1 | contig 20717 bp, 35 predicted proteins | sample LakKivSesite69cm_FD_114533 | JGI IMG/M metagenome (GOLD analysis project Ga0172366, IMG submission 114533) | Sediment microbial communities from Lake Kivu, Rwanda - Sediment site 69cm | ecosystem: Environmental > Aquatic > Freshwater > Lake > Sediment | place: Rwanda: Western Province, Lake...
CTCTGGATCCGGTAATCATTGACGGTAGAGCCAGCTGAGTTATCGGTGAGGAGGGAATTGCCTAGAAGGTCTATCACGCCGCCCGCGCAGGTGGCATCCAAAATGACGCTGCCAGTGCTGAGCTCGATATGTGTATTACCGCCCGTGACATCGCCTACCTCGATCTGACCATAGGATCCGTATATCTCGAGGTTGCCCGCCAGCACATTAGAGATTACGTTGGGCGTCCCGATGAATCCGCAGCTCGAGAAGATGTGGGCGCCATCGACGTTGCCCTCGATGATGCAGCCGGTAGCATTCACAGCTCCGCTGCCAGGCTGAATAGCAACGATTGAGGAATCGGTGATTGCTCCGCCGATGCCGTTGACCTCAATGCGGCACTGCCTGGCCGCTATTGTACCTGTAGACGCGCCGTGAACATACAGGTTCTCGAAGGTCGACTGATTCACGGAAGGGGCGCCGGCGATGTTGAGCTCCGAAAGCCCTACACCATAGCCAACAAAGCTAAAGTACTCCATGCTGGCGGTAGGTGCCAGCAGGCCCTTGATAGACACCTTATTGGTGTGGCGGGCCGTGCAGATTGTCCGCAGGTCTGCCTCGTTATTGACCGGCTGCTGTGGGGTCCCGATTGGATATATAGTGCCCGGGACGCCGTTTACCGAGTCGTAGTAAATCGTGTCCTCGATGGCTTGAATATGTACGCTGGTCCGGTTATCGACGACCACTGTGCCCGCGCTGCCATCTGTGAGCACGAAGTCCCCACGCAGCTCAAGAATGCCTGCCGTGCAGCTCGGGTCCAGCACGACGCTGCCGCTGATCATCTCGAGGAAAGAGTGAAGAGCCGGGGCGTTAAAGAAGCGTATAGTATAATACCCCGTGCTGCCGTAAACGTCGACGTTATGGCCGAGAGAATCAAGCATGCCGGCATAGAACGAAGAGCTGAAAGCCTTGAAGTCTCCTGCCAGCGCGATCGAGCCGGCCACTATGCTATCCAGGATTAGATTAGGCGCAAAATTGGTAAGAGCTGTCAGGTAGCAGTCATAGAAAGATGGGCCCGTGGTTGTCACTGCGCCCTGGGTGCCGATAACTCCGACGTTGGTAAATGTAGATTGGTCTACATTCTGCCCATTTAGAATGACATACTGGCTGCCCTTGCCAGCAAAATTATAGTTTCTCATCGGGCGGTCCAGTAGAATTGTCGAGAGCAGCATGATGCTGTTCAGGTTACGGCTTAGACAGATGGCCTCGAGGTCCGCCACATTATTGACCGGATAGCGAGCCGTGCCCACAGGATAGGTGTTGCCCGTGTATGGGCTGGCCGAGTTGAAATACACGTAGTCGGTCATGACTACGGTGTCGAGGGAATAGTCCTGTCTTCCATTACCGGTAGGCTGAATTATGCCTAATGTTACCTTAGTGCTCGCCATACTTAACCCTCCTCAATAGTCACGGTCACCGTAATTCTATGAGTGGCAAGGCCATCCCGGTTTTGCAGGACTACCCGGATAGGCTCATTCAACCTGACAAACTCGTTGAAAGCGAATATAGGCGAGAAGTTATCCAGGGCAAGAAAGCCCGTGTTGGGACAAAACTGAGTCTTGGTGTGAAATACAGCCACATCTACTAGACCGATACACCCGGCAGGCCAGCTTATCATTACCTCTTTAACAAAACCCTTCAGTGGACTAAGCTGCTCTAAGGTAGCGGTGCTACCCACGGTGCCAGCTATAGTCAGCGTTTGAGCATAGGAAAGCTGCTGTTTACCTTTAGGTGGTGTAGGCATGGCATTCTTCTCCAAAGTTATTATTCTACCTATGGCAGCTGCAAGCTGTTTCCGTAAATCGCTTACGGCAACATCTGTTGGTATTTGGGGTATAGATTTAGCTCCTATTCCATCGTCTGCCATATTCTGCTCCTTGCTTAAAGGGGGGCTCGCCTCAGAGAAAGGTCGAACCCCCCTTGATTTTTAGCCTTGACTAGAGGCGCTGGGCCTTGCCCTTCGTTCTATTATCCCCTCTTCCGGGATGACTTGGCCGGCTTTTCCTCGGTCGCAACAGGCGGGGCCTCTTTTTTCATGCTGGCCAGATAGCAGGACATGCTCATCTCATCCGTGAACTCCGCGGGTTTGGTCTTGGCCTGTGCCGCCTTTGTCTCGACGTCGGGACTGCCTATTGAGCCTTCAGGTTTAATCGCCATTGTAGACCTCCCTTATAGTCTCTGCATACACCTTATAGTCTCTGCATGCACACTATGTAATCCGGATTGATGGCTTCCAGGTTAGCATCTCCGGCTTTGACCGCGAAGAAGGGCATAAGGCCAACTATTGGTATGTTGGCAGTGGCCAGAGTACCAGCTGCGATCTGCACGCGATTAACATACACATCACAAACTAGGGCTGCAGCCACATTATAGCAATGTAATCCCAGCGTCATCCATGTGGAATCCGGCCATGCGATGCCCAGATCGTTATTGTCGATGCCGCCGCCGGCGTTGCGTCCAGCGAAGAAGATATCGCCCTCCCCATCCCTCTTGAAGAACCCCATGAAGTTATTATTAGGATGGGCGCCGCCGTTATCCGCCAGATAGTCGGCATTGGCTGGAGCGATTAAACCAAGGCCATAGTTGGGCGTGGTTATGGCCGCTGCGGCCAGTGTAGTAAACACCCTGGCTTCGAAGAAGATATCATGGTTAACCTGTGGGAAGAATGCGCCGTTGGCATTGCCCCCCAGGGTGATCTGCTCGTTGTCATTGTTGCCGCCTGCGGTCCTCATTAACAAGACACCGCCCATGACACCGGCGATCTGCATGAGTCCACCACCTGTTTCACGCCTTAACCAGCCTGTAGGAGCAATAGCGCCTCCGGCATCAAAGCCCATCTGTAGGAAGTGATCCATGATGCCGAAAAAGTTCCTGTCCAAAGGATTGAGAAGGCTTGGAGCCCCTTCAAATCCTGGAACGCCGCTGACACCGATTCGCCGCCCATCAATCATCCCTACTCTATGCATACGCTTCCTTCCTTTCGAGCTGTTCTCTTCTTGAGCATATTAATTTCCCCCAGCTCGAGGGTACTTTGAGAGGCGGCACCGCTGCCGCCTCTCAAACAGCACTTGGTTTAGGCTCTGGGATCAACGCCTTCAACGACAGCAGCAGCTCCGGCTCGAGCGTCATTGTATGTGTTGCCCGCAACCTGAATGTTCAGGGCTGCTAAGGCAGCTTGTGCCAGATCGATTGCTGTAGCCTGTGGCATGCCGAAATGGTTGCCCATTATCAAACCGCCGTTCCAGGTCGTCGGTGCCCCGGTCACACGTATGCCATTTACCATGGCCTGTCCGGCAGATCTGCTGAATCGGCAGTACTTGACCTTGGTATCCAGCGGCGTTGTGCCCGGGCTGGTATCTATACCTTGTACAGTGCCGTAGAAATCGCAGTCCACGATTTCATTATGGTTCGGGTTGCCAGTAGGATTGATGGTGAGTTGTACGCCTGCCTCCGTGTTCTCGTCGAACTCACAGGCTTCAATCCTGTTATACCCGGCATAAATGAGGTTAATGCCAACTCCGCACATGCCCCAGCCAGGGAAAACGCAGTTAGATATGTGGCTGAATCCGCCCACATAGCCGCCAGTCACTCCGCCATCGAAGGCAAGTGCTCCGGCGAGCAGGGCGCCAACGCCAACAATCGTATTGGCAGCGAAGAACTCCATGCCAAAGATCCTGCAGGCCTGGCTCACAATTACACCGGGGCCTGTCGCGCTGGCAGCTACCGGGATACCCGCTACCTCCGTGCAGCGCCAGTATGCGCAGTTCTCAGGACGCCAGTTATTGATGCCCGACACGCCGATGAGAGTTATCCCTCTCTTATTAAGGAGAAGGGGAACGTCTCCGGCATGCTCTATACCAGGCATGCGTATAATGAAGTCGCCTCTGTTCTCTACGCAGAGTGTTACCGCTGCCTGTGTCGTGGCCAGTGCCTGTGTTGGTGACGAGCCGTCATTAAGATTTGATCCCGCGACAGGATCAACATAAAACACTGAGCCACCTATTGAGGGGAGGCCGGCATTCGGGCCGAATACACCGCCTGGTGCATTTAGGGAACCCCCGGGACCCAGGTCTACAGGGCCTCTTAGCCTCGCCCCTCTGATATAGCCTATTAGACTTGAACTTCCAGCCATCTGAATTTCCTCCTTTTTGAGCTACTTCCCTTATTTTATGGGCGTACATATGTCGGCGTAGCTCTACCTACATTATTCCGCGTCTACCCAGAAGACCGTGAGGTCCACTGTGCCGGCTGCGGAACAAAACGCTCGCATGAAACTTGTGTTAGCCGGGGTTGTAGGGCTGCTGCCCTCGATGATATATAAGGGTAGCGCGTTATCCAGTATCGGCCCGCCCGGCTTGCTCAAGAAGTCTCTGACCAGGGTAAAACTGAAGCGATCGAGTACCGTTGTGGCGCCGGCGCCCAGCTCTCTCTTGCCCAGGGTGAGCAGGTTGATTCCGCCAAACAGGTTTTGCATGTCCACGCCCAGGATATACCGGCGATGACCTATCGGGACCTGTGGCAGGATAGGGAGGTCAGCGTTGGTGACAGATACATAAAGGCTTTGAATTTCGCTAGCATCCCACGTCATTGTTGCGCCTCCATCACCGACGTTGTGTACTTAAGTGTCTCCTCCCTTACCAGGTCCCTAAGCCACCTGGGTATCGACATGGGGCTGGGATCCACTCGGCCCATGGTGTACTTCCTCACCTTTTGGGTACCCGTCAGCATAGACTGCAGCGTCTTTTGGTTCTTAATCAAGGTGTAGCCGTATTTCATGGTCTGGAATCGCAGCTGCACATTGGTCATGGCGCTCGTGAGTGGGTTCAGCACATTGAATGCCGGCCATTTCTGATAGACCACAAAGAGCTCAGTCGCTACCGAGTACGGGCCACCGAATGGGCTCATGTTGCCATTGACAAAGCCGACATTGCCATCGGCTAGGGTTATGCCCCTTGGGGCGTCCAGCAGGCTGCCTACATCCTCCCCGGCCTCGAACTGGGTATAGATCCTGGCCTTAGCAGGGGTTACTCCCCAGAAGTGGTGATAGATGAAGTTCTGATCCGGGGGCGAGAGGTAATACCTGTTAGTGGGGTCAATTATAGTGTTCCATGCCGCAAGGTTACCGCCTGCAGCAACGGCACCCAAGGGGAAGGTTAACTCGGAAAACTCGCGGCCTGTAACGCGGAAGCCTACCCAACCTTCTTTGAATTGGAGCGCAAGATACCATCCTTGCTCTAACCAGCGGTTTTCGTGGCTTTCTTTAAGGATAGCGTCCACTCGCGCCTCCTCCTTTCTTTTTGGGAATCGGCGTCGGGGGCCGGACTAGCCGGCCCCCATCGCTATCTTCCTATTATTAAGTTGCGGGGTATGTCACGGTCTGCCGAAGTGCCCGGCCTAGTCCATAGACCAGACCGCCCAGCACAACCTCATCGGTCGAGGCAGCGACAGTATCGGATCGTGCCTGAGCGAAGAAGGTCGTCTGCGGTATAAGGATCATGGAGGGTACCGGGAAGATGGAGACCTGGTTCACGGTATCCGCGATTCGCAGATTGCGGACATCCACAGGGATGAGCACTCCGGTTCGCCCTACGGTGAATTGGGCTTCAGACATAAAGGGCAGCGGTGTGGTCAAGCTCTTAAGGTGTGTCACACACAGACCGAAGGGGATACCGATTTGGAAGCCTGCAGTGCCTGCCGCGTTGCTGAACCATGCAGCATACGCTACAGTCAGCGCCTGTGCCCAAGTTATCCTGGGTACTAGTGCGACATTGCAGGTGAACACCGGGCGGATGAGCCCGAAACCCAGCTCGCTTTCAGCAGGATTCAATCCCTTGAATGCCGGGTTATTCAGCTTGTACTTGATTGCCCGCAGTGCCAGCACATAAGCCTCGAGGCGGTCCAGCATGATCATGCGCTCCACGCTTCCCGGAGCCGCCAGCAAGGTTACGAACTGCGCCTTGAAGATATCCAGCTCTTCCTGGGTAAGGGGCGGGCCTAGAGTGTAAGTCTCTCCGTAGAGACTGATATCCGGCCTGGTTACCGGATTGAGGTGACCGTACCACGTACCAGCCGTGGCGCTAAGGGACTCGACCGAAGGGACATCCATATATCCTGGCATTAATTCCTCCTTTCAGTATTCTCACCAACTTGGTTTATTTCTACCAGGATCTTGCTGACCTGAACTAGGTCAGGAGTTCGCCGTTAGTCACGATTTGCTGGCCAGCCCCGCCACCTGGGGGAGGCATCGCGACTCTGCGACCGGCACCGGTCTGCACTGGTTGGTAATTGACTCTTTTCGTGGTCTGCTCAGAGTTTGCCCACCTCCAGACCGATTGAGTCAAGAACGCAGAACTGGCCGCGACAACCGGGCCCGCGTACTTTACATACTTTGGCATCCCGATTTCCACGCCCAGTCCCACCAGCACTCCTACTATCCGCAGATAGTCAGACCACGTGTGGAGTGGTTTGGTTCTTGCAGGAACGGACTTCGCGTCCTGATCCTGCATAACCTTGTCGATGGCCCCAAAGACTATACCTTCTACTGGGTCTTCCCATCGCACATCTCTCAGTGCCATGTGTTAATCCTCCTCTCTGAAATTGCTGACTGTAGAGCACTATCAGCGATTGGAGGCCTCCGGGTTTCTAATGGAAAGGCGGGGGCCAAACCTTCGAAATCCGAAGGTCTCCCCCGCCTTTGTGCTCATTAGACCAGCTAATACAGCACGATATTAAGAATAATGTTTTTTGAGCGCTTGTCAATAGGCAGTTATCTAGCTTCCGATAGTTCCCAGTATGGGGGATTGCTTAGAAAAGACTGCAGACAATGGAGTGGGCGCCAGAAGCTATAGCCCTTTTTAACACTAGGTCTCGTAAAAGTTATGTCTAGCGTAAACGGATAGGGGATATTCGTATATTGAATACCTGATACGTGTACTTCTTGCTTGTTCAAAAGAATGAGCATGTTTTCCAGGTCCTGCCTGATAAAGCTTCTGTTGGCCGATATTCTGAGGCTGAGGATTTGCCCGGGGTTAAAATGCTCGAGCATCCCCTGATTTAACGTGGGCTCGTCCTGGCCAGCGACGGTTATCAGCATTCTCACTTCTCACACTCGCAGGCACAATGGCAGCAGGGGCCTCCGCCGATAGATACATCAACCGTGCACAGATGCTCATTATAGCAGATCATCCCCTGGTCATTGAAAAGCACCAGTGGCACATAAACGTCGGATAGGGTATTAGCCGAGATCCAGGCATTATTTTTGGAAGGCGGCTGCGTGGCCTCGATAAGCTGCCAGCTCCCATTCTTGCGCAGCATAACCCAGGCATGGCCTTCCACATCCTGTCTAACGTACTGGCCGATAGCTACGTAAACATCCTGCGGGCCATAGATGTTTCTTAGTAGGGAAGCAAGCAGAACGGATTTTCCTACGCAGTTACTGCTTCCCTTGCTGGCCACCTGCATGGGCAGCACACACTTCTGGCAGTTAACCGTCGAGTCATAAAAGTGGAGCATGCTGGCAAAATAGTCATACTTTATAGTGCCCCCGGCATACTGCCAGGCGTTGAGGACCTCATCGCCACCCAAAGCCTCTATGTCGTTGAATATGGGTTTGACTGCCTCGGGGTCGACAAGCTGGGAGATCGAGAATTTAGCGGCAGGGCCAGAATTGCTGAGGATAGCGCTTAACAGGGCGGCGAGTCCCAGGCCTCCCGCAACATAAAACAAGGGCTTTATGTCTGATGCGTCCGACATGGCCTTATTTTAGCACAAATAGCAAGCTATTTCGCCGGAGGTTCAGTTGGAGTGTCTTTAGCTTGGAGCTCTATCTTGAAGTTCCCAAAATCGACTGTGACCTTTTTAATGTTCCTTATTGCCTCTGCCGCCATCTTCATGAACAGACCGGCTACAGTTTGAGAATCATCTTGTGCGTGCAGATTTTCGCTCATTAGCCACCTCCTAGAGCGCTCTTAAGGTATGTCAGCTCGTTCTGCCACCAGGCAGGCCCGTTGGGCTCGGTCTTCACCAGGCGCCCGAGCCAGGATGGTAGTAATCCCAGGATATCCTCGTCGTTGATACGAGCAATTAAGGGTGCCATGTCCGGGGCGCTGGCAATCATCTCCTGCCATTTGGGCGGGAATTTCGTGGGGTCCAAGGTGCTGACAAAAGGCTTGTTCATCTGAATGGCCTTACGGAAGGTAGCCTCGCCACCTAAAGCCTCCAGGAACGGCCAGACCTCCTTTTGAGCCCCCGACCTGGCTTTGTTTACTATCAGAGCCTTGGCGAATTTATCGCCGTCGAAGCTCGGGAATTTAATATCGACATTCCCGACCTTCATGCTTGTGGCTCCAGTTCATATTCAAGGCCACAGTGCGGGCAGTTGGCCTTCATCTTTCCAGTCGGCCACTCAAAGCTCTTTTTGCACTCCGGATTCTGGCACATCATGCTTGTGGGATAAATAGGCTCTACCTTTTCAGCTGGTGGGGATTGTACGGCTTTAGGAGCTGCCGCCTGGGGCCCCGCGCCCTCCGCCGGTGTTACCTGCAGGGAGCTTAGGAAAGCCCCGCCCATATCCTTGAATTGCCCCATCATCTCAGCCTTACCCGCATTCTCCTGTTTGATTTCTGCCAGCCTTAGACCAAAGTCGGCATCCCACCTTTTGTCCTCGACCTCCCAGCGGCGCCTGCGCTCGGCCATCTCCTCATCATGCCTTTGCTGGCCCAGCTGCAGCTCTTTTTCATGGCGCTGCTGAGCCGTTTGGCGATCTGTGATTCGGTCCTCACGGTCGAGCATGAGTTTCATGACTTCTATATTGGGAACTCCGCCCACATTGCCAATCTCAGTGAAGCCCAGGGCCTTCTTTGTCTGCTCCTGAACCTTGGCCAGCATTTCGTTATAGCTCACTATCATCTGGAAGGGATCGACATTGTTTCCACCCTCGAGCCTGTCCTTCATGGACTTCAGCTCAGCCAGGAGATAGTCCATGAACTGGCTTTTGTTCGAGCCCTCGCCTTCCTTACCCTTGAGTGCAATGACCTGGCCCATGAGATCCGTGATGCCCTTCATGTAAGACTGCATATACTGGTTCATGGCATTGGTCATCATCTGGCCAACTTCCGAGGCAGGTATCGCAGCCTCGCCTCCCCCTTTGCCGCCGTCCTTCGTATCTATGCCCAGGCCCTTCGCCATGGCTTTGGCCTCAGCACCCTGCACAAAAGATTCTTTCAGGCGCTCCGCGGCAGTAGGCGCTCGCTTAGATTTGTTGGGATCCGTTTGCGTGGTGCCCTCCACAATTGGAGGCACATAATACCTCTTGTCTTCATTCCCTGCCATCGTCGCCCTCCTCATTTATAGTTTTTTCGTCTCCATCCTCGAAAGGATTATATTCCTCAGCCCAGGCTATTTCCTCTTCAGTTCCCTCAGGATCCTCCTCTTTCTGTCCTTTATGGCCATTGCCGCCCACGACGGCATAAGCACCCAGTATGATACCGTGCTGCCTCATCGTTTCCTCCAGGTACCTATCCAGCCACACATCCATCGGATCATCAGCCGGCCAGCCCCACTGTTCGATCGTAGCTCTACGTGCAGCCCAGAGGTTTGTGCTCGACATGGTGAAGGCCTTAGGAGCTATGTTCACTAATACCGCCTCTAGTGGCCTATCTGTACCTTTGATCAGGGGATTGCGCGTTGATGGAGTTTTATTGGTAGCCAGCACCGTCTTCTTTGGCGGTTTCCCCCCTGGAGGTTGGGTATTATCGCCCTCGACTTCGCCAGTAGCCGTTTCTCCTGAACCGCTCGGGGACTCCCCTGTTTCTTCTAGCTCTTCGGCATGCTGGGTTTCTACGGCGCCCAGCCCTTCTTCATCGGGGAACAGTTCAGCGAATTTGGCGGGATCTATGGCTTTCTTGAAGTCCTGGAAGTACCTGTATATGGTCTGGCGGTTTATAGTTCTGCGGTCGAACTTAAGAGCCTTTACATCAGGATGGCTGGGGCGCTTGCCTTGTGCGAACTGTTCAAAAAGTACATCTCTCCGGTTCAGGGTTTTGGTAGCCACCATATTACCTCCCTTTACGACAGTGCTATAATAAGCACAAGGAACCTGGAAAGTCAAGATTTCCGCTAGGGGAGGTACTATGGAAGGTGGTAACCTGGTCTTGCAGATCATAAACATGGGCCTTCAATGGGGTGCAAACCATCTCGGGAAACCCAAACCGCTAAGACTTTCTACTATCATGCCAGAGACGCACGGGGCAGTGCAGCCTTCTGAGTCTAAAACACTGGCGTCTCCGGAAACGCCGGTTTCTCAAGTTTCAAATAAGGAAGTCGTTGATTATCAGCGCCAGGAGTTGCTAAAAAATGCGCTGCTCCTGAAGACACACCTGGCGCAGGGCTGCAGAATCAATGGCAAGCCTTGTGATTGCTGCACGAAACATCCGACCATAATTGAAGGCCTGGCCGAGGAAGCGATTCCGATGAGCCGGAGCTCAGTATATTCTGACATGGCCAGGTTCGCCAGGAAGATAGCGCCCATTACAACGCCGGAAGCGGTCGGCAGCGGGCAATACGATAGCCAGTATCCTGATCTGGCCATCGAGCTCCGGGATCTGATAAAGCGCCTTGCCTCCGAGGGCCAGCCGGCGTAAGATTCAAGGGGGTGATTATGGATGAGGTGAAGGAATCTCTTGACCAGGCTATCGGCCTGGAAATAGAGGCCATCAAGGTCTACGACAAGTCTGACGACCTGGCCAAGCAAAAGGGCGACGGAAAGACGGCAGAAGTTTTTGCACACGTAAATCGCGAAGAAAGGCAGCATCTTCGTGAGTTTGTGCAGCGCCGGGCTGAACTAGCGCCTATAGAGGGCGACGGAGACCTCCCTCAAGCCGACCTCATGTTGCACGCCCTGGCACACATGCACGGCTCCCCTGGAATCCTGGTAGATCCGGACCTGGCCAAGGCGAGCGCCTGTATTTGTTATGGCAATGTGTGTTTCACCAAGGGCATCGTTGGCGCCCTGGATCCAGCGCAGCGCGAGACGTACTGTGCCACTCCTGTCCAGAAGGGTGAGACCGAGCGCGTTAGGAACTGGAGAGACGCCGTAGACGTGTGCAAGGTCAATACCAAGGATCTGCCCAAGGGTGAGAAGCTGAAGGAATACTTATCATGTATGGGGCTTGAGTTAGAAAAGAGGGGAATAACTCCTTGAATAGTTCCAGATATTTGCTACAATGTTGGCATGAGATATTTATTGACTGTAGAGGATTGTTACCTCGTAGGTGTTCTTCTTGGTGATGGCTATATCGCACATTATGATCACGGTGGTTACAGAGTCGGCCTGCATGTACGATCAAAAGTGTTCGCAGATGAGTTCCTTGCTGCTCTAAATACTCTTAGAAAACATCGAGTTCGGTTATTACAATATAAAACATCTCCATCAATTCGTGCGTACAAGCGAAATATCAAAACAGACTACTATGTAGAATGGCATGGGAAGAAGGTGTATTTGTATTTCTCTCGTATTATTGAGAGATTTAAACTTAATTGGCACAATAAAAGAATCGGGAAAAATAGGCTTTTTGCTTTTCTCAAAGGTTTATTCGACAGTGAAGGTACCTGTTATTATGCCTCAAAATGGAATATAGTCAGGTTAACAACAGTAAATACGAATGAGGATGTGGTGACTTTAGCAAGTGCTATATTGACTCATCTTGGTTTTAATCCTCGGGTTTACTATTTCTCTCATAAGAACCCTAAATATAAAGTACGTTACTCAATAGTAATTGCAAAGAGAAAAGAGATTAAGCGATTTATTCAATGGGCAAGACCATTAAAGAGCAAAAGACCACGTAGTTCTATTTTGCCGCAGTTAAATAGTCTTGGTCAAAAAAGAAACGGGTTTCAGTTTTTATCTAATATTTAATTCCCGATGTGTTCCCGATGGAATAATGCGCGGTATTGACAAACGCACCGTTTTATATGATTATAATAACAGCCTGAATTAGGTCAATTTAACACGATAGTCAAGGCGGGGGAACACCTTCAGCGATGAGGGTGATTCCCTCGTTTTACGTTTATAACAGGGGGAAGTATGGCTGGGAAACGTGCAGGATGCATGCTGATAAGCTTCTCCACTTTCAAGGATGCTGTTCTCAAAGAGGACACGCGCCAAAAGACCGCCGATCTGCTAGCCGACCTCGAGAAACAACTAGGCACCATGCCCATAATGATCTGCGGTGAAGCTCCCAGCAGGGCCAGATCCCCCTACCAGGAGTTCATGAGCACGTGCATGAAGCACGGCACATCGCTTCAGGACTGCGCCGGTGAATGGAGGACAAAGAAGAGCAATGGCTGATAACACCCCTGACTATTGCGACATCGCAGCCTTTGAGATGGCAGCCAAGGAGTACCCGGATCTGTATGTCATTCTATCCTCTGAGAGCTGCGCGCCATGTGTAGAGCTGAAGGACAAGATTGATAAGGCAGAAATCCCGACGCCCATGGTACAGGTCCCTTTAGACCAGTGTGTCAATTACCTGGAGCACTTCCAGGTTGACGTGTTGCCTACAGTGGTGCACCTGAAGAAAGGCGTAGAGGTGAGTCGATTCAAGGGCGCCCAGGAAAGCACTATCGAGGCCATGAAGGCGGGCAAGTAAATGCAGGAAGGCAATGGTGATAAACAACTGCCTAAAAGAGCTGTTATAGCACAGTTAAATCTTCGTCCTAGTGCGGATGCAGTTGTTGAGGCAGCCCATCTGCAATTTCAACCCACACTAAGACGATATCTTGAAGGTATTATATATCCATCGATAGCCTCGGCAGTCGGGTGTGATTTTTGGAAATTTATGGCAGGAGTTTGGGCTATCGGGCAAGCTAATATTGAGGCGAGAGCATTCCATGTTGATAGGTCTGCACAGAATGATTTTACGGATGAGCAAAGGATTAAGTTTGAGGAAGCATGGAGCGAATTCGCAGAGAAATATGAAGAGATAGTACGTGAAAATCTTGAGAAGGAGTGTGGCTGTAGATTAAAAAAAGCGGAGCGGGAGAAATCATTTGGCTCATCCTGAGGTAAACAAGTATAGATCTGGAAAGAACCGGGAGCGCCAGGTTGTAGTGGCCAAGCTCCCAGATGAAGACGGCGGAGGTTATGCCGTGGGGATCCTGGATGGCAAGAACAAGCGCCTGGTCAAAGGCGTGCTGGGCAAACAGGAAGTAGAAGGAGCTGGGAAGAAGTAAGATGGTCGAGATCAGCTTAACCCCTGTGATTCCCGACATCCCGGATCCGGAGCTGGACAAACGGGTTGAGGACTTTATCAGTAAGGTAAACGAGGAAAGCCGTACTACTGTTCGTGCGGCTATCAATTCGCATATAGTAAAGGCACTGGATGCCGCTGATAAGTGCGACCTCCTGGCCGTGATTAGCAATACCAGTGAGCGGGGCGAGTCTCTGGGTACAATTAAAAAGCTAATCAAAGCCTCGAGCCTGGGGCCCATGGAGCGCGAGTTGCTGTTGGATGAGGCGGTGGATATGTTCATGGCCCTGGACGTGCATGTGGCTCTGCAGCTCCAGGAGGGATGCGAGTGCAAGCCCGCTCAGAAAAAGCCAAAGGCAAAGAAAACTAAAGAGTAGAGTGGCCTTGAGGTCGACAAGGCTTAAGGAATAACCTTGGAGGGTTAGGAAATGGGTAATCCGATGATGCTTACCGATATGGTGAAACTGTACGTCAAGCCCAGCCTTGGCGGCCAGATCATCATGAGGAAGCCCCGGACCAATCAGCACAGCCCGAAGGTAAAGGCCCAGCAAATCAACTTCGCCAATCGGATGAGAGGCAAGAAGATTGCTATTCAGTGCAAGGGCAAAAAGGGCCGCTCCTTCTACGGCTGTCTGAAGACTGCTGGATCCAACGCTTACTCAGGATCCAAGTAGAAGCCGGTAGACCTCGAGAGTAAGACCAGTTGAGGGGGGCAAGTGCCCCCCTCTTCCTATTTGGGGGCGCCGGCAGACGGTTCCTTTTTAGAAGTTATGCCCGGGGACGCACCCGGATCTTTCTTGCCCTTGGACTCGTCTGGCTTCTCTTCCCAGCCGACCTCTTTCAAGGCATCCCTTACTGCCTCATTGATTGCCTCCAGCTCATCGAGCTTTAGGATGGTCTGTTTATCCCCCAGCTTCAGGATTATTTGGATGGGAAGAGAGTCATCTTCGGGGACTTGTGTGATGACCGTGCCCGTGGGGATCTGCGATGTGCATTCGGTGTATGTATTAACTTCGATAGGTTTGGCCACTTGTCCTCCTTCAAAATGTCGATCGCTATTTGTTCCTTTGTGGTCTGATGTTCGAAGATAATGCTCGTTCTCTTCTTGAATTCGTAGCGATTCACCTCCTTCCAGCCCTGGCGCTCCATTTCCCGCACTACTCGCTGGTCCTCCGGGAGTGCATCATGAGCGATGGCCTCCTTAATTATTGCTGCGCATGTGGGGCATACCTTGATAAACCTAGCTGTTTCCTGCCCGCAGGTCTCGCAGTTAGGCCAGATCTCATCCTTGCCGGCGTCGCGCATGGTGACTGTCTGCTCCTGAGGGTAATCAGTTTGTGGTTTAGTATAAGTCATCAAAAACTATTAATCAATATCTTGACAATCCCGTATGGCATATAGTATAAAATGTGAAACAAAAGGTCGGGGCCCGGGTGAAGAGGTCGATAAGCCCGGAGACAACAAAAAGTCAGGAGGTAGAGAGTTAATGAGCCATACAGTTAATATTGACCTTACGGCAGATCAGGACATTTACCTTTTTAACCAACCCGTCAATATCCATGATATAGCAATGATTGAGCTTAGCGATGACGGCATGGTTGCTGCCTGTACCCTGAGAAGCGGTAACAAGATGGTTCCCGAGGGACCAGGCGGGGTGTCTATGCCTCCAGGTCTCAAGGAGCTGCTGTCCGGCTCCAAATGGGAGAAGGGCAAATGCGCCTGGTGGCATAAGCCCTGCAGGGAAGCCCGGGGCGACTGCAATATGTATCAGGAGATCCCGGTCATGTACGCCGGCCCGCTTAATGTGCCGAGGAAGACGACAATCAAGATCTGTCTGCTGTGGGCTATGTATGAAATGTTAAAGACGCCTATTATGATGCCCGTCCAGGTGGGGCCAGGCGCCAAGCAAGTCTAAGGAGCGCACTTTTAAATAATATGCCAAACCTAACAGTCGCGGAGTTCATTGATAAGCTGAGAGCCAGCAACAAGACCAAATCGCTCTATGCCGGCTACCTGGATCGCTTCTTCGAATGGGCAGACGGCAGGGAGATTACAGACGAGCTGGCCCAGGAATTTATAGACTTCCTTGAGCAGGAAGGACGAAAACCTAATACGCTGGCTACCGTGGCCAATGCCCTGCGCGCTTACTGGAAAGTCCAGAAGAAGATACTCGATATCAGCGCACCTCACCCGGGGTTCGGGCAGCCTAAGTACCACGAGGTCGAGGAGATCATGAATATGCTCAAGAAGGCAAAAACGCCTTTTGAGAAGGTCATTGTGACCTTGCTGTTCGACACGGGCGCCCGAATCAGCGAGATCCTTAACCTGCAGCTTGAGGATATAGATTGGGAGAGAAAGTTCGTGCATGTAACGCTCAAAGGCGGCGGCGAAGGCGACTATCTAATATCAGAGGAAGGACTCGCAGCGCTTAAGGAATGGCTACGTGTCCGAAAGAGCAATAGCCAGCGGGTTTTCATGGATTACAATTACTTCTACGCGTATACCGTTCTCAAGAAGCTCGCCAAGAAAGCAGGTATCGAGGAATTCACCCCCCATCATCTTAGACACTCATTCGCTTTTTACTGTATGAGCAAGGGGGTAGATCTCCATGACCTTCAGCAGCTCATGCAGCACAGGTCTATAAACACGACAGCAACGTTCTATGGCCGTAGCCGGCCTGAGCATCTGAGGGCCAAGAAGCCAGCCTGGGGCAAAGAAGCGCAGGTTGTACGCTGAGGAGGGCCAGGTGCAAACCAAGAGGCGCTCCATATCTGTGACTGAAAAACAGTTCAGAGAGCTGGCAAGATGGAAACGTATCTATGCAGGCTATCACGGGCTACCTGTGACCTGGGGAAAATTTCTGACAGACGTCAGTGTGCTGGGCGTTACAGTAGCATACGCTCACGCTCCGCAATCTGAAGCTCCCAGCACACCGATCGATACGGAATAGATGAGCGAGCAGTGTAAACACTATGAGCATATAGAAGATGTTACTTATCGTGGTGCGCTTTTCAGAATAGGGACATGTCAATATTGCGGGCAGGTAAAGTGGTATGATACTGTAAACGAGATGGGGCAGCCGGTGATCATCCACCCCGGGCGCCTATCCGGGACACCTATCCGCAAAGAAGGAGCAAGCAAAGTGTCGCGTATGACGAGCAGGCAGCGGAAGGAACTGCTAAAACTCGGCGTCGACAGATACATGGGAAAATATGGTTATGAACCAAGAGCCCGCAGCGGCTTAACCCAGGCTTATAATAGAGCGCTCGATAAACAGAAGGCAAAGCAGATGAAGAAACAGATGGGGCATGTCTACAGCGATGGTTTTACAGTCGTACACTTCAGACTGCCTAATCTGTTGGCCACCGCCATTTCTCAGCTGCCGGCAGATCCGGTACCTCTTCCGGATGATGCGAGAACTCATCTTAAGACTTTGGTAAGCAGTGCCATTGATTTAGTTTACACCCCGAAGGAGTATCGATGTCTAGGCCAGCGATCCGACCAGGCATTATCATCAAGCAAGTCCTGATGCAGGGCCCGGCCAGCGCCTCGGAGATCCACAGACAGTACCGGGAGGCCATACGTGTGGAGAATGGCAGCCGACCGCACAAAGACTGGCTAAGGCCCATGACATACAGTAGTTTCATCACGTACATAACACGAGCCAAGCAATCCGCGCTGATCAAGGTGGTAGGCAGTAAAGCCCTCGAGCTCACTAACAGCCCATTGATAGGCATAAGAGGCGCCCGCGTCATTGAACCCCAGCTGCAAACCGTGTACGCACTTACAACAGACGGCCAGGAGGAAACGGGCGGCTGGTACAACCTTAAGGGTTATGCTGAAGGCGAGGAGATAACTGCTCCCAGAGGTAAACGCCGGACCCGAGTCCCTCAAAAGCAGGCAGTCGTGAAGAAGCCAGCATCGAAAATATCTGCCACAAAGTCGGTAGTTACAAAGAAGTCACAGGCGAAGAAGCAGCCGACCACGAAGGCCAAGGCGCCGCCGGCCAAGAAAGCAGCAGCCAGGCGCAAACCGGCCAGATCATAGTAGTTATCCAACGGGGAACAGCTAAGAGAACCGCAACAAAACCTACCTCATTTTGTTGACCTGTACCCTTAACCGCAATTTTTGAGTCTATTCCTTATAATTCCCCAGCTTCAGCCAACCCAAACCGCTAAATGCCTTATTCCATAATTATGTTTTACAGCTATTGCACAATAACTTGACGATGGAAGGAAGCTATGGTATCTTGATACTGTCGAAAGGCGAAGCTAAAACAACCGAATATATAAGGAAAGGGGGATTGATAGACACAAACCAAGCTAAACGAGACTAGCGCAATATACAAACACTTCCACCCGCCTCTATCAAAGACGGGTTGAAAGTCAAAAAGCTGAAACGTGATAGCGGATTAAGCGGAAAGGCTAGAGGAAGTCATAACGAAGCGGAAGCGTTGACACACATGACTAACGGTGTCAAGGTGTAGGGAATATGTGCGAAGGAGATATGAACTATGCCTGAGATACCAAGTTATATCGCTACCTTAGTCAAACAGTCAACGGCAAGGGCTACCGAGCGCAAGGTTTGGAGCATCGGCTTAAATACCACTTGGCTTCCGTTCTTCACGGCTACCAACCTGCAAGGTGCGACCTTCCTTCCTGCTGAGGCATTGGGATGTCCTATGCGACTCGTCATCGGCAAAGATGGCGTTGTCAAGATGAACACCAACGGCACGCCCAAAGTTGCGGTATGCAAAGAGCTAAAGGCTGCCGTGCGGAGTGTTGAAGATAACTTCATCGCTGGACTGCACCAGTACGTCTCTGATGTGAAGGATGTCAATCCCGAAGGCTATGCCGAGCTGGTGAAGCATTGTGAGGAATTGGGCAAGCCTATAGCCGACAAAGAGAACGACCTTGCTATGAAAGCCGTTGCCGAGTACGCCCTGCATGCTGGGGAAGTCGCTGCTGCCAATACTGAGAAGGAGTTAGTCCCCGCCTAACCTAACCTTACTCGCACCTTGACACCAGTCCTGTGTGCCAACGCTCGGAAGGAGATTGCGATGCCGAAATGGGCAACGCCCGAACGGCAGGCGCAGCTAATAGACCTCTTTCACCGCTTGGGGAATAGGTGTCTGCAAGGGCATGACAGATGTCCTATCTTTGAACACTACATAGAGTACGTGCCTTATGCGGTACACTACCCCATACTCAACTCTGACGGTTCGGGGTATGGCGTGGGCATTAGCAGAGTCCACATAGCTAAACCGAACACGCTATACGAGAAGATTATGGGTGAGGTGATAAGAGATTGGGTAGCTGATGATGCCGAGGGCAGAGCATATGAGCGCAAACTCGAAGCAAAACGCTTGCACTCTTTCACCGATGAGCATACGTTCCCCCTTCGAGGTAACTTTTGCGCCATATCTCGAACGATATACAATGACAGTCAACCGATGTTTCAAATACTCGGTTTGGGTGTAAGCGGTTTGACGTTCAAACCGTTCGCAAAGATTAGGCTTGCGTCTAGCGATATTTGCTTACATGTTGACATTAGCGAAGCGTTGAAACCTTTGTCAAAGTGTAAGAGGCGCAAGGCTATTAGATACGGCAAACCTTTGCCGCATACGATAGTTGAAGCTGTATCAGCTTCCGCAGCTTTGGCGATACACGATTATTTAGCTTAAAACTGAATATAATCACCGAGTAAACAAAAGGGAACACCTCTTGAGGTGTTCCCTTTGTCTATTTTTATACCCTATTTCGCACAGGGGGGTACTGCGCCCCCCAATCAGCGAGGAAGGAGCATAGCCTATGGTATTCTCTGCAAGCCGTACCAAGAAGCCCGATCCGGACAAGGGGCTCGTGCTCTGGCTTAAGGCCGCCGATGGGGAGTATATGTGCCCACACGCACGCTGGCATCGCTCCATATACCTCCTGCTGGTGAAGGTCTACTGGCACTGGCCACCGGTCTATATCCACATAGGCTGGGCCTGTATAGACTGCGAAAGCAGTTAGCCAGCCGTTATCCACATTGTTCTTAGATGTCCAGGCTATACCCGCTTGGCTAAAAACTTGACCTGGAGGTGAAGCATGTCGAATGCTAAGCCCAAACCTAAGCCCAGGAACCTGATCAACAAATACTGCGCCTACTGCCGGCGGCAAACGCTTCACGAGATAAACGCCTGCCCGGACGGCGGGCCACAGTACAACAAAGAGGGCACGGGCGGCAACCTGAGCTGCACAGAATGCGGCTCGAGCCGCCTGGATACTATTCAGGGCTTCGATGCAGCCCTTATGTAAGTCAATCTCGCCTGAAGGGAGGTGATACGCATGGCACGTCATGGAAACAGGACCGGCGTCGAAAAGACCGACCGGAAGGTCCAGCCCTTCAATGCCTGGAAGGGTGGGCATATCGTGCGCTTCTGCTATACCGAGCTCGAGGCGCAGGATGCAGTGAGGAACGGAGGCTAATTCATACAACATGATCTGCTTGTGGGAGTAATGGCTGTTATATGCCTCTACGTTCTGGCTATCGTGGTGATCGCCCTGATGCGCAGATAACTTTACCCGGGAGGCTTCACATGAGGAATCTGCTCGTATATCACCGTATGCGCCCTCCGGAAACTACCTGCAAGGGGATCTGCCCGCGCTGTGGTAAGGGCGTATATAGGGGCGTACACAAGAATGGGCGCTGGTGGCACCGGAAGCATGCGCCCGCAACCGTATTCCAATATCACCTGGGAGGGTAAACGTGAAGGCCGTAATTAACATCAACATGGATAATGCTGCCTTTCAGGATACTGGGATGCCTGGCCGAGAGCTGGGGCGGATCCTGACTGAGGCAGCCACAAAGGTATACCTCAATCCGGATATCAAGCCTGGCTTCTCCCTGCCTCTAAGAGATATGAACGGCAACAAGGTGGGCGAGCTGGCTGTGAAGAAGCCCATGGGCACTGTCAAGATGTGCCTGGATCTAGGCTACACTGCAGAGCAATCCGATCTCGTAGGAGATATTGACGAGCTGTTTGAAAAGGCAATTAAGCTCAAGCTCATATCTGGAGATGATGCTCAAAGACTCGGACAGATCTGTGGTCAGATGTGTGGCGAGTACACCGGAAAGCTCAAAAAGAAAGGCTAGCCATGGGTCGTTGTGCAGCCTGTAAGTCCGCCTCAGGATGGTCTCATATGTTTGACCGTGAGAGAGGACTTACTCGTTCTGATGATTCGGCTAGAAAGGAGGACGCTTGAATATGGAGCTGAAAGATGTGCAGTTCATGTCTGCCGCTGAGAAGCGCAAGGTTCTGAAACAGTGGGAGCTCTTCCTCAAGTACGGCCTGCAGGATAAGCATTTCAGCAAGTCGCTGTACCATCACCTTATGCAGCACTGCTCGTTCATCGCTCATTATGACAAGAATGGCTTCTACGCCACTTA
>Ga0172366_10001130_pt1 | contig 20696 bp, 19 predicted proteins | sample LakKivSesite69cm_FD_114533 | JGI IMG/M metagenome (GOLD analysis project Ga0172366, IMG submission 114533) | Sediment microbial communities from Lake Kivu, Rwanda - Sediment site 69cm | ecosystem: Environmental > Aquatic > Freshwater > Lake > Sediment | place: Rwanda: Western Province, Lake...
AAGTTCCCGGTGGCTTCCATCCAGCTGCTATCTCCCCAGAATTCGTCCGGCGTTAGACTGCTGTTCAACCATCGGAGAGTCGAGGTCAGGGAAGCGAAAACGGAGACATTTCGAGACGTTGATATTGCCTTTTTCTGCACCGATGCTGACGTCAGCCGCAGGTTAGCGCCTCTGGCTGCGGAAGCCGGAGCAGTGGCCATCGACAATAGCAGCGCTTTCAGGATGAACCCTAAAGTGCCCCTGGTAGTGCCGGAGGTCAATCCTGAGGATATAGAGTGGCATAAGGGAATAATCGCCAGTCCGAAGTGCTCGACGATCCAAATGGTGGTCGCGCTGTATCCCCTGCACAAAATCAGCCCCATAAAGCGAATTGTAGTTAGCACGTACGAGTCTGTATCGAGCAGTGGCAGCGCTGCTCTGAAAGAAATGACGAATCAGGCGCGATTTGTGCTGGAAGGGCGCCGTATCTGCCCTCATGTCTATTCTCATCAGATAGCCTTTAACGTGCTGCCGGAGATCGGTGTCTTTTTGGATAATGGATACACTAAGGAAGAACAAAGAATGGCGGAAGAAACACGTAAGATATTGCATGTTGCAGACATCGCTATTTCGGCCACGTGTGTCAGGGTTCCAGTCTGGTTCGGGCATAGCGAGGCAGTTAACGTGGAATTTGGTTCGCCTATTACGTCCGAAGAAGCCAAGAAGGTCCTGGCGCAGGCTGCTGGAATCCGGGTGCTTGACGATCCCACCGTCAGCTTCTATCCTCAGCCCTGGGCCGCTAGCGGATCGGACCATGTATTTGTAGGCCGAATCAGAAGAGATGTATCGCATCCTAGCGGACTTGTCATGTGGATAGTGGCTGACAATGTACGTAAAGGAGCAGCACTGAATGTCGTGCAGATTGCTGAGCAAGGGATAGAGAGGGGTTGGATACGCCCTAAGGAAAGTCTGGCCAGTTTGAATGAGTAAGCGGGTAGTCCGCAAGACGTCTCCAAAGTTGCGGGGCGGGGGCACGCTGGGTCGCCTGTTAACAGCCATGGTAACACCCTTTGATGCTCGGGGCCAGGTTGACTATCATCAAGCTAAGAAACTGGCACTGTCTTTGCTTGACTCGGGCAGCGATGGGTTGGTCGTCTCGGGCACCACTGTCGAGTCTCCCACTTTGAGCCGCGAAGAGAAACTGCGGCTTTTTGCTGAAGTAAAATCGGTCGTAGGCAACCGCGGAGCAGTGGTTGCCGGCACGGGTAGCTACGATACCAGAGAAAGCCAGGAGTTAACCGGGGAAGCGGAGAGAATCGGGGTTGACGCCTGTCTGCTGGTGGTTCCCTACTACAATAAGCCGACCCAGCAAGGACTGTGGGAGCATTTCAAGGCTATTGCTCAGAGTACTACATTGCCCTGCATCATCTATAATGTACCATCGCGTACCGTTACTAACCTTACCGCCGATACGCTGATCAAGCTCAGTCAAATTGATAATGTTGTGGGCGTGAAGGAAGCCAGCGGCAGTTTCGGGCAGATAGCCGAGATTATTGAAGGAACCGGCCCAGACTTCTTGGTCTATAGTGGCAATGACAGCGACACCTTGCCTATACTTGCTCTGGGCGGTTACGGAGTCATCAGCATCGCCTCACATCTGGTGGGAATCCAGATAGAGGATATGATAGATAGGTTCCTTGGCGGCAGATTTGAGGAAGCAGCCAGAATTCACCGGCATCTATTAGCTCTGGTAAACGCCCTGTTCATTGTCTCCAACCCTGTGCCGGTGAAGTGGGCCCTTAATCATATAGGTTTTCGGGTGGGGAAACCTCGCCTGCCTCTAACCGAGCCTGATGAAAAATCAGCCGACCTGATAAGGGCAACGCTAAAAAGCTACAAGATTGATTTGCCGATTCCCGGGAACTGACAGCTGACGGTTATCAGCTGAAGAGGTCTTTAGCCGGTATTATCTGCCTCCTATCTGGTCCTGTGGAAACGAGACTGATGGGACAGGAAAGGAGGTCTTCGAGGCGGGACATATATCTGCGAGCTGCCGCAGGCAGCTTTTCCAGATTTCGAACTCGACTTATCGATTCCTGCCAGCCCGCCACTTCTTCGTAGATAGGTTGGCATTTTTCTAATACGGCGACCTCCCCGGGAAAAGACCTCAGGACCTCGCCTTTGAATTTGTAGGCAGTGCATATCTTAATCGAGGGGAAACCACCGTAGATATCGAGGTGAGTCAGGGCTATATCAGTCAGACCATTTATCTGCACGCTGAAGCGACCTGCCAGGGCATCAAACCAGCCGCATCTTCGCGGCCTTCCTGTTCTGGCACCGTACTCATGAGCCTTCTCCCGTATCAGGTCGCCGGTCTGGTCTTTGAGTTCTGTAGGCATAGGCCCGGCACCCACCCTGGTGTTATATGCCTTGAACACGCCCAGCACACGGTCGATTGCCCGCGGGCCCAGGCCTGCGCCGATGCAGCCTGCTCCGGCCAGAGGTGAGGAAGACGTCACGTAGGGATAGGTGCCGAAGTCAGGGTCGAGCAGAGCTCCCTGGGCGCCTTCCAGCAGGACCAGGTCTCCCTTTCCAGCCGCTTCGCGAACCACTGAACTGGTTTCCCGGATGAAAGGAGCCAGCTGCTCCCCATAGTGGCAGTATTGTTCATAGACCTCTCTCAGGGCCAGAGGCGAGACTTTGTACACCTTGGTCAGGATGGTGTTCTTGAGCTCCAAAGCCGACTTCAAGCGGCTCAGAAATACACGCCTATCCAACAAATCTCCGGCACGAATGCCCAAACGGGCCACTTTGTCAGCAAAGACCGGACCGATTCCTCTCAGCGTGGTACCTATTGCGCCTTTGCTGCGTCTTTCTTCCTCCAATCTATCAAGGAGGGTGTGATAGGGCATGACCAGGTGAGCACGGTCACTGATGAGAAGGCGGCTCGTATTGATCGCATGATTATGCAGGTCATCGATTTCCTCAAGAAGCACCGCCGGATTGATAGCTACACCATTGCCAATAATGCAGGTCACCCGGGGGTAGAAAATGCCCGAAGGCACGAGATGCAGCCTGAACTCCCCGTAAGGGTTCTTTACAGTGTGGCCAGCATTATCTCCGCCCGAGAAGCGAGCTACTACCTTCGCCTTCTCAGCTAAGAGGTCAATTATCCTTCCTTTACCTTCATCGCCCCACTGCCCTCCCACAATAGTTATGACCGCCATCTAGTTACCCTCAATTCTGGCCTGCTTCCGTACGTAAACCATCCTTTGAATTACAGTGATGGAAACAAAGACCGCCAGAACACATAGAGCCACAAAAACACTACGGACAAAGACCCGACTTACCAATAGACCTATTGCTAATACTATAACCCGTTCTGCTCTGGTAAACAAGCCAATTTGACACTGCCAGCCGAGTCCCTCCGCTCTAGCTCTTATGTAACTGACCAGGAAGGAACCAACCAGGACAACAAGAACGAGTACAATTGCCGGGGTGGCGCCTTCTTGAGGGACATACCAAATCAAGAGGCCAGATAGGGTCGCCGCTTCAGAAATACGGTCCGCCGTGGAATCCAGAACGGCGCCGAACTTCGTAGTCCGCGTGCTGAAGCGGGCCAGAGCTCCGTCAAGGAGGTCAAACAAGCCTGCAATCAGAATTAGTACCCCGCCCAGAACGAGGCGCCCCGTAGCAATAACATAGGCCGCACCGAGGTTCAGGGCGAGATTTGTCAGGGTGAGAGCATTGGGCGTTATCCCAGTCTTACTTAGAATCCTGACTATGGGATCGGCAATACGATAGCCTAGATTCCGTCGAATCCCCGGTAAGTTCATTCGGCTCTACCGGCTGATTTAGCGCTTGAAGCTGCCACTCCTGCCACAAAAATGGCTTATGCCCCCACCTTGGCCGACTCCAGTTCAGGCAGGGTGATGGGGATCTGCTGTTCGTGCCCTGCGATAAACTCCTCGGTCCTGATGTGTGCTTCCTCATCGGAGTACTGAATCGGCGGGGACTTCATGAAATAAGCCGAAGGCCCCACTATGGTCCCGCTCAAGCCACGGTCTCGCGCCAGTTTGCAGCAGCGTATGGCGTCGATGACCACGCCGGCCGAGTTCGGACTATCCCATACCTCTAGCTTCAACTCCAGATTCAGAGGCACGTCGCCGAAGGTACGTCCCTCCATCTTCAGGTAACAGAATTTGCGGTCAGCCAGCCAGGGCACGTAATCGCTGGGACCGATGTGAATGTTGTCGTGCCCAATATCGTAATCTAGCTGTGAGGTGACAGCGTTTGTCTTGGAAATCTTCTTGGACTCCAGGCGTTCTCGTTCCAGCATGTTCAGGAAATCAGTATTGCCACCGAAATTTAGCTGATAGGTTCTTTCCAGTCTCACACCGCGGTCACGGAAAAGCTTGGTCAATATTCTGTGAGTAATCGTGGCCCCTACTTGGGACTTAATATCGTCACCGATGACTGGCAATCCTCGCTCGGCGAACCTGCCCTGCCAATACCTCTCGCGACCGATGAAAACAGGCATGCAATTGATGAAGCCACAGCCGGCAGTCAGCACCTGTTCCACGTACCATTTAGTTGCCTCCTCGCTCCCTACGGGCAAATAGTTGACCACCACAGCTGTTTCAGTCTTCTTGAGTATCTCTACAATGTTGGCGGTCGGACCTGCCGCCTTGGTGATAACTTGAGACAGATACTTGCCCAGTCCGTCGTGGGTCATGCCCCGGTCAACGCGGATGCCTGTCTTGGGCACGTCACAGAATTTAATGGTGTTATTCGGCTTGGTGTAAATGGCCTCGGCTAAATCCTGGCCTACCTTGTTTCTGTCGATGTCAAATGCGGCTACAAAGTTGATGTCGGATATATGATAGCCCCCTAGATTGACATGCATTAAGCCCGGGATGAATTCGTTTTCCTTGGCGTCCCTGTAATAATGGACTCCTTGCACCAGAGAAGAGGCACAATTACCGACACCTATTATGGCTACGTTTATTGGTTCCATTTTTCCCTCCTTTGCCGACGTGCACCTTATTCTGGGAGCTGATTTTATCATCCTTCTCAGCGCTTAGCTCCCCCATCAATTTGAGCAATCTCGCGCCCCGCTCGATAGAATCATCGTAGTGAAAGCTGAGCTCTGGCATCTGTTTCAATCTTAGGCGAGCTGCCAGTTCTCTGCGCAGAAATCCCGAGGCATTGTTAAAACCTGCCAGCAAGTCCTCTTTATTCATCTCAGTAGCCAGCGTGCTAACGTATATCTTGGCATACCTGAGGTCAGCCGAAAGAGTGACTTCTGTCACGGAGACAAACTTGCCCAGTCTCGGGTCATTGACCTCACGCTCAAGCAACGTACAGATTTCCCGCTGGATCAACCTGCTCGTTCGTTCACTTCGCCTGCTCATTGGGACACTCTATCCGGGCAGCACGGCTAGCTTACTCTTTCCCTTTTGTAAAACTCAACGATGTCACCGACCTGAAAACTGACATTCCCCTCTATGCCCACGCCACATTCGAGGCCGGCGGACACCTCGGGCACGTCTTCCTTGAATCGTTTCAGACTGGCAACCCGGGATTCACCTATGATTTTATTCTGCCGCAATACTTTGACAAGAGAATCCCTCGACGCTTTGCCCTCTACGACATTGATCCCGGCTATTTTCCCCTGCTTACCGCGAGGGAAGACGGCTCGTATTTCCGCGCGCCCCCTGAGCACTTCGGCATATGTCGGCTCGAGCATCCCCTTCAGCGTCCTGTCCACATCTTCTGTTAGCCTGTAAATCACATCATAATGATGGATGCCTACCCCCTCCGCGTTGGCTAGCTCCGCTGCTCCGGGTGAGGTGGGAGTGTTGAAGCCGATGATGATGCCTTTTGAAGCTGAGGCCAGAAGCACATCGCTCTCGGTGATGCTCCCGCTAGCAGCATGGATGACTCTGGGTTTTGACTTCTCTGTTCCTAACCGTTCTATGGAAGTCTTTATAGGTTCAATGCTGCCCTCAACATCGGTCTTCAGAACTATGTTGAGGTCTTTGATGCGCCCCTCACCTATTTGACTGGAAAGCGCACTTAGACTCAAGGTGGGATGTAGTCTGGCACGTCTTTGTTTTTCGACGATACTTCGTGCTTCACGCTCATCGGGAAGCACAACGAAACGGTCTCCCGATGTTGCCACCTCATCCAGGCCTAGGACCTCCACCGGAGTAGACGGCTCAGCCTTCTGGGCCGGACTTCCTTGATCGTCAAACATAGCTCTTATCTTTCCCCAGGCGTTGCCAGCTACCACAATGTCACCCCGCCTGAGGGTGCCCTTCTGCACAAGAAGGGTGGCCAGAGGGCCCTTCGTTTTGTCCAGCTTGGCCTCAATAACTACCCCTTCTGCCGCGCTGTCAGCGTCGGCTTTGAGTTCCAGTATGTCAGCAACTAAGAACAGATTCTCCAATAAGTCCGATATTCCTTGTCCCTTCTTGGCGGATATGGGCACAAGGACAGTATTGCCGCCCCACTCCTCGATAACCAGACCTAGGTCCGCAAGCTGCTGTTTCACGCGTTCAGGATTAGCATCAGGTTTATCAATCTTGTTGAGGGCCACCACAATGGGCACCTTGGCCGCCTTGGCGTGGTCCACGGCTTCCACAGTCTGGGGCATCACGCCGTCATCAGCGGCCACCACCAGGGTTACAATATCAGTTGCTTGTGCCCCTCGGGCTCTCATGGCGGTGAAAGCTTCGTGGCCCGGCGTATCTAGGAAGGTGATTTTGCGTCCATCCACCAGGGCCTGGTAGGCACCGATATGTTGCGTAATTGCCCCTGCCTCACGGGCAGTTACGTTAGTCTTTCTGATGACGTCAAGAAGGGTCGTTTTGCCGTGATCAACATGGCCCATGACAGTAACTACCGGCGGGCGAACTGCTAGTTTAGCTTTGCCCTTCGTTCTTGCTTTCTCCTGTCTGGTAGGCGAGGGCTTGCGCCCTTTTGGCGCTCTGGCCTCGTAGCCGAAGTCTGAGGCTGTTGCCCCTGCAGTGTCAAAGTCAATGTTCTGATTAACGCTGGCCATGATGCCTTTGCGCATGAGCTGTTTGATCACTCTTGCCGGCTCTACTTTTAACAAGTCCGCCAGCTGTTTTACAGTTATGGAAGGTGGAAGTTCAACTTGTGGCGGGCCTTTTTTCGTTCCCGATTTGCTCTCGTTCAAGTTTAGCTGTCCTCCAGGCTATGTATGTGCTCGCGTAACGTTTGTCTATTGTCGTCGCAAAGTCTTGTTCGCAAAGCATAATCCAGTCGATTCTTCCTGAGCGCCAACTCCCAACAGGTTCTTTTCGGACATAGGTAAGCGCCTCTGCCTGGTTTCTTTGCGAATACGTCTATCTCGGCAACGCCGTTCCCTGCGCTCGCCAGACGAATCAAGTCTTTCTTTTCCCTAACCTGCCGGCAAGCTACGCAGGTACGCTGAGGCAGATTCTTACCCTTCGCTCTCATCATCGATAAGGCGCTCATCTTGCTTCTTATACTTTAGCACCTTTCCCTTCCTTTTACCTTTGGTTTCGCTTTTCGCTTTGTCGGGCGCCTTTGCTTTCAACGCCCCTGCCAGAATATCTTCAGCAAAACGGATATGCTTTTCTTCGGGCTTCTCGGTTGAAGCCGCTGAAACGCCTGGAATCTCAACCGGCTCTGCGCCCGCGACCTCCTCAGCCGGTCCTGCGTCACCGATCTCCTCAGCCGCCTCTGTGCCACCGATCTTCTCAACCGGCGCTGTTTTGCCGCGTCTCCTTTTCTTAGCTTCAGAGGGAATCACTTGCTCCGCCCCTCCCGGTTCCGGTGCAACGGCTCTTTCCGCCTCAATAGCCGAGACGCTCTTGATGTCTATTCTCCAGCCTGTGAGTTTCGCAGCCAGTCGGGCGTTCTGCCCTTCTTTCCCTATGGCCAGCGAAAGCTGCTTGTCGGGCACAACCACAGTGGCTGTGTTGCTTTTTCCGTCGGTCTTGATGCTGGTCACTTGAGCCGGGCTCAAGGCGTTAGCAATGAACACTGCCGGGTCTGGATGCCATTGGATGACATCTATCTTTTCGCCATTTAGTTCGTTAATGATGCTTTGCAGCCTTATGCCTCGAGGCCCAAGGCAAGAACCTACCGGATCGACATTTTCTTGCATGGTTGCTACTGCCACTTTGGTCCTGTGTCCGGCCTCGCGAGCCAGTCCTTTTAGCTCCACGATCCCGTTATGAACCTCAGGGATTTCCAGCTCAAAGAGGCCACGAATCAGGTTGGGATGAGAGCGAGAGAGTACTATCTGAGGCTCTTTGTCCCTCTGAGACATCTCAAGAAGATAGAACTTGAGTCGCTGTCCCCTATAGTAGTGTTCACTGGGGACCTGCTCATCTAGGGGAAGTATTCCCTCTATTCTGTTCAGCCTGACATAAACTCGTTTGGGTTCCATGAATTGAATGGCTCCACTGACAACCTTTCCTTCCCTGTCGGTGAACTCTTCGTAGACAATGCGATGTTCGGCCTCCCGTAATCGCTGCAGAACGACTTGCTTTGCCGCCTGAACCGCGATACGGCCGATATTACTCGGTGTGCACTCTATGTTTATTACATCGCCAAGTTGGGCCGTGGCTCGCAGTTTTCTGGCGTCCTTAACCGTGAGTTCACGATTTGGGTTGGTAACGGACTCAACCGCGACCTTCTGAACATAGAAATTGATGTCGCCGCTGTCCGGATCGACTTTCACCAGAACATCTTGTTCCAGGGCAGACATGCTTTTCTTGTACGCCGAGGCCAGCGCTGATTCCAGGGCAGCCAAGACTATTTCTTTCGGCAAATTCCTCTCGGCCGAAAGCTGAGTAATCGCAGCCTTAAGCTCTGTTTTCATCTTCCCGTTACCCTTCAGTTTCTTTTTCTGTCATGTAGTAAAAAGGTGGGTCACCCCCACCTTAGCATAGATATAGTTTTCTCTAATTTAGCACATTCAGGCTGAAAATGCAAAAGGTCACATAAATAGCTTATAATACGTAATCTATCAGTCTGGGTGGAACATGCTAGCTTTGGAAGGTGTCAAGGTTCTGGATCTATCGATGTTGGTTCCCGGTGCGTTTTGCACGATGCTGTTGGGGGACTTGGGCGCTGATGTGCTCAAGATTGAGGCGCCAGGAGTGAATGAATTCAGGGATTCATCTCGGACCCTCCCAAAGGAAGAACAACGAAAGGCAGCAGCTTATTACGCCCTTGACCGGAACAAAAAGAGCATCGTGGTCAACCTGAAGTCGGAGGCCGGACGCGAGGTATTCTATCGCCTTTCCCGGAGGGCAGATGTTATTGTCGAAGGTTTTAGACCTGGGGTAGTAGAACGCTTGAAGATAGACTACGAGACCATAAGCAAGCTGAATCCCGGAATCATTTACTGCTCGCTTAGTGGTTATGGTCATGACGGTCCTTACCACACGTTTCCCGGGCATGATATCAACTACATAGCTATGGCCGGCGTCCTGGGCCTGATCGGGTCGGGCGAGGGACCTCCGGTCATACCCCTGAATCTGGTTGCTGATTTTGCCGGTGCGGCACTGTACGGGGCTCTGGGTATTTCGGTGGCTTTGGTGGCTAGAAACAAGACAGGGAGGGGGCAATATGTGGATGTGGCCTACATGGATGGAGCAATATCGCTCATGACCTGGTTCAATTGTGGCTACTTCTTCGATGGATCGGTGTTGAAGCGCGGTGAATCATGGCTTCATGGTGCCTATCCCTATTACGGAGTTTACGAAACCAAAGATGGTAAGTATATCTCTATTGGCTGCCTCGAACCGCATTTTTGGGAGAACCTGTGCCGGCTCCTGAGCAAGGAAGGGTATGTTCCCTATGGCTTCGCCCTGGAACATACTTTTCACAAGCCTGAAGGCGAGAAGTGGGATGAAGTCCACTCCTCATTGAAGCAGGTCTTCTTGACCAGGACAAGGGATGAATGGTTTGAGTTGTTGATTCGTAATGACGTCCCGGCCGGGAAGGTGCATACACCGGATGAGGTTTTCAGCGATCCGCAGGTCCTTCATCGTCAGATGGTAATAGAGGTGCAACACCCGACCCTGGGCAAGATCAAGCAAGTCGGCGTGGCTCCCAAGCTATGCGGCACACCCGGCAAGGTGAGAAGTCTGTCTCCTCTTCCTGGCGAAGACACTGACGAGGTACTACGTGGGTTGGGCTATCAGCAAGACGAAATCAGTGATTTGCGTCGGGAAGGCGCAGTGCATTAAGAGAGTCAAAATGGCCGAAAGATGTGTTTTCTGTCGAATTGTTGCTGGCGAGATACCCGCCGATATTGTTTATCAAGACGAAGACCTCTTGGCTTTCAGGGATATCATGCCCCAGGCACCCACCCATGTGCTCATCATCCCCAAGACGCATATCACATCCGTGGCTGAACTCACCGAGAGACAGGCTAATCTTGTCGGACGCCTCATAATCGTAGCCAGGAATCTGGCGAAGAAAGAAGGCGTGGCCGGGAAAGGTTATCGACTGGCGATAAACTGTGGTCCTGAAGGGGGACAGGTCGTGCCTCACCTTCATCTTCATCTTCTCGGTGGCAGGCAGATGGACGCCAAGCTTGGCTAGATTGCCATGTGTGATGCCGGCCGGTGCCCGGTCACTGTGGACCGGATGCGACCGGGAGTGCTCTGAGCCTATGAAGAGCTCAATCTGGCTATTAACGCTTCCACCGCTTCGTCTGGAGTGGATGCCCCTGCGGTAATACCGATGCGTTTCTTGCCGGCAAGCCACGAGGATTCGACCTCACTGGCTGTCTCTACCGAGTGGGTTTCCACCAGAGGAGAACATATTTCAACAAGGTGCCTGGTATTGGCGCTATCGCTTCCACCGATTACTATCATGAGTTCGCTCTGGCGAGCCAATCTTGCGGCAGCTTCTTGCTGACCCTGCACCACTTTACATAAAGTATTAATAATGCGAATCTCCTCGATTTTGGGTCCCACCGCTCCCATAAGCTGTCTCACAAACTTGAAGAAGGCGGACTGGGTCTGTGTTGTTTGCGAAATGACACCCAGGCGCGACGATGATTTTGCCGTCCCGCCTATTTGTCTCACGTCCAGGGCAGCTGTGCCTTTATCCCCTGCCCAGCCTAGCAGTCCTTTGACCTCGGAGTGCTCCTCGTCTCCGAATATGACTACGTCGAAACCAGCTTCAGCTAATTCCCTGGCTGCATTTTGAGCTTTGCGGACTATCGGGCAAGTGGTGTCAATGACACGGATGCGGCGGGCCTTAATGTCAGATAACAGCGCCGGGCTGGTACCGTGAGTGGTGACGGACAGGACTCTGCCCCGGGCCTGCCCGAGACGACCTATGGGTTTCACTCCCAGGTCGGACAGCATTTCCACCAGCAGTCGGTTGTGCGCTACGGGTCCCAGTGTTTCTATTTCTCCGTACCTGGCGGCTGCCTCCTTCAAGAGCCTTACGGCGCGTTTGACGCCAAAGCATAGACCGAGCTTCTCGGCCTTGCTAACTTTGACGTTCCACATAGGCGCCCTGATATTCGGGGGGTAGTAACGCAGCGATTTCCCCCATCAGTTGTGTGGTCAATGACTGCATTTGTGATTTACTTATCCTGTGGTCGGTTGGAGGCAGCGTGAATGACCTGCCAATGTTGACCACTATATGGGGACGTTTCCACAGCCAGCTTGCGCCATGGATCTTGTCCGTTCCGGCGATGCCGACGGGAAGAAGAGGCACGCCTGTTCTTGAGGCTATGACTGCGGAGCCCGGTCTGCCCTTTCTGAGTTTGCCGTCCAGACTTCTGCCCCCTTCCGGGAACATCCCAAGGATGAAACCTTCGTCCAGCGCCTTTCTGGCGCCCTCAAGGATCCTCTGCTTCTCTCTGACCTTGCCGTTACGTTGTAGTGACAGCGCGCCGGCCCAGCGGAGCCAAAACCTCAAGAACAGGGGACGAAACAGTTCCTCCTTGGCCACGAAGGTAATCCATCGTGGAAAGCCAAACACGAGAAGAAACGGGTCGAGAAGACTAACATGGTTGGCCACCAATATCAACGGACCCGTTAACGGTATGTTTTCTCTCCCTTCAACTTTCCAGGAGAAGAGAAGATTAAACAAGGGCCTGAGCACGGTCACGAAAACTTTCTGGGAGAAGGTCATAAATTCACCGCCAGGTTATATATTCTATCCACAACTTGCTCCAGCGTAAAGTTCTCCGTATTGATGATTACCGCGTCTTCAGCGGGTTTAAGCGGCGAGACTTTTCTATTGATGTCCATCTCGTCCCGCCTCTTTAAATCGGCAAGGACGATGTCCAGACTCGAATTCTGTCCCCGTTTCAGTAGTTCTTTGTAGCGGCGTTCGGCCCTCACTTCAGTGGAGGCGGTGAGGAAAATCTTCAGTTCTGCCCAGGGCAAGACTATCGTGCCAATGTCTCTGCCTGCCATCACCACCTTTCCTCGCTGGGCTAGCTTGCGCTGTTCTGATACCATTGCCTGCCGTACCCCCGCCACCTTTGCTATGGAAGCGACCAGTTCTTCTATTTGAGGTGAGAGCAACTTAGACGAGACATCTTCGCCATCGACCAAGACCGAGAGGGCCCCCTTCTTTGATGGGGCAAAATGAAACTCAGTAGCAGCGGCTAGCTCACAAAGTTCTTGTTCATCCTCTGGCGGAATACCTGATTTGAGGACCTTCCACGTAAACGCCCGGTAGACCATGCCGGTATCAAAGAAAATATAGCCGAGCCTCTTTGCTAGGAGCAAGCCGACACTGCTCTTGCCGACCGCCACCGGCCCGTCTATGGCAATTAGCTGTGGTTTCAAATTGCCCCAATAATACCATTCTGAGCGAGGCTGTCACAAGCTTTTGGGTCTGAGCTGGCTGTTGTCTTGCGGTCAGGTCAAGGGTAATTCGAGTTTGACATTGACTAAGTTAGTGCTACTATTATATTGTCTGAGACGAAAGATATTTCAGCACTTAGGCGCCACTTTGATGTGGGTCAGCGTTATCGGTTAGGTCAGTCTGACCAGGAGGCTTATGTGAAGGTTCGTCGGGTAATAGTCATCTGCGTAATATGCCTGGCTGTGGCAATGGTGACTTATGGCGTTCTGGTGTGGCGAGTCAATGTGTACAACCTGGACACTGAGGTCAGTGCTAAAGACGCCATGGGTATTTTGAATCAGGCGGTAAGTTACGCGGAAGCGCGGGATCTTGACAAGTTGTGTGATCTTGGTGGCTCCAGGCTGATGTGTCAGCATCAATGGGAATGGGCTGGTGCAGGCCTGGCAGTCCCTTCTGGGCTTCCGCAAATCGTGGACACTTACTTGCTGCCTACAGTGCATCTGAAGAACGGAACCTGGTCGCCGGGTGGTCGAGTCCTCGCTGTTGAGGGAGTTGACGGACTGGGTAGGCCTTACCGAACAGATTTCTTCGTCTTCCGGTCGGGTGGAGATTGGGGGTTGGATCGGAAGTTGGCGGTGATTAATGTGGTTTATTGGTCTGGCGCCAGAACCGGTCAAGTGAACGAAGATGGGACGGTGACAACGAGTGGATCTGCAGACCCGAAAGTAGAGTAAATGGAGCGGCGCCACAGCGGGGCGTGCTCCCACTCTTCTCCCTGTTGTCCCCTCATCATTCTGAACTCGTTGTTTTTTGTCATTGCGGGCGACGTGCTCGTCCAGGCTCGGCGCACCTGCTCGGGTCGCACGGCGACCATGCAGGCCGGAGCGTGGCAATGTTATTGCCGTTCGCCCGGATTGCTTCCTCTCGATGAAGCGGGCCCCACAATTATAGCATAGAGTGGGTGTCATTCTTTCTCGTCCCGATAGGTCCTGACTATTCAGACTAACGTCGCTAGATGCTCTGCGTTCAGGGGGTTGCCTCCCTTGCGAATTCCGTTTTAAAATGGCTTTCCTTGCCAGGAATCGGACCCGTGAGGAGGAGTGCACATGGGTAGAGTTGACGACCGTTTGAAGGAACTTAAGGAGAAAGAGGAAAAGCTCAAGGCCATGGGCGGGCCGGAGCGCGCGGAGAAGCAGCACAAATCGGGCAAGTTGACTGCACGTGAAAGGCTCGCTCTTCTTTTTGACCCGGGCAGCTTTCACGAGCTCGATTTGTTCGTTCAGCATAGGGCCGCGCTCTTCGGTATGGATAAGATCACCGTTCCCGCCGAAGGAGTTATCACCGGATACGGGATGGTGAATGGCCGTCCGGTATGCGCTTTCTCCCAGGACTTCACCTCCATGGGAGGCACCCTGGGCGAGATGCACGCCCGAAAGATATGCAAGGTAATGGATTTAGCCGTGAAATGCGGTATTCCCATAGTGGGTCTCAATGACTCAGGAGGGGCCCGAATTCAGGAAGGAGTCGATGCTCTTTCAGGCTACGGGCAGATATTCTTCCGCAATTCGGCGGCGTCCGGCGTTATTCCCCAGATCTCGGCAATTATGGGGCCTACTGCCGGAGGCGCAGTCTATTCACCCGCCATGACCGATTGGGTGTTCATGGTAAAGGGAACGAGCTACATGCACATCACCGGCCCGGCGGTCATCAAACAGGTCACCGGGGAGGAAATCACCTCCGAGGAGCTGGGTGGTGCCATGCCCCATGCCACCAGGAGCGGAGTATGTCACTTTGCCTGCGATAGCGATGCCCAGGCTATCGAACTCGTGAAGAAACTTCTGGGTTACCTCCCGGCAAGCAATAAGGAGATTCCGCCCTCCATCAAGCCTGCGGATGACTCGGATCGTGCCGACCCGGTCCTTGACAGCATCATCCCGGATGAGCCCAGCAGGGTCTATAACATGAGGGACGTTATCACGTCCATCGTGGATAACGGCGAAATACTTGAGCCCCATTATCATTACGCTCAGAACGCTATTATTTGTTTTGCCCGGTTTAATGGCAGACCCGTCGGCATTATCGCTAATCAACCGATGCACCTGGCGGGATGCCTGGATGTCAATGCCGCGGATAAAATCACCCGTTTTATCAGGTTCTGCGATGCCTTCAATATTCCCTTGCTTACCATTGCCGATGTACCCGGTTACCTGCCCGGGAAAGACCAGGAGTGGCTGGGAATAATAAGGCACGGGGCAAAGGTGTTGTGGGCTTACTCCGAGGCCACGGTTCCCAAAATCACTCTGGTCATTCGCAAGGATTACGGGGGCTCGTATCTGGCCATGTGTAGCAGGGACCTGGGCGCCGATTTTGTCTTCGCTTGGCCCACAGCCGAGATTGCCGTAATGGGAGCTGAGGGGGCGACACCTATCATATTTCGCAAGGAGATTGAGTCCGCGCCGGACCTCGAAGCCAAAGAGCGCGAAAAGATTCGGGAATACCGTGACCTCCTGTATAACCCCTACATTGCCGCTTCGCGCGGATATGTTGACCAGATTATTGCGCCCCATGAGAGCCGTCCCAAGATAATCAAAGCCCTGGAAATTCTCTCTACCAAACGAGAGGCGAGGCCTCCCAAGAAGCACGGGAATATTCCCGTGTAATGGAGCTTGGTAAGGGCCGGTAGCCGCCATCGCTGTTGACTGCTATCTCCCGGAGCTCGAAGCCGGACAAAGAGTCCAGTCAAAGGCTGGAACACATGCCGGTCCTCAGAAATCTGAGCGGCGCCATGTGCGCGATGCTGGAAAGGAGATGTTCGTGAATGCAGTAAGAGAAGGTACCATCCTGGCCAGGGACCTAACCGCGGATATGATTGAGACAAGGCCCCAAGCCGAAAACCCGGTCAAGATTTGTGACACTACCTTCCGTGACGGGCACCAGTCGACCGTCGCTACCAGGATGCGGACTGAGGACATGGAACGGATGGCCCCCGAAATGAATAAATGCGGCTTCTACTCGATGGAGGTCTGGGGTGGCGCAACATTCGACGTAGCCCATCGCTTCCTGGGCGAGGACCCCTGGGACAGGCCTCGCAAGCTGAAGAAACTCTTGCCCGATACCCGGCTTCAGATGCTACTGCGGGGACAGAATTTAGTCGGCTATCGGAACTATCCCGATGACCTGGTGGACGCATTTGTGGAACAGGCTGCCGAAGTGGGCATCGATATTTTCCGCGTTTTCGATGCTGTGAACGATGAGCGCAACCACCGGCGTGCTGCCAGGGCAATCAAGAAGTGCGGCAGACATTATCAGGCAGCGATATGTTACTCGCTTACCCAGCCCAGGCTGGGCGGACCGATCTATAACCTGGAGTACTTTGTTAAGAAAGCCCTTGTCCTCCAGGATATGGGTGCTGATTCCATATGTATCAAAGACCAGGCGGGGCTTATCTCCCCGTACGATGCCTACGAGCTGGTCAAGGCCCTTAAGGAAAACCTGAAAGTACCTGTCAACCTGCACACCCACTACACAACCGGGCAGGGGTCTATGTCTCTGCTGAAAGCCATTGAGGCCGGGGTGGATATTATCGACGCGGCTTTGTCTCCCTTCGCCTTGCGCTCCTCGCAAGCGGCTGTCGAGCCCCTGGTGGTTGCCCTCTATGGCACAAACAGGGACACCGGGCTGGACATTGAGCAGCTATTCGAATGCGCCCAGATGCTGGAGGAACTGGCGCCCAAGTACAGGGATTTCCTGGACACGTCGGCGATGTCCATCATCGATACGGGAGCCCTGATGCATCAGATTCCTGGTGGTATGACCACGAACCTGGTAGCCCAGCTCAAACAAATGAATGCTCTGGACAGGCTGGCTGAAGTGCGGCAGGAGACCGCCAGGGTCAGGGAGGAACTTGGCTATCCGCCTCTGGTTACGCCTACCAGCCAGATCGTTGGCGCCCAGGCAGTACAGAATGTCCTCATCGGGCGCTACAAGGTTGTCTCCAGGGAGGCCAGGGAATATGTATCTGGGGGCTATGGTCGGCCGCCGGCCCGAATCGACCCAGGTATCCAGAAATCTATCCTTAAAGACAAGGAGCCTGTCGCCTGCCGGCCGGCAGACTTGCTCGCCCCCGAACTGGCGAAAGCCCGGGAAGAATCGAAGGAATTCGCCAGTAACATTCAAGACGTCCTCACCTATGCCCTTTTCCCTTCCACGGGTACGCGTTTCCTGAAATACAAGTATGGTATAGACAAGACCGTCCCGGACGAGTGGAAGCCACCCTATGCCCCCAAGACTCTCGAGGAAGTGAGAAAGGAAGACGAGCTCATCACTCAAGTCAAAGCCGGCAAGCTGAAATGAAGTTGGAGGCGAAGGCGCTTCCCTATCTGACCAGGGCTTGAGAAACTTCAAATTTCTTGTGGAAGATGTTAAAGTAAACGTGCATGCTTCAGAAAGTTCTCCCGTGTTCGCGAGATTTACGACACCTCCGGGAACGCCAATTGACAAGAAGGGAGAAAAGGCACAAGCCCTGTTCCTGATCAATGCCGGCCCCGCTTCGTCAAAAGCAATCGACCAGGAAAACACCGTCATTGCGAGGAGTCCTTCTGGGGAAGGATGACGAAGCAATCCCGGAGACTGCCACGCCCCGACAAGTCGGGGCTCGCAATAGCACTAGGAGCAAAAGAGATGAGAGAAATCAAGGCCAGTGACATAACGAACACCGTGGCGCGTCTGTTTGGACATTCCTGCCATTATCTACCTGAGGATGTAGTGGCCGCCCTCAAGGCAGCCAGAGAAAAAGAAGAATCTCCCGTTGCCCGTGACGTGCTGGATAGAATTCTGGAGAACGCAAACGTCGCCGGTAAGGAGCAGATTCCCCTCTGCCAGGACACCGGTGCCGCCGTCGTCGCGCTGGAGCTGGGCCAGGAAGTGCACATAACGGGCGGCGACCTTTACGCCGCAGTCAACGAAGGTGTGCGCCAGGGATACGATAGGGGCTACCTGCGTAAGTCCATAGCCAACGCGCCCTGCTTTGCCAGGGTAAACACCAGGGACAACACACCGGCCATGATTCATACGGACATAGTGCCCGGCGACAGGCTCAGAATCAGTGTGCTACCTAAGGGAGGCGGCTCGGAGAATTGTTCTCGTCTGACTGTTTTATCTCCGTCCCAGGGACGTCAGGGAGTGATAGATTTCGTCGTTAACCTCGTCGACCAGGTCGGCAGCAACCCCTGTCCGCCGGTCATCATCGGCGTCGGCATAGGCGGGACGACGGACGTCACCATGTTCATAGCCAAGAAGGCGCTGCTGCGCAAAGTCGGTGCACCCAATCCCGACCCCGAGGTTGCCGCTCTGGAGAGGGATGTCCTCGAGAAAGTCAACAATCTGGGCATCGGCGCCATGGGCTACGGCGGGACAGTCACGGCCCTGGCGGTCCATGTCGAGACGTTCCCCTGCCACATTGCCAGCATGCCCCTGGCCGTCAACATGCAGTGCTGGTGTGATCGCCATGAAGAGGCGACGCTCTAAGCTGATTGAGAGATGACCAAGAAGGGACCTGTAACCATTTCGTCTAAGAAGTCACGCCGCGACTTCATAAAGAAAGTCAAAGAGCTCAGCGGACAGAACCTTCAGCTATGCTATCAGTGCGGCATGTGCACCGGAAACTGTCCTTCGGCGACCAGCATGGATATCTCCCCTCGCCGGATTATTGAGTTCGCGCGACTAGGGTTGGAAGAGGACATCGCCAGCTCCAAAACTGTCTGGGTCTGTGCCTCCTGTCTTGCTTGTACTGTCAATTGCCCCAGGGGATTTGACCTCTCCAGGGTGATGGAGGCCATAAGGCTTCTCACCCTGAGGAAGAACGTTGACCGCGTACGCCCCGAGGACATTCCACCGGAAGAACGTTGTGACCTTCCTCAGATCGCTATGGTCAGCGGGTTGAGGAAGTTTACCGGCTAGAGAACTAGAAAATGAGCTTGGCTTATTATCCCGGCTGCACTCTGAAAACAAGGGCCAGGAACCTGGAGGAGCCGGCCGTGGCCTCCATGAAAGCTCTGGGGTTCAAGCTGGATGAGGTCCCCGGATGGAACTGCTGCGGCGCGGTTTACTCTCTGGCTGAGGACGATTTGATCCATCAGGTAGCGCCCGTGCGCAACCTCATCCGCGTCAAAAAACAGGGGAAGACCGAGCTGGTCACCCTCTGCGCCTTTTGTCTCAATACCCTGAAGAGAGCCAATCTGTTGATGAGAAACGATCCCGAAAAAAGGGATACCCTTAATGACTTCATAGACGAAGGCATAGACTACAGGGGTGATGTGAAGGTCGTTCATCTTCTCGAAGTACTGAGGGACGAAATAGGATGGGAAGCTCTTTCGCAACGGGTGAAGCTCCCTCTGCGGGGATTGAAGGCAGCCCCCTATTATGGCTGTACTCTTCTTCGCCCGCGGGAAGTAGCTATAGACGACGTAGAGAATCCAACCGTATTGGGCCATTTTCTTAGGGCCCTGGGGGCCAGTCCCGTTGATTTTCCTGAGTCTACGAGGTGCTGCGGTTCCTATCAGGTGGTAAGCAGTCCTGACGGCATTTCTGAATATGCGCGGCCTATCCTGAACTCGGCATTGGCCCGCGGGGCAGAGGCCCTGGTGCTTACCTGCCCGTTATGCGACTATAATCTGGGCCGGGCGCAGAAAGAGTTGGCCAAGAAGCAGAGCGGATTCAGGGAAATGCCTCTCTTCTATTTCACACAGCTTCTGGGTCTTGCCCTGGGGCTCGGTCCCGATGTTTGCCGTTTTGAGTTGAATCACGGCAGACCGGAATCGCTTCTCAGCGAAAAGGGCCTGCTTTCTGAAGTTGAAAGCGTCCAACCGATTGGGGGTTAATAATGGGTGCCAATTACGTTCATTGTCATTCTGAGTCCCGACTTGTCGGGCCGAAGAATCTAATTCCATTCAGGGTGACCTTTCAGGTGACCAAATGATTACGAATTCTCAACCTATTGGGGGTTAACAATGAGTGCTAAAGCGAGAACGAGGAAATCAGCGACGACAACAGTCAAACCCAGAGCCAGGAAACCGGCAGCGACGGCGGTCAGGGAAGAAAAGAAGCCAGCGGTCAAGCTGGTTCCCATCTATATCATGGGCAAGCGCTATGCGGTCCCCGAAGGCCTGACCATCATGAAGGCCATGGAGTATGCCGGCTACGTACTGATTCGGGGTTGTGGATGCCGTGGGGGCACCTGCGGCGCCTGCGGCACCGTCTATCGCAAGCCCGGCGATTATAAGCTGCAGGTGGCGCTCGCCTGTCAGAAGACCGTCGAGCCGGATATGTACATAGCCCAGATCCCCTTCTTCCCCGCCAATCGGGCCCAATATGACTTCACTGGACTGACCGCCGCCCCCGAAGAGGTCTTCAAGCTATACCCAGAGCTGTTTCGCTGTGTGGCCTGCAATTCCTGCACCAAGGCCTGCCCTCAGGGAATAGAGGTCATGGACGCGGTCTCGGCCTTGAAGCAGGGGAACATCGCCCAGGCTGCCCAGCTTAGTTTCGACTGCATTCAATGCGGCCTGTGCACCAGCCGCTGCTTCGGAGAGCTGGCGCAGTATCATATGTTCCAGCTGGCGCGGAGAATCTATGCAGCCAGAATCGTCCCTCGTGCGGAGCATTTGGCCGAAATGGTGAAGGCGGTCAACGAAGGAAGGTATGACCGGTTCCTGGACGAGCTGAAGCAGATGAAGGAGGACGAGCTGAAGAAGCTGTACCAGGAGCGGGAGATAGAGCCGATGGCGGCCGGCGAGGATTGGACACCGAAGGACACCACGTATCTCTAGGAGGCGAGATGAGTTACTTAGGATATCCCGATTTCTTCGAGC
>Ga0172366_10001133_pt1 | contig 20640 bp, 37 predicted proteins | sample LakKivSesite69cm_FD_114533 | JGI IMG/M metagenome (GOLD analysis project Ga0172366, IMG submission 114533) | Sediment microbial communities from Lake Kivu, Rwanda - Sediment site 69cm | ecosystem: Environmental > Aquatic > Freshwater > Lake > Sediment | place: Rwanda: Western Province, Lake...
ATACCGATGCACTAGCCAAGAGATTAGGGGTCAATCCTCTTTCTAAGCCTAGTAATGCACACGTTGAAAAGTACCTTGATAAAGGTGTATATTGGGAGAATCGTGCCGACAAGAGCGACCAAAACCGCAAGGACAAACTTGAGCATGGTGGAGATACCGAGCATGGTCTAGTAGAGGGTGATGAAATAATTATATTCAAGGGCAACACAATGGTTGTAAAAAATAATGGCAAACATTATGAAGTAGATATTTCAAAAGGAACTAGAACATACCTTGATATTAAACGAGAGTTTGCCAAAGGGGGTCAAGCACCTTCTTACAAGGAAACATATTTTGGAAACAAATGGACAAGGAAAGCCGACAAAGAGGAAAAAGGAAAGCGTGTTGGCTATCGCTACACCGATAAACTAGCAAAGCGTTTAGGTGTTAATAAGTATGCAAAACCATCCGAGGCTCATATTGAAAAATATCTCGGTAATGGTATCTACTTTGAAAACCGCAAGGATAAGAGCGACGTTAGTCCAAAAGACAAACTAGCCAAAGGTGGTACAACACAAACATACCCTCAAAGCCAATCTTACAATGAGTTTCGCGATATTCAAAAGGATGCAAAACCCGTAGGCTATCGCTACACCGATAAACTTGCTAAACGTCTAGGTGTAAATGTTCTTGCTAAGCCTAGCCAAGCACATATTGATAAGTACCTTGACAAAGGTGTGTATTGGGAGAATCGTGCCGATAAGAGCGACCAAAACCGCAAGGACAAACTTGAGGATGGTGGCGAAATGGCAAGAGGTGGACAAGCCCGTATCTCAAATAGCGAAGCTAGTAGCTATGCCGAGAATCACCAACCATTTAAGGGTAACAACCTAGAATCTAAGACGTTGGAGAATGGCGATTACATTGTCCTTTCCTATGGCTACTACCCAATTTGGTATTGGAATAAGAAAGAAAACAAGTGGTACCAAAACAAAGAAAAGTTCTCTCAAACTACCGCACGTCATATCACCGCATCTCGCCCAACGTATGATGCTCAAGTGGTTACGCGTAATGAAATGGATAACATGATGGCTAAATCCCTAGAGGGAAATGGCTTCATGGCTTTAGGTGGTGAACTTTCAAGTTTTGTGGTTTCTCAATAACTTAAATTTAATAATCGTATGTCCGCTTTAAAATACTTCTATCACGAGGAAAGAGGTGAGTTTGATGGTTATGTAGAGGATGAGATGGGTAACGTCATCTATGAAATGCACTACCCCGAGTTATATGAGGATGATGAAACGGGAGAAATCATTGAATCATCAACCATTTTTGAGGATGGCTTTATGGAAAATGCGGATGATACGGAAGGCTTGAGAAAGTACCTTTTGAGTATGCGTTTGATAAATGAGGATGATGAGGTAATCCATGAGAGCGAGTATAAAAGCAACTACAACGATGGTGGGGTAACGTCGGCAGCTTATGGGCATGGCACTACCTTACTAGAGGAGGGTGGTGAAATGGATATAGAGGAGGAGGACAAAGAGGAAAATGAAATTGATGAGCATTTAGAAAGCATAAGCGATGATACGGGCATCCCCGTTGATGTGTTAAAAAGCTATGCGGATGAGATTGGAACCGACTACATGGATTTAACGAATGATATCCCCTACAATGGTTCATTTGGAACGCAAGAGGATTTTGCCGAGCATTTACTAGATAAGGGTTTAATTGTAATTACCGACTTATCTAACTATCTATACATGACCGATACCGATATTAGGATATTAGCGGGTGAGGAAGCGGATGCTCGTTTGGATGGTATGGATGATGAGGATATTGCCGAGTTGGCTGGCAAATCGGATGAGTACGAGGAATTAAAAGAGGATTTAGAGCGACTTGAGGAACTTAAAGATGAGGTTGAAGTTTTGAAAAGTGATATAAAAGAAAAAAAAGATGCTTTCGACCACGAAAATGCAACTGAGGAAGAAAGGGAGGAGTTTGATGAGGATATAAAGTCGGATGAAGAAGAACTAGAAAATGCTCAAGAACAACTTGAGTCACTAGGATATAAACTTGAATACGCAAGTGTAGAGGATTTCATTGATGATATCCGCGATGATGCTTTGAGTAATGCTAATGATGAGATAACGGAGGAACTAGAAAAAGATGCGGTAGGATATTTTGAAAATCTAGGATACTCTCAACAAGACCTAGCTAATCATAGCTTATTTAGTATTGATTATGAAAAACTAGCCGAGGATATTTCTTACGATTATGTATTTATTGAAGGTGAGGATGGCAATTACCATATATTCAATAACTATGCAAGAGGTGGTAAACTAGAGCATGGTGGGGATGTTGCCGATAGCAACCTTCACATGCTAAAGAACCAAGCCGAGCAATTTGAACACCACGCAAAAGAATTACAAGAGGCTTTAAGTAAAAGCCCACGTGTAGATGCGTGGGTGGTTGCGAAGGCGGAGAGAGCTGCAACCGACCTTAGTGATATAACACATTACCTAGAAGGAGTAAACAACACTCATAGCGATAGCGATGGCGAGGATGTAATTAAAATGGATGTTCCCTTGTTTATCCGTTCTCAAGAGTACGCACGTGAGGATGCAAAGAGCGATGCCGATTTACATGAGTTTGCCGACAACGCAATCGACCTAAGCCAAAGTGGGGAAACACTAGAAATGGATGATTACAATAAGCTAGTGCCTAATCACATGGCGAAAGGTGGAGAAACAAATAAAATTAGTGTAGGTGATAAGTTTGTAAAGACAAGTTATTACAACGACATTTATTTTACAATTATATCTATAAACAAAAGCCAAAAAACCGCTAAAGTAAAAATTGATTATACTGTTCAAAGTCAAGGCAATTATTTAGGTTTTTTTGATAGGTCTAAACAAATAATAATGAGTTTAGATAAAATCAATAAAAACATTTCTAGTGGAACATGGAGAAAATTAGATTACAAGGCGAAAGGTGGGCAAACAAAAAAATTTATTGGTGGTGTTATAGCATCATCCTCAAGCAAAGATGGTATTCAAAAGTTAATAAGTGAATACTACTATGGCTCAAAAATTACCCTAAATAAAGTCGGAGATGCCTACGAAGTAAGCAACGCAAAAGGTAGGGTTAAGGGAGTTAAGGTAGTTGAAAAGAATGGTAGGTATCAATTCGTTAATGATACCAAAATGATGGCTAGAGGTGGAGTTAATTTCGGTGCATCTTTTGATAAGCTAAAAAAAGAAATACTTGACCCTAATATTTATTCCCCTAGAGATTTAAAGGTTGGAGAAACTTACGAATGGACAATAGGAGCGGAACCCCTTAAAGTTAAATATCTAGGTCTTGCGGATGAGAACGAGGATAAAAAAGCGGGTTCAAGTATGGGTAAGGGCTTTTTGTTCGAGTGGGTTCATGATGCGGGAAAATACGTTGAATTGGGTCGTAACTCAATTAATCAAATATTAAGAAAAATTACGGGATATGCTAGAGGTGGTTTCAACCAATATGGAGAAGCCTATGGATTTGATTCAAACGATGATACCGATAGCGTATATGAATATCATTACAAGGAAGGTTTTGAAAATCCACATCAAGTATGGGATAAAATAGATGGCAAATATGTAGCCGAATTTTCAAGTCGCCAAAGAGCAATTGAGTGGATTGAAAGAAATAGAACTTATGCCAAAGGTGGTTCAATTGAGAATAGAGTAAAGAAAAAATTAGCAGAAAACTTTGAACTCCCTTTGGAGTTAGTGGTATATGTTCCATCGACAGAGAAAGCTAACCAAATTATCTCTAAGCGTGAATTTATTAGTCGTATAGATAATGTAAGGTCATACTTAGCTAATCTATTCGGTGGTTATTCAAGCGAAGGAGTTGATGGAGGTTATGTAAGCGTTGAAAAAGGACTAATACAAGAGGATGTTAACAAGGTTACTGCCTTTGCTCCAAAAGAAAACTTTGAGCAAAAGCTACAAAGCCTCATCACTCAAATAAAGAAGTGGTGTGGTGAGTGGGGTCAAGAGAGCATAGGCTTTGAGTTTGAGGGCGATTTATTCTACATTAGTAAGGATGGCAAGTTCATGGATGGTGGTGGAGAGGTAGATGAAGATGATTATGCCAAAGGTGGTGCAACGTTTGATGATAAGGTTAAGGCTATCTCAACTAGCTTAGAAGGTAAGGAAGTACCCAAACGTTTACGCAAGGATTACGGAAAGAAGTACAATAAGAAAGAGGCAATTGAGGCTGCACGTCGTATAGCGGGTAGCATGAGAGCCAAAGAAATGAAAAAATAAACTTTAAACTTAAATTTAAACGTATGCAAGATTACAACGTACAAGAACCCGCACGTGCCGAGGATGGCACATTCATTGTTACTTTAACAAGTGAAGAAGGAAACATACTCGCTCAAGGTGTTGGAGAAACATTTGAAGAAGCCCTCGAACACGCAAAGTCGCAACTATAATCCCCTAGCGAAAATTAAACCCCTATAATTAAACCAAAAAAGAAAAGTATGTCTTGGCAAACAAAATTAGAGGCTTATGGAATAGATGATTCCAATATGCCTAACATGATTAGAAAGGCAATGAAAGATTTGTATTCCTTTCAAAGTACAAAAGAAAAAATTGAAGGATTACTAGAGCGTGATGACCTTTCCGATGGCAAAAGAGAGCGATACGAGGAGGAGGTAGAAACCCTAGAGGCTTCAATCGAAGCACAAGAGGAGGTGCTTGAAACGAAAATTGACCTTTGGGAAAAAAACAAACACATTTACGAGGCTAATTCCCAAAAGCTAAAAGCAGCCGCTCAAGCAAAAAAAGGTACTAAAGTCGCAAAAGCAACCCCTCAACCCGCAAGTGAACCCGCACCCGCACCCGCGGGAGTAGTGGTATCATCACCCGCACCACCACAACCACCCGCATCCGACCCAGCCCCTAAAAAGAAAGGTGGATTTGGATGGATTGCTCTCGCTTTAGTGGTAGCAGTTCTCACCGCGGGGGCTGTAATCATTAACAAAGATGAGTAAGAACCTACTAGACGTACAAAATGTTCGGCTCCTCGATGTATTCGTAGTAGCCCCATTTCTTATATATAGTTCTACATTGAAAGGCAATCCACGTTGGGTTAGCCTTTCTTTGTTTACACTAGGAATCGCTACTCTTGTTTACAACGGGCATAACTACTTAAAAGAGAAAAATAAATAATATGGGAAACGGACTTTATAACTTTCTAGGTAGCCTATTGGTATTACTATTGGCTATTCTTATATTTTTTACTTTGATGTCCTCCGAGATGCCCGATAAGAATAGGGAATTATTGATTGCGTTTATTTCCGTACTCTTTGGCGGAATGGCTGCATCCATAAAGAATATCATAGGCGACAATTCGGAGGACAAAAACAAAAACGAAAACGAATGAAAGAGTTAATAACAGTTGCAGCCTCCTTCGTAATAGTAGTAGCCCTAGCAATCTATATGTATGAGGGAAATCAAAAGCACACCACCGCGGTTATGAAAAATAACGACCTCGAGCAAGTGGTAGAAAAAAATCATGAGGAGTTAAAAGAGGAATTAGAATCCCTTAAAACGCATATAGCGGAGGTAGATAGTATTTACCATAAAAGAACAAACGAATGAAACAAGTTTTAAATTGGATTAAAGGGTTCCTTTCCAACAATGGTGAGGCTTCTAGTAAACGATTAGTCGGTGTTATGTGTGCTTCATTTCTTTGTGGTGCCATGCTTAAAGAATACAATCCCTCCGAAGCGTTGGTGTTTGCGGTTAGCGGATTAGCTTTTGGATGTTTAGGTCTTACAAGTGCCGAAAAAATATTTGAAAAAAAGAAAGATGAAAACGGACAACCTAAATAGAACCTTGAACCCCGCCATCATGGGTGAGGTTTTTGCGATAGTGGAGAAGTTTAACATAACCAACCACCTCCGCCTAGCACACTTTCTATCACAATGTGCCCATGAGTCGGGTAACTTTAAGTTCTTAACCGAGAATCTTAACTATTCCGCGGATGGGCTTTTAAAAATTTTCCCAAAATACTTTAAGGATAAGGCTACCGCGGTTGCCTACGCACGTAAACCCGAGAAAATCGGAAGTCGCGTGTATGCCAATCGCATGGGTAATGGGGATGAGGCTAGTGGAGAGGGCTTTAAATTTAGAGGAAGGGGTTACATTCAACTTACGGGAAAGGATAACTATAAGCAATTTGGAGCCTTTGTAGGGGAGGATTTAGTGGCTAACCCCGACCTAGTGGCTACGAAGTACCCTTTGACAAGTGCTGCTTTCTTTTTTGATAAAAACAAGCTATGGGATATTTGTGATAAAGGAGCAACACCCGAAGTAGTAACTTTAGTGACAAAGAGGGTAAATGGTGGTACGCATGGCTTAGAAGATAGATTGAGTAAATTTAATACGTTTAACACTTTATTAGTCTAACATGTTGATAAATATACTTTTAGCATTACTTTTGGTAGTATTGTTTTCATGGTTATGGGCGGAAGGGCTCGATTACATGAAGCAAAAAAAACGTATAAAGGAAAGCACACGATGATTGATACTCCCAAGTATGCGGTAGTATATTGGAAAAATCTAAGTAGGAATTGTGTCCTTGTTATGACCTTTAGTGATGAGGAAGAAATGGTAATCTTTGCCGAATCTAAAAGGCTATCGGGATATACTACCCTAGTTGGAGAAATAGTGTCAATTAGCCGAAATGGGGAAAAGACCTTTAAACTTAAAAAATACGGGGCTTATCCCTATTTAAAATATTGGTTTAAATTCTTTTCTTTATTTTTGATTAGTTTGATTATTTTTTTAATTTTAAGTTGGAAATGATGATTTTAGGATTAGCAAGTAAAACACATTTTCAAATTTTAAATTTAAAAACATGAAAACACAGAATGTAATCGGATGGGTAGTAGGACTTGCTGCTCTCGGTGTAACAGTTTGGGTTGTATCTAAGGCTTGGAGAACGGGTCAAAAAAACGCCTAATAATTAAAACCTTTCAACATGGCAAAGAAAATTAGCGTTGCACAAATTAGTGCATTAGCGAAAAAAATTCGCAAGGCTAACGAGAAGTGGACAGATGCTATTAAGAGAGCAGCTGCCCAATTAAAAAAAGGTTAAGATGAAATCCAAATTAAGGTACAAACCGAAAAAATTAAAGTTTTCGGGCGAGGAATCATTTATGGTTCCAAAGGAAGGTGAGAAATTTATTCTCGCAGTTGGAGCCGACGTAGTTGCTATTGATAAGCAAAATGCGGAAAACATCGATGTAACACCATTGGAGCCCGTTAGTGTAACGAACCCCAATGTAGTTGTTGCCGATACTCAAGTAACGACTCCTCCATCCATTGTGATTCCCGTACCTAATTGGAGAACGATGGATTGTGCTAGTATTCAAGCGGAGATTAACAACATCGAGCAATTGATGATGACATCACGCTTTTCGCAAGAGATACGAACACAATACGAAAACATTTTAGCCGAAGGTCGGAGCGTGTACAATTCTACTTGCCTCAATCAAATAGAACCACCTCCTCCGCCCGATGAAGTACCTCCCGCACCAATGGTGATTACCGAGCCGACGTGGAGTTCTTTATCTTGTCAAGGGGTAATTCAAGAGATTACCAATTTACAAAATCAATATGCAAGAGGACAATACAAGTTAGGTAAGGAAAACTATGACAACATAGCTATTTTCATACAAAACGGAAAAAAGTATTACACCGACAATTGCGAGGGCAAAACAACAACCTCTAGTGATACTATCGTTACTAGTGGTGGTGGAGTCGGTTCACCTCCCATAACAACAATTACAACTACGGGTACACCCATCATCGCTACCGCTTCAACGGGAGGATTGGGATTGCCTAAAGGTGGTGGTTTTGGTGGTGGGTCGGGTGGTGGTGGCGGTGCCAAAGAGGTACCCAAAAAAGGTTTTAATTGGTGGTGGCTTCTACTCGTTGCGGGTGGAGTTTACTTACTTACTAGAAAGAAATAATGCAAAGAGCATATTTACATACCGAGAATGGCGAGAAGAAGCAAGTCTATTTACTCGATGAAAAAGATATAGAAAACTCAACCCAATTTGGTAAAAAGAATTGGAAGGAGCATGTTTACATGGGATATCTAATCATTGGTAGTATTGCTTTTGCTTTAGGTATTGCAATCTCTTTGAAACGATTAAACGGAAAATGATGATACCTATGACCCCTATGGCGGATATGAGTGGTGGAGTTCCACAACCTCCTCAACCGCTTGTGCAACCCGTAATGCAATCCGCTCCTAGTATGGAAACGGGTGGTACAACCGATGCTTCATGGAAAGGGTGGGCAAAGTCGGCTAATTGGGTGGAGATTGGATTTATGGTGTTGGGAACGGCTGCATTTCTCTTTATGATTCGGTACTATAAGTATCGTATGAATACGGAGAAAGAACAAATACAAAAATTACAATTGAAAACGGATGAGATGACTGCGGAGATAGCGGGGCTTAAAACACCCAAAAAATCTCAATCTCGTTTTTAATTACTAGTGAAAATTAAAATATGGACTTAGATGCTATCGGGTATGGAAATCCTACGATAGAGAATCTAAAAGGAATCAATACGGAATCCTATTTAGACTCTCTATTTGCGGATTTAACACAATTTACTTTCCCAAAAAACTCTAGCGAGGCTACTCGAGAGGAACTCAATCAACTCGTTCGTAACGTTCAAGCTACCGCAACCGATGAGGATGCAAGGAACTTGTACTCCGCGTTCGACGTGTACCTTGATGAGTATTACATGAATTTCCTTGCTAAATTTAAGATATCCCCCGAGGAGAGCGGTAAGGTGCTACAAAGCCTTCATGATGATGTAAAACCGCTAATTCTTAAACTTAAATATTTCTTTCAAAGACCCCGCCCCTATCAATTAGCCTATTACTATAAACTTAAATTAATGCCTTTCACCACGTTGGGTGCCGATTCACCCTCGTTCCCTAGTGGACACGTGGTGTACTCAAAGGTATATAGCGAAGTGCTAGGCAATCAATACCCCGAACTATACGATGCCCTCTATCACATTCATAATCAAGTGTGTGATTCCCGACTTGCGTTGGGTGTTCACTTTCAAAGTGATGTGGATGTAGGTATCTACGTAGGGGAGCGGATATGCCAATTCAAAGAGTTTATGATTAAATACCAACTTTAAATGCAAATCAAGTTAAAGGATGGTAAGGCTACATGGAAACAAGAATGGCGAGAAATCGATGGGAGAAGGATTTTCTTTAGGTCGCAATGGGAATACCGCTATGCCCTATATCTACAACTATTAAAAAGCCGAGGCGAGATTAAAGATTGGCAACACGAACCGAAAACGTTTTGGTTTGAAGGTATCAAGCGTGGAACCAATAACTACAAACCCGATTTTTTGGTTACCCATAAAAACGATGTCGAGGAGTGGGTTGAAATTAAGGGGTTCTTAGATGCCAAAAGTAAAACCAAGCTAAAGAGGATGGCTAAATATCATCCCGACGTGAGGCTACGATTGGTAGAAAAAGATTTTTTTAAAAATAACTCAAAGAACTTAAAAATTTTGATAAAAGAGTGGGAATGAGTATTTTCGAGCAACAAAATTTCGTTGCATAAACGCAATGGCTAACAAGTTTGATTCATTAAATTTAATTAATGAACTTCTTGAATCTTTGAAGGATTTAGGAGTAGAGGGAGTGACAACCATTTTGCAAAATGCGAGAACGAAAACTTTGACGTTGAATGATAAGAATGTGGAGTTTACCTTAAAGATGGTATCCAACCACTACAAAAGACCGATGGAGGAGTTTATAAAGACAAGGAGTAGAGATGGGAGAAGGAGGAACGCGATAGCTTTTTGTATTTATTACTTGCATAATGAGTTTGATTATAGTTTTGGGCAACTACAATATATTTTCGGAATGGATAAATCGTGGTTGAGCCGACTTAATGCGATGATTAAAAATGATGGTAAGCGTAGGGGAAGTGCTAACTATGAAGTAAAACAAAAGTTTGATTTGATAATTAAAGAATATAAAAACTCAAAAGGATAATTATGGCAAACGAATACATGGAACCCGAAGAAATTGGTGGTGAGTATGACCCTATGGGTGCCCCCATCAACGAGAAACCATATACGAAGCCGAATGTAAAAATCAATCCAAAAGATTTACAAGAGGATATTCCCGTACCATCGTTTCAAGCACCGCTCATTGATTTAGATAAACCTAAATTCGAGGATGTAACGCAACCCAATCCTAAGAAGGAACCTCTCAATAGAGAGATGAACGACTTACCGAAGAAGGATAAGCAAATGGCAGCATCACATGTGGCTAACATGATTATGCAAGTGTATGAGGGCTTAAACGTTCTAGCGGGAAAAGGAATGGTGTTCAATGAAAATAAGTTGAATCGCCTACAACAAGAGGGTGAAGTTGATTTCTCAATTCTCGTTAAGAAAGATTACACGTCGAATCAAAATATTACAGCCGCGGAGTTCATTCAAGATTTCAATAGCCAAAATGAAAACGCTCTTAAAGTAACAAAAGAATTTAAAGAGGAGGTTACACCAATACTCGAACGTGTTTTAATTAAACGCGGAGTGGGTATGACCGATGAGCAAATGCTTATTTTCTTATTCGGACAAGATATCGCTATCAAGGGTGGACAATTCTTACAAGCACGTACTCAAATGAGCCAAATCATTGAGATGCTAAGAGAACAAACTCAAGAGATGAAAAGTGGGAACTTTAGGTCGCAAATGCCTAACACACCACCACCGCCCCCACCACCACAACCCCAACCAACCTATTCATACAACGAGCCAACAATATTAGAAACGGGTGAGGAGTTTGAAGAAGGCGAGGAGTCGCAAGAAGATTATTTTGAAGATGACGTAGATGATTCGGAAATTGTGGGAAGCGTACAAGAGCAAGTGGAAGCACAATTACAACGTAAAACAGTGGCTCAATTACGCAAAGAGCAAATTTCCCAAGCAAAACAATCGCTCAAGGGCAAGCGAGTAACTAGCGGTAAAAGGGGTCGCAAGAAAAAATAACAACGATGGAGAAACGGGAACCAATGGTGATGATTGCGTGTGGTAAGAAAGGTGTAGGTAAAACAGTAACCACCATTGAAATGATTTATAGATACATAAGCGGAAACCCACAAAAGGGAATACCGCCCCGTAAAGCGTTGATATTTGACGTTAATGATGAGTTCTCACATTTTTGGTATCATGGTGATTACCATTCCATAAAAGCCCTAGCCATTAAAGATATCCTTCGCTTTAGCGTTCACCCCAAAGTAGAGGTGCGTAGGATTAGACCCTTTTGGGATGATGGTAGTAAGATGGGTATTGATGATATGGGTGAAGTGTTGGGTATCATTTTAGAAAACTACCGCAACGGGTTGTTGTTAGTTGAGGATATCAATAAGTACACTAATGATACGTTGAAAGGTGATTTAGTTGGTTCCCTAGCCACTGTCCGACATATCGGTATCGATTTAGTTGCTCACTATCAATCCGTAGGTCGAGCAGCAAATCCAAAACTTTTGGGTAATACCAAGATTATACGTTTGCACAAAACAAATGATTCCGTTGCTAGGCATAAGAACAAATTTGAGGAGCGTACCGAAATAATGCAAATAGCCGAAGCCATCGTAGATAAGAAGTTCAATGAAGGCAATAAGCATTATTACTTATACGTCGATGTAGATGAAGGTAAGATTCATGGCAAGTTCGATAAGAAGGATATTGATTTAGCTATACTAGATTACACTGCCAAAAACCATAGCAGCCTAGTAAAGCCCTTACTTTTAAAGATTGATTTGAAAACGGGGGAGAAGCTATATGACCAACGTAGTGCCCTACAATTCATAATTAAGGATTTAAATAAAAAATACTTTTAAAGCAACACCTATTTTCATAGGCAAAATTACTTAAATGTTGCTTCTAGACACTTAAAACAACCATAAGTCGTTGTTATTAAGTTAATTGCATTTCATTTTATATTCAATTACGGGTTTAAATTTGGGTTGAAACTTAGTAAGTAATCTGTATTACCCTACGAATCAACAAAAAAGTTTTCTAATGGACAACAAGTTAAAAGAGGTTTTGATTAAAGTCGGGATTACCACGCTTAGTGTTTTAATCGCAATGCGTATAAACTCTATGCTAAATAGTTATCGAGTTGTTCCTCCTCAAAAAGTGGAAAACTAAACCAAAAAGAAAACCCATTTTTTAAACTTTTTAATTGTAAACAAAATGTCTTACATTAAGAAATATCTCGAAAATGCAAAGAGTTTTGCAAATGAGAGATACATGAACGCAATCGGATTCGATTATTTTGCTGGTGGCGACCAGTTTTTTGATGCCGATGGCGATGGAGCTGCTGCTCCTCAAGCAGGTGGTGTACCCTCTATGGGGGCTATGAGAACTTCTCAACCTTACATCATCACAATTTCAAACGCATCTGCTACTGCCGTATCTAACTTCGACGTACTTGGTGCATATCAATACCTCGGAACGGGTACTTTCTCAAGTGGTAGTTTGACAAGCGGTAATATTACAGTTAGCAGTGCAATCTCTAACGTAACTTACCAAGAGTTCTTGTACCAATCAATGAACTCACCTTTCGCGGTAGGTCTTACTTACATCGAGAGTGTAAGCGGTTCTTCAACCCAAGTTTCCCAAACACTTACGTTGAACACAAGGGATGCAAATGGTAACCAAGCATTAAAGACCTTAGTGCCTACCATCGACCCATACCAACAACAAAGTGGTATCGTAGCGTTGAATCAACTCTATGATATTGATGGATTTACCAAAATCACCATCTCCACTGTGTTGCCAAGTGTTGTGTTCCGTATGCACTTCTATCCTCGTGCTAACTTGAATGTTGCTCGTGGATTGCGTGGAAACCAAGTTGCAGCCGACTTCGGTAGCCCAATGAAGCAAGTTACTCCGTTGCTTACTAAGTAATGGGTGCGTAGCTTTAGCTACCAAGCGATAAAAGGCTAATCTTGAAATCGCATAACCAAAGAAAGGGGTGAGGTAAAGTAATTTATCTTGCCCTTTTTTTTTAAATTTGGAATATGAATTTATATACTTACGTCGCAAACAACAACCCCACCATGGCAAAAGCAATATGCCATAAGTATGGGTACAAAATTTCGGGAGTACAATCTAAAAATGATTTAGGTGTTGTACTAGAACAATTAGTTTCCAAAGAGGGGGAACCCGCACTAAAAGATATTGTTCTTAATCACCCCGATAGAGAAATAATCATCGAGTTCTCCGAACAAGAACGAAAAGATAGTAACGTCAATTATACGGGTAATGCTAGTTGTTGCCCTCGTTGTGGTAGAACACCACAATCTTGCGTTTGTAAACCATCCTATTCAACATTTATGAATTACATAGGTGAGGATAAGGATATAAACGTCAAGCCTACACGTAACGAAAGTTTAGTATCGCAAACAAATACATTCCTTTTAGCAAGTGCATTTTTATTAGGAGTGGCAATCATATCTAGAAAATAAAAAAAAATAAAATGAAACAACTTGATGTTTACGAAGCAAAGGATATAATCATAAAAAGTATTGGTTACATGGTTTACGAAGATAGAGGTACACTCATTGACCTACTTCGTAAAAATGGTGTTCAAGTATCCGACAACGTGAGCGATGATGATTTAATTAAAATGACATACGTCGCTATTGGTAATAGCCTTCAATTCAAAAAGGATTTAGCACGTTATATCGATGCTCAAACTAAAGAGGCTTATGAAGGATACGTAGATGAGGAATTTTTTAACAAGGATGGAGATGCTAAGGCAAGGCGTGTTGCAAAAAGAACCGAAAAGAAAACCGCACGTGAAACAGCTAAAACCACTCGTGGTGGTAGCAAGGTCGGTGTAGCGGTAAAAGATATTGCTACAAAAGAAAATGTGCAATCCGTTATCAATACGGGATTAGGTTTACTTGCCGATTCACTATCCTCAAAAGCCGACCGCAAAACAGTTCAAGATGCAACATTGTTAGCTAGTGAAAAAAGCAAACAAGCAATTGCCGAAGCGGAAAAAGAAGATGCAAAGAAAAGTAGAATCAAGTCATGGATTATTCCAACCATCATTGGAGTAGTTGTAATCGGTGGTATCATAACATATTTTGTAATCAAAAAACGTAAAGCATAATGAAAACGAGTAATCTTTTAACACTAGCCCTTATTGGTGTAGGTGTTTTCTACATTGTAAAAGCGTACAAGAAAAAAAATCAAACTCCCGCTACCCCAAAAGTAAAAAGTGAGCCTAAAGCAAACGCAACGGGATTCGAGATTCCAACGTCGGGTAATAAGATATTCACTCAATATGGCTTAATCTAATGATAGTAGCAAGTGATTTTTTAAAAAAAGGCAAACGTGGTTCTAGTAAGGACAACGATTTGCTATTTGATAAATCCAATGCCGCGACAGTAGGTATGGTCATAGGGGCACTTGGAGGATTGTACGTCGGTTACACTCGTAATTACAATCTTCTATTGAGTGTTTTTATAGGTGGATTAGCGGGAAACTTTCTAACTAAGGCACTTATAAAACCTAAGAAAGATGATGAATAGTGGTAAGTCATTAGGCTCAACCGCGGGAATCGTATATGGATTGTACTATTCCATGAAGCATCGAAAGAACTTCACCGAAACAGCCCTCTTTGTAGTGGGCTTTGGTTTTATAGGACTCATGGTAGGTAGGGCAATCGAAAAATTTAAAGAATGAAAACGAATACAATCTTAACACTTTTGGTGGGTGGTTTAGTGGTTTACCTCATTATGAATAAAAAGAGTGGTGGTAAAAATGAGCCTTCTATACCAACGTGTAAACAAAATGAGGAGTTAAAAACTAGCCAACCAAATTGCCTAGTGGCTCCATGTCCGACTCTTTATTCATGTGAACTCAAAAAAGGGTTATGATAGAAAAAAGTGCGAATCAACTTTGGCGAGAAAGCGGAACAACTTTGTCCTTTAAGGATTGGTTGAATCGTGAGAAGCGAAAGCACGTAAACTTTAATGGTGAGCAAGAGAAACAACAAGTCATGATGGTAAACAAACCACTCAATGATACTATCAAACAAACACTAGGCGATATTAAGAAAGAGGTAGGTTTCAAAACCGAAGCTAGTGGTAAAAGCGTGTTTGGTGTAAATAAAACATTAATAATTCTAGTAGGAGTCGGTGTGATAGCATTTGTCACCTATAAATTTATAAAATCAAGAAAATGAGAAAAACATTAATCACTATTGCGGTGCTAGGTGGTGCATATTATGTTATTTACCAAATATGGAAAAATAGCAAAAAGAAGCAAGAGGCACCTACTACAAGTAACGTCATACAAGAAACTATTGCTATTGCCAAGAGCAAACCAAAAGTGAATGGAATCATTGAGGACAATCGTGAGGTTTTCAAATCTATGAGGCAACCTTTCAATGCCGAGGAATCCGCGACAGTTGCCCCATCCATCAATGCTAAAATTGGAATATTCTAATGGTTTTTGAAGTACCATCCAACCACGATGAGTTCACCCTTCTTGTTAAGGTCGTAACTCCGCAACCCGAGAAAATTAGGTTGATAGTTAAGGATTGTTCCTTACGTGATACAGTTTTCACCGATAGGTACAAAACAGTGAATGGAGAGGCTTCATTCTTTGTTCGCCTCCCCGTTAGCGGTGGTAAAATGTTTGTAATCATCTACAACGAACGTATCGGTAACCTAGATAAAGGGCAAGATGCGACGTTCGAAGTAAAAGAGATAAAGCGGTTACCCCTAGAAAAGAAAATGGATGTTGTTGATTTTAATGAGAAGGGATTAAGAAGTTTCGTTAAGTTTTGCACTCGCTTTTGTTTTAATGCGGGGCAACTCACTAGCGGAGTATATAAATCAAGCGATGGCAAGTACACGATTGAGTATTTACCCATAATCGTATATCCCAATGGTAAGGAGTCTAGCACCCCCGCACGTATAGGTGTAGAGAGTGGAATCATTCAAGTAAGCCAAGCTAAGTTTCGCTCGATGACAGTGCCTATGCGTATGGCAATCCTACTACATGAGTATAGCCATTTCTATGTGAACGATAAGATGCACGATGAAACCGAAGCCGACCTTAATGGTTTGCTTATATATCTAGGTTTAGGATATCCACGAATCGAAGCACATCAATCATTTTTAACTACGTTCGTTAATGTTCCTTCACAACAAAATAAAGAGCGTTACGATAAGATTAAAAAGTTCATTGATGATTTTGAAAAAAACAATTATATAGTGTATGAATAACACACTTAAAGGAATATTAGCGGTTGCCCTAGTCGGTGGATTGGTATATATAGCATATACTCAATCACGTGGTAAATCGGGAAAGTATATTTCAATAATAACGGGAACGGGTAATTCGGAAAATGCTCAAAAACTTTTAACATTCGATGAGAAATTTTTAAAAGAGTGGGCTAAAGCATCTAAAAGAGGTAATCCGACTTTTGAATATCAAGGCAAAACACATAATACAAAGGGCGGTAAAGTAAAAACAAATTAAAATGGCACAAAGCAAAGCATTAGAAGTTTGGAGCGGTTTACCAACATGGGCAAAAGGAATCATTGCGGTTGGTGGATTAGCTATTATTTATTTTACGGGTAGAACTATAATCAAAAAAATTAACGCCTCAAAAGAAGCGAAAGACTCAAGAGAATCCGTAAGAGAAGCTAGTAATGATAGAGCATCATTATTAAGAAAAGGATTAAAGCCCTCTTTTGCACCTACGCAATACCAAGGTTGGGCAAATTCTATTGAGCAATCTTTTGAAGGATGCGACCCCTTTGGGAATATCACATGGGGAGCGGATTCGCCACTAGGAGTTATTTCATATTGGAGTAAAAGTGGCTATAAAGTAGCAACCATATTCAACCAATTAAAAAATGATATTGATTTCCTTGATTTAACTATTGCGTGGGGTGTTCGTACTTATGATGATTGTGGAATATTTACGGGTGATGTAAAGGATGTAGATTTATTCAAGGCAATCGAAGATGAACTTACCGATGCCGAACGTCGTGATTTAAATAAAATACTTGCCAAAAAAGGTATCACCTTCAAAGTTTAAACAATGGATGTACTATTAGATTCCCGTAATGGATTGGATAGCGGATACTTTAGCCTACTAGGAATAGGTGAAGGGAAAAAACGTATTGGTAAATGGAGAAGTGCCCAAGCACAAGAGTTGGCAACAAACAATCCATATATATCCGACGCGGATGGTCAATCTCGTTTGATAGAAAAGCACGAAGCAATACTTGAAGGAATAAAAGAAGAACGTGCAAAAGCAAAATCAAAAAAAACTAAAAATTCTTTGGATGTTAGGATTCAAGCCTATAATGAATTTTTGGCGGATGCAAAATATTATTTAACCGAGTTAGAGAAACAAGCACTCGCTCCCGAGCCTACAAGTGATTTATCAACTCTTACAAGCGGTGGTAAAACGTATGACGTAAGCCCCGCTCCGATAGTTACTTCTCAAGGCGGGGATGTAGAATTACCTAAAAAGCAAGTATTTGTAGAGGAAAGCATGGCAAGGCAAGGTGACGTTGCAAACGAGGGATTAGTACAACCAACGCAACCACAAGCTAAAGGTGGTAACTCCCTATTGTATATAGGGATTGGAGTTGGAGTTTTAGCCCTATTCTTAATTTTAAGAAAAAAGTAAAATGAATTGTTTAAACGTAAGAAGTAAAAGAAACGGACTAGAAAGCGATTTTTTCAATTTTGTTCCCATCGGTGTTGCTCAAGTAGCTGGTGGATTAGTTGGTGCCCGTAAGATTAAAACCAAGCGATACGAAAATCGCCAAACCGAACAACTAGCCAATGAGTATCCTCATAAGATAACGTCGGAAGAACAAAATAAGATGCTTCAAATCCTCGTAGGGCAACAAGATAAGCTAATTGAAAAAAGAGATAAAGCTAAAGGAAAGGCAAGGGCACAAGTAGTAGGTCGCTTACGTGCGTATGATGAGTATTTAATTGATGTACGATTAGTGCGTGATGATTTAGCAAAACAAGAGAAGGAAGCACTCGAGCAATTAAAGGCAAAGAACGAGGAAATGAAATCTACTACTAGCGTTGAAGAAAAAGCACAAGCCGACGTTGTACTTGCCGATGTAACAAAATCCCAAGCGGAAAATTTATCCGAGGGAACACCAAAACAAAAAAATAACACATTGCTATTTGTGGGTATCGGACTAGCGATAGCGGTGATTTTAATAATGCGTAAAAAATAATTTATGGCTATTACCGATATTGAGAACAACGAACTTTGTGCCCTCTCCGATATGCAACGTAGAGCGTTTGTATATGATGAAGGGTACTATTCTATTTTAGGGATAGGAGAAGGTCGTTCTAAAGCTAAGAAGCAAAAGGTAAAACAAGCATCTATTGAACAATCCAATGCAGCCTTCAAACAATCCATCGAAAAAACCTACAACGTAATCAAAGGTGGTAAAGATGCCAAGGTCGAATCCGCGGAGGCACTCCAAAACCTACGTAAAAAAGGTGGGCTAGAAAATATTTTTCTCGCGGTGCGTGAGTTTGGAACTCCCGTTAGTAAAAATGAACTAGAAATACACAATGCAAGAGTAAACGCTTACATCAAGTATCAATACGCTCAAATGGATGATTACGAGTGTAACGATATTCTTAAACTTAAAGGGGTAATCGATACCGATTTCGAAGCAGCAAATCGTAGGCAATCTAGCGGAAGTAAGAAAACCGCAAGAGTGAACCAAGCCGAAATAGGAGCCCTAGCCAACGTTAAATCCAAGGTCGATAAACTTTACGTGAATAACGAGTGTGAGCGAATTATGGAGGAGGAGGAAAAAACACGTGCAAAGGAGGAAACCTTAAAAACAATCGCGGAATCGGCTGGTGGCATACAATCCGACAAAGAGGATAAAACACTTACGTACATCGCCTACGGAATCGGTGGTGTAGTTTTGCTAGTTGCAATCTCAATGTTAATACGCAAGTAATGAATAAGACGTTGAAAACCATATTGATAGTAAGCGGAGTAGGAGCGGTAGGCTACCTTATTTACAACTACTATCGTAAGCAATTAGGTTTACTAGAGAACTACGATTACAAGATTATTGGGTTTAAAATTAAAAAAGTAGCCAAAAATAATTTGGTGTTTGACGTTAAAACACGCTTTTTCAATAAATCCAAGATTGAGGCAACCATAGAAAAAATATTTATAAAAATTATTGTAGAAGGTGCGGATGTTGGATTCGTAACCGAGAACAAACCCTTCTTAATACCCTCTCAAGGTTCTAGCGATATCGACCTACAAATCGCTCTTAATCCACAAGATATAGCCAAGAATATTTTGGGTATTCTTTTTGGGGGAGTACAAAAAAAAGATATTAAATTTACAATGGATGGCTATGCCAATATACGAAGTGGTTTTGTAAGAACAACATTACCAATTAAGTATAGCGACGTATTGAGTTCTTATATTTAATAATTACCCAAAGAAAATTAAAAAAAGGCGAAAATTATGATTTCAATGGTTGTAAACACGTTTAATGAAATCGTGTTCAAAGCATGTGCGAGATTCGGAAAAGAGGAAAATGTTGAGGCGAAGGAGATACAAGTTCTTTTTAAGTTTGATGAGGGAGGGGAGTTGATTTATTCCATACTCAAAAATTACAATCCACTCAAGGATGTAACTTTTAATCAAATCTTAAATGTAAAGATTGATTTTAGAGGGTTTGGACAAATCGTTCCTCCGTTTATCACAAACACACTAATTACCTATGGAGAAAAGTTGGAAAAAAATCCAACCGACCTCATGATAATGTGCATTGTAACGGGAGAAAACAAAATCGTTTTATTTCTTTACGATAAAGACAAAAAACCGATTGAACAAATCATATTAGAGGATTTATAAAATGTAGTTATGAGAGTTTTCACATACGAACTATCTAGTGGGTCATTAAGTATTGATTCCATAGATGGTGTAACACAATTAAGTGTTCAAGCTAACCCTTCGAGTAGTGGTACTATTCAAGGGAATTTTACTTTTAAAAGTCTTGCTTCAACACCTATTGTTTTAGAAGGTGGCGAATCATACACCATACAAACACCAACAAATAGTCCTTTAGATGGATTTACAATCACTCAAACATCGGGAACGATTGATATCACAATTGGTTTCTAATTCAAAAGAATACTATAACGAACTTAAAATATTACAATGTCTGGATTCAACGGAAATTTAATATTCGGCTTCGGGGGTGGAGCGGGAGGAGGCGGAGGAACAGGCTCCTCGGGAACTAGTGGTGCCTCAGGTGGCTCCGCGGGTACGTCGGGCTCTAGCGGAACATCCGCATCTTCGGGCAGTTCGGGTACAAGCGGAATTTCGGGCAGTAGCGGTTCTTCGGGAACAAGTGCTACGTCTGGTTTAACGGGTTCTAGTGGTACGTCGGGTTTAACGGGTACAAGCGGAACCTCCGCAAGTAGTGGAACTAGTGGTGAAAATGGTACGTCGGGTACAAGTGGACAAGATGGAACAAGTGGTGTTG
>Ga0172366_10001139_pt1 | contig 20575 bp, 19 predicted proteins | sample LakKivSesite69cm_FD_114533 | JGI IMG/M metagenome (GOLD analysis project Ga0172366, IMG submission 114533) | Sediment microbial communities from Lake Kivu, Rwanda - Sediment site 69cm | ecosystem: Environmental > Aquatic > Freshwater > Lake > Sediment | place: Rwanda: Western Province, Lake...
CGGCAGGGGTCGGCTCCTACCTCCTCCACCAGTTCGCGCAGGGTAATGAGCTCGCCGGTACGCTTCGACACCCTGACCAGCGTTTCACCCCGGCGCAGCGTAACCATCTGCGAAATTATTATTTTCAGCCTCTCCGGCTTTATGCCCAGTGCACTGACCACTGCTTTCATCCGTGAAACGTGCCCCTGATGGTCGGCTCCCCAGATGTTGATTACCTGGGCAAACCCGCGCTCCACGAACTTGTTGTAATGATAGGCTACATCGGAGGCAAAGTAGGTCGGAGCGCCGTTGGTGCGTACCAGGACGTTGTCTTTGTCCTCACCCAGGGCAGTGGAGACGAACCACTGCGCGCCTTCTCTCTCTTCGATGAAGCCGCCCTTTCTCAACAGAGCCATGGCCTGTTCGTACTGGCCCTTCTCGAAGAGCGTGCGCTCGCTGAACCAGACATCGAATTCCACGCCCAGAAGTTTCAAATCAGACTTAATGTCAGCTATAACCCGGGGCAGCACAATCTTGCCTATCTCCTGAATTGCCCGCTCGGCAGGCATTTCGAGGAAAGTCTTTCCTTTATCGGCGACTATCTTTTTAGCCAGCTCCACCGGATAGTAGCCCTGATAGCCGTCGGCGGGCATCTCGCATTCTTTGCCCAGGGCCTGGAGGTAGCGGCAATAGAGAGAGCGAAAGAAGGCATCCATCTGATTGCCGGCATCATTTACATAATATTCCCTCTCTACGTTATAGCCGGCGGTGCGGAGCACATTGGCCAGGGTGCTGCCCAGCACAGCACCTCGCCCGTGCCCGACGTGAATGGGCCCGGTGGGGTTGACACTGACGAACTCAATCTGGACCTTGGTGTTTTTGCCTATAGCGAGGTTTCCGTAGCTCTTGCCCGCACTCAAAATCTCCTCGACCTGCTCGGCAAGCCATTTATCTGTGAGGAAGAAGTTCAGAAAGCCCGGCGCTGCCACCGAGACCTTCGCTATTTCCCTGGTCTCGGTCATCAGGTCTGCCAGGGTTTTGGCGATAGCCAGCGGGTCCATTTTGGCTGCTTTCGCCAGCTTTAAGGGGAGGCTGGAGGCATAGTCGCCATGCTCCGGGTTCTGAGGTCGCTCTACGATGACCTCAGGTAAGGCTATCGCAGGAAGCAGTCCCTCCACCTGGGCTGCTTTGGCTGCTTGTTCCAAGAGTCGAGCGATTTTATATTTAAGCATGACTAACTTAACTCCCCTTCACTATTCCATAGTCGGCTGACCTCGCTGGCAAGGAGCTTATGCTCCTCCTGCTGAAGGTAAGGGTCGGCCTCGAAAAGACGGATAGCTTCCCTGCGGGCAAGCTCCAGAAGCTCGACATCGGAGAGCTTCGCCATCTTCAAGTCCGGGAGCCCGCTCTGGCGTGTGCCGAAGAACTCGCCGGGTCCCCTGAGCCTCAAGTCTTCCTCGGCAAGGGTGAATCCGTTACGTATGCGTTCGAGCAACGACAGCCTCTCTTTAGCTTCTGCCGATGGGGTCTCAGCAAGGAGCAGGCAGTAGCTCTGGTGTTGCCCTCTGCCTACGCGACCGCGAAATTGGTGCAACTGCGCCAGGCCGAAGCGGTCGGCGCCTTCTATCAGCATCACAGTGGCGTTGGGGACATCTACGCCCACTTCCACCACCGGCGTCGATACCAGTATGTCGAGCTCACCGCTGCGGAAGCGCTGCATTACCTCATCTTTCTCTGCGCTGCTGAGGCGGCCGTGGAGCAACCCCAGCCGCAGGTCAGGAAATACGCTTTGGGAGAGATGCTCATATTCGGTAATGGCCGCCTTGGTCTCGATTGCCTCGGATTCCTCGATTAAGGGGCAGATGATGAAGGCCTGGCGTCCCTCAGCGACCTGTTTGCGGACGAAATCGTAAGCTTTTTGCCGCTGCTCCGGGCTGAGGAACCTGGTCTTAATCTCAATTCTGCCCGGCGGCAGCTCGTCCAGCACTGAGAGGTCGAGGTCGCCGTATAAGGTGAGTGCCAGGGTGCGCGGGATGGGGGTGGCGCTCATCACCAGGACATGGGGACAGGAGCCTTTGGAGCGCAGCATAGCACGCTGCATCACTCCGAAGCGGTGCTGCTCGTCGACCACGCAGAGCCCCAGACTCTGGAAATCGACCCCTTTCTGAATAAGGGCGTGGGTTCCCACGATTATGTCAACATCACCGGCCGATATGTATTGCTGAATTTCCTGCTTCGAGCTCTCTTTGAGGCCTCCTATTATGAGCCCCACCCTGACGGGGCGAGGAAGCGTCGAAGAGAAAGTACAAACAGGCTTGGCATCGCCGGATTCACCGCCTGCTCTGCTCAGCAAGCCGCAAATAGTGTTGAAGTGCTGCTCGGCCAGAATCTCCGTCGGTGCCATGAGCGCAGCCTGATAGCCGTTGGCGGCAGCGAGCAGCATCGCTGCTGTAGCCACCACTGTTTTGCCGCTGCCGACCTCACCCTGCAGAAGGCGGCTCATCGGCTTAGTCTTGCTCAGGTCGCTCTGTATCTCGGCCAGGATGCGTATCTGGGCGGAGGTCAGTTTGAAAGGCAGGGAATTGATAAACGGCTCCAGATGTCTGCTGTCTACATTGAAGGCATGTCCTATGCCTTCTTCCTGCCAGTCCCGTTTCTTGGCCAGCACTCCAAGCTGGATAAGGAAAAGCTCGTCGAAAGCCAGCCGCCTCCTGGCCCGGTCTTTGCTGGGCTCGCTATCAGGGTAGTGAGCTTGCCGGATAGCTTCGGGAAGCGGCAGCAATCCTGCGCTTTTTTTCACGCTTTCGGGAAGGAAATCGGTCAGTTCAGGCAGCCAGCGGTCCAGCGTACCTTTGACTAACCTGCGCACTGTCCGGGGGTAAAGCCCTGCGGTCAGCGGATAGACAGGAACCAGCCTGCCGGTATGAGTCAGGTCATCGGACTCCAGAAGCTCCCACTCGGGGGATTGGAAGACCTTTCTGCCCCGGAATTCTCCTACCCTGCCGCTGAGCACAATCCGGCTGTTGGTGGTGAGCTTTTTGGCCAGATAGGGCTGGTTGAACCAGGTAACCTCCATGTTGCCCGACTCGTCGCCGACCACAGCCTCCGTGTTGCCTGTCCTGTATCCGGTGCGCTTCTGTTTGGCTTGCCATACGTTCGCTATGATAGTCTGCTCTGCGCCTATCTCAAGTTCCGAGATGTGCTTTATGCGGCTGTAGTCTATGTGGCGGCGGGGGAAGAAGTAGAGAAGCTCGCGAACTGTCTTCACCCCCAGCTTGTCGAATTTGCTGGCGAGGCTTGAGTTTATGCCTTTAATTGACGTGATTGGAGCCTCCAGGGCTCGCTCGCTGTCATGTTTGGGGCGTATGGTCGGATGTTTCTGTTTAGCGACAATGGTCTCAGGTAAAGGCTGCGCTCTCGGTTCTCCCGAGTCGAGCTGGCCGAGTATATTCTTAATCCATCTCTCCCGTGCCCGGGTGTCCAGCGCCGAGTAATTTAACGAGAGCAGTCCGGAGAGCCTCTCATCGGGCGGGGACAGGTTGCGCAGGAATCTATCCAGCCCTCCCATAACGGCTTTATCACTGTATCCTTTGGCCTGCTCCAGCTTGAGGACTTTGCGCAAGCTTTCAATAGTCTGGTTCAAAGCAATTTTTCCCTTGCTAGTAGATTGGGGATACGGTGCGTTCTCGGCCAATATTCCGGAGGCCCTGGGACTCGCTTACTCAACAGAGATGATGTAATTGTAGTGCGGCTGCTCACCGGCAACAACTTCTACTTCCAGAGCGGGATATTTCTCCCGGACCGACTCCCCTATACGCTCGGCCTCGGCTTGCTCGGTATCAGCCCCATAGTAGATAGTGACCAATCCGGCCTTCTCAACATCCACCTTGTCCAGAAGCTTGTGGACGACCTGCGGCATGTTATCATCCGCAACCACCAGCTCACCGTCGAGAAAGGCGATGGCCTGCCCTTCTTTGACTATCATGCCGTCGAGGCTCATAGACCTCACTGCGGTGGTGACCTCGCCGCTGCGAACTGTCGGGATAGCTGCTTTCATGGCGGCAACATTTGTCTCAAGGTCAGCTTCGTAATTGAAGACGAGGAGCGCTGCTATCCCCTGGGGTATGGTCTCCGTGGGCACTATCTCGACCTGCTTGTGGGTCAACTCCGGAACCCGGCGGGCTGCCATCACGATATTAGCGTTGTTGGGCAGGATGATAACTCTGTCTGAGTAAACCGATTCCACGGCCTGGAGAAGCTCCTGGACGCTGGGGTTCATGGTCTGACCGCCGGAAACGACTATCGTTGCTCCGACGCTGTAGAATACCTGGATAAGTCCTCCCCCCGAGGCTACAGCAATAGTGGAGATATTGCCTATCGGCTGCTGCTGCTTGGCGGCGAGGAAATCCTGATGCTGGTCATCCATATTCTCCGCTTTCACCTGCTGCAGGGTGCCTAAAGAGGAAGCGTAGCTCAAGGCGATCCCGGGGTCAAAGGTGTGGAGATGTACTCTTATCATAGATTCATCGCCGACTACCAGAACGGATTCGCCGAGGGTGATTAGCTTCTCTCTTATAGCTTCGGGGTCAAGGCCTTTGCCGTGAAGCAGGAACTCGGTGCAGTATCCGTACTGGACGTTTTCGGCGGTCTCCGGGCCAGCGATGGCCGGAGTTGCTTCCGGCAGTTGTGTCTCTGTGGGCTCAGTTTCCTCCGTTTCGCCCCGCAGATAGCGAAGGGCGCCTTCAAATACGACATAGAGCCCTTGTCCTCCGGCATCCACCACTCCGGCCTGGCGCAACACCGGCAGCAGAGTGGGTGTCCTCGCCACGGAGGCTTTGGCCTCTTCGACTACCGTCTCCATTACCGAGAGTATGTCCGTGTTATTGGAGGAGCTTTTGGCCTGAGCGGCAGCCGCGGCTTCGCGTATGACGGTGAGGATGGTCCCTTCCACGGGCTTGGTTACGCCTCGGTATGCGAAGTCGGCTGACTGGGCAAGGGCATTGGCAAAATCAAGGGCGGTGAAGGTGCGCTTGCCATCCAGCCCGTGTGCCAGCCCCCGAAATATCTGGGACAGGATGACGCCGCTGTTCCCGCGGGCCCCCATGAGGGAACCCCTGGCTATCGCCTGGGCGACCACTGTTGCGCTCCCGTTATCGCTGCGGCGGGCCTCATCTATCGCCGCCCGCATAGTTAGGAGCATATTGATGCCTGTATCGCCATCCGGCACGGGGAAAACGTTAAGTGCGTTGATTGACTGGGCGTTGCGTTCCAGTCGGCGGGTGGCAGCATTGAACATGCCGTTCAAGTCATGTCCGTTGCAACGAATTTTTTTATTCACAACAATACTCTTCTTGATTTCTTGGCCTCTCCTCATGAAGTCGTTTAGCAATGAGCCTACCATACCGACGAAAGTCGGTATCCAGATACCTTCACCGTAATTTTGAAGCTGTCCCGACTTGTCGGGATGGATTCCGTGTCAAGCACGGAATGGTAATTGTGTTTCTAAACACCCTCCTCTTTATTTTACTTGCTATCTCGGCTTGATTGTGTTATATTTTTGGAATGAATTCTACAAGAAAACGGAGTCTAAGTCAAAGGAGAAGGCGTTGAAGTGCGAGTTGTGTGGAAAGGAACCACAGGTCGGAGATAATATATCCCATTCCAAGCGCCATACGCAACGGCGCTGGCTGCCTAATATCAGCAAAACCACCATTGTCATAGACGGCAAAAGGAAACGGATTAATATCTGCACCAGGTGTTTGCGCACCCGGCAAAAGGTTAGCGGCTAACCACCTTTCATCCATTATCAAGCCTGCGCAGGCTCTCTCTGATCCTCCCTAACGCTTGTGAGACACTTTCCTTTTTGTTGAACACGGCGGCACCGGCTACCAGCACCCGCGCCCCCGCTCTGGCTACTCTAGGCGCTATCTCGGCATTAATGCCCCCGTCTACCTCAAGCTCAGCAGCCAGCTCCATCTCATCGAGTCTGCGCCTGAGACGGGTGATTTTGCCGACCGTGCCCTCGATAAACTGCTGCCCCCCGAAGCCGGGGTTGACAGACATCAACAGCACCAGGTCGAGTGCCGGCAATACCTCATCCACTGCGGTCAAGGGCGTGCTCGGATTCAAGGAGACCCCCGCCTTGACCCCCAGCTCTTGTATTGATTCTACCACTCTATGCAAGTGAGGGCATACCTCAACGTGAACAGTGATGATGTTGGCGCCGGCCTCGGCGAACTGCTGGATGTACTTCTCCGGTGATTCTATCATCAGGTGCACATCGAGAGGCAGTTTTGTGTGGGGACGGATGGCTGCCACTACCAGAGGGCCGATGGTGATATTGGGCACGAAGTGCCCGTCCATGACATCTACATGTATATAATCGGCGCCTGCCCTGGTGGCCTCCGCTACCTGCTCGGCCAGCCGGCCGAAGTCGGCGGAGAGTATGGAGGGTGCGAGCTTGATTTTATTTGTCATTGAGCATCTTTCTCGCTGCTGTCAGCGCTGCCCGAACCTGCTCGGGGGCGGTCCCCCCGGGGATATTGCGCGATGTCAGCGAGGTCTCCACGGTGATGGACTTTACATCCTCCTCAAACTTGGGGCTGAATGTCTTGTATTCTTTTATGTCCAACTCGGACAGTGTTTTCTTGTTTTCGATGGCGTAGCGCACCAGCTTGCCCACGATAGCGTGGGCCTGGCGGAAGGGGATGCCTTTCTTCGCCAGGTAATCGGCAACATCGGTGGCGAGGCTGTAATTGCCCGCGGCGGCGCTGCGGGTACGCTCAGTATTTATGTGTATGCCTGCTATCATGGCAGTGAATACCTCGAGCGTGGAGAGCAAGGTGTCCACGGTATCGAAAAGGCCCTCTTTGTCCTCCTGCAAATCACGGTTATAGGACAGGGGCAGGCCTTTCATCGTGGTCAGGATAGCCACGAGATGTCCGTAGACCCTGCCCGCTTTGCCCCGCGCCAGCTCCGCTACATCGGGGTTTTTCTTCTGGGGCATGATGCTGGAGCCTGTGGCGAAGGCGTCGTCTATCTCGATGAAGCCGAACTCGGCTGTAGACCAGAGCACGATCTCCTCGGCCAGGCGCGAAAGGTGCATCATGATTATACTGGCCGTTGCCTCGTACTCTATGACGAAGTCGCGGTCAGAGACGGCATCCATGCTGTTGGCGCTCACCCTGCTGAAGCCCAGCTCCTTGGCTACAGAGTTGCGGTCTACGGGATAAGCCACTCCGGCCAGGGCCCCGCTGCCCAGAGGCATGACGTCAGTGCGTTCGAGACACTGCTGGAGGCGCTCGACGTCGCGCTGGAACATCTCGAAGTAGGCCAGTAGATAATGTGCAAATAGGACCGGCTGTGCCCTCTGGAGATGGGTATACCCTGGTATGGACACGGCCATGTTAGCTTCGGCAACGTCTAAAAGCGCTTTTTGGAAAGCCTTGAGCCCGGCAACGGTCTGGTTTATCGCTTCTTTGGTGAACAGCCGCATATCCAGAGCGACCTGGTCGTTCCGGGAGCGGGCCGTGTGGAGCATAGCTCCGGCGTCGCCTATCTTCTCGATGAGGCGGGCCTCGATATTCATGTGGATGTCCTCGAGCTCTTCTTTGAACTTGAATTGGCCTCTCTCGATTTCCTCCCTTATGGAAGTGAGGCCCATTATGATTAGCTCGGCATCCTTATCATGGATGATGCCCTGTTTCCATAACATGCGGGCATGGGCTATGGAACCGGCGATGTCATGGCGATAGAGGCGCTTGTCGAAAGGCACCGAGACGGTGTAGTCCTTCGCCAGCTTATCGGGCTCTTTACTGAAACGGTCGCGCAAAGGTTTGTCCATTTGGTTTCTTCCTAAAACCGCTCTTCGGGAACAGGAAGCTTATCTTCCTCTAGAGAGTGAATGTAACAGCTTATGGCTTCCTTGATATTTTTCAAGGCCTCCTTTTTGGTTTTCCCTTGACTTATACAGCCAGGAAGGGTAGGACATTCGACCACCCAGAAGCCGTCTTCCCCAGGATATAAAATGACCTCCCTCATTTTCTCCCTCCACCTTTGTCTCTTATTTCAAATAACCTCGCCCTTCCCGATTTTGCGCAGACTCTTGTCCAGCTTCCTCTGCACCTGCGCCTGCGTCTTCACGGGCAGGCCGAATATCTGGATGAAGCCCACCGAGGCGCTCTGGTCGAACTTGTCCTCTTTGTCGTAGGTGGCGAGATGATAGCTGTAGAGCGACTTGGGCGATTTGCGTCCGACCACGGTCGCCTTCCCCTTGAACAGCTTCACCCGGACTGTGCCATCGACGTGAGTCTGCGTGCTCTTGACATAAGCCGTGAGGTCATCGTGCATCGCGGAGAACCAGAGGCCGTTGTACACGATATCGGCATACTCCTGGGCCACACGCGCCTTGAAGCGAAGCTGGTCTTTGCCCAGCGTCATCTGTTCCAGGGCAAGGTGCGCTGCGAGCAGCACCGTAGCTGCCGGAGCCTCGTAAACCTCCCTCGACTTTATGCCTACCAGGCGGTTCTCCACGTGGTCTACCCTGCCCACGCCATGCTCTCCGGCGATGGCGTTTAGCTTATCCACCAGTTCGACGCCGCCCATGCCCTTGCCGTCGAGGCTGACGGGTATGCCTTTCTCAAAGCCTATCTCGACATACTGCGGTTTGTTGGGAGCCTCCTGCGGCGATTTAGTCCAGGTGAAGACCTCCTCCGGGGGCTCGACCCAGGGGTCTTCCAGTATGCCGCACTCGATGGCCTTGCCCCAGAGGTTCTCGTCTATGGAATAAGGGCTTTTCACGGTGACCGGCACGGGGATGCCGTACTTTTTGGCATACTCAATGGTTTGCTCCCTGGTAAAGCCCCACTCGCGCGCGGGCGCTATCACGTCAAGCTGCGGGGCCAGGGCGAGTACCGCTACATCGAACCTGACCTGGTCGTTGCCCTTGCCAGTGCAGCCGTGAGCCACTGCCGTAGCCTTATCTTTAAGGGCTACTTCCACCATGAGCTTGGCAATGAGAGGGCGCGCCAGTGCAGTGGCCAGGGGGTATTGACCTTCATATATGGCATCCGCCTGGAGGGCGGGGAAGACGTAATCATTGATGAACCGGTCTTTGGCATCCACCACCATGGCTTTGGCTGCCCCCACATTGAGCGCCTTTTTCTGAATACCCGCATAGTCCTTCTCCGCTCCGAGGTCAATGCTCAGGGCGATAACTTTCATCTGATATTTCTCGCCGATCCAGCGGATGGCGACCGAGGTATCGAGTCCGCCGCTATATGCCAGAACTACCTTGTCCTTCAACTTTGTTCCTCTCTTTCGTTCACCTTTGGTTTCTGGGGCGGGGCAATCTCGCCGCTATGTAATCCCCTGTATCCCCCTTTAGAAAAGGGGGAATAATTTTGCGAAATCCCCCTGACCCCTTTAGAAAAGGGGGAGATTGGGGGTAGTCGGGAGCATCTGCTCCCGACGGGTTGGAACATCCGCTCCAACCTGTCCTCCCCGCTCGCTGTGGATGTTATCATCCGCAGCATGTGCTTGATCCTTTTTACACCTTTGCCAGGGCTTTATCCAGTATACCTATCGCTTCATCTATTTCTTTTTTGGCTACGATCAGCGGAGGCATGAAACGAATAGCGTTCGGTTTCACCGGATTGAGCAGGAGCCCGCGCTCCATACACGATTTAACTATATCCTGGGTGAGGTCGCTATTGAACTGGATGGCGGCCAGAAGCCCGCGACCTCGCGCCTCTACGATGAAATCGTATTTAGACTTGAGCTTATTAAGCTGGGACAGCAGGTAAGCTCCGTTCTTTTTCACCTTATCTGGTATATCATTTTCGATGATAAACTTCAAGGTTGCGTAGCCCGCAGCACAGGCCAGCGGGTTTCCGCCGAAGGTGGAGCCATGCTCACCCAGCGCAAAGACGGCAGCTTTCTCTTTAGCCAGGAATGCCCCGATGGGTATGCCCCCGCCCAAGCCCTTGGCCAGGGTGATAATATCGGGCTCGACATTGGTTTGCTCGTAGCCAAAGAGCGTGCCGGTGCGCCCTATCCCCGTCTGCACTTCGTCGAGTATGAGAAGAATACCCTTCCGGTCGCACCAGTCCCGCACTGCCTTGAGGTAGTTGTCGTCGGGGACATTTACGCCGCCCTCGCCCTGTACCGGCTCCAGCATCACAGCGCAGGTCTGCGCAGAGGTGGCCTTCTTGATAGCGCCGATGTTGTTGTACTCCACGTTTATGAAGCCGTCAGGGATGGGCAGATACGGCTCATGGAATTTGTGCTGTCCGGTGGCTGCGGTCATCGCCAGTGTGCGTCCGTGAAAGGAGTTCAGCGCGGTGATCACTTTGTAGGCGCCGTTCAGATGAAGCTTACCATAGCGGCGCGCCAACTTCACCGCGCCCTCGTTGGCCTCGGCGCCGCTGTTACAGAAAAAGACTTTGTCAAAGCAGCTATTCTCCATGAGCAGCCCGGCGAGCTGTAACTGGGGTATGGTGTAGAACTGGTTGGATGTCTGGATGAGGGTTTTGGCTTGCTCGGTTAGAGCTTTTACCATCACAGGGTGGCAGTGCCCCAGGCTGTTCACACCCCAGCCTCCGGTGAAGTCCAGGTACTCCCTGCCTTTGTCGTCCCATACCCGCACACCCTTGCCCTTGACCAGGGTCACGGGCATGCGTTTGATGGTGGGCATAAAATACTTGCTTTCGAGTTTTTGCCAGTCGGTCATTTTCTTGTCCAAACCTTCTATGTTGATTTGCCCTTCGACAGGGCCAACTGGGCGAAGCACCGCTTCGCCCCTACATATTGAATTCTCCCCTTACATTTTTCGATTTGGGTTTATTACTCAATCCTGGTTCCCACCTCTTTGCCCTCTATCGCGGAGAGCAGTGCACGGGCGGAGCGGCCGTCGACAATTTGAGTCGAGGGCACGCGCGAGAGGGCATTAAGACATGCCTCCACCTTGGGTATCATGCCCCCGGAGATAACCCCGGAAGCTATCATATCCTTTGCTTCAGCGGCGGAGAGCCGGGGCAGGAATTTACTCTTGCTGTCACGCACCCCCGGCACATCGGTGAGAAAGATGAGCCTCTCTGCCTGGAGCGCACCGGCGATCTCGCTGGCCACTACGTCCCCATTTATGTTAAGCAACTTCACGGGGTCGGTATCTACGCTTGCCGCCTTCAGTCCCACGGGCGCGATAATAGGGATATATCCGGCACGGAGAATTGCCTCAACAGGTTCGGCATTGACCTTCACCACCTGGCCTACATAGCCAAGCTCGGGGTTTTCCATCCTGCCCTGAATCAGTCCGCCGTCTGCCCCGCTCAGTCCTATAGCTTTGCCACCATCGGACATAATTGCAGCTACGAGCTCCTTGTTGACCAGTCCGGCGAGTACGGCGGTGACTACCTCCAGGGTTGCAGCGTTGGTCACTCTCATGCCGCGGACGAAGGCGGTGGAGCCCCCCATTTTTTTGAGCCACTCGGTGATTTTACTGCCGCCGCCGTGAACAACTACGGGCAGTATGCCTTTCTTCTGGAGGTACACCAGGTCATCGAGCGTGGTATCATGGCTGCCCAGCGTCGAGCCGCCGATTTTTATTACTATTGGTTTATTTGAACTATGCCTGCTTTGCATTCGCTATTACCTATTTGACACTTAATCATAACACAAAATGAGCATAAATATTACCATATCGGAGAGAGCACTTACAACTTCTTTCCCAATCTGGAGAGAATTTCATGCTTGGAAATACCCGAGGTCTGTCTGGGAGAGGTGATTTGCCTTGACCCGCGCATAAAATTAAGAAATGTAATGGAAATTTGATATTTCATACACTAATTTTATAACTTCTTAATAGCCTGAAAGCTAGTATCTTATTCACAAATAAAAAACTTTAAGGAGGTATCTGTAAAATGAGAAAGGCTCCCTTACATCGCGGCAAACTCTGGTTGGGGGTGGTGGCGCTGATTGTCGTAGCCTTGCTGGGCTCTTTTGCATGCTCGACAACTCCCGCCGCAACTCCGACTCCCAGTACCACAGCGACTCCGCCTGTATCGCCAATTGGCAGCGTTGAGGTACTGGGAACCTGGGGCGGAGAAGAACTGGCAAGTTTCAACGCCATGGTGGCGCCGTGGCAGGAGCAGACAGGTGGTGTGGTGAATTTCACCGGCACTCGTGACCTGAATGCTATCCTGACGACCCGCCTGCAGGCAAATAACCCCCCTGACATCGCTATACTCCCTAATCCGGGGTTAATGCAGCAGCTGGCCAACCAGGGAGATTTGATAGCCCTGAACAATTTCCTCGATATGACGACGATCAACGCAGACTACTCGAAAGGCTGGGTCGACCTGGGGACTGTGAACGGTAACCTGTATACCATCTTCATGAAAGCCTCCAGCAAGGGGACTATCTGGTACGATCCGAAAACATTTACAGCCAATAACTGGACCATTCCTCAGACCTGGGATGAAATGATTGCGCTCTCCGATCAAATCGTAGCGGATCAGCTCACACCAGCTTACCCGTGGTCCATAGCTGTTTCAAGCGGCGCTGCAAGCGGCTGGCCGGGGGCGGACTGGATAGACCAGATTTTCCTGAGTAAGTACGGCCCTGATGTCAGCGACCAGTGGGTCAACCACGGGATTCCGTGGACGGATTCCAGGATCAAGGACGCCTTCCAGATGTTTGGCCAGGTCGCCTTGACTCCAGGCTACGTTCCGGGAGGCGCTACTGCGATTCTAGCCACAAACTTCCAGGATGGCAGCTACCTGCCCTTCGAGACACCGCCTCAGGCAGCCATGGACTATCTGGGAGACTTCACCGCAGGGTTCATTTCTACCCAGTTCCCCAGCCTGGTGGCCGGTTCGGACTACAACTTCTACCCCTTCCCTGTCATTAACGGTAATTACACTAATGCTGTGACCGGCGGCGCAGACCTGGTGGTAGCGTTCAAGGATACGCCGGCTGTCCGCTCCTTAGTCGAGTATCTGTCTACCGCAGCCGCACAGGACATCTGGGTAAAGCGCGGCGGATTCACCTCGGTCAACAACAAGGTCCCGCTGAGCGATTATCCTGACGTCGTATCGCAGAATGCGGCCAGCCAGTTGAGCAGTGCTGCCATCTTCCGGTTCAGTCAGGATGACGCAATGCCGGCAGCGGTGGAAAATGCATACTGGGCTGCTGTACTGTCCTACCTGCAGAATCCGAGCGATCTTGACAGTATCCTGCAGGGCGTGGAGACCGTGGCCGCGGCCAACTATTGATGAGATAGAGATAAAACTATAGCGAATTAATGCTTGAAGATGAGCGGGGCAATCCTTAAAGCTATTGCTGGGATTGCCCCGCAATAGTATGATGTGATTGTGCAATGAACGACCGCTACCGTTCTAAAATCTGGGACCGCCTCGTCGGCAAAATCGAAATCACATGGCGCAGCCGACGCTGGCATGGCATTTCTGTTTGGCTGTGGCTCCTGCCGGCGTTTATCTTTGCATCAATATTCCTGATCTACCCTGTCATCGCCACCATACGTCTGAGCTTCATGAACGCCAATTCCTCCTCGTATGTTGGTTTTAGCAACTACATATATGTTTTCACAAATCGGACCACACAGGATGCTATATTTAACAATATATTGTGGATAGCATTGTTCACGCTGCTTGCCGTCGGCCTTGGCCTGCTTTTTGCTGTCCTGGCCGGACGGGTCCGATACGAGGCTGTAGCGAAAGCGGTCATTTTTATCCCCATGGCTATCTCCTTTGTGGCTGCGTCGGTCATCTGGAGGTTTATGTACGCCTATGCGCCACAGGGATTCACTCAGATTGGACTTGTTAATGAAATCACCACAAAGGTCGGCCTTCAGCCCCAGGCCTGGCTCGTGCAGCAGGCAGTTCCTTTTACAAACACTATCCTGCCCAGCCCTTTTCACACGAACAACGTTGCCATCATATTGGTGGGAGTCTGGATGTGGACGGGCTTTGCCATGGTAGTCCTCTCGGCCGGCTTGAAGGGCATATCTACGGAGGTAGTGGAGGCAGCGCGTGTAGACGGAGCTAATGAATGGCAGGTAGTACGCCGAATTGTTATCCCGATGCTGGCTCCCACGATTGCGCTTGTCGTCGTTACGCTGGTCATTCAGGCTTTGAAGATCTTCGACGTAGTATGGGTGATGACGTCCGGTAATTTCAACACCGATGTAATAGCCACCATGATGTATAAGGAGATGTTCAACTATCTGGATTTTGGCAAGGCGGGTGCACTTGCTGTGCTGCTTTTTGTGGCAATTTTGCCCATAATGTTCATCAGCATCCGCCGTGTTAGATTTCAAGGGGGAGCCGGATGAATACCGCTTCAGAAGCAGCAGAAGCAAGGCCTGCTTACTGGAGACTGCTTTCAGGCCTGAGAAGGTTTGTCCAGAGACTACCTCTACATGTCATCATAATCGTCATAGCCTTGCTTTGGCTGACTCCCACCGTTGGACTGCTGGTAAGCTCTTTCCGTCCCTCGAGCGAGGTTGCCACTACGGGCTGGTGGACGGCATTTCAAACGCCCTTCAAGTTCACTCTGGACAACTATAGCTCTGTAATTTCACAGAACGGGATGGGACGCAGCTTCCTCAATAGCTTGATAATCTCGGTACCCGGAACAATAATTCCTGTAATAGTGGCAGCCTTCGCCGGATTCGCATTTGCCTGGATGAAATTCCCCGGACGCAATCTGCTCTTCATCTTCGTGGTCGCCCTGATTGTGGTTCCCATCCAGGCGACCCTGATCCCGGTGTTGCGCTTTTTTACTGATACACATTTAGTGGGCACTTTCCCGGGGATATGGCTGGCACACACCGCCTACGGTCTGCCCTTCGCTATTTTCTTGCTGACGACTTTCTTCGCCACTTTGCCCAAAGAGCTGCTGGAATCGGCGTATCTCGACGGTGCCTCGAATTTTCGAGTGTTCTATCGGCTGATTTTACCGCTATCGGTTCCAGCAATCGCCTCGCTGGCTATTTTCCAGTTCCTCTGGGTATGGAACGACCTGCTGGTCGCCCTGGTCTACCTGCAGGTTCCGAGCAAGGCGCCGATGACCCTGACCATAAACAACCTGGTAAGCTCTTTCGGCACACAGTGGCAGTTGCTTACCGCGGCTGCATTCATCTCGATGATACTGCCGCTGATAGTCTTCTTTGCGCTGCAGCGGTACTTTGTCGAGGGTATTACAGCAGGAGCGCTTAAAGGCTAGGAGCGGGTTTACTTTAGAAGTGTTGAAGGTATAGAATTGGAATTGGCATTTGTGATTTAGGCAATTAAAATCCGATTTCGGGCAAGAATTGCGCTATGGCTGAAGTACGTTTTGAGCATGTCACCAAGCGATTTGGAGAGACCGTTGCAGTCAGCGACTTGAGTCTGACGGTGCCCGACAAAGAGTTTCTGGTATTGGTCGGGCCTTCGGGTTGTGGAAAAACCACTGCCTTGCGCCTCATATCCGGTTTGGAGGAACCCACCAGCGGCAATATTTATATCGGGGAAAAACTGGTAAACAATGTGCCTCCCAAGGACCGTGATATCGCGATGGTATTTCAGTCTTATGCGCTGTATCCTCATATGTCGGTACACGATAACATGGCGTTCGGCCTCAGCCTCAGGAAGACCCCTAGGCGTGAGATAGAGCGCAGAGTAAAGGAAGCAGCACGAATTCTGGGGATCGAGGAACTGCTTAAACGAAAGCCGCGTCAGCTCTCCGGAGGACAGCGCCAGCGAGTGGCACTGGGGCGGGCTATTGTGCGGGAGCCAGTGGTGTTCTTGCTCGATGAGCCTCTCTCCAATCTCGATGCCAAGCTGCGAGTTCAGACCCGCGCTGAGCTGAGCAAACTGCACCAGCGGCTGGGCACTACCTTCATTTACGTAACCCATGACCAGGTGGAAGCTATGACTATGGCTACGCTCATTGCTGTGATGAACAAGGGTGTCTTGCAGCAGGTCGGCAAACCGCAGGACCTATATGAAAAGCCGGGGAATGTGTTCGTGGCGGGCTTCATCGGCAGTCCGGCGATGAACTTCTTCGATGTCATTGTGAAAAACGGCGATAACGGCATTTATCTGGATGCGGGGACATTCCAGATGCCGGTGCCCAAAGAAAAAACGGGCACGCTTGATAAATACCTGGACAAAAAAATCATCTTCGGCATCAGGCCGGAAGATATACATTCTAAAGAATACATGGCACCGGGAATAATCGCCTCGCCAATCCGTGCCAAAGTGGATGTTACCGAGTTAATGGGAAACGAGTTCTTCCTCCATATGTTGAGCGATGACAAGGCATTTTTAGCACGTGTGGATGCTCGGACGCCGGCCAGGCGGGGACAAGAGATCGAACTTGTATTTAACATGGCTAACATGCAGGCCTTCGATGAGGAGACCGAGAAGACTCTGCTGAGCTAGTTATATCGCTGTTCACCTCAAGGCATTACCAGATGCACCTTATCATTGCAGTTTTATTCAAAAAGTGACATCATGCCGTTGAGAAGAGAGTAACATACATGGAGATACCGTTTTCTCGATGGCATGCTGCCATACCGCTCAGAAGGTCAAGGCGCAGATACGACTCTGTTCCTCTGGGGCCGGCTCTACTGAAACAGCTTCAAACGGTTTGCAGAGATTTCCGGCCTTACCCCGAGGCCCGTGCCGAGATGGTCTCCGCATCACCCGACAGCATACTCAGGGGCATAGCCGGCTCGTACGGCAAGGTCAAAGGCGCTCCCGCGCTCATCGCTTTCATCGGCGGTATTAACGATGCTCATATCAACGAGAAAATAGGCTATACGGGCGAGGGCATCGTCCTCGAAGCTACGGCTATGGGACTGGGCACGTGCTGGGTGGGCGGCTCTACGTTTTTCCGCCGCGATGTCGCCGGGTCAGCAGTCGACGCTGCAGAAAAAGAGAGAGTATTTGCAGTAACCCCTGTGGGTCACAGCGCAAAGGGCCTTTCTCTGGAAGAAAGGGCGCAGACAGGCTTCGGGATGTTACACCGGCGCAAACCGCTGGCGGAGATGGTTTCGGGGCTGAAGGAGAAGGAATGGCCTGATTGGGTTAAGGCTGCTTTGGAGGCTGCGAGGCTGGCGCCTTCCGCTGTCAACAGGCAGCCGTGGCGCTTTGATGTGAAACCTGACAGTATCACGGTATCGGTAGACAGCACTATGATGGACTTTGGCGTATCCAAGCGCATTGACTGCGGCATCGCCATGCTGCATATTGAGGTGGCTGCGCTGGACTGCGGCGTAATAGGCGAATGGGAGCTGCTGGAAGCGCCCCAGGTCGCCAAGTTCAAGGTATTAGAAATTAAATAAATGATTCCACTATTCAGGCATTATCCTCTACTTAGTGAGAACCTTCCTCATGTGTCTCTGGGCGGAGTCACTCCCGAGGGCTTTCGCCGCTACTTTGAAGGGTATGGACAGACCTCTGGACAGGCATGTACCTGATATGTTTAAATTGAATCAGGCGCGAAGATGAAAAGTCCGGCCTTCTTGCTCTATGAGGATACACCGAAAATGGATACGTGGCTCAAGCTTCTGCTGGGCATCTTCCCCGTGCTGTTTCTGGTGCTGGGGTGCATTCTTCTTTTCCAGGATAAGGAGGATGCCTTCGTGATGTTCGGGTTGGTGGTCTTCTACCCTCTTCTATTCAAAATAATCATGCCGCAGCGTTATCAGATATATAACGATAAGCTCAGAATAGTTTTCAGCGGGCCTTTTGCCTGGAATATCCCTTTCTCCACGATAAAAGAGGTCAGGGCTACTCCGGGAGTGAAAGCTTTTGCTTACAGCGGGGTCCGTTTCGCTACCTCGTCTAACAACGTGGTGGAGATAAGACGCAGCAGAGGCTGCTGCAATGTGGTCATATCGCCGTCCAACAGGGACATTTTCCTGGAGCAGGCGAACAGGGCTATGAAGTCAGCGGGACATGGATAAGTCCTAGTCCTTATGTCAACCAATTCATTTCAGGAGATTTGCCATGAAAGAAAATGAGTTCAAGAAGAAGTGGGAAGAATGGTATGGAGACATGCTGAGCGGGTTTCAATGGAATGAGCTGGAACATAAGGGAAAGAAGCTCATTTATGTATGCGGCAGGTTCGCGATGAACGACGATGGCAGCAGGTTCGCCTCGACCTTCACTCAGATCATAGGTTACTCAGACTTCAAGAAGCCGCTCACTGAAGAAGAGCAGAATGAGGTGAGGGAGCTTTTCAGGTGCCAGCAGGGGATTGAGAATCTGTCTTTCTGGATGGCGCCGTTCTCAGAAGCCTGAAAACATCAGTGGCTATGCCGGGGTGTGGCGCGGAACATTGCAACGTAGTGAAACTGACCGACCTCGACATCGCTGTTCTTTTTGAATCCGTATCCTGATATCAGGTCCTCGAGTTCCTCGGGGGTCATCCTTATGGATATGGAAGGACCCGGAGGACCCTCGATTTTCTTGAACTCCACTACAACGAGCGTACTCCCCGTCTTCATGACCCGGGCCACCTCGGTCATGACGGCCGGGACCTCTCCGTTAGCGAGGAAGCCGTGCATCACGTTCGCCATGAGACACACATCTATGATGGCATCGGGCAGCGGCAACTTTTTGGTCACATCGGCAACGGTTGCTTCGATATTCGTAATATGCTCCCGTTGAATCTGTTCTTTTAAGACGGCAATCGATTTTTCATAGCTATCCAGAGCATACACTTTGCCTTTGTTGCCCACGAGCTTTGAGACAGCAATCGAGAAACGCCCTTCCCCGCATCCGACATCTAGGAACTTATCACCCTGCTTAAGGCTGATTTCCCGGATAACGCGTTCTGCGTCGAGAAACGCTTTGCTGGACATGCCGGCGTGATAATGCCCCTGGTGATGATTGTCTGCCACTTTCTTCTCCTAATGTTGTCGCTTATGTCGTGATAGCTTAAGCGGCGTTATTTGCTCTGCTTTGGCTCGTACCGGTTGTAGCTGCATATCTGCTCAAGGCTCTTTCTGCTTCGGGCAGATGGCTCTTCAGCAGGATAGCCCAGAGGGGTAAGGGCGACGATGCGTATGTTCTCCGGGACGCCCAGTATTTCTTTTACCTGGTTCTCGCGAAAACCCACTACCCAGCATGTGCCCAGGCCGCGGTCCACTGCGGCCAGTATCAGGTGTTCCATGGCGATGGCTATGTCCACGAGGTAGTAAGGCTGGTCTTCCCTATAACCCGACTGCGCGGGGTCAGCGCAGGCCACTATCATCGCCGGACCTCTGGCAGTCCATCTGAATCCCGCTTCTCCTATCTTCGACTTGACCTCAGGGTCGGTCACCACTATGAAGTGCCAGCACTGGGTATTAACCCACGAAGGCGCTAACCTGGCAGCTTCAAGAATATACTTAATCTCTTCTTCAGGGACGGGGTCAGGCTTGAATTTCCTGATGCTCCTCCTTTTTCTGATGACATCCATGAACTCCATTTTCTGTCCTCGTACTCTCGATTTAATTATTCAATCCCCCCACCCTCAATCTTAGAGTTATTCTATAATCGGATGGGGGACACTTAAGACTTCCTCAGTGAAGTAGATTGGTTTCACCCTCACCTAGCCTCTCCCGTCAAGGGAGAGGGATGAGTGAAGTTCGGCTAGTCTTTATGAATGCAGAAGTAAGTCTTATCACCGATCGTCCTCTTATCCACCATCCCTTTCTGCACCAGGTCTGCCAGGAAGAACTCCATTCTTTTCGCTTTAGCCAGCATCTCGGGGGAAGTCGGGGCTAGCTTGGCGCCTGATGCCGGGGCGAATATTCCCTCCGCTACCTCATTTACCTCGAAAGCCTCTGTAGAATGCGACTTGAGGAAGTCGATCACCTTATAGCTGGTATCGTCCAGACCTTCGTCGAACTGTTCTCTCGGTATAGGCATAGCGTCCTCCTTGACAGCTTGCTGCTTTGCCCAATTCTAGCACCTAGTCAGGGAGCGGGCAAGGTGGGGATGGCAAGTTTCTTTTGATAGACTGGGGTATCTGCACAAAAGCTGGGTGATTTGCAAAAAACCTAAGTCGTGTACTCACTGTTTATTGTAACGTATTCCTCGGAGAGGTCGCAGCCCCAAGAAAGCCAACTTATCTAGCTTTAGAGCAATTCCAGAAATTCTTCAATAGTGAGGCCTGCATCTTCGATTATGCCATGGAGGGTTCCTTTGGGCAGGTCTTTGGTGTGCATTGGTATCGTTACTAGGCTGGGGGTACCTTCTTTGTGCATGGAGACGTGGCTGCCTTTTTGACGGTGAACACGCCAGCCAGCTTTCTCTAAAGCTCTGATAGCATCTTTAGGTTTAACGGCTGGCAGTCTTCGGCTCATTTGGTTTGTATGCTGATAAGTTCCCTTTCAGGTATCTTGATGCCGAGTTCTTTAGCGCTCTCAAGCCATAGCTCTATGGCCTCTTTTATTTTCTCCAGGGCTTCCTCTTTGGTCTCGCCATAGGAATGACATCCTTTTAAGGCGGGGCAGAAAATATGATAACCACCCTCCTTTTCAGGTTCCAGGATAACCTCGAAGTTCTGCACTGTTTTTCTCTGTTTCATACCTTTCATCCCA
>Ga0172366_10001140_pt1 | contig 20558 bp, 23 predicted proteins | sample LakKivSesite69cm_FD_114533 | JGI IMG/M metagenome (GOLD analysis project Ga0172366, IMG submission 114533) | Sediment microbial communities from Lake Kivu, Rwanda - Sediment site 69cm | ecosystem: Environmental > Aquatic > Freshwater > Lake > Sediment | place: Rwanda: Western Province, Lake...
CCCACCCAGATAATTCGTTTCGGTGGGGCGGGCATTCCTGCCCGCCCAGAAAAAACTTCCACATCGCGTGAGGAATCTCTCTCGTCCACAGAACGGCGTAATAGTTCGTCACTGCTATGTGGACAATGCAGTGGTGCGCCCCTTCGGTTGGACAGGTGGGATGACAGGGGTATGCGGATCCAACGGCGAGGGATGTCGTGAGGTCATCTCCTGGGGAGCTTCGTAGTTCGCAATCGTCGAGGACGCGACAACACCCTGAAAAACACGAACAGCCGCCCATCCAGAGGACGAGCGGCTGCGGGAACTCTCGTTTTGCCGGGCGTCTACGCGGTCGCCTTCTCCGCTTCGATGGGTTCGGCTTTCAGGGGCACGACGCTCACCTGTTTGCCCTTGCCATTTCGCTGCGTTCCGAACCTGATGTGGCCGGTCACGAGCGCGAAGAGCGTGTCATCCCCACCCCTGCCGACGTTCAGCCCCGGATGGAACTTCGTGCCGCGCTGCCGGACGATGATCGTCCCGGCGTTCACCAATTCGCCGCCAAATCGCTTGACGCCGAGTCGCTGGGCAGCCGAGTCGCGTCCATTGCGCGAGCTTCCGACACCTTTCTTGTGCGCCATGGTGCGCTCCTCCTACGTCGCCTTCTCCGGGCCGATGATGCCGGTGATCTTCACTTCCGTGTAACGCTGCCGGTGTCCGTTGGTGCGCCGATACCGCTTGCGGCGCTTTTTCTTGAACACGAGCACTTTCTTCTCGCGGGCGTGCTCAAGCACCTCCGCTTCGACGCGCACTCCCTCGACGACGGGCGTGCCGACGGTGACGTTCTCGCCGTCAGAGAGCAGCAGGACCTCGCCCAGGGGTATCGTGCTTCCCACCTCGGCCCTGAGCCGGGGGAGCATGATCGTGTCGCCGGGGGCAACTCGCGCCTGCACCCCTGCAACGCGCACTATGGCATGCATCGTTTTTCCTCAATCTTCAGGGCCTTTGCCATGGTCCCGCAGGACAAGCCCTGCACGCGAATATCTTCTGATCACGTTGCGGAAACAGCCCTTTGCAAGACTTCAAAATATAGACCCTATTCTCAGGACGGTCAAGACTCGTATTTCTCGGTGAGGTTCTCGGCGGTGTGCAGGCTGGAGAACCGGTAGCCATCCATCTCCATCTGCGAGTTGTCCTCGAGGATCAGTTGTGCCCCGGTCGCACGGCGCAGCGCCTTCAGCCGTCGCTGGCTGTCTTCCCTGAGATACGCGCCGACCGTCGGGGATACTTCGAGCACGAGCCGACGCTCGCCGTCAGCCGCACGCAGGCGCTTCAGCCAGCGTTCGATCTTCGTCACGGTCGTATCGCTGCTCTGCACGCGCCCCGACCCCTTGCAGGCCGGGCATGGTTCGCTGTAGGTGTACAGCAGGCTTGGCCTGACGCGCTGCCGCGTCATCTCCAGAAGGCCGAACTCGCTGATCTGCTCGCCGACGTTGATGCGGGAGCGGTCATGCTTGAGCGCACGGATGAATTCCTCCAGCACCCTGCGCTTGTTCGCTTCCACCATCATGTCAATGAAATCAATGACGATGATCCCGCCGATGTCGCGCAGGCGCAGCTGCCGGGCGATTTCGTGCGCGGCTTCCAGGTTGATGTTGAAGATGGTCATCTCCTGATTGTTCCTGCCGACGTAGCGCCCGGTGTTCACGTCTATGGTGACCATCGCCTCGGTGTGGTCTATCACGAGGAAACCGCCCTTGCGAAGCGGCACACGCCGGTTTGTGGCGCTCTGGATTTCCTGTTCGATGCCGTACGCGTCGAAGACCGGCTCCTTCTCTGCGTAGTAGAACACCCGGCTCCGCAGGTGGGGCGCGGTCCCCTTCAGGTAGGCGAGGATGTCCCGGTACACCGGCTTGGAATCCACCACCACCCGCTCCACCTCGTCGTTGAACAGATCGCGGACGAGGCTGGTGGTCATGCCGAGCTCCGAGTGAAGGAGGGCTGGCGCGGCGGTGCGTTTTGCCTTGCGGCGGATGCGCTCCCAGATGCGGTTCAGCGCGGTGAGGTCCTTGACGAGTTCCTCTTCGCCCTTGCCCTGCGCGACAGTGCGGACGATGACGCCACAATTATCCGGCCTGAGGTCGGTCACAAGCTGCTTGAGCCTGCGTTTTTCGTTCCAGTTGGTGATCTTGCGGGATACGCCGATGTGGTCGGCGTAGGGCATGAGCACGATGAACCTGCCGGGCAACGAAAGGTCGGTGGTGATGCGAGGGCCTTTCGTGCCGATGGGTTCTTTCGTGATCTGGACGATGACCTCCTGCCCCTTGGTGAGCAGGTTCTGGATGGGCGTGTACCGCGATTCGTGGCCGTTGCTGCGCCGGTCGGGGCGTTCCTCCTCTTCTTCGTCGTCTTCGTCAACGTCGAAGCGCTCCGGCGAGCCGCCGATGTCCCGCGCATGGAGAAACGCGCTCCGCTCCATGCCGATGTCCACAAAAGCAGCCTGCATCCCCGGCAGGATGGAGGTCACGGTGCCTTTGTAGATGTTCCCGACGAGCCGTTCATTGTCCGGGCGCTCGACGAGGATTTCCACCAGTTGTCCGTCTTCGAGTATGGCAATACGGGTCTCCTGGGTGGCAACATTGATGATGATTTCCGTTTTCAAGGGTCCTTTTCTCCGTTCTCTGTGATGTGCTTCGATGACCTATGCGTCATCGAACGCTTGCGAGAGGAGCGAGGCGGAGAAACGGATGGATAGAGGGTACCCGAGGGCTGCCCCAGGCGGTGGGAGTGCGAAGGTCGGCTGGTCAGAGGCTATACCTTGCCCTCTGATGCAGCGAGTGTCTCCTCCGAAGTATGGTTCGCCCCCAGTACGTGGAAATCAAGCCAGTGGGGAATATTCCCCAGGCGCGTGAAGTCACGGGGTGAACCCCTCTTCGTGTACGGCAAGAAACAGCCATAGATTTGCACGCCAGCCGATTCGATCCTTGAGCGTGTGCCGATTGCTCATGTCGGGGTGACGAAATTGGCCTCATACTTCTTCATAAAGCTCAGCATACGTCATCCGGGCCAATGCAAGCGTCAAACGCCGTCGCACATAATCCGAGCACCGCCAACCATCGTTGGCATAACCGCTTCGCTCCGAGGCTTCCTGCGCCCACCTTCAAGGATACGCAGGCCTTTCTGCCTTGCGCCTGATCCGACGCCATTCACGGCGGCCACATGCCGCCGAATACGGCGGTCAAGCGGAGTCATGGGCGCGAAAGCCTCGTTATCTGTGTATAAATGATCTCCTGATGCACTGCCGGTATAACTCTGTTCCCCCCGACCGAAGCTCCGCCCCTGAGGGAGCTTCGCCGCCCTCGCAAAAGTACGCCGCTCAGCATGACAATAAAGCGCATATCGAAACCCGGGCCGCTGAACACGTATGTCTCTTCTCAATATATTGTACGTTCTACAATCCTATCCGCGTTCCCGCGAGGGTTCGCCTCTGTCTCTGGACGTTGGAGAGCAGCCCGGCGGAATTACTATAAGCCCTATCATAAAGATAGAGAAATCCTACCACAAATGCAACTTTGACCCTGGCCCTTGGCCATCCCCCGTTTTTCAGGTGCAGAGCCGATCCCGGTCGCCCTCCGGCTGAAGCCGCTCGTTCTCGCTTCGTTCTCGTCCCGTTTTCGCAGAGAACGCAGGGCTACCAATAGCAGGGTCCCCTTCAGAGACTCCGAAAGAGTCGGCGTATGGTCATCAGTGGCGGGCTACTGCGCTGTTTTCCCAACATGGGCGCAGAGGTAACCATCCGCATCTATGGCACCTACCGTGATCGGCACCTTGGCTTCTGGGAGGTGGTCAGGCTATTACTACCCGGCTCTCCGGCGGCGTATCTTTTCACCGAGAGGCCGTCCGGCTGAATACCCCAGGAGGGGACCATGTATACGCGACGGATGGGTTTGCTGGCCTGTTTGCTGCCGATGCTTGCAGGGTGCATCACGTACGAGGAGACCATCCATTTCAACGCCGATGGGTCCGGCACGGTGTCGGCGCAGCTCGTGGTTCCGCGTGCCGCGCTCGCGGATTCCTTTGCCTCCAAGCTCTTTCATCCGCAGGAAATGCTTGCGGAGCTTAGCCGCCCGGACCTTGAGGAAAAACTGAACAAGGACGGCATCACCATCCGCCAGATCGCCATCGAGGAGAACGACACCGCACGGGTCTGGCGGGTGGAGTACGCCTTCAGCGACCTCGAAGCGTTCAGGCGTGTGCGGAACGAAGGGCGCGACGTGTCTCTCCTGCAATACGACGCGGGCACCTACGAACTCAGCCTCGTCTTTTCGAGCGGCGATGACCGGAGGTCCGAACCCGCCCCGGAGAGCATGGATATGACGGAAGGAGAGGAAAACGCCGAACTTGTGGTGTCCGATTCGGTCCTTTTGGAGAAGCTCCTTCAGGGGTTTTCCGCGACGTTCGTGATCGAAGTGCCCACCGCCGTCATCTCGGCGCCGCGTGGCCGCATCTCAGGCACGACGGCCACGTTCGAATGGTCGTACCGGCGCGAGGGCATGGCGGTGTTGCAGCCGAAGACGATGCGCGTCATCTTTCGGAAAGGCGCGCTGAGATGGCCGACCTTCGAGGCACTGCCCAGAGGATCGAACGGGATACCCGACCAGACCGACGTGTGGGACCCCGGCAACTGAAAGCGAAAGCCCCGGACCATGAGACGAACCATCCTGCTTGTGGAAGACGAGACGAACATCCGCCACCTGATGCGACGATGGCTGGAGCACCTGGGGTATGAGGTGTACGATGCACCCGACGGCAAACGCGGCTGGGAGCTTGTGCAGGAGCACATGCCCGAACTCGTGATGACGGACATCGCCATGCCGGAAATGGACGGGGTGGAGCTTTGTCGCCTCATCAAACTCACGGACAAAACCTCCGGCATTCCGGTGCTCGTGTTCACAAGCTACTCCGAGACCGAGTCCCAACTGGCTGGGGCAGAAGCCGGTGCTGATGCGTACCTCTCGAAGGAAACCGATCTTCGCGTCCTACAGGCGCGCATCGAAGCGCTGCTGAAAGCGCGCTTGCGCCAGTCGGAGGCCACGCGGCGCGAAGTCGCCTCCGTCAGGCGACAGACCCTCAGCCAGAGCGTCACCACCCTGGCGCACTACATCAACAACAGCGTCATGGCGATCCACGCGACTGCCGGAGTCATTGACCCAACCAAGCCCGACCAGGCAGAGAAGCTGCAACGGGTATGTCAGGCGGAGGCGCGGAAGATCCTCGTCGTCCTGCGTGCGCTGAAGAGAATGGCCGAAGAGGAAGACCTCAAGACGACGGTGTACGTCGGGCACGAGACGATGTTCGACCTGGAGGCGGAACTCGCGCGCCTCTCCGCCGCGATGGCCAAGCCGGGCGGCGACACCTCCGGAACGGGGGAAAGCTCACGCTGAGCGAGCTATACCGTGCGTGAGAGAGGTGGATCGGCTTACCCCTGTTCGTGCATGACCCCTTGTCGAAAGCACCTTATCCAGCCTTATTGCACGGCACGCAAAGCGATTGCCCTGCTCTCCGTCCGCACTTCATTTGCGAAGCACAACCCCGCATAGTGTAGGTACCTCAGGTTGAGATTCACCTCCTCGATGTGGTCTCCTCACGTCGGCACGAAACTTGCGCTATCCCAAAATAGCCTCGGTTTGTTTGAGGCAAGAGGAGTGGCGTGCGGCACAGGTGCGTGACTTGTCAGTCTCTTACGTGCCGCATCATCAGGGCTTCCTTCAAACCGACCGGCGCGGTCCGCCGCACGCGGAGAGCACTCCGCCCTGACGTGCAGGTGCTCCGTTTTGACATGAGAGCGCGTCATTTTGGCCAAGGAGACACCGGCGCAGGAGTGCGGGAGCCGATCCCGGCGCGTTGAGCATAAGACCCTGTTTTCTCAAGAAGAAGGAGCCTCGCAATGTCTCGTCCACGAACAGGGAACAAGCGGGAACGATTGATCAATGCGGCAGTGGAGTTGTTTGCGGAGAAGGGGTACTTCTATACGACTACTGCCGAGGTATCTGCTCAGGCTGGTGTGGCTGCCGGGACGCTCTACCTCTACTTCAACTCGAAGGACGATCTGCTCGTTGCAACCCTTGAGGCATTCCTTGACGAGTTCTCTCTGAACGTCATGCCGGTGGTGTATTCGGCATCTTCGCCTGCGGAGAAGCTGAGGATGTTCGTGCGGGAATACGTGGCATTTGTCGAAGATCACCGCGCCCTCGCGCAGGTGTTCCTCGTGGAGTTGCGCCAGAATAACGCAGCTCTGCGGAATGCGGCGAGCCGCGTGTGGGAGCGCTACACGAGCATCGTACGCGATCTGCTCGCCGATGTGCGTCGTCAGAGCGCGGTCACACGGTTCGACATGGATGCTGCGGTGGCGATGGTCCTCGGTGCACTCGAGCTGACAGTGGTGCGGTGGCTCCTGGGGCACGATGTGCGACCGCCGCGGAGCCACACCGCAGCCCTGACGAAAGTGCTCCTTCAGGCGATAGACGTGAGCGTAGAGGTCGAGGTTCCCTAGAGATCGAGCGTCAGAGCGGACGAGGTCCGGCTTTGCTCTGCTGCACTGGTCCTGCTCGATCTGAAATCGTCGGACCTCACAAGCCTCCACGAGTCGGTGTACGCGCTTCTCCGAGAAGCTGTGCCCTCCGCGTCGCGCAGGATTCGGCAGCGCGGCGAAGCATCCTCACCTGATCCCAGTCCGCTCCGGTAGGGAGAATGTCTTGGGCAGACACCAATGTCTGCCCCTGCCCATGTCAAAATGCACCTCATTTCCCCCTTGACAGCCCGCTACGAACCCAGGAGAAGAGCCATCTTACGGAAGCTTGGAACATGCAGGACGGATGTTGACCGTCGGCGCGTATTTGCATAGTATAGAGGCATTCGATTCCCGTCCTGAAGCCCGTCCGAATGGAAGGGCTATTCCCCCATATTCCGAGCCGCGCACATGACGTCGCTGTCTCCTGAGCGTATTGTCATTCTGGATTTCGGCGGTCAGTATGCCCACCTGATCGCCAACCGTGTGCGTCGTCTTCGCGTCTACTCGGAAATCGTGCTGCCCTCGCACGCGCCGGAGGACCTCGACGGCGTGCGCGGGTTGATCCTCTCCGGCGGGCCTTCGTCGGTCTATAGCCCCGACCAACCGCCGTACGACGCGGGATGGTTCGGGCTTGGGCTTCCGATGCTCGGCCTATGCTACGGCCACCAACTGCTCGCCCGGCATTTCGGCGGCGAGGTGGCGCGTGGGGATCGCCAGGAATACGGCACGGCGCGTCTTGAGGTGATGAAGCCCGTCGGCCTGCTTGAGGGCCTGGGACCGGTCGAACGGGTGTGGATGAGCCACGGCGATTCGGTGAAGCGGCTTCCCGACGGCTTCGAGGTGCTGGGGAGGACGGAAGATTGCCCGGTGGCGGCTATGGGCGACCTGGTGCGGAAGGTCTACGGCGTGCAGTTCCACCCGGAGGTCACGCATACGCCGCACGGGCTTGCCATGCTCGATAACTTCCTCACGATCTGCGGCTGCGAGCGAACCTGGACGATGGACCAATTCATCCAGGCCGCCGAAGCGCGCATACGCCGTCAGGTGGGCGACCGCAACGTGTTCCTGCTCGTGTCGGGCGGAGTGGATTCGGCGGTTTCGTTCGTCCTGCTCTCTCGTGCGCTCGGAGAGAAGCGGGTGATCGGCCTGCATGTGGACAACGGCTTCATGCGGCTCGACGAATCGAAGCTCGTGAAAGACGCGCTGGAGCGGGCAGGGTTCCACAATCTCCGCGTCGTGGACGCAAGCGAGGAGTTCCTCGCCGCCGTCAGAGGCGTCACCGATCCGCAAGAGAAGCGGCAGATCGTCGGAGACATGTTCATCAAGGTGCAACAGGACGAGGCGGCGCGCATCGGGCTGGACCCGGAGCATTGGATGCTCGGACAGGGCACGCTCTACCCGGACATCATCGAATCGGGCGGCACGCGGCACGCGGCGGTGATCAAGACGCACCACAACCGGGTGGACCTCATCCGGCAGATGCTCGAAGAGGGGAAAGTCATCGAGCCGCTCGATCAGCTCTATAAGGACGAAGTGCGCCAGGTCGGGAAGCAACTGGGATTGGACGAATCCCTCGTGGGCCGCCATCCTTTTCCGGGGCCGGGCCTTTCGGTGCGCTGCCTGTGCTCCGACGGCACGGAAGACCCGATTGACGGCGCGGCGCGGCAGCAGGTGCGACAGATCGCTTCCCAGTTCAGGCTCGAAGGGGACATCCTGCCGGTGCGCAGCGTCGGCGTGCAGGGCGATTCGCGGACGTACTCGCACCCGGCGGTCATCAGCAGCAACGCCGAGGGCGAGATAGATTGGGAGACGCTCGAACACGCGTCAACCATGCTCACGAATACCATCCCGTCGGTCAATCGGGTCGTGTGGCTGTGTTGGCCGGAGAAGCTCCCGACGCTCCGCCTGTGCCCGCGCTATCTGGACCAGGCACGCCTCGATCTCCTCCGCCGGATTGACCACATCAGCATGAGCACCATCGCCGAGGACGGACTTATGGAGACGATCTTCCAGTTCCCGACGATCCTCCTCCCGCTCGGCCAGACACCCGAAGGCGAGTCGGTAGTGCTCAGGCCACTCGAATCCACCGATGTGATGAGCGCGAGCTTCGCTTCGCTGCCGCTGCGGACGATCCGCAGGATCGTCGCGCAGATGCGGTCGTTACCCCACGTTGAAGCGGTCTTCTACGACATCACCCACAAGCCACCTGCGACGATGGAATGGGAATGACATGGCCGACAACGCACTCGCTCAGAACCCGTTGGACATGCAGATGTGGCGCGCCGCCGATCTGAAGCGCCAGGGGAAGTGGCTCTACGCGGTTCAGTGCTATCTCGATGTACTTGAGGATTACCCCGATCACATCCCCGCCTACCTTGAGCTTGCCCATATCTACATGGAACGCAAACAGTGGCGTGCGGCGCGTGATCTTCTCCATCGCGGATTGCTCGAAAACCCGGATGAGCCGCTTTTGAACCTGCATCTGGGGAATGTGTACCTGGGCGAAGCGAACCTCAACAAGGCCATCGCCAGCTATCGTGCGACGATCAAGGCGGACCCTCACAACGCCGCCGCGCTCTATAACCTGGGGCTTGCGCTGGTGCGGCAGGGGCGGAATGCCGAGGCGATCACCACCCTCACGACGCTTGCCCGGAGCCGCCCCGACTACCCCGGGCTTGGCGAGTTGCTCGGAAATACCTATCTCACTATCGGACGCACCGACCGCGCCCTCTCGGTGCTCCTGCCTGCCGAAGCGCGGACGCCGGATAACCCGCGCCTGTTGTACGTGCTTGCGTTGGCGTTGTGCGGCCAGAGCCGATGGGGTGAGGCAGCCGCACGCCTTCGCAGGGCACATGCGCTCATCCCAAGCGACGCGGAGATCATGCGCTGCCTCGGCTGGGTGCTCTTGAAGCTCGGGTGCGTCGAGGAGGGCGAGGAATGGCTCAAACGAGCGATTGAGGCCGACCCCGGCCTCATCTACGCATACGTCAATCTCGGATTGGCATACCGCGAATTGGGGCGCGAAGACGAAGGACGGATCGCTCTTGAAGCGGCGCATCGTCTCGACCCGGCCAATCCCTGGGTTGCCTCCTTCCTGAAAGAGTGGGGACAGGCGGTCGCTCCATCGGAATACAAGACAAGCGAGGGCGCAGATGGATCACGTGGCAAAGATCGAGGTGACGCTTACCGGTGACTCGGCGCGGCTCTACGAGATCCTCCACGAGGCGGCGAGCAAGTCGGTCAAGCCGGGCCAGATCACCCGCGCCATCCTGGAGACCGGTCTCGTGCATCATATCCTCATGCTTCGGGCGGTGGGGGCGATCCCCAAAAAGCACCGCGCTGAGGCGCAGGAAGCGATTGAGAGCATCAGCAGCCGCACGATCATGAGAGACCTGTTCACGTACGCACAGGAATACTGGGAGAACCAGTCCGGCACCGGGACGATCATACCGGGAGAGTAGATGCGCGGGCTGCGTGCCTGCCGGTTCGGCGATCCGAGGGGTTCGGTCCTGAGCGATAATCCACACAATTGCACACGAGCTTACAGGGAGAACGTGAGATGTTTAGCGTGGAGCATGTGGCGCTGGCGGCCAAAGATACGCGTGCGCTGGCGAAATGGTACGAGCGGGTGCTTGGGTTCAAGATCGTCTACGAAAGCGAGAAAGCGCCGAAAGCGTTTTTCGTGCAGGACAAGAACGGCATGGCGCTTGAGATCGTCCCACCTGGCCCCGACGGCAAGGTCGTGGACGAGAACGCCAACCACCTCGCCATCCTCGTGGACGATTTTGACAAGGCAAGCGCGGAATTGAAGGCGAAAGGCGTCGCCCTGGAGCCGGAGCACAAGAGCACCTCCTTCGGCGGCACGCGGGTCGCCTCCTTCAATGACTGCGAAGGCCACCGCCTCCAGATCATCTGGCGCGGTCAGCGCCTCGCGTAGAGAATGGTGCACCGTCCGCAATCGTGCGTCAGTTTCACAGGGAGAATGAGGGATGTTTAGCGTGGAACATGCGGCGCTGGCGGCCAAGGATACGCGCGCGCTGGCGCAGTGGTACGAGCGGGTGCTTGGGTTCAAAATCGTCTACGAAAGCCAGAAAGTGCCTCCGGTGTTCTTCGTGCAGGACAAGAACGGTATGGCGCTTGAGATCGTCCCGCACACCGGCGAGGGCACTATCGCGGACGCACACGCCAACCACCTCGCCCTCTGGGTGGATGATTTCGACAAGGCGAGCAAGGAGTTGAAGGCGAAAGGCGTGGCGCTCGAACCGGAACTCAAGAACGAGTTCTTCGGCGGCACACGCATCGCGTTCTTCAACGACTGCGAAGGCCACCGCGTCCAGATCATCTGGCGGAAGCGACGCGTAGGTGAGTAAGAGGGTTCCGGTTGAATGGCAGCGTTCGCGGAGTCGTGCCTCTATGAGCGGGCTCTTTCTCACGCTGGAAGGCATTGACGGATCGGGCAAGAGCACGCAGGCGACGCGGCTTGAAAAGGTCCTGCGCTCGGCGGGGCGGAGGGTGGTCCTGGTGCGCGAACCCGGCTCGACCGCGCTTGCGGAGCGCGTGCGGGCGATCTTGCTCGACCGGGAACTGGCGGCGCTTGACCCGCGTGCGGAGCTTCTGCTCTATGTCGCGTGTCGGGCGCAACTGGTTCACGAGACGATCCGTCCGGCGCTCGGTGGGGGCGTGATTGTGGTGAGCGATCGGTTCAGCGATTCCACCATCGCGTACCAGGGCTATGGCCGGGAGTTGGGCGCGGACCTGGCGCGGCAGGCCGACCTCGTGGCGACGAATGGGATTCAGCCGGACCTCACCTTTCTCATTGACCTTCCGGTGGACGTTGCCGCATCACGGCTCACCAGCAAACGCTCTGACCGTCTTGAGGCCGAAGAGCGCGCCTTTCACGAGCGCGTGCGTCGGGGCTTTCTCGAAATCGCCCGGCAGGAGCCGGATCGCGTGGTCGTCGTGGATGGCTCGCCGCCGCCCGATGAGGTGACCGAGCGGATCGTCGAGCAGTTGGCCGCACGCATTCCTGGCCTCCTGGATAGGCAACCCCCGCCTTCCGAGGGGGAATAGCGGTCTATTGACTGGCACTTGCGAGGTACTATTTTATAACCTGGGCACGTTCACGAGCGCGTGTCCGCTCTACTGACTGCGTTCTTTTCAGGCGCGGGCGACCGGGCTATCGCGCTCATATCGAGCATTGTATCGCATGAAGCATGGTACGCCCCCGCGTCCGAACCGCCGGGGCGAGGAACTCTCGTGAAGTTCCCCGTGTAGAAGTACTTCTTGCTTTGGTCCGTCATACGTGCACCGGAGAACAGGGTCTCGCAGCGTCTTCGGCGTTCGTGGTTCGATTTTTTCAGCCCTGGAGGCATCATTATGGCACTACGACGACGTGATTGGGGCTGGCTGGCGCTCATGGCCGCCGTGGTCATCTGGGGTGGCCAGATCTTCAACTACGTGGAGGCTACCGCACAGGATGCGTACGGCAAGATCGGGCAGGTAGCCGACGACCGATACGAGGTGGAAACCGCGATCCTGCGGTACTACGTCGAAGAGGTGGACCCCGTCAAGCTCCAACTCGCCGAGATTGACGGCATGATCAACGAACTGGACACCTACAGCGATTTCCTCAACGAGCGCGAACAGCAAGAACTGCGGATGACCACCGAAGGCATGTTTGGCGGCCTTGGGATTGAGATCAGGACGATTGATCATTACCCGACGGTCGTCACGCCGCTTGAGGACACGCCCGCCTGGGAAGTCGGGATGCAGCCGGGCGACCAGATCGTCGAGATCGAGGGCGAACCCACGTTTGACGTGAACCTCGACATCATCGTCGGCAAGCTGCGCGGTGCGCCCGGCACGCCGGTGAACATCAAGGTCAAACGCCCCGGCCTGAGCGAACCGATGGATTTCCGCATCGTCCGCGCCGAGATTCACATCTATTCCGTCCGATTCGTCGGCATGGTGTGGGACCCTGGCGCTGAAGAGGTGCTCCTCGCCGACGTGCCCGATTGGGTGAGGACGGGGGAGCGCATCGGGTATATTCGCCTCTCTCAATTCGGCCACGGTGCGACGGAGGAAGTTCAGGCCGCGCTCGAAGAATTCAGGGCGAAGAACGCGCAGGGAGTGGTGCTCGATCTGCGGATGAATCCCGGCGGCCTGCTCGAAGAGGCGCGTGGCGTTGCCGATCTGTTCCTGCCGAAAGGGCAACTGATCGTCTCGACGAAAGGACGCAGCCCCCGAAGCGAGCAGAGGCTCTATTCCGAGCGCGACCCGGTGCTTCCCACCTCCGTGCCCGTCGTCGTCCTGGTGGACGAGGGGTCGGCGAGCGCGTCGGAAATCGTGGCGGGAGCCATTCAGGACAATGATCGCGGGCTGATCATCGGCAGGCCCACCTTCGGAAAAGGGTCGGTGCAGACGGTCTACAGCGCGGAGTTCGGCGCCCGCTACGGCCTGAGCTTCTCGTCCGACGCGCTCCTGAAGCTCACGACGGCCTACTACTATTCGCCGAGCGGACGGTGCATCCACAAGCCGCGCTGGAGGGACGGCAAGCGCGAAGCGGTAGCCTCGAAGGCCGATGGCGACACGACGACGGTCTACCGCACGGTGCACGGCAGGGAAGTGCACGGCGGAGGCGGCATCACCGTTGACGTTGCAGTGGAGCCGGATATCCCGCCGCCGCTCTACTGGCAACTGAACGCCCGGCAGTTGTTCTTCAACTACGCCGTGGATTACGCGGTGAAGCACCCTCATCTCGACCGGCGCACGTTCACCATCACCGACGAGACCATCGCCGACTTCAAGCGGTTCATCAGCGACACCTCGCGGGCGTTCACCTACGAACCACAGGGCCAGAAAGAGGTCGCGGCGCTCGAAAAAGTGGTTCGCGACGCTCGCTACGGCTCCGAGGTGCTCGCTCAGGTCGAATCGCTCAAACGGTCGCTCAACGACCAGCAGGCAAGCGAGTTCGAGCGCACCATACCGTACACGAGGAACCGGCTTCTCAGCGCCGTCGCGGGTCGGGTCTGGGGGCGGAAGGCGAAGGTCCGGGCGGAGTTCAATCGGGATTTCGGGCTGAGGGACGCGCTCGGCTACCTCAACAACGCCACCCGCTATTCGCATCAGATCGCGATCAGCCCTCAGAGGCCGCAGCCGCAGCCGGGTGAATCTCCGGGCAGCGCGGAAGAATAGAGCCGCAGGCGCGGCACACGAAACACGTTCCGGCGGATTGCCCCTGCGGGAGGCAATCCGCTTTTTTCGTCCGCTCCGCCCGACGGTGGCGGAGAGTATACGAAAGCATGGCGCTCATCCGTTTACGGAGTGAGCGAAAAGGGCGATGGACTTCGGAGCGGTGCGCACCCCATCAGAGCCAAGCGACGGCGAGTTGATCGCCCAGTTCGTGGATGGACGAGCGGCGGCGTTCGATGCGCTGGTCCGGCGTTACGAGACGACGCTCTCCGGGTTTCTGCGGCGCATGGTGCGCGATCATGCGCTCGCCGACGACCTGTTTCAGGAGACGTTCCTTCGCGTCATGCGCTCATTGCCCACCTACCGGGAAGAAGGGCGTTTCGGAAGCTGGCTGTTCGGCATTGCCCGCAACCTGGCTCTCGACGCGCTCCGAAGGCGGCGTTTCGAGCAGGAGTTGTTCCGCCGCCCTCTCCAGAACACTGCGAGCGACGGGACCGACTCCGCGCTCATTGAAGGCGTGACCGACTCGCGCCTTGCGCCCGACGCGCTCGCGGAGCGGGCCGAGTGGGGTGCGCGGCTTGAAGCGGCCATCGCCGAATTGCCGGAAGAGCAGCGTGAAGTGCTCGCGCTGCGGTACGACGCCGGGCTGACCTTCCGGCAGATCGCCGAGATCACCGGCAGTTCGATCAATACCGCGCTCGGAAGGATGCGCTATGCGACCATTGCTCTGCGCAAGAAGCTGGGCGTCGTAAGAGCGGAGGACCAGGCCGATGAAGGACCGAGAGATTCTCCTCCATAACCCTCAGCCGTGCCTGAGAGCGGAAACCGAGGCGGCCCTGTATGTGGCGGGTGACATGACCGAACGGGCAGCCGGGGAGTACGCCCGGCATCTGGAGGTCTGTCCCGCATGTGCGGCGGCTGTTGCCGAGGAACGCGAGGTGGCAGCATGGATGCGTGCGCTGCCCGCCGAACGACCGACCGCCGCCACCTTGTCGGCCCTTTCTGCTGCTGCGGTTCGCTTTGCCGGAGAGCTCCAGGCCCGGCGTCTTCAGACCATTCGGCAGCCATGGCACGTCCGCGTCCGGCGGTGGATCGAGGCGGAGCGGGCCTGGTGGGAACCGGCTCTCGGATGGACGTTCGGCGTGCTCATCCTCCTCGCTTCCGCGCAGGTGCTCCGCGACACGTCCCTGACGACGGCGAACCCTGAGGTCGCGGAGGTGGCGGTTGCTTCAACTCAGGCGTGGGATTACGAGCTGGAGGCCCTGGGGGAGTGGGGGTCCGAGGTGCGCTACCGGAGTGATTCGCCGTCGGAGCGGGAGTGGAGCGATACGCGAGATGAGGCACTCAGCGCGCAGCTTGCGACGCTCCGCGACAATATCCGCACGCTCTCCCTGGCAATGGCGAGCGACAGCCCGTAAGGCGGGGAAAGGAATCAATGAGATGACAGGTGGCTACAGGTTTTTGCTGACCGTGCTCTTTGTCGCGCTGGCGACATCGCAGGCAGGCTCTCAGGAGCCGCCGCCCAAGGGTGGTCCGCCGCCGGGCAGACACGGTTTCGGCGCGGTTCGCTCCCTTACTCCTGAGGAAGAGCAGCGTGCGCTGGAGTTTGTCCGCCAGTTCGACCCGGATCGGCTTTCGCGCCTCGAGGCGCTTAAGGTCCGGTCGCCGCATCGGTACGCCATCATGGTGCACCGTCTTTCCTGGGCGCAGGGGCGTCTGGCGGAATTGCAGCAGGAGGATACCGTCGCCTACCGCGAGCACCTGGAAACCTTCCGGCGCATGTTCGCCCTGGAAACGGATGCCGAGGACATCGCCACTCGCTACCGAAGCACGAGCGACGAGCAGACAAAACAGCAGTTGCGCGCCCAACTCACCCAGGTGCTCGCGCAGTTGTTCGACATGCGCGAGCAGATGAAGCAGGAAGAGATACGGCGCATGACGGGAGAACTGGAGCGGCTGCGTCGCATCGTCGAGCAACGCCGCAAGAACAAATCCGCCATCATCGAGCGGCACGTCCAGCAGATGCTCGGCGAGCTTGACGCGATGGAGTGGTGATGCGCTGCCACTCCGAGCGATGGGAAGCACTTCCGCCGCGTCAGCGAAGCGACCGCACGAACTCCTCACCCAACATCCGCGCAAGATCGGCCATCGCACGCTCAGGATGCGTTGCGTCCCAGAAGAGCCGGTGACAGGACGGGCATTCAGTGATGCGCTCCTGCGTCCGGTAGACGTACGGCCACAGACGATCCCGCACCGCCTCCTTATCCACTTCTACGACCGGCACGTTGCAGCGCAGGCAGCGTGAGAACGGGCAAAACACGGTGAGGTCGTATTCCCCGGCCACCTGCCGAAGCTGATCGCCGAGGCGGTCGTGCCGTATGAAAAACCGCGTCACCCCCGTCTCCGCCTTCATGATCCCCCGATCCCGCGTGAGGACGAGCCGATCCTCTGCCTCCGCGAGACGAAGCAGATCGTCGTCGGAAATGCCTGTGCGGTAGGCAACGTCCGCGCCGAGAAGCCGCAGCCATGTCGCGAGCCGTCCGAGCATCATGTCCGCAAACGACGGGGGTAGCGGCGGTTTCGACATCGCGGTCCTCCGCACTTCGAGAGATGTCGTGACATTCGGCACATGTCGTTTCCACGAATATACGGAACGCCCACAGCAAGGCCGAGGAAAGACACAGGCCGGGATCAGGGCGCGTCATCGTCCGCTTTTCGGTGAGGGATTGTGCGTGTTGAGACGTAGGGGCAAGGCATGCCTCGCCCCTACAAGATATTGTTTCGACACGCTTTGTATGGACGATTCGCGAGTCGTCCCTGTGATCCGTGATGGGGTGTGATTATCTGGAATCCGTATCACGCGAGCACAGGCTCTGCACGGTAAGGAAACACTTCGACGTGGGCGTCGGTGATCGGCGGCACAGATTGCTCATCGGAAAGGAAGTAAAGCTCGGAGAATGCGAGGTGCACGTAGGCGATGGGCGTGCCCGGAGTGATGCCCCCGTGCTGGAGCAGGTCGGCGAGGGAATCGTGATCCAAAATGAGATCGTGTGCGGGAATGAGAACGATATACGCCTGATTGGGGATGGAGTCCAGCACTTCGTTATGCGTCTGTGCATAGCGGAGGAAGGCATTCCAAAGTTCCATCTGATGTGCCGGGCTTTGCCACTCCATGGCTTCGATCCTCCTTCGAGAAGCCGACACAAGACCCGACCGGAACGTCGCTACAGGACATGAAAGCATATTCCGTGCCAGTTGACAGGAGGGGAGAGTGCGGGGTCTCTGGGAGCGTCCCAAGGGAAGAGAATGGAGGAGTGCGCCGGTGGGCGGCTCTCTCACAGAGCGCGCAGCCGCCGGACTTCGCCCCACAGCCCGGTGTTCTCCAGGCCGTCGGCGCGGTAGATGCACACGCCGTCGGCCCCTGCATCCATCGCCTCGGCATATCCCTGACGAAAGAGCGCGGCCGTTGGGAGGACCTCGTATTTGACGCAGAGGGCCGAGTAGAGCGAATATCCCGTCGCATCCTCAAGTGCCTGCCGGATTGCACGGGTCTCGCGCCCGACCTGTTCGGGCTTGTGGTAGAGCATCGGGCAGAGCGTGTCGGCCACCCCCTGGACGACCCATGAGCGCCAATCGCGCAGAAGACGATGCACGTCGAACATGAGGTTGCCGCCGGTGCACACGCTGATTTCAAGCGGCTTCCCCTCCCGGAGCGGCAACGCCTGTCTGACCTCGCGGATCGTCTGCGTGACGTAATCGGCGCGGTAGCGCACCCACGTTGAGTCATTGTTGGGGATTTTGACCGGGTCAAGCCCGGCATTCGAGTGGAAGGCCCGGACAATCGGTTCGGCGTAGCCCAGGAGCGTGGTGTCGTTGTCGTCGTGTGGGCGGTCGGGGTAGCGTATGTAATCGAGCATGACGCCGTCAACGGGGTAGCTCTTCGCGAGCGATTCGAACGTCTCGGCGATGAGACGCCGCACCGCGCTGAAGCCGTAGCTGAACACGCGCCCGGAGCTATGGTCGCCGCCGCCGTAGAATGCGGGGCTGCCGTCGCGTGTCCGCTCCGTGAACTCTTCCGCCCGCAGGGCCAGCGGATGAGTGGGCTTCACCGCGTTTGGGAGCATGAACACGGCGAGGTACGGATGCACCTGGATTCCCCGACTGTGCGCGGAGTCCACGAGGAACTCCATTGCATCTGGCATTCCTCCCGGCTCAGGGTAGGCCGGATGTCTCGTGTAGCCGGGCACAATTGAGGTGTAGATGCGGTCTATTCCGTTCCCGGCGCATCGGTCGAGGAAATAGAGGATGTCCTCGCGCCTTGTGGGAATGCCATTCTGCGACCACTCACCGGCGCGTTCGGTCGGGTGATTGACGTAGCGGCCATCCTCGTCCCTTGCCAAGTGCATCGAGCACCAGAGCGCGACAAACGGGCGTTTCCCAGACATAGCTGTCCCTTCGTGAGACGGACGGTGTGGAAACCCTGCGCGTTCAACCTGAGCGCGGTGAAGCACCTCTCCTCAAGCTAAAGAGGATGTCACCGGATAGCATAGCCTCCGGGCCGGTGAAGGTCCATGCCCGGCATCCGGTGCAAAGGGCGCAGAAGGCGCGCATGTTCCCATACTTGCCTGGTTTTTCATAGATTCAGGACGGCGAAGCGCACTCCGCGCCTATCATTAAGGAGAGAGGATGACGGAAAAGCATCCCGAAGCTCCGATTGACCTGCACACCCATACGACGGCTTCCGATGGCTCGAACCTGCCGGAGAAACTTGTAGAACTGGCCTCAAGGCGAGGTCTGGCGGCGATTGCGGTGACGGACCACGACACGGTGGACGGCGTTCCGGCGGCACAGAATGCCGGTCCGCAGTTCGGCGTTGAGGTGGTTGCGGGAGTGGAAATCAGCGCCGCCGTCGGGGAGATTCCCGGCGTCATGCACATTCTCGGCTACTTCATAGACGTGCACGACGAGGCACTCACGCGAAGCCTGGGGTGGATGCGGGCGCGTCGTAAAGCGCGCAATCCTGAGATCATCCGGCGGCTCAACGGTCTGGGGATCGGGTTGACGCTTGCGGAAGTGGAGACCTACGCCGGGGGCGGGCAGGTCGGTCGCCCCCACATCGCCAGGGCGCTCGTGGATCGTGGAGTCGTCGCGTCAATCCAGGAGGCGTTCGACCGCTATCTCAGGAAGGGCGGACCGGCGTCGGTGGAAAAGGAGAAGCTCGCGCCGGATGCGGCAATCAGGGCCATTCGCGGGGCGGGCGGCGTGGCGGTTCTCGCGCATCCGTATCAGTTGCAGCTTGGCGACGGGGATGCACTGGAGGCGTGCCTCCGTTCGCTCGTGGAGAAGGGCCTGGGGGGGATTGAGTGCCACTACATCTGTCACACGCCCGCGCGCACACGTCGTTATCTGGAGCTTGCGCGGAAGTACGGCCTCGCCGTAAGCGGCGGCAGCGATTTTCACGGTGACACCACGCCCGACATACCGCTCGGCCTCGCGCTCGAAATCCCCTACCGGCTGATTGACGGACTGAGGGAGAAGTGTATCGTTGGAGGTGCGTTTTGACTACTTATGGGATCACATTGCGAATGAACAGACGCGGGTAACGCATCGTCGGTGAGGAGGAACGTCCCAGGTGAAGGTATCTACGAAGGGGCTGTACGGCACGCTGGCCGTGTTGGACCTGGCCGTGCACTACGCCACAGGACACGTCCACAAAGCCGATATTGCGGCACGACAGGGCATACCCGAACAATATCTCGCGCAATTGCTCTCCATCCTGCGCCGCGCAGGATACGTGAAGAGCGTGCGCGGCCCGGCAGGCGGACACATACTGAACCGCGCCCCCAGCGAGATCAGCGTCGGAGAGATCGTAGAACTGCTTGACGGGCCGCAGATCACCAGACTGAAGAACCCTTCCGCCGAACAGACAAGCAAAACAGTCATCCAAAACCTGCTCTACGAAGCGGATGAGGCGGCAGCGAAGGTGCTCTACTCTCTCACGTTCGATAAGGTGGTCGAGCAGCTGCGCAAGCACGAAGGCACGCTCGACTTCATCATCTGATCCGGCATCACACAACCACAGGGCACGCCTATGAGCCTGAACAGCCCTCCGCAGGCATCGGACATACGCCTCTCCATCCCCGGCGAGAACGCGTGGCAAGTGTATTGCCCGGCGCGTTTGAAAGGGCATTCCGCCGTGCAGGGAGCGGCGGGCCTCGTCGCGGGCGCGGTGCTCGGAATGGTGAGCATCGGCGGGATCGCGGAAGTGATGACTCAGCCTTCGTGGGGAGCACAGCTTTTCGTGATCGGGTGGCTGGGGCCGCTCGGCATCATTGCAGCCCTGCTTGCGTGGATCGGCGGGAAAACGCTCGCACGGGTCTGGCAATCCACTATCGTAGAGTCCGACGGGACTATAGTGCGGCATCGGACGCACGCGCCCTGGGGCCAACGCATCGTGCTCGAAGTGCCCACTGCATGGCTTGAACCGTTGCAGCCGCCGACAGCCGAGGAGACGCCCGAACTGGCCGATCCTGGCCTCCGTCGGGCGTATACGGGTCCTCTCGTGCTTCGCTACCGCCGGAGCACGGGGGAACGCCTCCGGGACCATCAGTGCATGGTGGGCGTGAGGTACGACGAACTCGTGTGGCTCGCCTCTGCGCTCAACCCGTTCATCGAGCGCGCCCGCAGCGAACGAAAGCGCGACACATGATCTCCCGCGTGCACGTCGGCTTCCTCCTTCATTGACACCGCACCCGACAACCCCCATCTTCAAATGGTTCTCCTCGGTCGGCTCGTGGGCGCGGTCCATGGCCGAGGGGGC
>Ga0172366_10001144_pt1 | contig 20539 bp, 14 predicted proteins | sample LakKivSesite69cm_FD_114533 | JGI IMG/M metagenome (GOLD analysis project Ga0172366, IMG submission 114533) | Sediment microbial communities from Lake Kivu, Rwanda - Sediment site 69cm | ecosystem: Environmental > Aquatic > Freshwater > Lake > Sediment | place: Rwanda: Western Province, Lake...
ATTCCTTTTCCCATCATTCGACGAGCGTGCCCTCGGTCATCTTGTCCGAGATCACGCGCGTGATGCGTGCCACGTGTATTTTTTTGTCGTTCACGAGCCGGCCGCAATTCCCGAGCTTGACCTTCGGCCCGCCTTGCAACATGTACGCGATGGCCGCGGATTTATCCCGGAAGTCGTGCTCGGCGATCAAGACCTTCACCGTGGCGTTCAAGTATTTCCTCTTGCCGGCCTCGTTGATGCGCACTGCCTCGCGGACCATGGGCCCGGCTTCGTCCAGCATCGCGCCGGTCACTCGGGATCCCTCGAACGCGGTGCCCGGCAGGGGCTTGAAGCGGTAGATCGTGATTTTCTCGGCCTTGTTGCCCTCCAGCCATCTCATCATGCCGACGCTGTCTTGCACGGTCTGCGCCGTCTGGCCGGGCAAGGAATGGATGAAATACGCGTGGTACCTGATGCCGTGCTTGTTCAAGAGCTCCACGGCGCGCTTGATACCCGCGACAGAAGCCGATTTCCCGATGTTCTTGAGGTGCTCGTCCGATCCCGTCTCGACGCCGATGGAGACCGAGATGGCAGGAAGACGGGCCAGGATTGACAAGGATTCGTCGTCACACAAGCTTGCCTTGATGTTTTCCGCGAGGATCTGAACGATACCGCGCTTCACCGCGTCGAGCCCGAGCAGCTGGTTCACGAGATCGTTCAAGGCATCGTGGTTGGGCGGCGGCGGAGCCGTGGGGCGCGTGCGCCCGGGCTTGAATAGCCGTTCCCGCTGGAACTCGAGCACGTCGCTCCCCCCGAGAACGATCCGGTGGCATCCGAGCTCGCTGCATCGCTTGACCTGTTCCACCACGTAGGGGATGCTGAACGAACGGACGGGGCCGGAAACCGCGGCGGTCGAGCAGAACCCGCAGCCAGGCCTGGTGCCGGCCACGCACGGGTTCGGGACGTCGACGCGGAAGTCCCCGCTCACGTCGCAGTACCCGCAGTCCCTGCAAATGCAGTCACCTTTCGGGCCGAGGCGGGCATGCTGCTGGTTGGAGCAACCCCGGAGCAATTCCACGTACACGCGCGCGGCCCAGGCGTTGTCGTAGGCGGGGCCGAGGAGGTCGATCGCCGGGTCGATGCATCGCTCCACCCAGGCAAGGTCCGGCCAGCGCTTGTCTTGTTGGCCGTCGATCTCGAGCGCCAAGGATGACCGCGTGAGAAAGCCGTCGGGCACATTATCGCCGGTGAAGGCCGCCGGCGTGCCATGGGCGGAGAACGCGTCGAACAAGATCCTCTCGGCCTCGCCTTGCACGACCGCGTCGATCTCCCGGTTCCGTAAAAGCGATGCTGGTTCCAAAGATACAGGCCCGCCGACCACGACTGGTTTTTCGGAGCACGCTCGCTTCCATGCCCGGGCGACTGCGATGACCGAGGGCCGGTCCATGATCATGCCGGACACGAGACACGCGTCGTGTAACCCGGCCATGGACCTGCTGGATCGCAAGAAGTCCTCGCCGCGGCAGATGCGGGCCGTGATGCCGCGTGCCCTGAGCGTCGCGGCGACCATACGCGGCCCGGCGCCGATGAAATCACGCGTGAGGCCGCGCTTGCCCTCGCCGAGGGTGAGCGCGTCGACGACTAGCGCTTGCATCGGGTCAATGGGGTCGCCGGGGCGTTAAATATGCTCCGGATGGCGACCCGCGTTCAGTATCGTCCGAGGATCCGTGCATGCCGGACGAACGCGCGCACGTTCCCGATGGGCATCGTGGCGTTGACGACAGACGACGGGCCGATGGCAAAGTGCCGGTTGGCCTTCAGTGCATCCATGAGGTCCTTGACATGTGCCTCGATGCGAGCGCCCGTGCCGAACGGCAGCACCTCGTTCATGTCGCCGAACCCGATGACCGCGAAGTCGGCAAACCGCTCGTTGATGACCCGGGCGTCGCACCCTCCCTCCCAGCCTTGCACGCCCCGGAAGCCGACCTCTTGGAATGCCGGAACCATGTCCGTGACGTCCCCGTCCGTGTGCAGCAGCGGGATGATGCCCGCGTCGCGGGCGATCCCGAGGATCTCCTTGTAGTGCTTGCCGAAGTCCGAGATAAATCTCTCGGGAGGGATCATAGGGCGACCCTTGTAGGCGATGTCGTCTGCGATGAACAGGGCGCCGGCTTTCTTGCCGCCGCCCGCCACGAGGTACTCGATCTCCATCCGCAACAAGTCGGCGCGGAACCGGATCATCTCCCGGTAGAACCGGCTGTTCTTGCGGTAATGGACGGCGAATTCCTTGTATCCCATGGCCAGGAGCACGCGGCTGAAGATGCCGCCCGTCTTGGGCACCAGGAAGATCCGGGAGGCGACCGATTCCCCGCGGTCGATCGTGGCTTGCATGGCACGGGTATCCGTGACAGGCTTGATGGTCGCGCGGATCTCGTCCAGGATCTCTTGCGACGTGAGCAGCCCGCCCTTGTAGAAGCGGGTGCCCTCGTGGTACTCGCGCCCCTCGGTGTTGATCGAGTGCCTCTTCCCGTCGCTGCCAACGACCTCCACGGGCTCGTGGGTGAACGCACTCGGGAAGTCCCCGAAGATGCCGTCGAACCCGAGGACGAGCGCGGCGTCCACCCATGGATTGTTGGTGTAATCGAAGCCATCGTCCGAGAACAAGGCATCCTCGTTCCGCTCGATGAAATCCGGGTTCACAGCTTGCACGAACGTGGGCACGCGGTCGAGCCGGCGCCGCGCGTCGCCGTCGAACAGCGCCAGGAGTCGTTCCTTCGCTTGCATCCTTTCATTATGGTACATAGTCGGGATCCTTATTAGAATGACAACTTTTTTTTGCGCACGGGATAGGTATCTCTCATCTGTGGGATTGCTAGTGTCTGCAAGAAACATGTAGAATATGGAAAAACATCCTAACGAGTTGGAATCACTTGAAAAAAGCCAAAAAACGCGATCTGAAATACCCGCGCGCGGTCAAGGTGGTCACGTTGTTCATGGTGCTGGTCAGCGTCGCCATTGCGGGCCTCGCGACTTACGTGTCGGTGGGCAGCGGGTTCCTGGCGTCGAATCTCGGCACCACCCTCGGGTCCATCATGGGCAGCAGTGGTGGAAATGGGACAAGCCCGTTTCAAATGTCCAACACGACCACGTCGGTCAAGGCCTGGATGCTGTTCCCGATCAACAACACGGGCCCCGTGGGGCTGGACATCAACAACCTCGCCGTGAACGTCAAGCTCACGTATGATGCGAACGGGACCACCCTGGATGCCTTGTCGCTCGTGGGCTCGATACCATTCGGCGAGTCGAAACTGGCAAACATCACGCTGATCGACACGACGCCGTTCATGTTCATGGGTCTGGGGAACTCGTCGATCACGATGGCGATATCGTTTGCGATGGCGATCACGTTGCCGAAATCGTGGGGATTGTTTGCCTTGAAGATATCAGACCTCGAATTCGGTTTTACTATGAACTTGCCCGGAGGTTTCATGCACCCATGAGCAGCAAGAAAATCGTCGGGTACACGATCATCGCCATCTCGTCGCTGGTGGGGACGTACATCTATTTCTGGGCACTAGAATTCGTGAATGCCACCCTTGGCATATCTATGTCTCAGACCGTGGATCAAGAACTCGGGGCATGGCAATTCACCGTGTGGATGATGGCGTGCGTCCTGGCGCTTATCATCGTGTTCAACGGCGCCGCGCGCGACCATTACACGCTCGAACCGATTGCATCAGCGTGTTTCCTGGCGTTCACGATCGCCTCGTTCTTGATCGGCTGCTCGGTGCTCACGCTCAACTTCCCGTTCGATGCCTTCGGCTCCTTGAGCGTGGTCGTGACGGTAGATCCCGCCAAGTTGATGGCGATGTTCGGCGGAGGTGGGGGCGGCGGAGACCCGGCGATCCCCCCGATCACGATCAGCTTGGGCCTGGTGCAGCTACTCATGATCTCCTTGTCGCTGGTGTTCGCGGTGCTGCGCTTCTTGCGGGCGCTGCTCAAGTCGAGGCGGGAGATGGATGAACCGGATCCCTACACCTATAAATCGCCGACATCGCCGGCCTCCAAGAAGGTGACCGGGGATCTCGATTTCATGAAGAACGTGCGGAGGGATTGAACGAGGTGGACATGACATGACGACATCAAAAAACACCAAAAACAGCAAGGCGTCGCTGGTTCTTGCTTTCTTGGCCGGCGTCCTGGTCCTCTCGGCGATTCCCTTCCACCGCGCGGCTGCCACGACGGTTGCTGATGGCGTTACGTGGGGCGTGGACGTCGGGGACGTGTACTTCTGGGACATGACGGCATCGGCGCACCTTAACATGACGGGAGGAGGCCCTCTCAACGCCACGGGCTTGTGGAACACGACGATCACCTGGCTTGGTAATGGCACTCTCGGCCAATTCGGTCCCCCGGAATACGGTCCATACTCGCTCTGCAACGCGACGACGGGCTGGTACAACACCACTGCAGGCCACTGGGATAGCGTTGGTGGAGGTACCATCTCGGCGATCAACATGACCGCGAGGATCGCTGTCCAGGCGGATTCCAACTTCATGCTACTCGTCGCGCCGCTCGCCGGCGGGGTGCCCTCCACGCAGTTGATCGACGAGGCCGTGATCAATTTCTGCAATCTCATCGGCTACACGAGCCCGAGCTTGAACATAGTCACGCCAAATTCCGTTTCGATCGAATTTCCCGATGGAACCGCGTGGAACGCGACCTACGACCCGAACGGCGTCGCGACATCGTATTACTTGTATTATACCAACGCGTTCTTGAATGCGTTTGGATTAAACGGCACCGGGCAGTTTATGGAACGGCGTGCGGTCCGCTGGTGGCCGCTGCCCAGCCCGGTCCTCGCCAGCATCACCCCCAGCAAGAGCAATGATGGCCGCGTCACCCTGAGATGGAGCAGCGTGGCCGGCACGGAGAACTACAGCGTGTACCGTTCTACCAGCGCCATCACGAGCGCGGTGGGACTGGTTCCCGTCGCGACAGGCGTGACCACGACCGTGCATGTTGACAACATCAACGAGAGCGGCACGTATTATTACGCCGTCGTGGCGATCAATGGATCGGGAACCTCGGATGTCTCCAACAGCGAGGCGGTCGTCATAAATCTAAACCCCTTGAACGACTTTGCCACCACGACCATCATCATGGTGATCAGCATCGCCGCCGTGGTCGTCGTCATGATCGCGGCCATCGTGGTGGAGAAGAAACGGGTCGCCTCCAGCCAAGAAGTGAGGCCGAAGGGTAGGCCCGAGGGCCACGAGGAGACCGTCTACGATGGCTTCGCCACCGCCGCGTTCGGCCTCGGCCTCGTGGGACTCGCGACCGCCGTCCTGCTTGTAGCAACGCCAGCCGTCGCGGCGTCATTCGGCTTATACCACAAGTGGCTCGAGGCGATCACGTGGATGACGGGCTTCGGGGGCATCGTGCTGGCCATCGGTGCCTTGTGCCACGGGCGCGCGGGACAGAAGCCTTCCGCCGCGCTCCTCGCCATCGCCGCCGCCATGGGGCTCGTCCTCGTGATCTACGTCGATTTTCTCCGGCCAGACCTTGCGACCCCCGGCCTGTTCGACGACGTCGCGCAGTTCGAGGCGTTCAGGATGGTCGTCGGGGCCATGGAAGCGTGCGTCATCGGCTTGGCGCTCCTCGGCATCATTCTGACCGCGGCGAGGATCAAGAAAGAAGGGCTGTGAACCGGCACATCATTCTTTTTCCATCTTTTTCATTTCCTTCAAGACGAGCGAGTCGACCGTGCTCGTCGGGAGCACGCGGAGTAGCTTGTATTCCATCTTGTTCTCGGCAACGATGTACCGCGCCTTCGGCCGCTCCAAGGTGAGCGCGCGGTGCACGGCCTTCGCCACTTCAACCGGCGGTATCCCCTTCTTGTTGCCGCTATCGATGGCGTGCCGCCCCACCTTCTTGGCGAGGGACACGAGCGGGGACTTGAACTCGCGCGCGAGCAGAGCTTCTCCCTTGTTCCAGATCGGCGTGGCGATGCGCCCGGGCTCGATGATGACGACCTTAACGTCGAGCAAGGCCATCTCCCGCCGCAAGCTGTCGGCATATCCTTCCACCGCGTGCTTCGACGCGCAGTACGGGCCGAAGATCGGCGTGGCAAAAAAGCCAGAGTCGCTGCTCATCATCACGACGCGGCCCTTGCTCGCGACAACGAGGGGCAGGAACGCCCTGGTGACGCGGTGAATGCCGATCACGTTCACGTCGAATTGCTCGATCATGTCCTCCACCGGCACGTCCATGAGCGGCCCGGCCTTGACGATGCCCGCGTTGTTGACGATGCCGAACAAGCCCGTTCCCGCCTTCGACACCGCGTCGAACGACGCCTGGACATCCGCGTCCCGCTGCACGTCGAGCTTGACGGGCACGACGCCTTGCAACGCGCCCAGGGAAGCGAGGTCAGCCTCCTTCCGCGCCCCCGCGTAGACGCCGAACCCGTGCGCCGCCAGGTATTCGGCCGTGGCGCGGCCGATGCCCGTGCTCGCCCCGGTGACGAGCACCCACTTTTTCGATTGTGCCATGGATCACGGATCGACGTCGCCCTTCTAATGCTTGCGCTCGGGCACCGGGCGCATTCGCGGTCGCGGGACGGAATGATAGCCTTATTTTTCCCGCGCACGAGGTTTTGAATGCGATCTTGGAGTTGCTCGCGAAAAAGGGCATGGATGCACCCGAAACAGGATCAGGGAGCAGATGACGGCATGGCGTTCAAGAAAAAGGGAAAAACCGCGGAACAAATCGAGGCAGAGAAAGCAAAGGACCAGGAAATCATGGATAAACTCGATCTCGACAAGAAATACCCGGAATTCAAGGGTTGGGAGATGATCGGTTTCCACCGGCAGCTCGGGAGCGAATTTTGGTCAATACTGCTCAATCTCATCAGCACGGGACTCGCAGTGGTCATGGCCGCCTACCTCGTGCCGCTCGTTTCCCCGTACCCCGAGATCGGCGGGTATGCCGGGATCGCCGGTGGCCTGTTCTCGGTCATATTCCTTGTATTCGATGTCCCGACGAACTTTGGCATCGGAAACTTCATCGCGGAGAACCGCGTGAAGGATAAGGAGAAAATGCTCCAGTATATTCGCTTCTTTATATGGTACCAAATGTTCAGCGGCCTGATTCAGGTTTCTGCCTTGTCCTTTTTTACCTTCCAGACTATCGTCCAAGGTAATTACGCATATCTAACTTGGTTGCTGCTGTTGAACTTGCAGCGGCAATGGCCATCGATGCTCGGCATTTATCGCGGATGCATCGACGGATTCCAGCATTTCGATAAATCCAACATCATCAACTTCCTGTCGGGCACCGTCGTCGGCCAGATCATGAACATCGCGATCATGTTGTATGGACGGTATTATGGAATGACGCATCCAGAAGTCGGCGAGATCATGGCGATGGCCATCGCGGGCAACATCGGCGGGTACATCAACGACATCTTGTTTTTCTTCGTGTCGGCCTATTTTTTCAACAAGATCGTGAAAAACATGGGCCTTTCTGCCCGGGACGCATGGCGGTTCAAGTTCGGGCGGGATGTCGTGAAGCGGAGCTTGTCCTACGGCATCCAATCATCGATCGTTCCCCTGGTATCCGGCGGGACCGGCCTGCTCTTCCTGCTCTGGAAAACGGCACAAATTCCAGGATTCGTGACCTGGTCGGCCCTGGTCGGCACGGCGTCCGGCATGACCGGCATGGTGGGCTCCTACGGGAATTACAACTTGTCCGCCGCGCTGGCCGAAGCGTACCCGAATGGGAAGAAAGTCCTCGCGTCGTTCTACGTGTCATACGCCATGATGTTCCGCCTCATGTTCGTGACCGTGTTCGCGATAAGCTTGGCCGCGATCTACCCGTTCTTCAGCGACATCTACCACGGGGTCGGCGGGTTGGTCTACTGGGTGCCCGCCCTCATCTTCTACTACCCGACCTTGATCCGCAAGCTCTTCGACCCGTTCATCTGGCTGCCCGATAGCATCATGGGGGGCACGTTCAAGATACCCCAATGGGCACTCGCTCGCGTCGTCGAGGAGGGCATAAAAGTCTTGAACTTGTACCTTGCCCTGTTCGTCTTCAACATTCAAGACATGGGCCTTTTCGGGGTCAACTTTCTCATCACGTTCGACATGATCATCCCGATCATGATCAAGACTGCCTATTGCATCGTCTATTGCCAGGTAAAGCTGTTCAAGATCAAGATCTACTGGATGAAGTCCGTGGTCTTGCCGGCCATCGCGGCCCTCCCGATCGTCCCGTTCGCGCTGTTGTGGTACAATTACGGCTTCCTGCCGCTGACCGCGTCCATCGGCGTCATCCTCTCGGCGACCTTGTCGATCATCCTCGCGTTCTTGTTGATGCTGTTCGTCATCTTTTTTCCCTTGTTGGCATTAATTGGTGGATTTGATGATTACCAGCTCTACGTTTTCACGAAGGCCGTCGAGCTCAGTGGACCATCAAAACCCATGACCCGGGTCATTTTACGGATTGTCGTGAAGTGTTGCAAGGCGAGCAAGAAGATCGGGACGTACGGGAAGTTTAAAATCCCCCACGAGGAAGCCCACAAGGAAATCGAGGAGCTGATGCAGCTCAAGAAAGAAGGGAAGTTCGTCGTCTTGAAAAAATAGCACGTGGGAATGAAAAAAAACATCAACTCCACAACTCATCTACAACCATCCTGGTAAAGACCCGGCTCGTCGTATCGCCCGGCAGATACGCCGGGGCTTAGATCACGTCTGGAGCCAATGAAAAAAATAATAGGCGGGAATGGCAATGTGAACGTGAGGCGAACGTGAAATGGCGCGACTCGCGGTCCTGCCCGACATCTTCGAGCGGGCGGGGCTCGTCCCGCACGAGAACATCCACTGGCGATGGACGGTGACAGCGGCCGACCAGCCTCGACGCCACGACAAGCCACCCGCAGCCATCAAGTCCCCGCCCAAGCCGTGCGGGGTATGCGGGTCGCAGGACACGCGGTGCGTCTACTTCCATCAAGAGACCGGCAAGGAACCGAGGACGACGTACGAGTACGCGTGCGACGCGTGTGGCAACTACACGACGTATCTCTGGGAGGGCTGGTGACTCGCACTTGCAAGGAACATCGTTGATGGTCGTTGAAAGGCAGCGCGTTCTCGTTTTCCCCTCTTCCCCGAATGCGCGAATATAAGATCCGATGGAAAAGCATCATTGTTCGCGATCGATCCCGCGAAAGACGACGAACGTGATGCTCATGGCCGAGAAAGGAGCGGACCCAGCCCGACAGCTGGAGCAAGACATACGAGATCAAGAAGCACGACTTCAAGATTTGCGAAACGAGTACCTGAAACTCACCGGACACATGCCGGTGAAGTTGAATGATTTTGAATGGAAGTGGTCGGTGTTCATGGGCATCGGTTTCGCCTGGATAACCATGATCGTCTACCTCCTCGGCATCGCAAAGGCAGGGAAGGGCTCGTTCGGTATCCCGTCATTCTTCTTCGGCATCGATATCGAGTATTTCGGTATCTTGACCATGTTCGGCCTGCTCATGGTCATGATGCCGCAAGCGCGGAAGTTCACGGGGCTGCAAACAATGTCATACATCCTGGGGTTCTGGTGCTCGCAGTGGCTCTTTTATGATTGGGGATGGTATGCCTACTTGATAGGAATCCACTCGATCATCCCCGGTGATGCGTTCTGGTGGAGCCCGTTCGGCCGCGATTTCCTCATCGTTGCACCGCCGATGTGGCTCTTCTTGGCGCTGGCCATCGTCGGCGCGTGCATCGGCATCGGGTATACTTTCACTTTCCCGCGTCGCCGCCGGGAACTGCTCCCGCCCATGCTGTGGATAATCGGCGTCTACTTTTTACCGACCATTCTCCATCAAATCATCGGCATGAGCGCCGACGTGGTGTTGATCGTCTCTATTTGTATCGCGTGTGGTGTCTTCGCGCTTATCGCGATCTTCGTTGGCCAGCGCGTCCACCAGCGCTTGCCCGAGTGGCGATCGACGTGGCGGGAGAAAAGGTTGAAAATGAAGTTTTCCGTGGATCCCCTGGGCTTCCCGTTCATGATACCCATGGTCGGGCTGGTGGCGACCGTCCATTTATTCCTCGTGGTATTTCCGGTTGCTGGGCTGTTCGTCGGGCTGGCCGTTTGGTACGTCGTACCGATCTATTACCTCCTGGTACACTCGACCGGCATCGCGAAGAAGAAAATTGGCGTGAAGATCGCCGTCGCTGTCCTCCTCGCAAACGCGTTGTTTTGGTTCATTTTTTTCGCCAGCATCCTCCCGCTTGGCGAATGGGGTGGCTGATCTTTCTCGAAAAAATCGTATCATGCTTTCCTTTCTAACCCGTCCCCGATCGCCGCCCCTCCCATGTATGCCCGGATCCAGAGTGCCACGTTGAACGCGTAAAGAGCGGTCATCGTGACGAATTCCGGGACGCCCATGCCGTCCCAGGCCCCTGCCGCGTAGGGAATCCATGCTATTGTGCCTATCGCGATGACCAGGGCCCCGGCGATGCCCCACCATAGTTCTTTTCGCCACCTGAAGAATTCAACCATGATGAATATCACGCCAAGCGTTTCACCCGCGATCCAGACGATCGCGACCGCGTCGTGCGTCCCCCGCCACGGTCGCGTCGGGAAAGCGCCGACCAGGATGATGGCCACCCGCGCGACGAGCTGGAACACGAACCCGAGGAGTGCGAACGGCTGGGTCCGAGCCTTCCCGCTCGCGATAATTTCCCGGCCGAAGACCACCACGACCGGGAACTCGAGCGCCCCCGACAGCGCCAGCCCGACCGAGAGGATCCCCGCCCCGTAGTTCCCCTCCACGATAGCTCCGACCTCGCTATACGAGTCGTGCAATAGGGAGAACGGGTAGGGATAGAGGGCCATGGCCACGAAACCGCCCACGTTGAACAGCGCGAAGCCGACGAACGCGACGATCACGGCATACCTCGTGAAAAAATCCGCTCGCATTTCCACCAATACCACCACTTGATGCGTGGAATAAATCCATTTTTACCAGGGCATGCACCAGCGCGTGTGCACGCGCTGCAGCGGCCACGAGCCATAGAATACTCACTTTAAGAACATGAACCTCTATCAAAGGACGAGCTCGACGCGCTTGAACGGGATCGGGTACGCCGTGATCCACGCCTCGACGAACATGGGGCGGGGATTTCCCTTCACGCCGAGCACGAACGCGTCGATCGGCTTCCCTCTATATTCCTGGCGGAGCGGGAAGTAGTACGTGTAGTTGCCCGTGGCCGACTTGACCAAGTGCTCCCACGGGTGCGCCTGGTAGGAGAGTGCCCTGTCTGGCGCTCCGACGGGCTTGCCGCCGACCTTCAACGCGGCAAAGGCTCCCTCCTCGCCGTGTTCGCCGAAGATCGCGACGCAGACATAGCTCCCGTCGGGGATCTCGTCGAGCACGAACGACGCGTGGTAGGCCTTGTCGAAGGATTGCCGCTGGAGCCGCTCGAAAAGGAAGTTCAAATGCCATTTCGACCGGTCGTGGATCCACATGCCGGCCCTTCGGCCCGCGATCTTGAACACGTGGGCGGGCACGTCGTGGACGCGGAAATAGCGTGCTGACTTCCCCGGCACGTCTATTTCGACGAATCTTTGCTTGCCAACGGGTAGCGGGAAGCGCGACTCACCGAAAAAACTCGGGTCGCTCCGCGGGTCGAACGGCGCATCCTCCGGCTCGGGCGTTATCGTGAACAAGGGGTCATCCTTGCTGCTTGCCAGCGCCGGCTTGCAATCGTGCACCCGGGCGGTCACGGTCGTCCACGTCGCCAGGTCCGTGCTGATGTCGATCGTGATCTCGTCCCTCAAGAAACCGTCTCCGGCGCCCTTGATCGCGAGCGTGTCAATGGCCACGACGTCGCCGAGATCGACGCGGAGCCCCGCCTCGGGGTAAGCGGCCGTGAACATCCTGGTCGATGCATCGCTATCGAAGACGAACTTGTCCCACGGGGCACGTGCCTTGAAGATCGGCTGGTCGAAGAACGCGTCCCGAGCGGCTTGAACCTCGGGAATGAGGGTCGGCCCGGAGCGGGTCATGCACCTGGCTTCCAAGCAGTTATTGTCGGCCGCGAAGCATGTTGCCTCGTAGAGTGTTTCTGCATCGGCCGGGACGTCGCACGGGGCGAGTTCCGCGAGCTTCCGGTGCCAAGGCTGCTTCAGCGATAGCCCCGGGAATGTAACCTCCATCTCCTTGCCTCGCGGGAGCGAGACGCGGGCGACCGTGCCGGGCATGCCGAGCAACGCGACCTTCACGGGCCTGCCCGGGACGTCCCGGACGACCTCGTAATCGGTGCCCGTGATCGTGACCTCTTGCTTGTTGACGGGCGCGTCCTTCGCGGCGGCGATGATCAGGCACGAGCGGAAGGCCAGCACCTCGACCTCCACGGTGGCACCGTGGGGGAATTCCCCGATCACTCGCTCCGTCGGGTGGAATTGCCGCACGATGATGGGCGACGACGTGGATTTCAAGCCGATCTCCTCGTTCAGCGTGATCCAGCGCGTTTCGGGCTCCCATTCCAAGTTCCTCATCGTGACGAACCGGGTCGCGTCGTCCCCGCGGCTTACAGCAAGCGGCCCGTACTTGTTGGTATCTTTCAAGACCAGGGCGTCGACCAGGATGTCGCGGTACCGCCGGTGCAAGTTGAAGATGCGCGCGAGCCTCGGGAACTCGCCATCACGCAAGAACCACGGGTTGCCATACAGCTCGGGCGCGAGGATCAAGCATCGATTGAACGCCTGGAGCACAAAATCGTCGTCCCAAAAATCGAGGCAAGACGAGAGACAGACCCCGTGGTCTTCTTGCATGCGGCTCATGCCGACCGGGAGCTCGCGGGACAGTGCTCCCGCCCGGTGGTGCGTGGCGGGGAACAAGTTCCACATGAGAACGTCGATATAGGTCTCCGCGCCACCGAGGAGTGACGTGGTCGCGTACGGCATGCCCTTCCCGAGGTCGAGCCGGTGGTTGAGCAATATGAGGTCGGGCGAGTATTTCCGGCACTCTTGCATCATCTTGACGAAGTAATCCTGCTTCTCCTTGCGCAGCGTGCCGCACACGCCGTCGAACTTGAAGAGCGCCCACTCGTAGTTCTTGCACAAGCCCGCCATGAGGTCGATGCGCGCACGTGCATCGGCTTCCGTTTCTCCGAAGCCATCGGGGCCACCCCACACGCCGAGCCTCGTGCCCATGGCCTTCGCTTTCTTGTAGATCGGGTCGAACCCGCGGGGGAACTGCCTTTTAAACTTCTCCGAGTCGAGCCGTCCATAGCCATTGCCCGGCCCGTCTATGGCACCCGCGTCGAACGCGTAGATATCGAGCTGCATGCCGTATTCCCGCCGCAACCAGTCGAAAAACTCGAGGTTGACGAGGGTTTGTCCTTCCGTGGCACCCTCGTTCGTGTTGTTTATCCACGAGAAGTACTGCGCACGGGAGGGCGTCTTCTCGCCGGCGCCGGGGAACACCTTTTCCGGGGCTGCTTCATTTGCAATGGTTTTCTTTTCCATGGCCTCACTTGCCTGTCATGTTCTTGCCCGCGACCGTGAACGTGTACGTGCCCGAGCCAACCGCCTGTACATTGCCATCGGGCAGCGTGATCTCCGCGGTCGTGTTTGGTGGCACGTGGATCGTAAACGTCGTGCCATCCTCCACCTTTTTCCAGCTCGACTGGATGGTGCCGTAGCACGTGTCGAGCTTCGCTTGCACCCACGACAGGTCGCCGACCACCGCAGGCCGCACTGCGAATTTTTTGAATCCCGGCTCGAGTGCCTGGATGCCGGCGAGGTATTCGTAGAAAAAGGACACGACGCAACCCTGCACCGGGTGTGCCAGGGAAGCCGCGCCGGTCCAGTCCTCCCAGATGGTTTTGCTAGGAACAGGTGTCTTCTCGTTGACACGGGTGAGCATGTGCTCGAAGCCGGGGTAGCCTTTCGCCGTGATGGCCCGGTACGCGAGATCGGGCCTGCCACCCTGGCCGAGCGCCTTGTAGAGGAACCACGTGCCAACGATGCCCGTGGACAAGTGGCCGCCGCGCACGTCGACCAGGTTCGTCACGAGCTGCTGGAACACCTTCTCTTCCATGCCGGGCGGTACCATGCCGAGCACGAGCGCCATCGCGTGCGCGCTCTGGCTATCCTTTGCTAGCAAGCCCGTTGCCTTGTCGAAATATTCCTCGTTGAACGCGGCGGCGATCTTCCCGGCGAGATCCTTGTATGCCTTTTCATCATCTGGCTTTCCCAGCAGCGCGGCGGCCTTCGCGACGACGTCCGCGCAGCGGTAGAAGGCTTGCGTGCACGTGAGCACGCGCGGCGTCCTGTTCGCGGAGCCACCGGAGCCGACCTCCAGCCATTCACCGAGCATCGTGGCCCAGTTGATCATGTAGTCGAAATCGTTCGGCCCGTACTGGGTCGTGCGCTTCAAGAAATCGACGTAGCGCTTCATGCCGGGGTATGCTTTCTCCACGATGCGCACGTCGCCGTAGTGCTCGTAGATCTTCCACGGGAGCATGACCAGCGCGCCGCCCCACCAGGGATCCGCCATGATCCCGAGTTGTTCGGGCAAAAAGGACGTGTAATCCGATGGATCCTTCCGCTTCGTCGGCATTCCCCAGCCTGGCGACGGGACGATGTCCGGCACCTGGCCTGAGGGCGTCTGCGAATCATTCAAGTCCTGGCTCCATTTCTCGTACGCCAGGAGCGCGTTAAAATTATACACGCTGCCGTGCGCGGAAAGCAACGCGTCCTCCGTCCATCCTGCCTTTTCCCGCTGCGGGCAGTCCTGCGGATAGGAGTGGAAACCGTTCCGGAACGTGCGCTTGCACGCGTCGTTGATCTCGTTGATCAGGATGTTCGAGCAAAAGAACTCGCCCGCGGGCTCGAAACTCGTGCAGACTTGTTTCGCGAGGATCGAGACGATCTCGTCCGGCTTCGCGCCGGACACCTGGACGTATTGGAACCCGGCATAGCAGAAGCGCGGCTGCCACGTCTCGATGCCGTCGCCCTTGCAAGTGTACTCGCACGTCTGGTACCGGCCGTGCGTGTGCCCGCTGTGCGTGTGCATGTCCACGTGGCCATCCGGCTCGAGTACCTCGTTGAGCTCGATCATGATCGTCTGCCCGGGCCGCCCGCGCACGGCGATCTCGACCCAGCCCGCGTTGTTCTTCGGGAACCAGTAGACGACCTTGCCGTCGGGCAGGACCTTGCGGTTGCACGGCGCGAACGTGTCTTGCACCTTGATCGGCGGGATGAACTGGGAGCGCATGATTCCTTTCGGCGCCGTCAAGATCTTCGCGGCCTGCCAGCGATTGTCCGCCTCGGCTACGCCGCCCGTGGCACTCCACGAGCCGAGTTCCTTGCGGGCATCGTATACCTCGCCCGATCTGATGCAATTGAACGTGATCGGCCCATCCTCCGTAAATGACCAAGTCGAATCGGTGCACACGAACTCGCTGGCCTCGCCGGCGCGGGCGAGCTCGAGCTCCAACCGGCAGCGGGGCGGGGCGGCCCAGGGCGCCTTCTCGAACCCGAACAGGTCCGGGGTGCCGACCCAGTACCAGCCATTGCCCAGGATCACGCCGATGCAGTTGATTCCGTCTCGGAGCATCGAGGTCACGTCGTGGCTAACGTAGAGGATTGTCTTGTCGTATTGCGTCGCGCCAGGATCCAGCACGTTGTCTCCTGCTTTCTGGCCATTCACGTAGACCTCGTGGTACCCGACGCCCGCGACCCGCACGATGGCACGCGATGGCGCCTTTATTACGGCGAACTCCTTTCGCAAGTACACGGCCTTGGCGTATTCGTTCTCCGGGCCTGGCCCGTGGGGATGCTCGCGGCGCGCGGCGGCCTTGATCCACTCGGGGCAGTTATCGAGCTCTTTCGTTATAGGGAAGCGGTCGTCCAGGGACACGTTCTCCCGCGCGCCGATCCACTCGCCCTTCCAGTCTGATGGGAACACGCCCATGGTCCACGAGGCCGCGTCGCTCCACGCCAATTCGGTTCCTTGCTCGTCCCAGGCCTTGACCTTCCAGTAACAGGTCATCCGGGAACGCAATTCCTTCCCCGCGTATTCGACGTGTGCCGACTTGTCAGACACCACCTTCCCGGAATCCCACAAATCGCCCTTGTCATTTTCCAAATTTCCCTCTGACGACGCCACGAGTATTCGATAAGCAGATTGCAGAACCCCGCGCCGGTCCTTTTCGGCCGGCTCGATATCGAGCATCCAGCCGAGCCGCGGGCGCGCGGTATCCACGCCTATCGGCATCGCTAGGAACTCGCAAGTGAGATTGGTGACCTTCATGCTAGTCACGGATCCTCCGCGCGACCATCTAATCCTTTAGTGATGGATGCTAGTTTCGCCCATGAAGGCTGTAGTTCTCATTGACGGGTACGTCGACGAGCCCGGATGCCTGGGAGTTCCCCCGTATCTTTCTCCCTATGCCCGCTACATATACGGGGCGCTGAAGCGTTCAAACATGTTCCAGGTTATCAAGTACATCACCGTGGATCAATTCCGTCTAGAGATCAAGCAAAAACCGATAGAAGCCAAGGAACGGCGGGAAAACGTTGGGAAGCGACGAAAAAGCGCGATCATGTTAGATGCCCGGTGGCAAGTGTACGACGTGGTCGTCACGCTATCGGGTGTCTCGGTGCCGGGCAATTATCTCGGTGGCAAGCCGGTAAAATTCTCGGAGCTCGTCACCTTTGCCAAACTCTTCCCGCGAGCGGTTAAGATCCTCTGCGGCCCCGCGGCGAGGTTCGGCATCGGGGAGGAGGGGGGAAAACCAAGCATCCCCGCGGACAAGCTCGAGGGGGTCTACGACGCGATCATCCGGGGCGATGCCGAGGTCGTCCTGCCAAACCTCTTGCAAGCGCTGGACGAGGGCGCGGGCATGGACGGCGATCGGGTACAAGTATTACTAAAAATGGAACGGTCCAGCATGGACCAGATCACGGACGTGGCCATCGCCGGCGCCGAGCTGGTGCTCCAGCACCCGAATTTCCGGCGCGAGACGGGTGGCAATCTCGTGTGCGAGCTGGAAACGTTTCGCGGCTGCCCCCGGTACGAGTCCGGCTGCTCGTTTTGCGTCGAGCCGAGCAAAGGGCCGACTATGCATCGATCGGTTGAGGCAATCGTGCGGGAAATCAAGGCCCTCTATGACCTGGGCGTGCGACACTTTCGACTGGGCAACCAGTCTGATCTCTACGCTTATCAGCACCGCGGTTACGACAACCCGCGATACCCCCGCCCGAATCCCCAGGCCATCAAGAATTTGCTCGGGTCCATCAAGAAAGCCTGCCCCGGGCTCAAGACCTTCCACATCGACAACGTGAACGCGCTGAACTTTGCCTTGTACCCGGAGGAAGCACGCGCCATCACGCGCCTCATCGTCGAACACTGCACCCCGGGCAACATCGCCGCGCTCGGCGTGGAATCCGTCGACCCCGTGGTCATCGACCGGAACAACCTCAAGGCGAGCCGGGAGGAGATAATGGCCGCCGTGCGCGTTATCAACGAGATAGGATCCAAGCGCGGCGAAAATGGAAATCCTTGCTTCTTGCCGGGCTTGAATTTCATCCTGGGCCTGCCGGGGGAGACCCCCAGGACGCTCGACCTGGACCTCGAGTTCTTGAAGGAAATCCTCGATAGCGGGTTGATGGTACGGCGGATCAACATCCGCAAGCTCCTGGTAACCACGGCATCGAAAAAGGGATGTTCGGTTTCGGAACTCGCCGATGGCCTGGATCGCGATGAGAAGCTCTTTGCGCCCTGGAAGGATCTCGTCCGGGAGACGGTCGACCGGCCCATGCTCCGCCGCGTGTTCCCGCCGGGAACCGTGCTCACGGGAGCCTACGCTGAACAGCACGAGGGCCATGGAACCTATTGCCGCCAGCCCGGCACGTACCCGATCCTCTGCTACGTCCCGCGCAACCTGCAACTGAACCAAGAATATTCCCTGGTCGTGGTGGATCACGGGTACAGGTCATTGACTTGTTTCACGAGCCCGGTCGATGTTTCGCGGTTAACTTTGAAGGAATTGGAAGCCATCCCCGGCATCGGGGAAAAGCGAGCGAGAAAAATATTCGTGGTGCAGCCAAGGACAAGAGCAGCTTGGCTGGAGATCGTGACCCGGGAAACCTGGGAATTGCTCGTCATGCTGGATCCTTGCTTGGAAAATGCCAAATAATCAAGTACCATTCATGGCACGTCGTTGATCCGAGTAGAGATTTCGATTTTGAATTCTTTAAAAAATAAATTGTAGAAAGAGACCGATAACGACCAGGTTGACCGCAATACGTGCATTCTTGCGTAACCCGTCTAACTGGTTGGTGGTCAATCCCTTTCCATTCAACCGGTGCGATACAACATAGAGAACGAGGCACGCCGGCACGATGAGGTAGGTATAAAACGCGTAATTCCAGACGCCCGTGAAAATCGGAACCACCAGACAACCGATCGCGATCAAAAAGGCATATCTGCTCAATCGCAATGATTTCGATACGCCCAAGATGCTTGCAAGTGACGAGTTCACTGCTGGCGATTGAGATCCGGGCCGTGATTGCGAAGCATTCGAGGATCGGGGCCTCGATAGAGAAGATCCCTTGAACCTCCGGTAGGAACGGGACGGGAGGATAATGTCTCCATTCCTTGCCCTTTGCTGGATGCATTCTTTCACCATTGCACGACCGAGAATGGTGAAGAAGAATCCTGCCATGACGAAGCAGGCATGGATTGGTATCTCGTACGCGTTCATGAGCATGCCATATAAGAGCCCGCCCGAATAGGTTGAAGTAGTCATCGTCACATTAATCCACGCGTCACGAGTAATCTTGTTTAACGTAACCGGGATAATTATCCACGCGCTGCAGAACACCGCAGTCAACGTGATGGCAGGCATTTCCTGCTCGATCGTGATGCCATACCATGTCGAAAGCCCGATGCTCCCTCCGATAGCAATCGTGCACGCGATCCGGGCAATCTTTGTCAAATTGCTATCCGGATCTGGTTGCACGTGCATCACGTGCACCGACAGCATGCCGGCTATCGCAACACACACATAGATGAATGGGACAAACACGAGGTTCTGCTGGAACCTACCGATGCCAACTAGCATCCGGGTATTCAACAATCCGAGAATCGCTAAAAGCCCCCCCTTGATGCAATGACCAAAGCTCACGGCGTGCAAAACGCGCTTGATGGGCAATAAAATACTCCTTTTACGATTCACGTTCCCCATCATGACGCTTTCCTCTTCTTCATACAGTCGAGTTGAACACGCGTTCTAGCGTGTCAAAATCAAGCACGAGGGACTGGTTCCCGCACGTGATCACGGTACGCCGCGTGCCGAAGGGCTGGTGGCAGTACTCGTTGTCGAACCGGTCGTATGGCCCCAAGTTGACTATCACGCCGTTCACTACCATAGGAGCATCCCAATTTACGGTCACGAGACCGCGGGACGGTGAAACATATTTGACATCGTAGCCCATGGGGGTCGACCGGATATCGACTTTGGCCCTGGAGATTTGTTCCTTGAACTGCGCAAACGTTCCCGATTCGCCGGCACTACCAAGCTCGACGATGTAGGCGTTCTTTCTTGCTGCCTGCACGGCGAACTCTATGTCCGATTTCCATTCCGATGATTCCTTGGAATACAAGGCGATGTACGCATCACCCTTGCGGCCAAAGAGCCACGTGCCGCGGTTGCCGGCGACGGCATCTATGCCCTTGATAGTACCTGTCACCGTGCCCGTGCCAGCATTCGTGCCCGCGGCGACGATAGCATCCACCTCGTCAAACGCCCACCGTGGGAAGTATGCATGGATTGGGGGGTATAAGGTGCCGCTACCGTCCTCCACGTGCGTGAAATAATCGTATGTGAGCAAGAAAAGCTCCAGTTCTAGCGGTAACGTGGCCCGGTCATATTGGATCACCCCGATGTTCTTATATACCGTGGCGCGTGGTTTCCACCCCCCGACAAATTTCCCACCCTTGAAGCTAAGCAATCCGTCCCAATTGGTCCAGACATTAGCGAATCCACCCAGGGATGCTTGCCACACGTGCTCTTGCATGCAGTTGGTTCCTTTCTGGGAATCCTGCATCGCTGCCAGCTGGTAGTGGGGGGTTCGATAGACGTATCGGTTCTGGGCTTCCAGCGCAACGCCGCGCGTCAGCTGGTAGATCTTCGACGCGTAGGTGCCGACGGGCACCCCGTGCACGCCGGCGTTGAACTTGATGAAATCGATGAGTAATTGTGGTCCGAGGATGTCCTCGGGGTTGAGGTGGTATTTTTCAATGACCTTGAAGCTTGTTTCAATGACGGGGCCGGCGACCGGTGCGGACATGTGCCACCAGAACATAAGATCGTCCTCCCCGTGTCCGATGCTGAACTTGTCCGCCTCCTCTATGTAGATGCCGTTCCGATCCCGGTGCTCGTGGGACAACCTCGTGGCGTTGGCGACCATCTCGATCACCGGGGGCGTGACGTACGCGTCGCTCGTTGCCAGGGACAAGCAATCGCCGTTCGTCCGGGAA
>Ga0172366_10001145_pt1 | contig 20537 bp, 18 predicted proteins | sample LakKivSesite69cm_FD_114533 | JGI IMG/M metagenome (GOLD analysis project Ga0172366, IMG submission 114533) | Sediment microbial communities from Lake Kivu, Rwanda - Sediment site 69cm | ecosystem: Environmental > Aquatic > Freshwater > Lake > Sediment | place: Rwanda: Western Province, Lake...
AGAAGCGGGTGACGGGACTCGAACCCGTGACAACCTACTTGGAAGGCAGGGGCTCTACCATCTGAGCTACACCCGCACATATCGGGGCGAGAGGACTTGAACCTCCGACTTCAGCGTCCCAAACGCTGCGCGCTACCAAGCTGCGCCACGCCCCGCGACAAATAGTATAGCCGATTTAGGCCTTGCGGTCAAAGTAGATGTTCTTGCCGGTTATGGATAAAGGGATGCCCATCACGTAATCGGCGTCAATGAGGCCCATTTCGCGCGCCACCACACCCGCGCGGTACATGATGCGATTATCCACATTCAGCAGCCCCGCCGTCTTGACTGCCGATCCCAGGGCTATGCCCATGTCTAGCAGCCGAAAAGCACACTGTGGCCCCTGGAACTCCCCCTCAAAAGTGTTAGTTTTGATACACTTCTCTGCGCCACACGCGCTACAATTGAGGCCCACGGTTTTGGCATCTTTGATCCCGATGAGCACCACTACAGGAGAACTCTTCACATTGTTCCCATCCCGATCAAAGTTGTGCTTGCCTGTCCGTTCCCCAAAGCGGATCATCGCCTCGCCAAGCTCCTGGCAGGTCTCTCCTTCGATGATCTTGGTTACGACAAAATCCTGACCTGCTGACTTGGGTGCGGTCCGTGCCGCGATACACATTAGTTCAGCCACTGTACGCAACTCGTGAGACATTGTTATCCGCGTTCCTCCATTAAGCTAGAAATGGGACCCGGACGAGGATCTGTCTATCCGTCATCCGGGGTGCTTCTCCAGGTCACAGAGCCATTCAGACGGTCGGCTCTGGAGCCGGCGCTGCAGGCGTTGCACGGACACGGTACACTTGGCCCAGCAGATGGCTGCCGACGAGCGTGGCCCAGAACTGGGTGAAGATCACGCCAACGATGCACAAGAACACCCCGAAGCCAGCAACGAACTGAGCGACCCAGGCGAGCAGAACGGCAATAATATAGTTGCCCAGGTTAGCCCCGATGTACGGGAATATCTCACCAAAGCGGAAGAAGACTCCAAAATCATTGCTGACGGCATACTTGGTATAAGCTGCTGGCAAAACTATGCCAATGAACAATCCATAAAGCCCCGACAGACAGCTCAGTCCCCAAATGCAGACCCAGAATGGGCTAACTTGTTCAGCACTCGTGTCGTATCCCGTCACGGCGCTGAACATCGCTATCATCATACCCAGGATAATCAGAGGGAGAGCCCAAACTACGGACCCCAAGACGACCATGAGCCCCTTCACAAAGTAATCTCCGAAATCATCCCATTTGGGCAAAGGTTGTTCCACACCATCAGCAACGTTCTTCAGGGCCTTGAGTGCATAGCCAATGACGATCAGATTGACAAGGGGGACTAGGCTCAAGATGCCTCCAATCACTATCTTGGTGACCCATTCCTTGTCCTCAAAGGGGTAAGTGAACGCTTTTCCGAAATCCATTGTGTCATTCCTCCTTAAGAATTGACTTCACCACACTGACCCAGACGGCGGCATTCGCTGCAAACGCTAGAGGGCGCTCATTCCTCCTTTCTGTAGATCGCTCAATGCTCGCTATTCCTTGGATGATTATAGCACAGATACAGCGGATTAGCAATCTCTTATCCACTCTCAGCCAGTCATGCGTTTAACCCAGGGTTCTGATGCTCACAGGGCTGGCCTTCTCACGTGAAACCCCACTATGGCTGAGTTGAGTCTATCCAGCGGATGTGCCGGATTTGACATTTGTAGAAAATTAGGTATATTTAAGCTTAGCCTAAACTTTACATGGCATAAATATTAGGTTGGTATAAATATGTTAGATGCCCCTGCTCTTTTCAGTGACAGCATCCAGATGTACCTGGTGAACATCTTTCGCCTGGGCAAAGAAGAGCAGCCAGTTCCTCTTTCCCAATTGGCAGCCGCTCTCGAGGTCTCCCCCATCTCCGCCAACCAGATGTGCCGCAAACTTCAGGATGAAGGACTGGTGACCTATGTGCCTTACAAAGGGGTCTCCATTACATCAGCGGGGGCACAACTGGCGGCGCGCATCCTGCGCCGTCATCGCTTGTGGGAGGTCTTTCTGGTGGAGCGCCTGCAGATGGGGTGGAAAGACGCTCATGAGACCGCCTGCCGTCTGGAGCATGCCACACCAGATGAGGTGATTGAGCGGCTGGATTTGTTCCTGAGCCATCCCCGCGTAAATCCCCAGGGTGAGCCGATTCCTACCAGTACAGGCATGTTCTCAACGGCCCTATCGCACCCTCTGGTGGAGATGGAAACTGGGCAAAGAGGACACTGCATCCGCTGTATAGCTGATGAACCCAGTTGTGCTTTCCTGGCTGGACAAGGATTGCGACCTGGCGCTTCTTTCCAGGTGGTAGCTGTTGCACCAGAGAGCATGCTGGTAGAGGTAAACGGGCGGAGGCTGGCTTTGGATCGTTCCCTAGCCGCTGCTCTACTGGTAGAGCCAGATGAATAACAACTCGCCTCGGAGGTTTAGCTATGCGTGACCAATCCAGCCAAGCAGGGAGGGTAAGCTCATCAATGAGCAATATGCGTTCGCTCACAGAATTGAAGAGCGGTGAGACCGCTATAATCCAGGAACTGTATGGTGGCTATGGCTTCCGCAGTCGGCTGGCCGCTCTTGGCTTTACACCGGGGGCGGAGATCACCATGTTGCAGAACCTGGGTCACGGGCCAATCATTGTCACCTTGCGCAGTACACGAATTGCATTGGGACGTGGAGAGGCCCAGAAAATCCTGATCAAATTGGACAGGGAAAACAATGACGACGCACGAGAGTAAACCGGTTCGGGTAGCTCTGGCCGGACAGCCCAATGTGGGCAAGAGCACGGTTTTCAATCTGCTCACCGGCTTGAGCCAACACGTCGGCAACTGGCCGGGTAAGACAGTCGAACAGAAGGTTGGCACCTGCCATTACCAGGACTGGACGTTTGATGTGATTGACCTCCCCGGCACGTATAGCCTGAGCGCCAATTCGCTGGAAGAGTTGATCGCTCGTGAGTACATTATCAAAGAGAAACCGGATGTAGTGGTAGCAATCGTGGATGCGGCGGCACTCGAACGCAATCTATATCTGGTTTCTGAGCTATTGCCTTTGCCTGTACCAGTTATCGTTGCTTTGAACATGGTAGATGTAGCAGAGCAGCAAGGGATCAAGGTCGAATCACACGTGCTGGAAGCCGCATTGGGCGTGCCTGTAGTGCCTATGGTGGCTACTAGAGGGCAAGGCATACGGGAGTTGCTGGCGCGTATTCAGGATGTTGTTTGTAATGGAGCAAAGTATACCCCGAATGCCCCGGATATTCGCACCGATCACAAGGATGTCTTGGAGCGCATCGAAGTGCTTATTGGTGACCATGTACCGCCAGAATACCCGCGCTCATGGGTGGCACTTAAGATCCTGGAGGGCGATAAGCAACTGACCGACATGATGCGCGAACGCCTGCCGCAGGAAGCCTGGAACGAAGTGCAGCGCATCATCAAGCAACACGAAGATGCCTGTGTTGCTGTGGCCAGTGGGCGATACACATGGATTGCGCGCATGGTCCGTGCAGCCGTGGTAAAACCACAAGCAGGCCAGATCACACTGACCGACCGACTGGATCGTTGGGCAACCCACCCTCTATGGGGCTTGCTCATTCTTGCTGGCATTTTAGCTCTCACCTTTGGGCTGACCTACGCTATCGGCTCGCCGCTCCAGGATTTAATGGACATATATGTCGTAGGTGCCCTGGCTGACCTGGCAACAAACGCGCTGGCTACTGCACCGGGCTGGCTCACAGGCTTGCTAGTGGACGGCGTCATCAATGGCGTAGGCGCTGTCTTGACCTTTTTCCCCATCTTGCTCATTTTCTTCGCCGTGCTGAGCATCCTGGAAGACGTAGGGTACATGGCACGGGCGGCTTATGTTATGGACCGTTTCATGCACCTGATGGGATTGCATGGCAAGTCCTTCTTACCCCTTTTTCTGGGTTTTGGTTGTAATGTGCCTGCGGTAATGGGTGCCCGAGTGATCGAGTCGGAGAAAGCTCGCCTCTTGACCATTCTCATCGCTCCTCTAGTCCCCTGCACTGCACGCATGGCTGTGGTTGCTTTCCTGGCACCTGCTTTCTTCGCCGCTCCGACCATTGTCTCCTGGGGGCTGCTTGCTATAAACCTGACCGTGCTTGCACTTTCAGGCCTGCTTATCAACAAGATCCTCTTCAAGGGCGAACGGGCGGCCTTTATTATGGAGTTGCCCCTCTACCACCTGCCTAACGGACGCACTATCACCCTTATCATTTGGCAACGCCTCCTGGCTTTCTTACGCAAAGCAGGCACGATTATTTTGGCTGTTTCGGTCATCGTCTGGATCTTATCCACCTTGCCCAGCGGGGATATTGAAAGCAGTTTGATGGCAAACTTCGGGCGATTGCTAGAGCCAGTTGGCAGATGGATGGGCCTGGATTGGCGCATGATGGTGGCCTTGCTAAGCAGCTTTGTTGCTAAGGAGAACTCGGTCGCTACCCTTGGTGTGCTCTTTGGCGCAGAGGAGAGCGAAGCGGGATTGGCTGCTCTTCTGCGCACCATCATAACTCCAGCAGCAGCGCTCGCTTTCTTAGTTACACAGATGTTGTTCATCCCGTGTGTGGCCACAATCGGTGTGATCAGGCAGGAGACAAATTCATGGCGTTGGATGATTTTCAGCATTGTGTTCCTGCTGTTAATCTCACTGCTAGGGGGGATGCTGACTTATCAGATAGCCAGTGCGCTAGGCCTGTAATAACCTAAAGACTCTCTCCTGCTACTTCAGTAGTCTTGCGCTTTTTGCACTGGACACGCTATTAACAGATTCTTGGAAAAGATTGAACGGACAGTGCCCCTCATGGAGCGATTTTTCAGCTCAATCCACTCCCGCAATCCGTTGACAGCTTCTTACTCCAACAGTTTCACAAAATCTGCAAAACTACGGTATCGTTTCACCATTCGAAGGGCAGAATAAATGCTGGACAAACTTCTGCAAATCATCGCCTCTGCTGGTATGCATAACTTTACCCAACTGGCACAACGACTGGATGTCAGTGAAGGGCTTCTTGAGAGCATGGTTGACGAACTGGTACGCATGGGCTACCTGAAGTCCCTGAGTGTGAAGTGCGGTGCCGATTGTAAGGGCTGCCCAATTGCCAGCGCCTGTGCCATTGGTAGTGCGGGTCGTGTGTGGGTGCTGACAGAGAAAGGACAGCGCGTTAAGCGCTAAAGCGTTCACTACGAACCTTTTGAGACTTGTGTTAGATATTTATATGAAATGCTGCAAAAATCTTGACAACAACATACTAAAGAAGTAGAATGGCATTGCGATTGATTAACTCTATTCAAGGACAAGGTCGAGGTTATGGACGAAGAGCAAACTTCTCAGAGCGAAGAAGGCCAAAACGATTTATCGAAACAGCTTGAGGCCGCTCGACAGGAGGCTACTGAGAATCACGACAAGTACCTGCGGGCCCTGGCAGAGTCGGAGAATATGCGTAAGCGCCTAGAACGTCTCTGTGAGGAACGTATGTGGCAGGAAAAGAAACGCTTATTGACTCACTTTCTGGAACTCGCCGACCAACTGGAGGACGCCCTTAAATATGCGGATGCCGATGACCCGATAGCTGCTGGCGTGCGCTTGACTCACCAGCAATTGCAGAAGGTTTTGACCCAGGAAGGTGTACAGGCCCTACAATCCATGGGGGAGACTTTTGATCCCACTATCCATGAGGCCGTAGAGCTAGCGGATGGGCCAGGAGAGAAGAACGAAGTAACCTACGAATATCGAAAAGGGTACATGCTTGATGGCAAATTGCTGCGCCCGGCGCGGGTTCAGGTGACGAAGACTGGCTGAGAGACGATTGGCTCCCCAACCGAGGAGGTGGGTGTAAGGCGGTATGGAATATAAGGATTACTACAAGATATTAGGTATAGATAAGACGGCCAGCCAACAGGACATAAAGAAAGCTTATCGGCGCCTGGCTCGCAAATATCACCCGGACGTCAACCCGGGAGACAAGACCGCTGAAGCACGCTTCAAGGAGATCAACGAAGCCCATGAGGTGCTGAGTGACCCAGAGAAACGACAGAAATATGACCAACTTGGGGCCAGTTGGCAGCAGTGGCAGCACATGGGAGGAGATCCTCGCGGCTTCGATTGGAGCCAATGGTTCGCTGGTGGACAACCTGGCAGCAGGCGTGTGCATGTGGAATATGCTGATCTCGGCGACCTTTTCGGTGGTGGGTTCTCGGACTTCTTCCGCAACATTTTTGGAGGAATGGGTGATGTTGACTATGCTCAGCAGGTGCGCAGCCGTCGTGGACAGGACTTGGAGCAGCCTATCGAGATCACACTTGAGGAAGCCTACAACGGCACCAAGCGTATATTGCAGATGGATAATCGGAGGATAGAAGTCAAGATTCCGGCAGGTGTAGACACCGGATCGCGGGTACGCATCTCGGGCGAAGGAGGCCCAGGGCTTGGCCGGGGCTCAAAGGGCGACCTCTACCTGCTCATTTCGATATTTCCGCACCAGACTTTCCAGCGGAAGGGGGATGACCTTTATTGCGAGGTCCCTGTTGACCTCTACACTGCTGTCCTCGGCGGTGAGGTGACCGTACCAACTCTGAAAAGCCGGGCTGCACTCAAAATCCCTCCGGAGACACAGAGCGGCAAACGTTTCCGTCTCAAGGGCCTAGGCATGCCCAACATCAGGAATCCTAAAGTAACAGGGGATCTCTATGCGGAAGTGAAAGTCGTCTTGCCACGAGGGTTGAGCGAGCAAGAAAAGAAACTGTTCGCACAATTGGCTTCGCTACGAAGTCGGTAAGAATATTGGAGAAGGGAGCATTTCAAAGCAAATGAACGTCAAGAGATTGAGCATTATTGTCCTTTTGAGCTTCCTGGGTTTGAGCCTGGCGGGTTGCAGCGTATGTGGGTTTCCAGCCTTTGGCCGCCTGGCACGTTCGGTTTCCACGCCAGCGCGTGAGTACATCGTGGCCACACCGACGCCCTTATCATCAGAAGTGGTACAAGAGGCCGATGCCGAAGAGCAACTGCTAGTCAACATCTATAAACGCGTAAACCCGGCGGTGGTCAATATCCGGGTCGTCCAGCGCGTTGACAATGAGAGCCTGGGCTTACCTGAAATTCCAGGCCTTCCGAACATACCGCAAGGCCCAGAGGAGTTCTATCAGCAAGGCGTTGGCTCTGGTTTCGTCATTGATAAGGAAGGGCACATCGTTACCAACAATCATGTGGTAGAAAAAGCGGAAGAAGTACAGGTCACCTTTCACGATGGCACGGTTGTGCGCGCCAAGGTTATTGGCACAGACCCGGACAGCGATCTAGCGGTGATCAAAGTTGACGTACCAGAGGCAACCCTGTATCCTGTTGAGCTTGGCGATTCGGACAGTCTTGAGGTGGGACAACGAGCTATTGCTGTCGGCAATCCCTTTGGCCTGCGTGGGACACTAACTACTGGCATCATCAGCGCCCTAGGCCGCAGCCTGCCCTTGGGTCGGGCCTCAGCGGTGATCGGGGCGCGGTTCACTATACCGGAGTTGATTCAGACCGATGCGGCGATCAACCCAGGCAACTCAGGGGGGCCGCTTCTGGATTCACAGGGGCATGTCATTGGGGTGAACACCGCTTACGACCCCAATGTATCAGGCGTTGGTTTCGCCGTGCCGGTGAATACAGTTAAACGTGTGGTGCCCAGGCTGATCAAAGATGGCCACTATACATACCCCTGGCTGGGCATCTCTGGCTCGGATCTCTCGTTGGACATTGTTGAAGCGATGAACCTGCCAGTGCAGCGTGGTGCTATCGTGCTCGAAGTTACACCTGACAGTCCTGCTGCACGAGCAGGCTTGCAGGGTAGTACCCGGACGGTGAAGAGAGCAGGACGTGAATTCAAGGTTGGCGGTGACGTTATCATTGCCATTGATGGACAGAAAGTCGAGCAGTTTGAAGACATCCTGGTCTATATCTTGCGCTATACAGAAGTGGGGCAGGAGGTGAAACTGACGATCATCAGGGATGGTCGTGAACAGTCAGTCGGGGTGAAACTAGGCGAAAGGCCAGGCAAATAGAGCAGACAAGGAGGACATAAGCAGTGAATGCTATGCAACGCAAAATCACCATAATCACGTTGGTGGCATTAGTACTGGTCACACTGTTGGGGTGCAGCTTTTTGGCACAGGTCAGTCCTACGCCACAGCCTACCCCTACTCCAATTGTGATTGTCGTTACTCCTACACCATTGCCGCCCACAGTCGTGGGGGCTGCCGATACAGAAGAACAACAAGTGATCAATATCTATGCCCGTGTAAGTCCTGCGGTGCTGCATATTACCAGCCGTGTGATTGTACGCGACCTTTTCTGGGGTGCAGTGCCACAAGAGGGTACAGGCTCTGGTTTTGTCATTGACAAAGAAGGGCATGTCGTCACCAACAACCATGTGGTTGAGAATGCCCAGAAAGTCACGGTTACTCTATCTGATGAAACCTCCGTCGAGGCTGAAGTGATTGGGACCGATCCGGCCACCGATCTGGCAGTGTTGAAAATTGATGTCCCGCCAGAAAAACTGTACCCTGTCGAATTGGGCACTTCGGCGAACCTGCGGGTCGGACAACGGGCTATTGCTATCGGTAACCCATTTGGTCTTGATCGCACTTTGACCACGGGGGTCATTAGTTCGCTGGGGAGGCCTCTACAGACCGAGGACCAGAGCAAGAAGCTTTACGATGTTATCCAGACAGACGCGGCGATCAACCCGGGGAATTCTGGTGGTCCGCTTCTTGACTCACAGGGCAAGGTGATTGGCGTCAATACAGCAATCTACTCACCCAGTGGTGGCTCGGTGGGCATAGGCTTTGCTATCCCGGTAGATACCGTGCGGCGTGTGGTAATGTCCATTATTGAGAAGGGTTATTACCCCCACCCCTGGTTAGGCATCAGTGGCCTGTCTATTACTCCGGAATTGGCCCAGTATTTGAAGCTGACTGTGGAGCGGGGCGTATTGGTCATCGAAGCCACGCCGGGTCAACCCGCAGCACAGGCTGGAGTGCGTGGCGGTCAGCGTCGAGTACAGGTGGGCAATTACGTTATACTGGTCGGTGGCGACATCCTGATAGCCATTGATGGAAGTAAAATCCGCGAAATGGAAGACATGATCAAGTATCTGGAGACGAAAACTCAAGTTGGACAACTGGTGGACCTGACCATTGTGCGCGATGGCAAGGAACGGACTATACAGGTAAAACTGGGCGAGCAACCTAGAAACGAGTAGGGGCGAATCTGGTATTTGGCAATCAGGAGAGGAAGTAGTGGATGGAAGACCAATCCTTTGGCTATGACTTCGAGCCTTCGGGCCGAGCCTCAGACCGAGGCCTCAGTCGAGCCGCTCAGGACAAGATTTATGATGAGCCGTGCTATGTGATTAGCGTCGCGGCCAGAATGGTAAGCCTGCATCCGCAGACTTTGCGTTACTATGAACGAGTCGGTCTGGTCGTGCCGGAGCGCTCCGCAGGAAATGTACGTCTCTACTCCCCAAGTGACATTGGACGCCTGCGCAAGATTTGCCGCTTGACCGATGAACTGGGGGTCAATCTCGCTGGCGTGGACGTGATCATGCGCCTGACGGACACAATCGAACAGTTGCAAGCCGAGATGAATGAAATGCGTACAGTACTGGAGTCCGAGATTCAGCGCCTACGACAGCACCTAAGCGAGAATGGGATAACCATTGACTAAAAGCAAACTATTGCTCCAAGGAGGTCAGCAGGTGATTAACGAGAGCGAGCTTCAGGAATTGGCGAGTTTTGAAAGCCAGGAGAAGTCGGTGCTCAGTCTGTATCTGAACACGGACCTCACACAACAGGCTAAGGAAAAGTGTAAGTTGGTTTTGCGCGATCTGTTGGAAAGGGTCAAGGACTCTGCTTTGGACAAGGATATAGCCAAAGTGGAGCGATTCTTCGATCTGGAGTACGACTGGCAAGCAAAAGGAGTAGCTATCTTCTCCTCGGTTGACCAGAAGTTCTGGCGCGTCTATCCGCTGGCGCTACCCATTGAGAATGGAGCTCACACAGGTGACAGGCTTTACCTCAAGCCGCTGACGCAACTTTTCGATGAATATGAGCGTTATGGTGTGGTGCTTGTTGATCGCGAGAGTGCACGGTTCTTTCTGATACATCTGGGGCAGATTGAGGAAAAGAGCGAATGGATTGGTAAAGACCTCAAGCGTCACAAACAGGGCGGATTCGCTGCCGCGCGCTATCAACGCCATGTGGACAAGCAGGCCGAGCAGAATCTGAAGCTGGCTGCCGAAGCTACAACCCGCTTTTGCAAAGATAACCGTTGCCACCGTGTTATCCTGGGTGGCTCGGACGAGACGTTGCCGCAGTTCCGGGATATGCTACCCAAAGCGTTGCAAAAGCAGATCATCGGCACCTTGGTTGTAGATATGACTGCCCCAGCGACCGAGGTCATGGAGCGCTCGGCCGAACTTATCCAGGCCGAAGAGCGTCAGCGCAAGCAAAAGCTGGTTGAGGATCTGATCACCGCTGCAGCAAAGGGAGCAGGTGCTGTGACCGGCCTGGCAGATACGTTCTACGTTGTTCACCAAGGGCGTGTGCATACCCTGATTGTGGAAAAGGATTTTGAGGCCGATGGCTATCTATGTGACGGTTGCCATTATATCAGCGCGGAACCTATCACCAAGTGTCCATTCTGCGGCGGTAAGCCCTACTTGATTCACGAAGCCGTGAATCGTATCGTTCATCGCGTCATCGAAGCTGGCGGCACAGTAGAGATAGTGATCAATAACGAAGCCTTGGCGAAAGCCGGGCATATTGGCGCTATCTTACGCTACTAACAGCAGTTAGCAGGGAGCAGTGAGTATACCGGCTGCTGGCTGCTCGTTCGGGAGTTGTTTATGAATCTGAATAGATATACGGAGAAGGCTCAAGAGGCTCTGGTTCAAGCCCAGAGCCTGGCGAGCGAGCATAATCATAGTCAGATAGAACCAGAGCATCTACTGCTGGCTCTGCTAGAACAAGCTGACGGCGTGGTGCCTCAGATAGTCAGCAAACTCGGTCTTGCACCCCAAGTGCTGCAACGTGAACTTGAGGAAGAGTTACAGCAGCGCCCCAAGGTCTATGGGGCAGCGACACAACTCGGCATTGGCTTGGCCCTTCAGAATGTGCTGAACCGTGCCGAAACGCAGGCGCAATCCATGCGTGATGAATATGTGTCTACCGAGCATCTGTTGATGGGCATAGTACTGGTGCCGAGTGGACGGGCAGGCGAAATATTGCAGCAACATGGCATCACTCTGAACCGCATCTACGAGGCGCTGACCAGCATCCGAGGCACACAACGCGTTACCGACCAGACCCCTGAGGGCAAGTATCAAGCACTGGAGAAGTATGGGCGTGACCTGACACAACTGGCGCAGCGTGGCAAGCTCGATCCAGTGATCGGGCGTGACGAAGAAATCAGGCGCGTGATACAGGTCCTTTCTCGACGCACCAAGAACAACCCGGTGCTGGTGGGCGAGGCTGGCGTGGGCAAAACAGCCATCGCTGAGGGTCTGGCTCTGCGTATTGTGCGCGGCGATGTACCTGAAGGACTTAAGAACAAGCGTATTGTAGCTTTGGATCTGGGGGCGCTGATCGCTGGGACCAAATACCGTGGCGAGTTTGAGGAACGCCTGAAGGCTGTGTTGAAGGAAGTCACTGAAGCTGAAGGGGAGATTATCCTGTTCATTGACGAATTGCATACCGTAGTCGGCGCAGGGGCGGCACAGGGAGCAATGGATGCAAGTAATATGCTCAAGCCAATGTTGGCTCGCGGCGAACTGCACTGCATAGGCGCGACCACACTCGACGAATACCGGCAATATATCGAGAAAGATGCCGCCCTGGAGCGACGCTTCCAGCCGATCTATGTCAGCGAACCAACGGTTGAAGAGACGATCAGTATCTTGCGTGGCTTGAAAGAACGCTACGAGGTGCATCATGGCGTGCGCATTCAGGATGCAGCACTGGTGGCTGCGGCGGTGCTCTCGCATCGCTATATCTCTGACAGGTTCCTGCCAGACAAGGCCATTGACCTGATTGACGAAGCAGCATCTAAACTACGCATGGAAATTGACAGCTTGCCCGCTGAACTCGACGAGGTCGAGCGGTGCATCATGCAACTACAGATCGAGCAGCAGGCTCTTACTAAGGAAACGGATGCCGCATCCAGGGCGCGCCTGAAAAAGCTAGAACAGGAACTGGTCGAGCTCAAAGAGAAAAGTCTGGCCATGAAAGGCCAATGGCAACAGGAAAAGGAAGCTATCCAGGCTATCCGCGAGACCAAGACACGCATCGAGGAAACCAAACAAGCCATTGAGCAAGCGGAACGCCGTGCTGACCTGGAACAGGCCGCCAAACTGCGCTACGGCGACCTCTCCAGCCTGGGGGGTGAGCTAAGAGCACAAGAACAACGTCTGAAGGAACTGCAACGTGGGAAACCGATGCTCAAGGAAGAAGTGGATGAGGAGGACGTGGCCGAAATCGTCTCCAAGTGGACCGGCATTCCTGTATCTAAATTGATGGAGGGCGAAAGAGCGAAACTACTGCGCATGGAGGAGAATCTGCGCCTGCGCGTAGTGGGTCAGGATGAAGCAATTTCGGCCGTGGCCAACGCTGTACGGCGCGCCAGGGCTGGCCTGCAGGATCGCAATCGTCCTATCGGCAGCTTTCTTTTCCTGGGGCCTACTGGAGTGGGGAAAACGGAATTGGCACGTGCTCTGGCAGAATTCCTTTTCGATGACGAAGATGCCATGGTCCGCCTGGACATGAGCGAATATCAGGAACGCCATACTGTGGCGCGTCTGATTGGCGCGCCGCCGGGTTATGTGGGCTACGAAGAAGGCGGCCAGTTGACCGAGGCCGTGCGGCGCCGACCCTATGCGGTCATTCTTTTCGATGAAGTCGAGAAAGCGCATGCAGAGGTGTTCAACGCGCTTTTGCAACTGCTGGATGATGGACGGCTGACCGATGGACATGGCCGCACTGTGAACTTTAAAAACACAGTGGTGATCATGACTTCTAATGTTGGCAGCCAGTGGATCAAGGAACTAGGCGGGCGCGATGAGGACGAAATGCGGCGCCGTGTTCTAGAGGCGCTGAGCCAGCAGTTCCGGCCAGAGTTTTTGAACCGCGTAGACGAGATCATTATCTTCCATTCACTCGGTATGGAGCAGTTGGTACAGATTGTGGACATCCAGCTACGACATCTTCAGACTTTGCTCAACGACCGCAAGGTTGAGCTGGAGGTGACGGAGGCGGCCAGACGGCATCTGGCCGAGGAAGGCTATGACCCTGTCTATGGAGCACGGCCGCTCAAACGAGTCATCCAAAGGGAGTTACAGGATCCACTGGCTTTGAAGCTACTGCAAGGCGAATTCAAAGACGGGGATAAGATTGCTGTAGACGTACGAGATGGCAGGTTTGTGTTTGAGGCTAGCAGGGAGCAGGTAGCAGTGGGCAGAGAGCAGTGAGCAACTTCCTGCTGTCTATTCCCCGCTGCAAGAAAGCCTAGAATTGAGGTAAACAAAATGATGATGTCTTTTGAGCGTTTTACAGAGCGAGCGCAGGATGCAGCGGCCCGTGCTTATGAGATCATGCAACGCTACCGACACGGCCAACTGGATACTGAGCATATCCTGCTTGCTTTGTTGGAACAGTCAGAGGGGGTGGTTCTGCAAATCCTGGAGCGCCTGAACGTGGATGTAGAGGCAGTCAAGGATCGCCTGGACGACGTGCTCAGAGCCAGTCCCAGGCTACAGTCGTTTGTCAGTACACATCCCATGCAGGTATACATCACCCCACGTGTCAAACGCGTTTTAGACATGGCCGCCGAGGAAGCGCAGAAGCTCAAGGACGAATACGTCTCGACTGAGCATATCCTCCTGGCCATCGTCAGCGAACGCGATGGCCCGCCGGCACGCATCCTGAATGACTATGGCGTGACCAAAGGGAAGATCCTGGAGATGCTCCCGGATGTGCGCGGTGGGCAACGAGTGACCAGTCCGGAGGCCGAGAGTCGCTATCGGACCCTGGATAAATACAGTCGGGACCTGACCAGCCTGGCCAAAGAAGGGAAACTGGATCCCGTGATTGGCCGCGACAGCGAGATCATGCGCGTCATTCAGGTCTTGTGTCGCCGCACCAAGAATAACCCCGTGCTCATCGGCGAGGCTGGGGTGGGGAAAACAGCCATCGTAGAGGGACTGGCTCAGAAAATTGTGACTGGCGACGTACCCGAATTGCTGATGAACAAGCGGCTGATTTCGCTTGACTTAGGCGCCATGGTGGCCGGGACACGGTTCCGTGGTGAGTTTGAGGAGCGTGTGAAAGCTGCTCTGGACGAAATAAAGCGGGCCGAAGGTGAGATTATCCTGTTCATTGACGAACTGCATAACGTAGTTGGCGCGGGAGCCGCGCAGGGGGCCATTGATGCCTCTAGTATGCTCAAGCCAGCTCTGGCACGTGGTGAGTTGCATTGTATTGGGGCCACCACCCTGGATGAATACCACCAACACATTGAAAAGGATTCGGCGCTAGAGCGGCGCTTTGCACCTATCTTTGTCGAAGAACCCAGCATAGAAGAGACTATCGAGATGCTCAAGGGGTTACGTCCACGTTACGAAGAGCATCACCAGGTAGTCATCAGTGATGAGGCTATTGAAGCCGCTGCACGTCTGTCCGATCGGTATGTCAAGGACCGTTTTTTGCCAGACAAGGCTATAGATCTGATAGACGAATCTGCGTCCAAGCTGCGCATTGCTATCTTCAGCCTGCCCGATGACCTGAAAAAGATGAAAATGGGGATCGGACAACTGATGAGCGAGGAAGAAGCTGCCTGGCAAAACCGCAACTATGAACAGGCGGCTATACACAAAAGCAAGCGGTTGAAACTGGAAGAGGAGTTCAAAGCTAAAAAGGAAGCCTGGAAGGCAGAACGAGGATTGGAAGAAGTCGTACATGAGGCCGATATCGCCGAAGTGGTCGCTCATTGGACAGGCATTCCGGTCAGCCGCATGTTGGAGACTGAAGCGGAGAAACTAATACATATGGAGGAGCGCCTGCATGAGCGCATCGTCGGTCAGGACGAGGCCGTGGCTGCCGTGTCCGATGCCATCCGTCGGGCGCGTTCAGGACTCAAAGACCCTCGACGCCCTATTGGAAGCTTCATCTTCCTTGGCTCAACGGGTGTGGGGAAAACAGAACTGACTAAAGCTCTGGCCGAGTTCCTCTTCGATGATGAGGATGCTCTCTTGCGCGTTGACATGAGCGAGTATCAGGAACGGCATACTGTCTCCCGTCTGATTGGTGCACCCCCGGGGTATATCGGTTACGAAGAGGGCGGGCAGTTGACCGAAGCGGTACGCCGCCGGCCCTATCAGGTGATCCTATTTGACGAGATCGAGAAGGCGCACCCTGATGTGTGGAACGCCTTGCTCCAGATTCTGGAAGACGGCCGACTGACCGATGGTCAGGGCAACGTTGTTGACTTCCGCAACACGGTGGTCATCATGACCTCGAACATCGGCACCAAGTACGCACAGAAGGGGGGAGGCGCACTGGGCTTCCGCACTCCTGGGGAGCCGGCCGAGGGCGAGAAAATGCGTGAGGAGATCGAAGAGTCGCTGAAGAAGACGTTTCGCCCAGAGTTCCTGAACCGCATTGACGAAGTGATTATCTTCCAGCGCTTGAGCAAGGAAGACATGAAACGCATTGTGGGTTTGCAGATGAAGGACATCCGCCAGCGCTTGCTTGAGCAGGGGCTGGATATCCAGCTCAGCGAGGTGGCGCGGGATTGGTTAGCAGAGAAGGGCTATGACCCTGTCTTCGGTGCCCGCCCACTGCGCCGGACATTGCAGCGCCTGGTGGAGAGTCCGCTTTCCAAGAAGTTGATCCGTGGCGAACTCAAAGCTGGAGATCAGTTGCAGATTGAACTCGAGGATGGTAAACTGGTGTTCCGCAAAGTCGAGAGCAGGCAGGCGGCACCAATAGCAGCGTAGATACAAAATAGAGGATTCAAGATGCAGGATACGAGATGCAAGATACAGGGTACAAGATGCGGGATACAGGATTTAGGATTCAGAATCCGAGGTGGAGCAAGCAGGGTCTGATATGGACATGTCTAAGTACTCGGCGGACTCTTCAAGGATGCGCTGGTTTGTAGGGGTTGTTTGGCGTGCCCCCTCGCTTTCTATCGGAAACTGGTTGTGCCTGGACATGACGGATTGCTTGAATCTGTAGAGTTTCTTTCCCAGCTCGAGGCACTGCTCGTAGAATGGAGTGTAACCGTCTCTGTCCAGCGAACCTGTTTGGTACAACATTTCTAGGTGCGCCATGGTTTCGTCACAGGAAGCACAAGCATAGACCAAGTGCCTGATAAATTCGTTTTTGTATTGCCGACGGCCGTAGCCCTCGACGATGTTGGCCACAATGGACTTAGACGAGCGTCTGATCTGACTACCCTCTTCATAGGTCTCGATCTTGGGCAGCGTAAGAGTCATAGTGTGAATATCCACCGCCAGCCTGAGTGCCAGTTGATAAACCTCTAGTCCCTTATATCCTGCTGTCACTATTGCCTCCCTGCTATCTCATATCCTGTATCTAGTATCTTGAATCCAGTATCTTGCATCTAGTATCTTGAATCCAGTATCTTGCATCTTGAATTCTATATCACCAGTTGATCGTACAGCCGCTCCAGGCTTAGATCAGGGCAGACAGTATCAGGGCATTTGAGGGTTAGCGTCGCTGCTGAGACGCCCAGGCGCATGGCTTCATCAATAGGGAACTGGTTGACCAAGCCATAAACAACTGCAGCAGTCAGCGCATCGCCAGCTCCGGTGTGATCCACGACTTCGCAACGAATGGCCGGAATGTAGCCGCTTCCACTCGAAGTCGCATAGCACAATCCTTCTTCAGCGAGGGTGATGACAGCGATGCCCACTCCATGAGCCACCAATTCCTGGGCTGCGGCCATTGCTTCCGTCCGTCCGCTGATCGAATGCCCACATAATGCCTCCGCTTCGGCTACATCAGGTGTGAACATAGCCAAATCAGCCAGATGCTTCTTCACCTGTGGGGCTAGCGTGGCCGAAGTGGGATCCACAGCCACAGGCACGTCATAGCGCTTGGCCACCCGGATTGCGGAGGCCAGAGCCTGGGGGGATAGGTTGGCATCGAGCACCAACATCGCTGCACCTTTGAACAACTTACGCTGGGAGTTGATATATGCTGGTGTAACCAGGCGCATGATAGTCGCCATCTCGTCCACAGCGAAGGTCTTGTTGCCCTCCTCGTCCAGAATGGCCAGGTAAGCGGCGGAGTGATACTTGGAACTGATGATAACCTTGCTGACGTCCACGCCAGCGCTGGCGGTGCGCTCCAGGATCTGCGTCCCGAACGGGTCGTGGCCCACAGCGGAGAGAAGGATAGTGGGCTGTCCCAGGCGGGCCAGGTTCTCGGCTACGTTGCGTCCCACCCCGCCGAAGCTGACCGTGATCTCGCCGGGCACGGACGTGCCGAGCTGCAATACTTTGTGCGCACGGCCCTTCACGTCAACGCTGGCCGCGCCGATGACGAGGATGTGAGGAAAAACTGACATTGGCATAACCTCTGGCAAGAGAGGGAGTGACATTACCGCCTACCATCCTATAATGCAAAGAGGGCTGTGTTTATAACACAGATGTAGCAAGACAATATGCTGCGCAGATGCTTACCGGCCGCAATTAATAAATAGGCAAGGTTTGAATGGAGGCAGATTACACAGTGAAACTTGGGCTTACCCCCCTGCCACAGCCCTAATCGCCGCACCCAACAGCGTCTGCCAGCCCATGCCGTAGGTGAAGACCATGCCGAATTGCACAAGCTCTTCTTTCTGACCGTTGAGCTTGCTTGAGTCTACCGCACCTGGCAGCAAGACAAAGCCCACTATCAAGGCCAGCACAAGGGAAAGTCCGTTAGGACTGAACGACTGACCTGCTTGGTAGTTCTGCAGAAAACTGCTGGCGAAAACGCCAAGCACGACAGTAACGTAGAGGGCAATCTGTCTTCCCAACGTCAACCTGTCCGGTTCCTCAGCGGTTTTGGTTTCGGCATGCTCTGCACGCTTGGCCCCAAGCCGCAACGGATTTAGTAGCCAATGGTCCATCTCTTCTCTCCTTCTTGGATTATAACTGTGCTTATTTTGTCATAAGTATAGCTTTGCGAATGACCAATGACAAATGACCAGACCTAAATAACCAAGTGGGGTTTGTGGTTGGGTCATTGGGATTTTGGCATTCGTCCCTACAGTTGTTCCTTCACCTTCACTGCTGCCTCGCGGCTCATGCCTTTTACTGCCGCCAGTTGCTCAATGGATGCTTCACGGATTGCTTCCAACGAGCCAAAATGCTTGAGTAGCGCCTGACGGCGTTTGGGGCCAATGCCTGGAATCTCATCCAGTGTCGAGGCCAGCCCTCGCCGCTCTCGCAGCCGGCGGTGATAGCCGATGGCGAAGCGATGCGCCTCATCACGCACGCGCTGTAGCAAATAGAGCGCCTCCGAATCACGGGGCAGCAAGATGGGGTCGGAACGGCCAGGCACAAAGACCTCCTCGCGCTGCTTCGCCAGCCCTATAGTCGGGATGTGCTCCACGCCCAATCCGGCCATTACCTCACGTGCTGCATTCAGTTGCCCCTTGCCTCCATCCACAATCAACAAATCCGGCAGCACCCCCCACGCTTCTTGCTCAGTGCTCACTGCCGCCTGCTCCCCCCTTGCGGCTTGCTGCTTGCTGCTTGCTGCTCTCTTGAACCGCCTCCTCAGCACTTCCTGCAGCATAGCATAGTCGTCTGCTCCGCTTACGGTCTTGATCTGAAAACGGCGGTAATCGCTCTTGCGCGGCACGCCCTTGACAAAGACCACCATACTGCCCGTTGCTGCCCTGCCCTGGATATTGGAGATGTCGTAACATTCGATGCGCGTGGGTGCCTGGGTCAGATTCAGGTACTTCTGCAGTTCATCCAGTGCTGTCACCTGGCGGGCCTGATCTGCTGCCCATTGCGCCTGCAGATGAGCTAGGGTCTCTGTAGCGTTTTCAGCCGCCATCTGCACCAACTCGCGCCCCTTGCCGCGGCGTGGCACACGGATCGCCACTTTGGTACCGCGCTTCTGGCGCAGCCACTCCTCAATGACCAGCGCCTCGTCAATGTTGTACTGCAAGAGGATGGCCGATGGGATATAGGCAGCTTCACCGTAGAACTGCTTGACGAACGAGGTCATGATCTCTCGAGCATCCTCATCTTGCGTGCCAGTTAAAACAAAATATTCCCGCCCAATGAGCTTGCCACCGCGGATAAAGAACGTCTGCACGCAAGCCTGGCCATCCTCACGGGCAAAAGCGATAACGTCCTGGTCGCTTTGGGTGGCAGAGACGATTTTCTGTTTCTCGATGACCTTCTGCAGCGCCTGGACCTGGTCGCGCACAGCCGCCGCACGCTCGAAATCCAATGCCTCTGCAGCTTTTTCCATCTCCCGCTGCAGATCGCTCACGATACGTTCCTGCTTGCCTTCCAGGAAGAGAATGATCTGCTCAATCAGCGCCCGGTACTTTTCCCGTGAGATGGCTCCGATGCAAGGCCCTGCGCAGCGGCCAATGGAATAGTACAGGCAGGGATGCCGGTCTTGGCCCGTTATTTCACGCTTGCAAGTCAAGTAAGGAAAGAGCTTGCGCAGCAACTCCATAGTCTGCTGCACTGCTTTGGACGAAGTATAAGGCCCGAAGTACCGCGCACCATCATTCAGCATGTGGCGCACTGTGTAGATGCGTGGGAAATCGTCTTGCAGGCTGATTTTGATGTAAGGATAGCGTTTGTCGTCCTTGAGTCGAACGTTGTACCGTGGGCGATGCTTCTTAATCAGGTTGCATTCTAGGATCAACGCTTCCAGTTCTGAGGCAGCGACAATGAATTCCCAATCTGCAATATGCTCTACCAGGCGGCGCACCTTGGGTGCCAGTCCGGTGGGGGCATGGAAGTAAGAACGTATGCGGTTGCGCAAATTGATGGCCTTGCCCACGTAAATGATCTGGCCCTCGGCATCCTTCATCAAGTAAACGCCTGGTTTGGCGGGCAAAGAACTCAAACGTTCGTTGAGCTGTGCTTGCTCCATAGAATCTCCTGTACGATCACGCGCGAGCCCTAGTGTGTCGTAGTGAGCGGAAGATAAGCAGGATACCAGTCATAATGAAAACATCAATCATTGTCTACCTCCCCTTCTGCTATCGTGCTCCTACCCACGGTGGATAGATTATATCACGAACTCGGTGGCAAAGCAATGTAGCGAATTGCATCATCGTAAATCTAACTTTGGGAGAATCGTTGCCTCAGGATAAATTCTAACCCAAGTATCTGCGTTTTAAAGCAGCTACTTGGGAGGAAGATGAGGCATGATGAG